>Ga0302324_100029963_pt1 | contig 10295 bp, 8 predicted proteins | sample Palsa_T0_1_FD_201949 | JGI IMG/M metagenome (GOLD analysis project Ga0302324, IMG submission 201949) | Peat permafrost microbial communities from Stordalen Mire near Abisko, Sweden - Palsa_T0_1 | ecosystem: Environmental > Terrestrial > Soil > Palsa > Peat permafrost | place: Sweden: Abisko... | reverse complement strand
GACCACTACGACCGCCTCGCGCAGTCGGCGCGCATCCTGATGATCAAGCTGCCGCTGTCGACCGCCGAGCTGTGCGAGCTCACCGTCGAGGTGTGCGCGCGCAACGCGTTCCGCACCGACGTCTACGTGCGGCCGTTCGCGTACAAGGCCAACGAGGACATCGGCGTCCGGCTGCACGACGTCAAGGACGCCTTCGGGATGGTCGCGCTGCCGTTCGAACGCTACATCGACGCGAAGGGTGGGCTCAAGGTTGGGGTGAGCTCGTGGCGCCGCATCGACGACACGATGGCGCCGGCGCGCGGCAAGATCACGGGAACCTACGTCAACAGCGCCCTGGCCAAGAGCGACGCGGTGATGAACGGCTTCGACGAGGCGATCATGCTCTCGCAGGAAGGCCACGTCTGCGAAGGCTCGGCCGAGAACGTGTTCATGGTGCGCGGCGGCGTGCTCTACACGCCCGACCCGTCGCAGAACATCCTCGAAGGCGTCACGCGGCGCGCGATCATCACGCTGGCCCGCGAAGAGCTCGGACTCCAGGTGATCGAACGTGCGATCGACCGCAGCGAGCTGGTCGTCGCCGACGAGATCTTCATCACCGGCAGCGCCGCCGGCATCCAGTGGATCGAGTCGGTCGACCATCGCCCGATCGGCGACGGCACGCGCGGCCCGATCTCGACCGCGCTGATCGACCTCTACGACCGCGCCATCCGCGGCGGCATGCCGAAATACGCCGCCTGGCTCACCCGCACGTATGCGGGCCGAGTAGCTGCTGCTAGCTGACGCGCTAGCCCTGCGGGATTGACACCGCCGCGGCGAACGGCTACGATCAACTAAAAGCATAGTTACACGCTGGGTGGAGGATTTGCCTTGAGCCAATCGGCGTTGGGCTCTTTGCGATGAGGCGGCGCGCTTTTGTCGCGTGCAGCCTGCTGGCGGTGCTCGCACCGCGCGCGGGCTACGCCGCTCCAGCCGACGCGAATTCGCCGCTGCAATTGCGGTTCGTGACCGACGAGGCCGACGCGGTGCTGCGAATTCTCGACGACCGTGCGACGGGGACGCCGAGCGATGCCGATTGGCAGGCGCTCTTCACGTCCGAAGGCTATCGGCGGCTCGACGCGCGCGAGAGCTCGATGCGACGGCCGCTCGACGAAACGTCGTTCCGCACGTTCGTCATGAGCGACGCGCTGCTCGGACGACGTGCTGCGCTGCGCGCGACGCTGGAGGCCTGGAGCCACGCCGACGTGACGGAATGCGGCCGCCGCGCGCTGGCGTATCTCCCCGCGGGTTCGCGCATGCACGCGACCGTCTATCCCGAGATCAAACCGGCGGCGAACAGCTTCGTGTTCGACCTCGAGCACGACCCGGGGATCTTCCTGTACCTGAACCCCGACGTGACGCAGATGCAGTTCACCTACACGGTGTCGCACGAACTTCACCACGTCGGGTTTGCGCAGAACTGTCCGACGCCCGAGGTGAAGCGTGAGCTCGACGCGCTGCCCGAGCGGCTGAAGATCTTCGAGGACTGGCTCGGCGCGTTCGGCGAGGGCTTCGCCGTGCTGGCCGGATCCGGCGGACCGTCGGTCGATCCCGCGACGGTCGTCGGCGCATCCGCCGCGCCGGAGTGGACGACCGAGCGCGCCACGTTCGCACCGCGCATGGCCGACCTGACGACGTTCCTTCGCGGGATCTTGTCGGGCAAGCTGACCCAGGACGCCGCGCGCGACACCGGGATGAGCTTCTTCGGCAATCAAGGCCCGTGGTACACCGTGGGCTGGCGCATGTCGGTCACGATCGAACAGCGCTTCGGCCGAGCGCGGCTGATCGCGTGCATCGCCGACAACCGGCTATTCCTCGAGACGTACAACGCTGCGGCCGGCGGCAGCAGCCTGCCGCTGTGGCCCGACGACCTGGCCAACGCGTTCGGCTGAGGCATTGTCGCCCCGTAGCGGGATGTGGTAAGAGGAAGGCAGCGCGCGGGGCGCATCCAGTCCGCGGAAAGGGCGTTGCCCACCCAGCTCAACCGAAATCGAAGGTCACGAACCTTCTTTCAGCCTGACTCGTGCGGACTCCAGGCAGACGATGAAAGGAGATTCGTATGTTTCCGGAGCCTCAATCCGCGCTGCCGCTACCGCGGTACCCGAGCCTCGAGCGCTACAAGAAGATCGCCAAGGAGCTGGTGAAAGCGTGCCGCTCGGATCGGCGCGGCGCGATCCGCGGCTGGGCGGAGAGCTGGGTGAATGCGATCGTCGCGAACGCCGAACTGTCGGTCACGCCAGGCTTGCCGGTCGACGTCGCGCAGTGGATCGACGACGTCGACGGGTTCGCGCAGCGCACGCTGTCGAACGGCGCCGCGCCCGGCCGGCACTGCAGCCTGACGGGCGCGCAATTCGTGATCGCGCGCTCGCACGGTTTCGCGAGCTGGCCGAAGTTCGCGCGTCATCTCGACGCCATCGCGCACGGCGATTCCGCCACGTCGCGGTTCGAAGCGGCTGCCGAGGCGATCGTTGCCGGCGACCTGCCGACCGTCGAACGGCTGGTGCGCGAGGAGCCTGCGCTGATTCGCGCGCGCTCGCGCCGCGAGCACGGCGCGACGCTGCTGCACTACGTGTCGGCCAACGGCGTCGAGGGCTACCGGCAAAAGACGCCGCCGAACGTCGTTGCCATCTCCGAGATGTTGCTCGTCGCCGGCGCCGAGGTCGATGCCACGGCGCACGTCTACGGCAGCGAGTGCACGACCTTGGAGCTGGCCGCAACGAGCATCCATCCCGAACGCGCCGGCGTTCTGGACGCGCTGCTGAGCACGCTGCTCGACCACGGCGCCACGATCGAGCGGCACGGCGAGCGTTCGATGGTGGCTACGTGCCTCGCCAATAACCGCTTCGCGGCCGCGCAGTTTCTCGCGGCGAACGGCGCACGTTTGGGGCTCGTCGAGGCTGCCGGCCTGGGTCGCATGGATTTGGTGAGCTCAACCTTGCGCGACATGGACGGAGCGGCACGCGCGCCGAAACCGAAGCAGCTCGGCGAGGCGCTGCTGTACGCATCCATGTACGGCCACACGCCCATTGCCGAGTTGCTGGTCGAGAACGGCGCCGATCTGAGAGCGCACACGCGCGACGGTCAAACGCCGTTGCATTGCGCCGTCATCGGCGCCCATCTCGATACGGTCGAAGCGCTGCTCCGCCTCAACGCATCGCTGGAAGTGGAGAACGCGTACGGCGGGACGCCGCTGGGGCAAGCGCTGTGGTCGGCCGAGCACGCCGGCGGCGACGCCGATCGCTTCACCGCGATCCGGGACGTGCTCGTGCGCGCGGAGCACGCCGGCCGCTAAGGAGCGGTGCCGCCAGGTCTTAGCGGCAAGCCAAGCGAACGCGTGGCGCGAGGTCGGGTGCTTGAGGCGTTTGGGACTCGTTGGGCTGTACGCTGTTGCGATTGCACTGCACGTTCGCGCAGACGTCGTCGCTGCGCCGTTACCGGCGCAGCCGGCGCCGAACATTTTCCGCAGCGTGGCGCCGAGTGCGTTGACGGCGCGGTTCGAGCAGTGCATGTATCTCGGCGCGGCGCCGGGGGCGGCGCCGCCGAGCATCGCCACTTGCCTGGCGAAATTGAACGTCGCCGGCGCCGCCGGATTGCAAGCGCAAGCGACTTTGTGCCTCCGGCAGGAAGGCATCGCGCGTACGATCTGCCTCAACCGAATCTTCGCCGGGCTGACGACGGTGAGCTTGACCTCGCCGACGCCGACGCCGACGCGGACCGCATCACCGAGGCCGACCGCATCGCCGAGGCCTACCGCATCTCCCACGCCGACTGCGTCTCCGACGCCGACCGCGTCTCCGACACCGCAGCCCAGCGCGACGCCGACGCGTTCGGCGATATCCGTTCCCGCGTCGTCGCCGCCGACGGCGACGCCCGCGCCTTCACCGACACCGACACCGACACCGACACCGACGACGACGCCGACGACGACACCGACGCTCATACCGCTCCGCGCCGCAGGCGTGGTGAGTGCGGTGACGCTGGCGTGTGCCCTCGTCGCCGGCATTATCATTTATCGCCGCAGGAAAGGCAGGCAACGGATGTTGCAGCTCACGATCCTTGGGCCCGCAAACGGTTCGATCGCCGTTGCCGGCGCGCCCGTGCGCTTCACCGCACAGACCGATCCGAAGCAGCTTGCCGCAAAGATCGTCTGGTCGGTCGCAGACCGGCCCGAGCTACACGGCAGCGGTGAGACGTTCGACCCAAGTTTCTCGGTGACCGGAGTAGAGCGAATCGTCGCGCAGATTCCCGATCTCGGACTCGCCTGCGATACGATCGTCTACGTGTTCAAAACGCCGTCGGGAGGTTCGACCGCCGCTGACATCCTGCGCGCCGAGCCGCCTGTCACGCGCGAAGTCGCCGTGCAAGCGCAGTTCGGTTCGCATGCGTCCGTGATGGGGCGTGCATCATGAGCTCCGTCGATGCGCTCGCCGGGGATCTGCAACGCACGGCCTCAACCGCCGTCGTCTCCGGCGCGGCGGCACTTGGCGGCGCGGCCGCGCTCGCGTTCGGTCAGGCCGCGAACGCGGCGTTCGCCGAACACGCCGCGAGCGAAGCCGAGACCTACGCCGGGAAGTTCGTGACGGTGTTCGCCGAGAATCTCGGCGGCCGCATCGCGCAGACCGTCGACGCGAACGGCATCACCGTCGGCAGCGCGCAAATCGACACGCAACTCGTCGCGTTCGCCTCGGGAAAGGCCGCGTCGCCGATCGCGAGCGTCACCGTCGAGCACGACTTCAGCTTCGCGTTGGGGAGCGTCGCCGCGGTCGACGTCGCGGCCACGGTGACGCTCACCGCTCAGTACGTCTTCGCGGCCAAAGACGCATCACCGAAAACGACGACGACCACGAAAGTCGAACTGTCGCTCACTTGGCAGTCGGGCTAGCCGCCGGGTACGGTCGCCGGGGCGGGCGTTGCTACGTCGGGCGGCACGGCGGTAGGTGCTTCTGCGCCGGGTGCCTGCGGGGTCCACATCTGCTGGTCAGGCGGTTCTGACGGTGCGCGTTCGGGCGTGGTGAAGTTCGTGTCTCCGCGCCAGGCGGCGAACTTGCCGAGCGCGGCGTAGGCCAGCTTCGAGACGCCGCGGATGAAGCGGCGGCCGGCGTCGAGCGTCGGCAGGTCGGTGGTCATGACGGCGATGACGTACGGATCGTCGCCGTCTCCGAACACGATGCCGACGTCGTTGAGCGTGTCGTGCAGCGTGCCGGTCTTGTGCGCGATGTCGGTGCCGGGCGGCAGCGGCTCGGGCAGCAGACCGTTGTGGCGCTGGCCGCGCAGGATCGCGATCATCTCACGCGACGACCATTCGTCGATCAGCTGGTCCTTGGCCATCGCGTTGAGCAGGTGCAGCATGTCGGCCGGGCTCGAGCGCAGCGCCCACCGGATCGGTCCGTTCGAACGGATGAAATCGCCCAGCCGCGTGTGGGTGAGGCCGAGCTCGCGCATCGTCGCGTTGATGTGCTGGCGACCGACGCGGCGGATCAGCATGTTGGTCGCCGTATTGTCGCTGACGTCGATCATCAGCGAGAGCAGCCGCGAGACGGTGTACGTCGATCCGATCCGCGCGTCGCACAGGCTGCCGTAGCCCCAGTCGCGGTCGGACTTGAGCAGCGTGACCTTGGTGTTGAAGTCGAAGTCGCCGTTGACCAGCTGGCGGAAGACCTCGACCATCACCGGGATCTTGATCGTCGAGGCGGCCGGCATCTCGCGGCCCTCGTTGATCCCGGTGGTCAGGCCGGTCGCGACGTCCTCGACCGCGATCGCGATGCGGCCCGGCGCGCGGGTCGAGAACGCGGTCAGCTGCTCTTGGAACGCCTCGATCGGCGCGGGCAAGGGCGTCGCAGCCGCGGGCGCGACCACACCAAGCGGAACGGTCAGCAGGACGACAAGGGCAACGAGTCGTCGCGGAACCCGCATTGCCTTTGTATATGTCGTCCGAACGGTGCCGCTGTCAAGATGCACTCGGCCAACATTTTACGGACGAATGTACGGTACGCCGTCCGAAGCCGGCGCGCGCACGCGGCCGGCGAAGCCTGCCAGCGCCACCAGCGCCGCGAGGTACGGCAGCGCCTGCATCAGCTCGCTGGGAACGCCGGCGCGCTGGAGCGAGTACTGCAGCGCGGCGAAGAAGCCGAAGAACAGCGCAGCACCGGTGGCGCCCAGCGGCGTCCAGCGACCGAAGATCACCGCGGCGAGCGCGATGAAGCCGCGGCCGGCGGTCATTCCGTCGGAGTACAGGTCGAGCTCGGCGAGCGACAGGAAGACGCCGCCCAGCGACGCGATCGCGCCGCCGATCACCACCGCCCAGAAGCGCGTCCGCAGCGCATCGATCCCGGCCGACTCGGCGGCGCTGGGATCTTCGCCGCAGGCGCGCACGCGCAAGCCCCACGGCGTGCGCGCGAGGACGAACTGCAGCGCCGCGGCGGCGACGAAGGCCAGCACGATGAGGACCTGTTCGCCGGTGTTGCCGAGCGCCGGGACCTCGTGGGACGCGCCGGGCTGATGGTAGACCAGGACCAGCCCGAAGGCTGCCGCCGCCAGCGCCGCGATGTTGAGGCCGGTCCCGGCCACGATCTGATCGACGCCCAGCCGCGTCGCGGCGAAGGCGAGGATCGCCGCGATCAGCATCCCGGCCACGACGCCGGCCAGCGCGCCCAGAATCGGGCTGCCGGTCGCGCCGCTGACCGCGACCGAGGTGAACGCGCCGGCGATCAGGATGCCTTCGAGCCCGATGTTGATGACGCCCGAACGTTCGCTGAGCACGCCGCCGAGCGCCGCGTAGATCAACGGCGTCGCCTTGACCAGCGTGAGCCCGAGAATTGCCAGGATCGCCGCCAGCGTCGCGTTCACGTCGACCTCAGCGACGACACGACGCGCCGCCCGGCCAGCGCGATGATCACCAGGCCGGTGACCAGCGAGACGACGTCGCGCGGCACGCCGGCCTCGGCTTGCATCGCGACCCCGCCGCTCTGCAGCACGCCGAACGCGAAGGCCGCGACGACGATCCAGAGCGGATCGAGATTGCCGACCAGCGCGACCGCGATCGCGATGAACCCGTAGCCGGGCGACAGCCCGGTGTTGAAACGGTGCAGCACGCCCGACACGATCGTCGCGCCGCCCAAACCGGCGATCGCACCCGACAGCGCCATCGCCACGAACGCCGTGCGCGCCAGATCGATCCCGGCGCGCTTGGCGGCCTCGGGTGCGTCGCCGGCCGCGCGCAGCTCGTAGCCGAACACGGTGCGCTGCAGCACCCAGCGCAGCACGAACGCGAGCACCAGCGCGATGACGAACGCCCAGGTCAGTCGCGAGTCGGCGATCAGGTCGGGCAGCTGCGCCGCTTTGGGCAGCGTCGCGGTCTCCGACGCGCCCGCGCCGCCTTGCTGCAGCGGGCCGTTCACCAGATACGTCGCGAGCAGGAACGCGACGACGTTGAGCATCAGCGTCGCGATCACTTCGTTGGCGTGGAAGCGCGCGCGCAAGAAGCCCGGGATCGCGCCCCACACGCCGCCGGCGAGCGCGCCGGCCAGCAAGACCATCGGGATCGCGAGATAACCCGGCAGCGGGAACTGCGCGCCCAACCAGCCGGCGGCGAAGCCGCCCAGGATCAACTGGCCCTCCGCGCCGATGTTGAACAAGCCGGCGCGAAACGCCAGCGCGATCCCCAGCGCCGGGAAGAGCAGCGAGGTCGTCTGCACCAGCGTTTCGGCCAGCTCGCTGCGGGTGCCGAATGCGCCGTCGAACAGCGCACCGAAACCGTCGATGGGCGAGACGTGGGCGAGCAGCATCGCCAGCGAGCCGACGCCGAACACGACGACGATCACCACCGCGACGTCGCGGAACGCGCGACTGCGCAGCAGCGCGCTCACGCGTGGCCCGCCATCAGCGCGCCGACGCGCCCGCGGTCGATCGTCGCGCGTTCGAACGCACCGGCGAACTTGCCGTTGGCGATCACCAGCACGCGGTCGGCGCACGCGAAGATCTCGTCGAGCTCGAACGAGATCAGCAGCACGCCGACACCGGCGTTGCGCGCCTCGATCAGCCGCGATTGCACCAGCGCCGCGGCGCCGATGTCGATGCCGCGCGTCGGCTGGTACGCCACCACCAGCTTCGCATGCGCCGCGAGCGTGCGGCCGACGACGACCTTCTGCTGGTTGCCGCCCGACAGCGCCCCGGCGATCGCGTTCGGATCCGGCGGCCGAACGTCGAAGCGCTCGATCACCTCGCGCGCCGCGTCGCCGTAGGCCGCGCGCGGCAGCGTGCGCTGACGGCCCAGCACGACGTTGTCGCGCACGGTCCACGAGAGCACGAGCGCTTCGTGCCGGCGGTCCTGCGGGATGACGCGAATGCCGCGCTCGAGGCGCGCCGCCGGCGAGTCGGTCGGCCGCAGCTCCTCGCCGTCGAAGCGCAGCTCGCCGGTGAACGGCACGACGCCGGCCAGCGCGTCGGCCAGCGCGGTCTGACCGTTGCCTTCGATCCCCGCGATGCCGACGATCTCGCCGGCCCGCACCTCGAACGTCGCATCGTCGAGCGCGCTCGTCGCCGATTGCGCGGATAGGCCGCGGACCTCGAGCAGCGGCGCCGGCGCCGTCGCGGCGCGCGCGGCCAGCGCTGGAACCTCGCCGCCGACCATCTCGCGCGCGATCGCATCCGCGCTCGTCTCGCCGGTGACGTGCCGCGCGACGACGCGCCCCGCGCGCATCACCGTGACGCGCTGCGAGTACGCGATCACCTCGGCGAGCTTGTGAGTGACCACCAGGATCGCCGTGCCGCGCGCGGCCAGCGCGGTGATGGTGGTGAAGAACGAGGCGATCTCGCTGGGCGCCAGCGCCGCGGTCGGCTCGTCGAGCAGCAGCACGCTGGGCTCGCGGTCGAGCTCGCGCAACAGCTCCACCCGCTGCTTGATCCCGACCGGGAGGGTCTCGACCACCGCGTCGGGATCGACCGCCAATCCGTACGTCGCGGCGAGCGCGTTGACGCGCGCGCGCGCGGCGGCGACGTCGATCGTCCAGCCGCGGCGCGGCTCACGGTTGAGCAGCACGTTCTCCCACACGCGCAGCCGCTCGATGAGCTTGAAGTGCTGGTGCACGAGGCCGACCACGCCGTCGGCGCTGACCGTGCCTTCGTCGGGAACGACGGCACCGTACGCGATCGCGGCGAGCGTCGATTTCCCCGCGCCGTTCTCGCCGACGAGCGCGTGGATCTCACCGGGGAACAGCTCGAGGTCGACGCCGTCGACGGCCTGCACGGCGCCGAAGCGCCGGCGGATGCCGGTCAGGGTCAGAGCGGGACGGGTTTGAACGATGCGAGCTCCTCCCGCGTCGACGGCACGACGATCTTCCCGGCGATGATCGCCGCGCGCAGCTTGTCGAGCACCGCGATCTTGTCGGGTGTGACGATGCTCCGCGTATAGCGGAAATCGGTCAAGCCGACGCCGCCCTCCTTCAGCCCGAGGGTGAGATGGGACGGTCGCGGCTTGTGCGCGGCCGCTTCTTGGGCGACGCGAAAGACGCCGACGTCGACGCGCTTGACCATGCTCGTGAGGATCTTGCCGGGGGCGAGCCCGTCCTGATCGGAGTCGACCCCGATGACGAACGTGTTCGGCCGCGACTTCACCTGGTCGATCGCGCCGAGGCCGCCTTTGCCCGCCGCGGCGTAGATGATGTCGGCGCCCTGATCGAGCTGCACGCCGGCGAGTTCCTTGCCGGCCGCCACGTCTTCGAACGAGCCGATGTACTTCGAGATCACGGTGACCTTCGGATCGATCTGCCGCGCGCCCGCCGCGTACCCGGCTTCGAACTTGCGCAGCAGCGGGATGTCGATTCCGCCCAGGAACGCGATCGTCTTGGTCTTGGTGACCATTGCGGCCAGCGCGCCGGCCAGAAACGAACCCTGCTCTTCGCGGAAGGTCACCGACGTGACGTTGGGCTCGGGGACGACCGCGTCGATGATCGAGAAGTGCCGTTCCGGGTAGCGCTCCGACACTTCGCCGACGTCCTTGGCCATCAGAAAGCCGATGGCGAAGATCTCGTCGTACTCTTTGTTTGCCAGCACGGTCAGGTTGACTTGATAGTCGGCCGCCGAGCGCGACTGCAGCACGACGGTGTGCACGTGCAGCTCGCGCTGCGCGCGCTGCAGGCCGGCGTACGCGGAGTCGTTGAACGAGCGGTCGCCCAAGCCGCCGGTATCGGTGACCATCCCGATGCGAACCGTGCCGGGCGGCAGCTGCTCGCGCGCGCAGCCGGCCGGGAGCGCGGCGAACC
>Ga0302324_100029960_pt1 | contig 10295 bp, 9 predicted proteins | sample Palsa_T0_1_FD_201949 | JGI IMG/M metagenome (GOLD analysis project Ga0302324, IMG submission 201949) | Peat permafrost microbial communities from Stordalen Mire near Abisko, Sweden - Palsa_T0_1 | ecosystem: Environmental > Terrestrial > Soil > Palsa > Peat permafrost | place: Sweden: Abisko... | reverse complement strand
TCGGGAGCGGCTTCTTCAAATCGCGTGTGGCGCGCGAGGAACACGAAATTCATGGTACCGGTGGGGCCGTTGCGCTGCTTGGCGATGATGAGCTCGGCTTTGGCGCGGTCTTCTTCCGGCATGTCCGTCTTGTAGAAATTCGGCCGGTTGATGAAGAGCACCACGTCGGCATCCTGCTCGATGGCGCCCGATTCGCGCAAGTCGGAGAGCTGCGGCTTGCGGTCGTCGCGTTCAGGCGCGCGCGTCAACTGGCTGAGCACGAGAACGGGCACCTTCAGTTCTTTCGCCAGTCCTTTCAGGCCCCGCGAAATGCTGGAGACTTCCTCCTGGCGATTCGTTCCCCGGCCGGTGTGGGAGGGAATGACCAGCTGGAGATAATCCACGATCAGGAGCGAAAGGCCGCGGTCGCGCTTCAGGCGGCGCGCCTTCGCGCCAATTTCCATCACGGTGGAGGAAGCGGAGTCGTCAATCCACAGCGGCGCATCGGCGAGGTTCGTGAGCGCGCCGGTCACTTTTCCCCAGTCGTCGCGGCTCAGGTGGCCGGTGCGGAATTTGTGGGCGTCCACGCGCGCCTCGGAAGCGAGCAGGCGCAGAAGCAGCGACTCCTTGGACATTTCCAGGCTGAACACGGCGGCCGGCTCGCGCTGGCGCAGCGCGACGTTTTCGGCGATGTTCAGAGCCAGCGCCGTCTTGCCCATGGAAGGGCGCGCGGCGAGAATGATTAGTTCCGAGGGCTGAAAGCCCGCTGTCTCGTTGTCGAGTCCCGGATAGCCGGTGGCCAGGCCGGTAATGCGGCGCCCCTCGCTGAAAATCTTTTCCAGGCGTTCGTAATTTTCGCGGACGAGTTCTTTGACGCCGATCAGGCCGACCTTGACGCGATCTTCGGCCAGCTGAAAGATGGCGGACTCGGCGCGATCCAGAATCACATCGGCGTCGTCACCTGCCGCGAGCGCCTGCTCTTGAATGGCCGAAGCGGAAAAGATCAGGGCGCGCAGGACGGACTTTTCCTTGACGATGCGCGCGTAGTGCTCGACGCTCGTGACGCGCGGCAGGCCATCGGCCAGCTGCGAAAGATAGGCGATGCCGCCGGCGGCTTCGAGCTCGCCCCGGCGCGTCAGATCTTCCATCAGCGTGACCACGTCAATGGCCTGCTGCTTCTCGCCCAGCTGAATCATGCGCTCGAAAATCTGGCGGTGCTGCGAAAGGAAGAAATCCTCGGAGCGGATTTTTTCGATGGCGGCGTTGAGCGCGTGATTGTCGAGGATGATGGCGCCGAGAATGCTGCGCTCGGCTTCGAGATTGTGAGGAAGCGGCCGTTCGAGAGAAGTGTCGCCGGGCATCATTCGCCTTTTATTCGCCTACGATTATCGCGCAAGGCGCTCGCCGGCGCAAGAGAACCCCCGAGGGCGCCGCGCACGCCGGCCAGAAATTTTTTTGTAATGTGAAGCGCCGGCTATTGTGACAGTCCCGGCGCAAAGGTCAATTGCTTGGAGGCTGTGGATGCTTTCGGAAAAGTGGAAAACTGTTTCGCGCGCTTATTCTTCTTTTTTCACCGCGAGCTTCACGTTGGCGACGACTTCGCGATGAAGTTTCACGGGAATTTCGTAATCGCCGACCAGCTTGATGGGGTCGGCCAGCGTGATTTTCCGCTTGTCGATGGTGAAGCCCTGCGCCGCCAGCGCTTCGGAAATGTCGGCGGAGGTCACCGAGCCGAAGAGTTGCTCGTTTTCGCCGGCCTTGCGCGTGAACGCGAGCGAGACGCCGGCCAGGAGTTCCGCGAGTTTCTGCGCCGCTTCCTTTTCGGTGGCTTCCTTCTTCGCGAAGGTGGCGCGCATTCTTTCCAGGCGCTTCAGGTTGCCGGGCGTAGCTTCGAGCGCGAGTTTGCGCGGCAATAGGAAATTGCGAGCGTAGCCCGCGGCCACTTCCACCAGATCGCCGCGATTTCCGAGCTTTTCGACGTCTTCCTGCAAAATGAGCTGCATGGCTTCCTCTCAAGTCCTCTTGGTAATTTCGTTTCGTTCGTCGCGGGCTATAGTTCCGCGGCAAACGGCAGCAGCGCGATATTTTGCGCCCGCTTGATGGCCACGGTGAGCCAGCGCTGGTGCCGCGCGCAGGTTCCGGTCATGCGGCGCGGAAGAATTTTGCCGCGCTCCTGAATGAAGGGCGCGAGAATCTCGGCCTTCTTGTAATCGATGAAGTCGGCCTTGTCCACGCAGAAGCGGCAAACCTTCTTTTTGCGGACGAAGTTCCGCTTGCCGCGTTTCGCCGGGCCGCCCGGGCGTCCGCCGCCGGGTCCGGAAGGGCGTGGCCCTCCGCTGGAAGGCCCGTGCGACTGATGCTGTGCTGCGTTTTCTTCTGCCATTCGATTTCTCCTGATATCGCAATCTTGAATAAATTAGACGGCCGGGGCCGTCGGTGGCGCTGCTGCTTGATCCGTCGTGCCGGGCATGGAGGGAGCGGGCGCCGGCGTCTTGCGCGGGCGGCGTGCGGCCCGGCGCTCGCGATGGCGCTTCAATTTTTCCTGGCGCTTCAATTCTTCATCCAGCCGCACGGTAAGGTATTTGATGACCGGGTCGGCAACTTTCAGGCGGCGTTCGAGTTCCTTCACCACTTCTCCATGGCTCGAACGAATGACCATGTAAACGAAGTAGCCCTCGCGCAGTTTTCGAACGCGATAGGCCATGCGCTTGCGGCCCCACTTGTTCACGCTCTCGACCTTGCCGCCCTTTTCCGCGGCCACGTGCTCGAGTGTGGCGATCACTTTGTCGATTTCCGCTTCCGGCGTGTCCGGCCGGCAGATAAAAATCAGATCGTACTGTCGCTCTTCCATATGTCCTCGATTCCTTTACTCGCTCGATCTCGATACAAAAACCGCGAATCCCGCTCGAAACTTTCTACTGCGAATCCTCTTCCGCCGGCGTCACCCGGCGATTGAAGCGCGTCATGGCCCGGCCCACGCCCTCGTTCAAAATCAGCTCCACCGCTTCGCCCGCATCCCTCGCCATTTGCTGTGCGATTTCCCGCTCCGCGCGCCGCATCGGCGTCAGCACGTAATCGGCTAGGTCGCCCACCGGATACTCCGGCTGGCAGCCCATGCGGATGCGGATGAATTCATCCGTGCCCACGGCGCGCACGATGGACTTAAACCCGTTGTGCGTGCTGCCCGTCCCGCGCTCGCGAATCCGGAGCATGCCCCAGGGCAAATCCACTTCGTCGATCAGCAAAATCATTTCCGCGGCGCTGCATTCGTGCCGCTCGAGCAACTCGCGAACAGCCATGCCGCTCAAATTCATCATGGTCTGCGGCTTGGCCAGCACCACTTCCTGCCCGGCCACTTTGCCGCGCCCGATGTAGGACTTGGCTTCCGGCCGCGTCACGCGAATTCCGGCGCTCGCAGCCAGCCCGTCCACGGCGAGAAAACCCAGATTGTGCGGCGTCCACTCGTATTCCGGACCGGGATTGCCGAGGCCGACGATCAATCTCATAACGATCCCGAGCTTCGCCGGGCGATTTACTTTTCCTTGCCCTTCTTCTCGCCCTTTTCAGCCTTGGGCGCCGCTTCCGCGCCACCCTCCGCTTCGCCCTCTTCCGTTTCCTTCTTGCCCTTCTTGATCACTTCGGGCTCGGCCGGAGCAGTTTCCGCAGCCACCGCCGCTTCCGGCGCAGGCTCTTCTTCCTTCTTCAGCACCACCACGTGCGCAATCACGCGCACCGGATCGGTAATCAGCTTCACTTTGTTCGGGTCGAACGGCAGATCCGAAGCGCGCAGCTGCTTGCCGATGAGCATTTCGCTGACGTCCACTTTGAATTCCTCGGGGATATCGCCCGGCAAGCATTCCACTTCCACTTCGCGCGTGACCATTTCGAAAATGCCGCCCTGCATCTTCACGCCCTGCGGCTCGCCGAAGGTGTGCACCGGCACGCGCACGCGCATGCGCACGTCCATGGCGATGCGGAACAAGTCCACGTGCAGCAGCTTTCCGCTCACGGGATCCACCTGCCAGTCCTTCAGCATGGCCTGCTCGGCCGCGCCCTCGGCCACTTGCACGGTGAAGATGGTGTTGTGGCCCGTCTCCGAACGAAGAATACGCGCGACTTGCTTGGCATTCACCGCGAGCGAAATAGAATCTTTCTTTCCGCCGTAAAGAATGGCCGGGACCATCCCGGTGAGCCGCGTGCGGCGCGCCGGCCCCTTGCCGCGGCCTTCGCGAACCTTGCCTTCGACTTTAAATGTCTCCATACGTCCTCTTGCACTGCGCCCGCTGGAGCGGGCAAAAGTCCGGGCCAGGCCCGGTGCTGCGAATCAAGTAAAGAGCTCGCTGATGGAAGTCTCTTCGTGAATCGATTGAATGCCGCGCGCCAAGAGCGGCGCCACGCTGAGCACCTTGATCTTCGATACTTTTCGCGCTTCCGCGCTCAGCGGCACGGAATCGGCCACCACCACTTCCTCGATCGCGGATTTCGTGATGCGTTCGGCCGCTGGACCCGAAAGGACCGGGTGCGTGCAGGCGGCGTAAACTTTCGTCGCGCCGTGCTCGATCAGCGCTTCCGCCGTTTTCACCAGCGTTCCGGCGGTGTCAATAATGTCGTCGATCACAAGCGCAGGGCGCCCCTTCACGTCGCCGATCAGGTTCATCACTTCGCTCACATTCACGTCGATGCGGCGCTTGTCAACGATGGCCAGCGGCGCGTCGATCTTCTTGGCAAAATACCGCGCGCGCTCCACTCCACCGGCGTCCGGCGAAACAATAGTCATGGGCCCGAGATTCATCTTCTGAAAATATTCCACCAGCACCGGTGACGCGAACAAGTGGTCCACCGGGATGTTGAAATATCCCTGAATCTGCGGCGCGTGCAGGTCCAGCGTCAGCACGCGGCTGGAGCCCGCGGTTTCGAGCAGGTCGGCCACCAGCTTCGCGGAGATGGCCACGCGCGGCCGATCTTTGCGGTCCTGCCGCGCGTACGGGTAATACGGAATCACCGCCGTGATGCGCCAGGCCGAAGCGCGCTTGAACGCGTCAATCATCAGCAGCAGCTGCATCAGGTTGAAATCCACCGGATGCGAGCAGGGTTGCACCACGAACACGTCCGCGCCGCGCACGTTTTCCAGAATCTGGAAGCGCGTCTCGCCGTCGCTGAACTGCCCGTGTTCGGCCAGGCCCAGCGGCACGCCCACGAATTGGCAGATAGCTTTCGCCAGAGCGGGATTCGCGGTCCCGCAAAAAATCTTAAATTTGTCGTCCGCCAATTTTTTCCTCAGCCAGCCACACGCCATCCGAGTGACCGGCCATAGTCTTCCCTGGTTAGAGTTTCGACGACGAAGATCGAATCTTCCGGGAATGCACGAGCGGCTCGGCGCGCCTGCGCTGGGTTTCGGAAGATTCCGAACACCGCCGACCCGCTACCCGCCAGCGCGGCATCTGCGGCTCCTCGCTGCAGCAATCCGTCCCGGATTTCTCCGAGTCGCGGATGGCGGCGGAAGACCGGCCCCTCGAAATCGTTCGAGACGCCCGCCCCCTGCCGGCTCCAGCACAGAGCGCAGAACCCCCAAATTCTATTGGGTTTGCTCAGCCTTGTCAATTCCGTTGAAAGCCATTCATAGGCGTCCTTCGTGCTCACTCCGATGTCTCGCGGCGACACAACCAGCACCGTCTGCTTCGGCCCATTTGGCAGCGGATAGATTTCATCCCCTCGATTCACCGCCAGCGCGCGCCCGCCGAAAAGAAAGAACGGGACGTCCGCACCGAGGCCTGCGGCAATTTCCATTAGCCGCGCGAGCGGGATTTTCTTTTTCGTGAGGCGCAACATGCCGATGAGCGCTGCGGCCGCGTCGCTCGAGCCGCCGCCCAGGCCGCGCGCCACCGGGATGCGTTTTTCAAGACGCGCGCGCACGCCGCCGCCAATTCCGATTTCGCCTGCCATCGCGTCAATGGCGCGATGCACCAGATTCTCCGGGCCGCCCGACAATGCGGGATCGCTCGTCTCCAGGAAAATTCCGGGCTCCGGAACGAGCGCAAGCTCCAGCGTGTCGTGCAGCGAGATGGCCTGAAAGATTGTGCGCAGCTCGTGATAGCCGTCCGCGCGCTTCCCCAACACGTGCAGGCACAGATTTATTTTCGCGTACGCCGGCAGGCGCACCGATTTTCCCCTGGTTATTGCACGTCCCATGCGCGTGAGCTTACTGCGGTTTAGCCGCTTCCGGGCTGGATTTCTGCGCGGTGTGGTGTTTCGAGTTTCTCAGCTGCGCGTCCAGGTCGTTCACTTTCTCGGCTTCGTAATCGGCGGGCACGGACTTCTGCCATTCGGAAAGCGCGCGCTCCCAATAATTCACGGCGCGATCCTTCTGCCCCAGCTTGTTGTACACATCGCCCAGGTGGCCCAGGATGGTGGGGTCGTGGCTCTGGCGTTCCGCGGCCTTGCGCAAATATTCTTCCGCTTCAGCTAGCTTGTTCTGCTTGTAGTAGGCCCAGCCCAGGCTATCGAGATAGGCGCCGTTGTTGGGCTCCTGCGTCACCGCGCGCTGGATCATGGAAGTGGCTTCGTCCAATCGCAGGCCGCGGTCCGCCAACATGTATCCGTAATAATTCAGCACCGGCGCGTTGTTCGGATTCACGTCCAGCACTTTGCGGAACTCCTGCTCGGCCTGGTCGAATTTTTTCTGGCGCTCGTAAATCGCGCCGAGCATGAACCACGCGGTTTCCTTGTCGGAATTATCGCGGGCGAGTTCTTCGGCCTTTTGCGCGGACTGCTCGGCGTCGCCGTATTTTCTGCCGCGCTCCTGCACTTGCGCGATATCCACGTAAATTCCCTGGTCGGAATCGGTTCCCTGCAGCAGGCCGTTCAAGAGCTTGGTGCCCGCGTCAGCATCGGATTTTTCGCCGTAGAGCATGGCCAGCGTCACGATCAGGTTTTGATCCTTGGGCGAGGCTTCCAGCGCTTTCTTCGCCTCCGCGACGGCGCGATCGAGGTCGCGGCTTTCGCGGTAAGTGTCGATCAGGAGCATTTGCGCGCGTCTCTGCGCGTCGGGCCCGAGCTTCCCCATTTCCTGAAACGTGCGAATCGCCGCCGGAAAATTTTCCTGTGCGCGATAGGCGTGGCCCAGCTGTTCGTAAAGAATCGAAAGCGCGCTGCCGTTGCCCGCTTCGCCCTCGCCTTTCTGGCTCTTCATCCCGTTGATGGCGTCGTTCAGCACTTTCACCGCGTCGTCGTAGCGCCCCTGCTCTTCGTACAGCAGCGCTTCGTTGTAGAGAACCTCCAGGCTGCCGGGAGCGATTTGCTTGGCGTGCAACAAGCTCGATTCGGCTTCGTCGAACTTGCCCAGCTCGCGATAGAGCTGCGCCATGCGCAGGAAATTTTCAGCGGTGCTGGGCTCGATCTGCGTGAGCCGCTTGTACTGCTCGAGCGCTTCGGCGTACTTGTTCTGCGCCATCAGGGCTTGCGCCAGTCCGTGCAGATGCCCAGGATCGTCCGGATCCTCTTCGACGGCCTTGCGATAGGCTTCTTCTGACTTCGCGTAATTTTTCGACTGCGAGTAGGCGTCGCCCAGCAGATCGTAGATTTCCGGCGATGCCGAATTTCCGGCCGCCTGGGTCAGCAGATCCACGGCCTCCTGCGCGCGCCCTTCGTCAATCAGCAGTTGGCTCAATTGCTCGAGCGCCGGGCCGCTATCGGGGTCGCGCTTGACCAGCTCGCGCAGAACTTTTTCCGCTTCCTCATGCTTGTTTTCGAAGCGATAGAGGCGCGCAAGCCACAGCGCGGAATAGGTGTCATCCGGCTGAATCTTTAAAATGGCCTCGAATTGATCGATGGCCTTGGCCAGGTTTTCCTTTTGCACCTCGCCGGCGCTCAAGTCGCCGAGCGTGCGCACGTAGATTCGGGCTAGCAGGCGATGCGCGTCCACGTTGTCCGCATCAACCTTCAGCACTTCCTGGGCTTCCGCTACTGCGTCGCGAATGTGCTGCGACTTGGCATAAATTTCCGCCAGGCGCTCCATGATCACCGGGGAGTTGGGCGCGAATTCCAGCGCTTTTTTGTAGGCCTCGATGGACTTCGTGGCAAGTTCGCCCCGGCCGCTGGTCTCGTACTGCTGCTCGTTCAGGTGGCCGATGGTGAAATAGTAGTAGGGGTCCGCGTGCTCGGACTCCGCGGCGTGCGCGGCATCCTGTTTCGATTGCGCGGCCGCCGGAGCAGTAGCAGGGCCGGAAGGCGCCTGCGCGCCGGCTATCGGTGCAGTGCAGAGAAACGTCAAGACGGCGAAGGGGAGAATTGTTTTCATGCGTTGACCGTTAGACTCCATTATCGTATACGGGTGCGGGGCCGTCAAAGCATTACCCGGCGGCGGTTCCTCGTTTCACACTCTTATTCGACGCTGGAAACCGGCTGGGGGATACGCCGGCGCCGAAAAATGTCGGAAGACCGCCGGGGAATGCTGCAGAATGCTTCCTAAAGCGCTGAGAATGCAGGAAGCGCTCCGGGCGATAAGCCAAATCAGAGGGCAGATACCGGGAGGCAATAGATGATCGGTGGGAAAAGAGCCGCGGTCTTGGCGCTTGCTTTCGCCGCCCTGCTCGGGTTTTCTGAATTTTGCGCGCCCGTAGCGGCCCAGCAGGCCGCAGGATCGGGCGCAGGGCAAGCGCCCAAGCCTCAGCCGCAGGCCACCGCGCCGGCTGCGGCAGGCGCCTCCGCGCCAAAGTCCGCTATTGCAAACTTTGCCTGGCTCGAAGGACGCTGGCAGGGCGAATGGGGGCCGCGCACGGCCGAGCAAGTGTGGCTGGCACCGAAAGCCGGCGAAATCGTCGGGCTCTTTCGGCTGGTAGAAAACGAGAAGACGCTGGTGATCGAGCTTTTCACCCTGGTGGAAAAAGACGCCGGTGTGAATTTTTATTTCCGCCACTTCACGCCCGAGCTCCTGCCCTGGGAGAAATCAGACGCCACCGTGCTGCATCTCGGGGATTTCGACGCGAACAAATTCGATTTTGAAAATCCGCTGAACGGAATGCCGAAGCGCGCCATCTTGACGCGCCTCGATGCGGACACCTACGTGGCGCGCTCCGAAATCGTTCCGGAGAACGGCGAGCCGCAGGTCATCGAAATCACTTACCACCGGCAGAAGCCCGCACCCGAAAAACCTAGTGCCGGAAGTGGCGGACGCCGGAAAAAACCATAGCCATGCCTAGTTTGTTCGCTGCCGCGATCACATCGGCGTCACGCACCGACCCTCCGGGCTGTATCACCGCCGTCGCTCCGGCTTTTCCCGCTTCTTCCACGCCGTCGGGAAACGGAAAGAAAGCATCGGACGCCACCACGCTTCCCGCCAGAGCGAGGCCCGCCGTGGCTGCCTTAATCACCGCGATCTTCACCGAGTCCACCCGGCTCATCTGCCCCGCGCCGATGCCGACGGTTTGTCCTTCGCGCGCGAAAACGATGGCGTTCGATTTCACGTGCTTGCATACGATCCAGCCGAACAGCAGAGCGCGCAGCTCGGATGCTGTCGGCGCGCGTTCCGTCGCTACCTTTAAGTCCGCTTCGTTCAGCTCGTGGTGGTCCGGCTCTTGCACCAGAACGCCGCCGGAAATTCGCTTGAGCTCGAGTTCTTCCGGCGCGGCTTCGTGCGGCATCTCGAGCAGTCGCAGATTTTTCTTCGACGCGAATTTTTCGAGCGCCGCGGGCTCGTAGCCCGGCGCCACGATGCACTCCACGAATAATTTTGCCACTTCCTCGGCTGCCGCCGCGTCGAGTGCGCGATTGAAGGCCAGCACGCCGCCGAAAGCGGAAACGGGGTCGCAGGCCAGCGCCTTCACGTATGCCTCGCGCAACGATTCCTGCTCCGCCGCTCCGCACGGATTGTTGTGCTTGATGATCGCGACGCCCGGACGGCGGAATTCGCTCGCGAGCGCCCACGCTGAATCCAGATCCACGAGATTATTGTACGAAAGCTCTTTCCCTTGCAGCTGCCTTGCGCCCGCGAGCCCGCTCACCGCGCTCCCGGCGGGGACGTACAGCGCCGCCGCCTGATGGGGATTTTCGCCGTAGCGCATGGTTTGCCGGCGCTCGAGCGCGATGTGAATGCGCTGCGGCAGTTTTTCGAGCGCGCCGATTGTTACGCTTCCGTCGGCCGCCAGGCGCTCGAGCTCGGTGGCGATTTCGCCGTCGTAACGCGCCGTGCGCGCAAAGGCTTTGCGCGCGAGCCCCAGCCGCGTGGCCAGAGCCAGCTCGCGCTTCTCGCGCAGTTCCGTGGCGATGGCAGCGTAGTCTTCGGGGTCGGTGACCACTCCCACGCTCTGAAAATTCTTCGC
>Ga0302324_100029958_pt1 | contig 10296 bp, 4 predicted proteins | sample Palsa_T0_1_FD_201949 | JGI IMG/M metagenome (GOLD analysis project Ga0302324, IMG submission 201949) | Peat permafrost microbial communities from Stordalen Mire near Abisko, Sweden - Palsa_T0_1 | ecosystem: Environmental > Terrestrial > Soil > Palsa > Peat permafrost | place: Sweden: Abisko... | reverse complement strand
TTGCCGGACCCACGTTTCCAATGCCGCCGGGGCCGGTGTTAGTGGCCTGGGTGAAGGATTGTCCGGCCTTCGCCAGCGCGCCGTTGCCGCCGACATTTTCCGGGTCGGCGCTGGTATCGATGATGAAACGAATAGGTTGCGGCGTCAACTTCCGGATGGCCGCAAGAACCTTGTCCGGCATTTCCGGCGAACCCGCGTTCACCAGCACAACCCCGTCCGGACCGGTCTGCACCGCGATATTCCCGCCCGCGCCCACGATCATATAGAAGTTCGGAACTACCGGGACAACCTCCAGTTCGTCGGCGTTCGCCCGCACTTGGGCCAGGCAGGAGCAAACACTGAGGATTGGGACCACCCCGATAGCGCCGATAAACTTCTGCATGCTCGCCATTCGAAATGATTAATAAGGGCCGGCCTTGCTCCATGCGGAGAAAGCCGGCCCAGGATTCAGCCCAAGTTCGTCACAGGCTTGAAAAGTCCGGTCCATTTAGAACACGTATTTCAAGGCAAATTGGGTCAAGCGAGGGTTCACCGAAGCGCTGGTGATCTGGCCGAAGTTAGCCGATCCGGCGTCGTTCGCCGGATTAGAAAATTGTGGGTGGTTGAAGAGATTGAAGAATTCCGCGCGGAATTGCAGCACGGCACTCTCGTGAATCCCACCCACCCTGGTCGACTTCGCGAAGGCCGTGTCGAAATTAAATTCGCCGGGGCCCAGGATGATGCCGGTCCCCGTGTTGCCGTAGCCGGTACCGCCCGTTCCCGCCACACCTGGCGTGGCCCCGACGATTGGAATGGTGGTCAGAGCGCTACTGTTGAAGTACCCCGGTCCGCCGCTGGCCCCGCCCAACCGAGACTGTACTCCGCCAGACGTCACTAAATTGGCATACGTCATCCCAGGGGCGATTTCCGCAGTCGAAGCGATTCCACCGCCGCCGGTGCTGGGCTGGCCGAATATCGCGCCGCCGCGGCTGTCCCAGATGGTGAGCGGAGAGCCGTCTTGCACGGTAGTGATGCCCGAGACGCTCCATCCCCTGGTGAGCACTCCCAGTGCGCCTCTCAACTTGCTGGGAATTTCATAGGTGTAGTTGATCACCAGCCGCTGCGGCCGGTATGCCGAATCCGGGCCGTATACCGGGTTCAGCGGGTTGTTGACGTCCGTCTCCGCAGGGGTATTGTTGTTCTGCGTCGTAAGCGACTTGGCGAAAGTGTAGGCCGCTTGAAAGGTTAGCCCGTGCGAGATCTGCTTGCGCAGAGTGACCTGCAGACCGTTATATTTGAAGTCTCCCTGATTCGTTAAGGCCTGCAACCCGGTGGGAGAGAAGCCCAAATACGGCACACGCAGGCGAGTGTTGCTGTCGGTATTCACCGTCACGCCGTTGACCGGATCCTGCGGGGAAGCGAGCATCGCTCCGTTCAGGTCCTGGGTGGAGTTGAACAGATGAATTCCGCGAGAGCCCACGTAGCCGGCCTCCAACGTCCAGGTTGGCGCGATCTGGTATTGAAGGTTGAAGTTCCACTGATAAACCAGCGGAGTCACCAGGTTGTCCACGTTGAAGGATGTCGACAAATCCGATCCCGTATTGTTGGCGAAGTTCAGCCAGCGCGCCGGAAAACTTCCCGCCGGAATGTTGGAGAAGGGCTGGGCCAGGGAGGAAAACTGATTGGTTGAAGGACCCTGATCGAGCGTGTCCGAATACGGCGGGCCCTGTGTGATGGACTGCGCCAACGTAGCGCCGGGAACGCGGTTGTAGAAGAAACCGGCCCCGCTGCGAATGACGAGCTTACTCCCAAATGGCTGCCAAGCCAACCCGAGACGAGGAGCGAAATCGTCCAACGGCACGCCGTTCTTGGTGGGAACCGCATTGGCTCGTTCCAGGACGCCAGCCGGGAGCGGACCCCATGTCTTGGTGTCGAAGTTCGGCGCCACCACCCAGCCGGCTGGGGTGGCCGTAGCAGGGCTGCTGGGAAACGTAGCCGGGTTGTTCACGCTCTGAAGCTGGGAAAGCCACAGGGTGGTAGAGTTGCCGTACTTGTCCGCCACTAATCCATCGTATTCCCAGCGAAGCCCAAGGTTCAGGGTCAATCGCTGGCTCACTTTATAGTCGTCCTGCACGAAGGCGTTGCCGTTCTTGGCCCGGTATCCGTGTATGATGCCGTTCGGACCGCTGCGCACACTCAACACTGTCATCCAAACGTTGCTAAAGGGGGAACCGTTGCACGAGCCGACTACCGCAGCGCCACAATTACCGGGCAGTCCAATCAGGAAATCGTCGAAGGAGGTGAACCACATACTTCCGTGCGACAGACCGCTGAAGTCCCATACCCAATTCACTTGTTCGAACTCGCCGCCAGCCCGGATGGTGTGCTTGCCCACGTTCCAGGAAACCTGATCGCCGAGTTGCATCTGCAGATTGTTGCTCACATTGTCGTAATAGATACTGCCGCCCGCAGAGAATAACCCGAGCATTTCGATCACTGGGCTGAAGGGAAGACCCCCGCCCAGTTGGTTGGTGCCGGGAGCAGTCCCGTAAATGTTCGAGGCATAGGTGCTGGTGGGCGGATGCTGTATGGAATCCGAGCTGGTGCGTTGATAGGAAGCGCGTAACTCGTTCACTAAGCTGGTGGTGATAATGCTGGTGAGCTTGGTGACCATATTGTGATAGCCGATGGGATCGGTCCCGGTGGTGCCAGGCAGCGCGGGAGCCGCGGCGGAGAGCGTGGACCCTGGGGAAAACGATACCGTTTGCGGCTCAACCGAGCGATAAAAGCGGAACGCCAGGGTTTCTTTGGGGTTGATGATGTAATCCATATTCAACATTCCCTGGTACTCGTTGTCGATGGCCGGATCGCTGTAGGCCACGCCGCTGAGGAATTGCGACGTGCCCGAACCGGGGATGAAGTAGGTCCCATTCGGATTCTGGGCTTGCAGAAACTTGATCGCGATGGGGTTAATATTCGATCCGTCGCACGCTACTTGCATCCCCGCGCCGGATGAAAAGTTCGGGGCCGTTAGGAATTGAGGGTTGCCGGGGTGGTTGGCAGGGCACATCGCCGCGCCCAGAGCCTGAGTGAACGCCGCCGTATTGGAGCGATCGCCGGGGATCGGGGGCAGCGTGATACCCGATGAAAATCCTTGGAACGCCACACCGTTCTTTTGCCCGGTCTGCTGGTAGGAGACAAAGTAAAACAATTTGTCTTTTATGATCGGGCCACCCAGGACGCCGCCAAACTGGTTTTGATTCAAAACCTGCTTCGGTCCGCCGGAGCGGTTCTCGAAAAAGTCGTTCGCGTTTAGAATGGTGTCGCGCAGGAACTCGAACGCATCGCCGTGCAGCGAATTGCTGCCGGACTTGGTGATGATGTTCACGTTGGCGCCGGGATTACGCCCGTATCCCGCATCGTAGGTCGACGTCTGGATTTTGAATTCCTGGAGCGTGTCGGGATTCGGAACGCCGATCGTGGCGTAGTTCTGACTTTCGGTAACATAGCCGCTGCCGCCAAAGTTGGTCACATTGACGCCGTCCATCTGGAACGTGTTGAAGGAGGTACTGCTGCCATTCACGGCGAATTCCATACCGCCGCGGCCCAGCGCGCTGGCGTTGCCTACGTCGGCAGCTACACCAGCCGTTAAGCCCAAGAGGTTGGTGTAGTTGCGGGTGGTGAGCGGAATGGAGGTGGCCTCCGCCGAGCCCACCACCGTACCCATGGCGGAAGTGGTGGTCTGCAGCGCTTCGGCATTTGCTTGCACGGTAACTTGTTCCGCAGCGCCACCTACCTCGAGCTTTTGGTTAAAAACGGGGCTCTCGGTGACATTTACATTGATTCCGTTGGCTTCGGCTCCCTTGAAGCCGGCGGCGGCGAACTTGAGGTCATAGGTACCCGGGGGAAGAAGTGGAAATCGATAGGTACCATCGCCGCCGGTGGTAACAACACGCGCTTGCCCGGTAGTGGTACTTATTAATGTGACCGTAGCGTTGGGAACGACGGCGCCCGAAGCATCCGTAACCGTTCCTTGAAGCGCACCGGTTGCAGCGGTCTGCGCCATCACGTATGGCAGGACCAGCAGAAGACATGTCAAGACTGGTACTAAAGACCTTGTTTTCATGAACTTTTTACCTTTTCTTTCAATTCAATTCTCAAGAACCTTGCGCAGCTAGCACTCCCTCACGGTCGCCGCCCTTTACGTGAGCAGTCAGTTTCTCTTCGAACCATCAAACTGTAGCCGACGCTACCCGGCGAGACAAGAGTGGCGTGGGTGAATTAACGGTGGGGCACGGTGAATGAGTGTTCCCGGTTTCCAGAAATGGAAAGCCGCGTTCCGGCAAAGTGGAAAGGATGGTTAAGTTCACGGTGCATTGCCCGTGAAAATCCCGCTGATTCGCCAGTTTGGTCTTTCATCGATGCCCGAATTGTGGCAAGCTAATGTCGCTTAAGGCAGAAGTGAGAGATCGATGGAATCAACAAGCTCGTCCGCGTTGTCTCGGCGCAATGTTCTAACGACCGCTGTAGGAGCCGCGGCGTTTGTGGGCCAAGCCGGTTTGGCCCTTGCGCAAAAGACCGGCACTGTGTCCGGCCGAAAGTTCAAAGCCTGGGTATCCACCGGCTTCGGACCGGAGACGACACGTTTTGAAGAGCTCACCCTTCTGCCGATCAGCGGACGGCAAGTACTGGTGCGAACTGAAGCGAGCCAGTGCTGCTACACCATGACCGTCAGAATGTTCGGGACACAGGACGGCGGGCGTCCCGACCCACTCGGACCACAAGCGCCCGTGGCTGTCAACGATCCTAATGAACCCACCATTCAGGGTCACGGCGGCGTCGGTATTGTAGAGGCCATCGGACCGGACGTGCGGCGCGTGCAGGTGGGCGACCGTGTGATTGTACCTGTTACTCCGCAATGCGGCGTTTGCTATAACTGTCTGCGCGGGAGGGCGGATCGCTGCCAAACGGGAGTCAATGTAAAAACAATCCCGGTGGCCACGCGGAGCAACGGCGATAAGGTCGCTGCTTTCCTAAACATTGGCGGCCTGGCCGAACTCATGGTGGCTTACGAGGAATCCGTGGTGCCCGTCTTCACTAAGATATCCGCGGAAGAACTTGCCACGCTGCATTGCGTCTCCGGCTGTGGACTGGGGACCACGATGACGCTAGCGCCAGTGGAGCCGGGGTCGAACGTAGCAGTGTGGGGCGGCGGACCTGTAGGCTTAAGCGCGGTACAGGGCGCGCGGATTATGGGGGCGGACAAAGTGGTTCTGGTGGAACCGATTCGTAGCCGGCGCGAGATGGCCCTGAAGATCGGCGCGACGCATGTTTTCGATCCCAACGCCGAGGGAAACAATCTGGTGCCTAAGATCAAGGATCTGTGCGCCGGGACTGACCGGGTTTTCGCAGGCGGCCAAAATCACCTTGCCAACCGCGCCGGGATTGCGGAAAATACCGGGCCGGACTTCGTCATAGAGGCGGTAGGCTATGACCGGGCCAAGCCGAAGGTGGAAGCGGGCCCGGATCCATCCGGCATGCTCCCCTTACAACAGGTCTGGCAGTGTTGCCCGATGGGAGGCCATATCTGCACCACCGGTTCCGGATATCCCGCCCAAGCCACGGTCTCATTTCCCGCCACCCAGTGGACCAACGGCAGCAAGTCGCATCACTCCAGCCAATATGGCGGCACCAACAGCATGCGGGATCTTCCACGCTACGTGCGGCTCATCGAGAGCGGGAAGTTCGACGCGAAAACCATGATCACCGGGAAATATCCGCTGGAGAAAACCATTGAGGCTTATCGCGAGGTGATCGACCGGACTACGGTGCTGGCCATGATCATGGTGTCCTGAAGGGAACCCTCGGTAGGCAGTGAGGTCATGGCAAATCTGAGATGCTTGTTGGGGTTTGCGCTCTTCGGAGTTGTCATCGCGCTGTATGGCCAAGCCAGCTATCCGCCGCCGAACGATCTCCCGAATCCCTACAGGACGATTCCGGGGTGGGCGCAATTGCCCGACGGGAGAAAATGGGGATCCACCGCCGCCGTCCAGGTTGGTCCGGACGGGCACATCTGGACCTATGAGCGGTGTGGCGCAAACAATTGCGCCGAGTCCCGCCTGGACCCCATTCTGGAGTTTGATCCGTCCGGTAAGAACCTGCACCATTTCGGTGGCGGATTGTTCGTGGAACCGCACGGCCTGTTCGTCGATAACGACAGCAATGTCTGGGTTACGGATGCCATGGGCCAAGCAGGCAAAGGTCATCAGGTCTTCAAGTTCAGCCGCGATGGAAAAATACTGATGACACTGGGCAAGGCGGGAGTTGCCGGAAGCGGTCCGGACACCTTCGATCAACCTTCCGCTGTCGTGGTGGCTCCCAACGGCGATATTTTCGTGTCCGGATATGGCGACGCGCGGATCTCGAAATTCTCCCGTGACGGCAAGTTCATCAAGCAATGGGGAATGCCAGGCGCGGCCCCAGGGCAGTTCGCCGGGCCGCATGCCCTCGCAATGGATTCCCGAGGAAGGTTATTCGTCGCGGATCGTAACAACAACCGCATCCAGATCTTTAACCAGGATGGAGTGTTCGTCGCGGAGTGGAAGCAGTTCGGACGCCCCAGTGGCATCGCCATCGGCAAGGACGACGCGCTCTACGTGGCGGATTCGGAATCGAACGACCGGAAAGGCGCGTACGGCTACAATCCCGGCTGCCATCGAGGCATCCGTGTAGGAAGCGCTACCGATGGCCGTGTGACTGCGTTCATCCCCGACCCCGATTCCCGTAGCAACACCAGCATGGCAGAAGGCGTCGCCGTGGATACCCAGGGTAACATATACGGCGCCGAAGTAGGACCCCGCGATCTGAAAAAATACGTCAAATAGCTCGCCATCTAAACGCGCAAAACGGAGCGCGGCGCGGGCCAGTTACTCATCCTTTGGGCGGGTGCGCACTTTGCGCCTCTGAGGCGGTCGCCGCCAACCGGTGTCAACGGGACTTACTCCGGGTGTGGGAGCGCGTCCAGGTTGGCCGCCCTCAGCAAAGCATCAAACCGTTTGTCGCTGCGAAGGTCGTCATACAATGGGTCGGCCTTGAGCATCAAGCTGACGTCGCGCTGCTCCGCCGCTTTCCGCAGCCATTCAAACGCCCGCTCCCGATCTCCGAGGCCGATGTAAACACGCGCAACCGGGAGCGCTCGCACATAGCCGCCGGAACCAGCCAGCAGTTGGTCCAGAACGTCGCGCGCTTCCTTGGACTTCCCGGTCACCGCATAAGCGTAGCCCAACTGGCTGGTAACCCAGGGATCGGCTTCCATAAACTTGCGGGCCAGTTCGCTTTCACTGAGACCCTCGGCGTAGGTCTTGGAACGCGCCAGCCACACCAGTCCCAGCAACTGGTGCGAGATACCGGATGACGGATGCAGATGAAGCGCTTTCTGCAATTCATCGATCGCGTCGTCGTAACGCCGCAGATAGTAAAGGGCCCGGGCGACGAACTGCGCGGAATGCGGCGAGATCGGGTCCAATTCCATGGCGATGCGGCCTTCGGCCAGCGCCTCTTCCAAATAACCGGCCCGGAGCAAGTGTTCGCCGTAGTAGTGGTGCACTGCAGCGCTGCTCGGGCTGAGATCCAACGCCCGGTGAAATTCGCGTTCGGCGGCGGGCCAGTTCCACTCGATACTGTAAGCGCGGGCCAGATCGAGATGGGCTTCGCCCAGGCTGTCGTCAAGTTCCAAAGCTTTGGCCGCCGCCGTCCGAATCTTGGGAATCACTTCCTGTGAAGGTGTCGAGGTGAATGCGGCGATCCTGGCATAACCATCGGCGATGCCTCGATATGCCGGCGCGAATTTCGGATCGGAAGCCACGGCGCGCTCAAAATACTCAATCGCGGTGCGAATGTTCTCCGCAGTGCTCTGGTTCAGGAAATAGAGGCCCTTGAGATAATCCTGATAGATGGCGGGCGACGGTAAGACACCGGCCTTCAAATTCGCAGCCCCGGCCAATTCCACGCCGAGAGACTGCATGATGGCGCGCGAGATCTCGCCCTGAATGGCCAGCAGGTCGTCTAACTTGCGATCAAAGCTCTCCGACCATAACTGATAGCCGTTGCTCGCGTCCTCCAGTTGGGCGCTGATGCGTACCCGTCCGCCGGATACCCAAACGCTTCCCTTGAGCAGGTTGCGCACGTTCAGCTCACGGCCGGCTTTGCCCATGTCGCGGGCTTGGTCTTTATACCGAAAAACCGAATACTGAAAAACCGAGGGTCCCGCCATGACGTGGAGCCCGGGAATGCGCACCAGGGAATTGATCAACTCCTCAGTCAAGGCGTCACTGAGGATTTCACTTTCCTTGTCGTTCGTGAGGTTCAGAAACGGAAGTACGGCAATCGAAGCGGGGTCGCGGGCCGGAGGGGCGGTTACGAACGCCGAGCGGCCAAAATGCGCTAAGGAGCCTGCTGCAATGGCGCCGGCCAAGATAACAGTAGAGGCAGCCAGGATGGCGATTCGGCTTCCCGGCCTGAGCCTGGAGACGGTAGCGGGCAACCATGGATTGGCTTTGGGTACAGTGGTCAAAACAGGACGGGGAGCTTCAGGCGTCGCCGCTGGTTCCACGAATCGCGGCGTGTAGCCGCCTTTGGGAAGCTGAATCACGATCGGGTCCTGCTTGCCTTCTTGCTCGTAGTAGCGGGCTAGCTTAAGCCGTACATTGCGAGCCTCGGTCCGAACGATCGTGTCCTGGCGTGGATCGAAGGAGTCTCCCCGGCCAAATGCCTCCACCCCCACAGAGTACTCCTTCACCTCATCGCTACGGCCTTGAACCGCCTGCTCCACCACGTAGCGGAGCAGCGCTTTCTGCTTTTCGGCGGCGCGGAAGGTCTGGCTGGTAAGTATCCGCTCCAACTGCTGGCGAATCTGCGCAGGAGTCGGCGGTGCCAAAACAACGGAAGTCAAGGTCTGGTCAACGGGTTCGATCCCGATCGTCTTCTCCATAGTTTTCCCGGTTCGCGGCCTGTCCCTACCGGGTTTTCGTTTCTGCGCCTTAGCCTTCTAACACCTTGCGATTTTCCTAACGACGACAGAATCATATCACAGCGTTTGGCACCCGACAATTTCCTTTGACTCCTTTGACTCCGTTCCCGTTTCTTGGGGCGGCAGCGGGGGTCTTGTCTATCCCGGCAAGAGATCTAGATGGAACCTACCGAACTCAAGGGTCAGCGGATCGGATTTGATCGCATACCAGGTGGAGCCGGGTACATTCACAGAGTGCGGCAGGAGCTGTTATCGATCCTGTCCGCGACGTTGAAGCGAGTTGACACATGCCGGAATCCACGTTGTGATCGCATAGGAAGTTGTTATTGTTGTCTGCGCAACTATTACAATCAATTCCAATGGGAGCAACTCCGGCGCGAGGACGTTGCGAATTGGCTGCAACAGTGGCTTTCGGACGTCGCGACACCGGCCGCTGTTGGCACAGCGTAGTTGCAGTTCGAAAAACAACTCTGGCGATACAAGCGCCCGATTGGACTTGGGGACAATCAGATACACAATTAAGTTCGACCAGAACTCGGGCGGCGAATCGTCGCTAACTTGCGCTGATGCCAGTTTGCGTCGGAGCTTCGCTTTTCCTCCCGGAGGCTGCGGTTTCCCTTGTCAAGAGCACGCCGATACCCGATACATTTCCCAGCGCAAATGTTTAAAAACTCTGGTAGTGGCCTCTGGTTCGCAAACTCTCCGGTAGGCGGGGGTCACGCTTGAGTGCCACTTCCAGGTGTGCCGTTGCCCCACGTCTCGAGAATCGGCGGGCGGAATTCCTTTTGTCGCACAATGGAGACGTGGTAACCCTGAAGACGTTGCGCACGGAACGCCGAGAGGAGATCCTCCGGCTTGCCCGGCAGCGTGGCGCGCACAGCCTGCGTGTGTTCGGCTCCGTGGCTCGCAACGAAGCCGATGAAAATAGCGACCTCGATTTACTGGTCGCCTGGGAACCGGGCCGGAGTCTTATGGACCATGCCGGGCTGGTTGAAGATCTCCAGGATCTGCTTGGAATGAAGGTCCATCTCGGCACCGAGAAGTCTCTCCATTGGTACGTTCGCGAACGTCCGAGCAGTTGCAGCACGCCGTTATCCGGAACGTGGAGGTAATCGGCGAGCGGCGAAGCGCGTTTCTACTGAGGCGCGAGGCCGCCTTCCGTCACTCGATGGGAAGGCGATCTGTGGCATGCGCGATGTACTGATCCACGATTATATCGGCGTGGATCTCGACGAAGTCTGGAACGTCGCGTCCTCGCGGATACCCGAGCTCCGGGAGGCACTGGATCA
>Ga0302324_100029957_pt1 | contig 10296 bp, 13 predicted proteins | sample Palsa_T0_1_FD_201949 | JGI IMG/M metagenome (GOLD analysis project Ga0302324, IMG submission 201949) | Peat permafrost microbial communities from Stordalen Mire near Abisko, Sweden - Palsa_T0_1 | ecosystem: Environmental > Terrestrial > Soil > Palsa > Peat permafrost | place: Sweden: Abisko... | reverse complement strand
TGCGTTATCTCCTACTGAAAGCACGGCGCATGGCCGTGAATAACACCGAATACGTCGCTTTTCAGAAAACCAGGAAGGCCGCGTAGAATGCCACTTCTTACGAATTCCTGCGCAGAGCCGAAAAAAGAAAGCGTTTGACGGAGATTGCTCTCGCCTGAATTCCCCTATATAGATGAAAATGAAATGCGGAGACCAAGAGTCCCTCGCGATACTTTTCGACGCTGGTCGGATCCGGCGCGGAAGAACGAAGCCCCGGGTCGGCATCCTTTGCCAAATCGCGGAGGCTCGTGATTTCCCTGGAAGTCGCCCTGTTGGTACCGATTTTGTTGGTGTCCAAATCGATTTGCGTTTGGCTAATCGGTGTGGAGAACCCGATCGCTCAGCCGGCGCTGATATAGATAAGGAACTTGAAGAGTAAAAGAAAAGATGGCCAGCGTTGTCAATGTTTTGATAGCGGCGGCTACCGTGTTGTTGGCTGCCCGCCTGTATTTGTTAAGCTTACATCGCCCGTACCGGGCATTTTTCTTTTTTCTGATCTTTTCCGCTCTGCAAAGTGTGACCCTCGCAGTTCTTAATCGAACAACTAGCACCTACCAGATGACCTGCCTCCTGACCGAGCCGATCGGCTGGATTTTCTGTGCCTGGGTGGTTCTGGAGCTGTATTCGCTAGTCCTCCAAGATTACCACGGCCTATACACAGTGGGACGCTGGTCGCTAATCGTATCGATTTCCGCAGCTTTGCTGGCTTCCGGTTTCAGCCTGATTGTTCCGTCCCACTATACCCGCCAGGGCTACCTGATGGCGTATTACTACGTGGCTGAACGCGCCGTCTACTTCAGCCTGGCCGTTCTTTTGTTGACGATTTTGGCACTACTCACGCGATATCCTATCGTTCTGAAGCGCAACGCCATTCTCCACAGTGTGATTGTCTCCGCTTATTTCATTGGCAATACGGCCATCTTCCTAATGCTAAGCACGCGCGGCATCGCCGTGATACCCGCCGCCGCATATGCTATCCAGGCCGTCAATCTGGTAGCCTTGGGAACTTGGCTGGTGATATTCAATGCGGCAGGGGAACAGCACCAACAGAGACTGCGGCCCGCTTGGCTGCCCGGCCGGGAAGCGGAATTGGTCACCCAGTTGAACAGCCTTAACGTGGCGATGCTGCGGGCTGCCCGAAAGTAATTCAAAGCTGCCATTGTTTTTGATTGGAATCTGACTGGAGAGGCGAAACGTTGCGACCATGGACGGGCACCCTCGCCCATGCGGCTTAGGTGAGTGTATGCCCGCTTTGGTCGCCCGCGACGATGCGTTTCTCATCAGCGAACGCGCCGCGGCCTGGGAGCGCGTCGGCAGGCACGGCCGATCTCGGCGCGCCGGATGGTTTTAAAATGGAAAGCTTGTATAATCGCCGTTCGAGTTTTCGCTGGATCATGTTTCACAAGTATTCGACGCCTGCCACGAAAGTGAAAATATGCCTCAACCCTTAAGGATTGCTATTGTCGGAACTGGTCGTATGGGCGCCGTTCACGCTCTGCACGCACACGAGCTAGCGACTGAAACCAATGATTGCCGGCTTGTCGCGCTGGTAGACAACGATCTAGACCACGCTCGACGCGTGGCGGGTGACCTCGGCTCGGAGGCGGAAGTTTTTTCCTCCATTTCTGACTTGATTCGGTCGGGAGCCAGTGATGCAGCTGTTGTTGTAACCCCAACGGCAAACCATCGTCAGCACGCGAGCCAGCTCATTGAGGCTGGTCATCGCATTCTGCTCGAGAAACCACTCACCGGTACTATCGACTCGGATCGCGAGTTTTCAGCTCAACTTGATCGCTTATACCCGGACGCCCTCATGCTCGCATTTCAGCGCCGCTTCGATGGGCCGCTGCAGTACGCCAAGGAACTCATGGACAGCGGTCTCATTGGACGCGTCTTCAAAATCTACTCGGCGCTCGAGGATTCCGGTCCCGCTCCGGATTGGTATCAAAGCAACGGCCTCCTGCCTGACATGGCCGTTCACAATGTCGACGAGATTCTCTGGCTCACTGGCGCCATCCCTCATTCCGCGCTCGCAATCGGATCACGCCTATACAGTCATCGGCTCACGGCCTGTCAGGAGGACTTCGACGACGCCCTGCTCTATCTCTGGTTCGACAACCAGATGACTGCACAGGTGCAGGTAAGCCGCAATCACGTTTCCGGCTATCGGGTTGAGACTTTGATTTTTGGCGAGGAAGGCCAGATTCATGTAGGGCGATTCGAACAGAAGTTTTCGGAGGTCGTCGTGGAAGCTTATGCTCGCCGCGACAGCCGGGAGCCGCTCGCTCATCGCGTATTTTCCGCGCGCAATTACCGGAAGCCTCTGCCCGAGTTCATAGATCGCTTTGGCGCCGCCTACAAGATCGAACTGGCCGCGTTCGTCAATGCATGCCGGACCGGCGAGCCGTTCCCGGTTACCCACCGCGATGGGCTACGCGCGCAAGAAGTCATTTCGGCAGCAATGCGGTCAGTCGTCGCCTCTGGACAAGCGGCGCAGGTCGTCTCCGGCTTCCGGGGCTGAAGCAGTGTAACTTGGGGGGCATCGCTTCGAACTGCGAGTCTCCAGGAATTTCGGCGTGTTGCTGACGGAAGTGCGGCGACCTTGGGAGCTGCGGATTTTGGGGACGCTTCCAGAATCCGCTCTTCGCAGTGCCTGTCCTACGCGGCATTATTCGCGGCGAATTACCCGGTTCACGTGACGGGAACTTCCGGTGGGATCTTCCCGACCGCAGTTTCTAGCCAACTTCCCTAGTGAAAGATGACGAGGTTGTAATCGGGCTAGTAGGCATTCCCGCTGGAGATCAGATAAAGCCACTTCGATATAGCGCATCGTCATCTCTGCAGAATTGTGGCCGAGTAGTTCTCGGAATCGCCTTGCCTGACCTGCAACGCGAGTATCAGCAGGCCCATTCCCAACCTTGGCACCTCGTGCCCCAACCGAAGCCATCAAACTCCGCACGCGCCGATCTGCCAGGGCTGATTGAAGCGCTCCATGCGGCACAACATATCCTGGAGATGTTTCGCCGCACGCTGTCCGAGGATGCTTCCCGCCGCCGTCTGGGCCGCCTTGCCAATCGACTCACCAAGATAGTTTGCGAAGCGCATGCCCTCGAAACACCGGACAAATAGGCAGAGATTGCCACTTGAACGCGCCACCCGGACAGTGCCCGGGCCGGGTTCTGGGCCCCCCAAGTTTTGGATGGCCGACGCTCCGCTCGGAATCCACCCTGATCTTCAACGGCTAGGGCCATAACGGTCAGAATGGGTGTTGTGTTCAGAGCAGGATGAACGGGTTGAGCCAGATAGTTGCTCTCGAAGAACTTCCGTGTTGTGGCCAAACTCGCGTAGTTTGCCGTGATCACTGGTGGACGCTCGTGGTTCGAGGCGAAGCGGTCTTTGTGCGCGTTTGTGAACGCCCTAATGCTCACTTCTTGCGCATCCAGACGTGCCACGTGACCGGCCCGGCTTCCTCGTCGGTCAATGGACGGCCCGCCACCTTGAGGGCCAGTTTCATCTGGCCATGATGGTAGCCCTCGTGCCAGAGCATGTGCTGGAGCAGCAGGATCGGGTGGTCGTAGTGAAGGTTCATGTCCCGGCCAGCCTCCATCCTGCTCTTTACAGCGTCCCGCACCGCCTTGGCGCTGTCGTTCAGCATCTGCGCGATGCGGCCAAGGTCACGCTCCGCCACCCACTCCTCCTCGGGCAAGTTTCTGGCGAACTCGGGGGCGTCCTCGAAGACGAACACCAGCCGTACATAGTGAATGTGAGTGAACAACTCCGCGATGGATGGGCTGCCCTCCATCGCGCTGGCCGCCAGCCCGCCCTCCGGGAGGGCGCGAAGCAGGTTGAGCAGGATGGTGTTGTTCCGGTCCCAGGAATCCAGCAGAGCCTCAAGCAGGCGTTCGTCTGGTGCGTTCGACATATTAATACCCATTTGCTGATGCGAAAACCGTGCAACTGTGACGACTCTCTTGTGCTAACACCGTATTGGCCTGGCGGTCAAGGCTTGATCTCGACGGGATCGCCCCCTCCTGGCAATCCTTCTCGCATGCGCAGTTAGACGGCATGAGACTATCATCGACCTGAGTGGCAAGGCCCTCCACACGCGAACGATTCCGATGGGTCAAAACTCTCCCGGACGACCGGTTCCAAGCAGCCAAACCTGACCGGCGGCAAGTTGTTCCGTAGAGTGGACAAGAACGGGAAGGCATGGGGCGAGCGGTTAACGGAAAAGGCGGTCTGGCACGTGTTCCGAAAAACATGCCCGCCAAGCCGGCGTCGACAAATAAGCCCCGGACGATCTTCGCCGGATGTGCGCGTGGCAATGCCATGCGGCTGAAGGGGAGCTGGAACAGATCTAATTTCTCCTCGGACACGTCTCGATACAAACTAAGGAGAATCGTCTGACCGCCTCCGCTGATCGCGGGGTGTCGGCACAAGGCCCGGCCGCCCAGAACCACGGGCTTCACATCCCCAGCCTAGCCTGATAATAGCTTCAAGAACGGAGGACGCCATCCGGAAGTTATCCACTTGGAATGTGTAACGCCAAACCGCTCCTGGCTCGCTCGTCCTGAAGTGAATCTATCCAATCGGCACGACGTCCGGTTCATCTACAGCCGCATGGTCAGAGGCCCCCCGACTTCTTCGGGCACAATGTTGCTATCCAGCGGCCTGAGTTTCTATGTGGGGAAGGCCCTCACCCTAATCCCGATCTGGAGCCACGCGGCCTCACTTGTCACTTGCGGCGCGTCACAGTGCAACAGAATGCCATCTTCGAACAATTTTCCCGTACCGATTTTTCCGTACCTTGCTCAGCCACTTCGTTAGTGCTAGTCTCGTCGTGGAGATGCGCGGCACGCGCGTCTCGTACTCGCGCGCAGGTACCTTCACGTGTTTGGTCCGGCGACAGCCGCGTCTTTCGCCCGCTGGGCCGGGATTCGGCCTGCGGCGGCGAACGCCACTTTCCAGGAACTCGTCGGTAGCCTTACGCCGGTACGAACGCCGGTCGGCGACGCATGGATCCTTGCCGAAGATGAGATAGCGTTCCGGGCCCAGCCCCGACCTCCAGCGCCGGCACGGCTGCTGCCCAGCGGCGATGCGTTCTATCTCGTATGGGGAACCGATCGAGAGATCCTCGTGCCAGAGGCCAAGCGGCGGTCGGAGCTATGGACGTCACGCGTATGGCCCGGCGCGCTGCTGCTGGGCGGAGAAATCGTTGGAGTGTGGCGGCGATCGACAGCCGACATTTCACTCGATGCCTGGCGCCGCCTTTCCACGGCGGAACGTGAGGCGGTTGAGGCCGAGGCGATCTCACTGCCGCTACCGGGCCTCCACGGTCCGATTACCGTCCGCTGGAGCCGACTCGCGAAGTAGCGGCTGCGATCGAATCCCCGGCTCGAACGCTGACGGCGACGACGGTGCTAAACAAGAAAGTTCTCCGCCTGCTTTTGCTGATTGGCAAAGACATACGGCGCAGTAGATTGCAGGACCGTCAACTCCAGGTTTGTCGGAGTTTACCGGCCAATGTATAACGACTGTTGGGCCGAACCGGCAGAACGCGATATTCTTCTTTCGTTCGGAACTGACTTTACCTGGAGGGTGAAGGCGGGTCACCAGATCGAAACTTGGCAGCGACGGTGAGCGACCGGCCTTCACGCCAGCCGTGATTCTTTTTATCGCACTGCCAGAGACAGAAAGCAAGATCGACCCTGGGGTGACGGAGGTTCCGCTCGAGCTGTTACCTAGGGTATGCCCGCTTTGCGGCAAGCGGACCATCATTGGTCACGGACGACGGCTTAAACCAGCTCACGACCTGCTGCGCCCAGCGGATGGCACCTGGGAGCGATCCGTTACCGACGTCGCAGACGCGTCCCAATCACCAGATCCGTCTAAGGTGCGGCGTTGGGCTGGACGTTTACTGCATCTGGGAGTTCGGCTAGCGACGAAGCTCTGGCTGGCCACCATCTCTACCGCCGCAGGATATCCGCTGCGGCACCACCGCATCGCTTCCTGCCAGGCAGTTAGGGCGGCTTGTAAGTAGGGAGCAAGTCCGATGTTATCCGGCTGGGTCAGCAAGGCATAGCCGCTCTTCGTGTCTCGCTGCCGTATGGCCACGATCCTAACTCCTTCTTCGTTGAGGGTGGTGCTGCACGACCGTTCCAAACTCTCCTGGAGGCCGCTCCGCCCCGCAGTCCCATGTGATGTACCAGAGCGCCTCCAACTCTTCCCGCGCTCATGCAGTGGATGAGTCATGCCGACATCCAGACCACTCTGCTCTATGTTCAGGTCACTCCACAAGATGTTTATCTGCAGTATGCGCGCGCCGTGCCCGGCACATCCGGCCGCTTCCGGGGACCTCATCGTGAACCGTGCGCGGCGCCCGCCACTCCAAGAGGCTCCTGTCTTTGACCGGGCGGGCGACTCACTAGAGTGCCGCGCTCCATCCGGACACTCGTCACTACCGTGGTACCAGCCGCAACTTTCTGACCTATCTCGGTGCCCTTCATCCCGAGGTGTGCTCTCTGAGCCAACTGCGCCGGGATCACGTCCTGTGCTGGATGTCTCGCCTGCGTTCCCAAACAGCGCCACTGGCGACGGGATCTTGTGTCGACTCATCCGGCTCGTGCCACCCATCGAAAGCTGCCCCCTTCCGTCGAAATCAGCTGACTCCTCCTGTTGCCAGTTGACCAAATCGATCCCAACGTGGGGTGACCCACCCCCTTCCCTCCACGGACATTACTCCGTCTCATCGGTACTACGAGGCAGTCCGCCCCTGACTGGCGCATTGGTACTTTCGGCCTCGCGGGGCTACCACTTGCGCCTTTCCCTTTTCATCGCCAGACAGGCGCGGTGAGCAGCCATATTTCTACACGGCATCGAAAGTGCCTATCCAGCGCGCGATATAATTACGTCTTTCGATCCAGTCGACAATCCAGGAGAACATCCGATCATGAAACTGAAGGCATTTGGAATCGGTGCTGCGTTAGCCGCCGCTGCATTGACCGACCCTGTGAGTTTCGCGCGGCAGGCGGCGGCTCCTGCGAAGCCCGCAAATTGCCCGGCGGAAGGATTTAGCGGAGGCTTCAGCCGCGGCTGTCCGCAAAAACAATTCGCCAGCCCTGCCGACATCTCGGCCATGATGGCCGCGCTGCCGGACAAACCTTTGGCAACGCCCCAGAACCTCCGGCGTGTGCTTGTCCTCGGCCGCGCCATCGGTTGGGTGCACACTTCAATCCCGCTGGCGGCGAAGATGGTTGAATACCTGGGAGACAAGACGGGTGCCTGGATGACTACCATCACGTACGACGCGGCCGCGATCACGCCTGAGAACCTAAAGCAATATGATGCAATCTTCCTTGCCAGCACCACCGGCGAATTTCTGGATGACCCGAACGATAAGGCTGCCACGGGCCTTCGCAGGCGGGCGCTCCTTGACTTTGTCAAAGGCGGCAAGGGTCTGGCCGGCATCCATGCGGCCACCGATAGCTACCATACCAATAGCCCTACGCTGACCGGCACGTGGCCCGAGTTCAACGAAATGATCGGCGGCTTCTTCAAGTTCCACTGGATCTATCCGACCCTGATCCCTGTTAAGGTGGACGATCCAAACAGTCCCCTGACTGCTATGTTTCCGGCCCGTGGGTTCGAGATTGTCGACGAGACCTACACGTTCGCGCAGGACTCATTCAGCCGCAAGCGGGTTCATGTTCTCACCAGCATCAACTATGGCAAGATGAGCGCGGAAGACAAAGCTAAAGAGCCGGCACCTACCAAGCGCACCGACGGAGACTACGCGCTGAGCTACATTCAGCGCGTGGACAATGGCCGCGTGTTCTACGAGGCACACGGTCACGATGAGAAGGTGTACTTCTCGCGGCCCTTTATCGCTCACATGCTGGCGGGGATCCAATACGCTCTCGGCGACCTGAAGGCCGACGACAGCCCGAGCGCAAAATAGCCAGCCGTTGAGTACGCTTCGCGCCCATGCGGTCACGGATCGCCGTAACGCACCGAAGTCAGCACGGTGACCGATGGAAATTCAAGCGGATGAGATCAGCCCTGCGATGAGGTCAACGTGGAAGTGATGTATCCGTTCCGCGAGTCCACGCGCTGGAAGAAAAGCGTGGACGACGCTGAGGACGATGGACATTCTGCCCTGTTTGCTTTGTTTTCGTCCGGTGGTGAGTTTTCGCCAGCGGGGCAGGGAAAGTCCCCAAGCGGAATCACGACCAAAACCGGGAAATCGTCTGACCTTTACTGTCTCGCATTCGGGCAGGACGATCTGCCGGAAACGGAACAGATCGACTTAATCGAACATGAAAAACGTCGAGACGGACTTGAGGTGTGTCTTCGGTACCGAGAGTTCGGTTGATAAAAACTTGCAAGGCGATGCAGAAGAACCGCTGAACGGACTCGACGGCATCCAGCGGCACCCCCGAGGGCAAAGGCGGACGCTGGGGCGAGGGGACGACGCGCGAGAAGATGCCGGTGGCTGAACCAATGCTGGTGGGACAATTCGAGTTCGTCGAATGGACGCCCTCTGCGGCACTCCGCTTTATGGGCTGCGTGAGGACAAGAAGGCATGGGAAGTGACTCGAGACGGTTTACGGCAAGCCATGTTGTATATCTATGACAGTGGCCCTATAGCCCCTCGATAGAAATGTCCCTTCACACTGGACTGGGGAGGTCCAGTGGTAAGGACATGGATGAACGAATGAGAGACGCGAAGGTCCGCAGTGTTGATATGATAGCGCGCATGCTCGACGGCGAGCGATGTCCCCGCGCAGCGCACCAGCGTCGCGAATGCCCGATCCGCATGGGTGACGGGCTCGATTGCGCCCAGACCGGCGAACTGATCGCCACCTTCCATGGCGACGGCTCACGGGTTGCGGTGCGTTCGCCGATGAGCGGCGCTTCATTGCGGCAACGCAGCCGGCCGGGTGTGTACGCGAAACGCTCATCCGCTCTCCTCGGCCAGCCCGGCTCCTCCGGCTGCCACAAGATGGAGGCGGTTAGGTGTATATTGCGGGTCAGCCGGGCAGCCGAAATAGTAATCCTGGTCGTTCCCCGCTAAAGCGGGATGAAGGAGAGGCATGAATCGGATTCATCTTGATCTCGTCGTTGGTTTCATCCTGGTACTGGCGACCTGGATAAACCCGGCTTCGGCGCAGCATGTCGTGCGCGTCACACCCTCGACGGTGGAATGGGGCCACTTCGCAGCCGATGCCAAAGCCGTGCTGACCGTGAAGCCAGATGAGATCGTGACTATAGATACCATCGTCGGAGTTCCCGAAATGCTCGAACAACTCGGTGCTGCGATAGATGAACCAATACGCGAGATGGAGGAAATGTACGCCAAAGTGAAAGACAGGGGTCCGGGACCACATATTCTCACTGGGCCCGTCGCAATCGAGGGTGCCACGCCTGGCGACGTGCTCGAGGTGGAGCTACTGGACATCCGCCTGCGTTCTCCTTACGGGTGGATGATGATAGGGCGGGGGGGATCCGGCGCGCTGCCTGAGGAGTTCCGGTCTGAGAGAAGGAAGTTAGTGCCTTTGGACGAGCGGGACAAAGTAGCCGAATTCGCGCCTGGCATCCGCATCCCAATACATCCGTTTTTCGGTGTTTTGGGCGTGGCCCCGGCGACAGGCCGTTTAAGCAGCGGCCCGCCAGCTTACAACGGAGGCAACATGGACAACAAATGGCTGGTAGCAGGCACGAAAGTTTACATTCCGGTTCACGCGCCCGGGGCACTATTTGAAGTCGGCGACGGCCATGCCATCCAGGGCGACGGCGAGTTATGCGGAACCGCGATTGAAACAAACCTGACCGGCGTGTTTCGGTTCGCAGTGCGAAAGGACATGAAACTGCGTTGGCCGCGTGCGGAGACCCCCACGCACATCATCACCATGGGTTTCCATGAAAGCCTGGACGAGGCTGCGCGGCTCGCCACACGGGAAATGGTCGACTATCTGACAACCGAGCATGGCTTGTCCCGTGATGATGCCTACATGCTCGCGAGTGCCGCCGTGGACTTGCATATCACACAAGTCGCGAATGGCGTAAAGGGGGTCCACGCCATGCTGCCCAAGGCTATTTTCGGGGCCGTCCGCTAGCGGCGGGCCCGCGGAATGTCGTCAATCATCTGAAAACGTAGTTTTCTGAATTTCGGCCGCAAGGCCAGCAACATCATCGCGCCGAAGGCGCAGTCATCCGTCCGATCATCCACTACTGGGGCTGCAGGAAGTATCTTGTCTC
>Ga0302324_100029956_pt1 | contig 10296 bp, 6 predicted proteins | sample Palsa_T0_1_FD_201949 | JGI IMG/M metagenome (GOLD analysis project Ga0302324, IMG submission 201949) | Peat permafrost microbial communities from Stordalen Mire near Abisko, Sweden - Palsa_T0_1 | ecosystem: Environmental > Terrestrial > Soil > Palsa > Peat permafrost | place: Sweden: Abisko... | reverse complement strand
AGCTAACGTCGTGCACTACTGCCAGCCCACCCACAACTTCATCCTGGCGGTGCAGTGGCAACGCAAAAATCTGCACTGGAATCTTGCCCACGCGGACGAACGAACTCTCTCCGTGACCCTCTGCCATGGCTTTGAACACTTCCGGCGGCGGCGCTGTAAGGACTGCCCCCAGTTCGGAAGTGATCGCCCTTACCTGCCCCTGCCGGTCGTAGACCGCAACCCCCAGCAGATGTTCGCGATTGCCGAAGCGCTGCACCAGTCTCTGCAGTCCCCGCTCCGATCCGTTCTCCCAAGACTTCTCAACATTGCCGGCGACGCTTTCGCCCAGCACCTCCGCGCGCCTCTCGAGGTCGCTACGCAGAACGCGCTTTTCTCTCACGACCTCGTAGTACGAAAAACCTAGAGATACCAATGTGATACCCACAATGAGAGAAACAATAAGCCGGACACTCAACAGACGCATAGAGATCGCTTTCCGATTGTATATTCCATCAACCTTAAAGACCCTAGAGTCAGTCTACAGTTTTTCGTGTTTCAATTAAACGTTCGTCGGCGAATTTCTGCAGGTTCACATTCAAGAGAAGATGGTTTGGGCTATCCCTGATTTCGCCATTCCTGATTTCGGTGGTTCATCCGCCCTGACCGCTTGCCTAGCCGCCAAGCTGACGTTTGTTCCTGTGAAGATGGACACAATCCAAAGGGCTATTACAGGCAACAATGTATAGACGACTGATTCGATGGTTGTGTAAAAACGCATAAGCAGAGGGTGCAAGATTTTCACAGACAAGCCCATTGCTGCGTAGCGCCGTTAAGCAATCAATGGTTTGCGATGGCACATCAATTGCGCATGTACAAGTGCGAGGAGCGGCCGGCTTGGTCCGTGTCCCTCGATTGGTTTCTTCGATGAAAGCGCGCCTCTGGATTGAGACTATCGCATTAGTCGGCGCCATGGCTTGCGCTCTGGCGTTCATTATTGCAACTCCGGGAATTGTCGCCGGCACGGCCGCCGAATCAGGGCCCCCGCGGCCACCGTCCGACATCCAAGTGCAGACTTATGAGGGCATGATTACCGACACGCAGTGCGGTGCCAAACACCCTGCCGCGATCGGCAAGATGGCCGCTGATTGTACGCTAGCTTGCGTGCGCGGAGGTGAGCAGTTCGCTCTCGTCGACGGCGACACAATTTATCTGCTCGAGGGCGACCGCATTGCGCTGAAGCGAGGAGCGGGGCGGCGCGTCAGGATTGTCGGCACGCTCAACGGGAGAAAGATCTCAGTGATATCTGTCGTCACAGCTTAGACGTTACGAATGAAGGAGAGGATCAACAAACACCGGTTCAAGACGCTTTAGTATTTCTCCATGCTGCTGGGGCGGCGATCGGCTCGATGCGAAACTTCTTCACTGCGAAAATGCCAATCACCACGAAAATCGCCATCACCGCGAGTTGAGCGATAAAAAACGGCGGCTCCTTCTGCGTTGGAGCCAACGCATGTACTGCGGGTATCTTCATGAAGGATTGCACTAGGGCGACGAATACATTCAGATAGAGCGCGAGCACGGCGCAGACCACGTAGATCCAGCGCCAAGAGCGCTCCATGTGGCGAGCATAGCGTGCCACGAGCGCAACGGCCAATGCCACCAGCGAGATGATACCGACGATGTGAGACGGCAAAATATGCTCGACTGGAAAAAGGAACCCGGTCAGGCTGGTTAAGATGGTGGTCGCCAGGAAGATGGCGGTCCACCCGTCGAGCCGTTTAGCGGTAAGCAGTCCGTATACCACGATGAGCCCCGAGCCAATCCCTGCCAGGCTTATCAACACATGCACCAGCGTGAATGTCGACGTTGTCATGCCTAAGATCATTGTGTCCATCCTTTCGCAGCCAAGATCTTTCGACTGCTGCAGAACCTGTCTGAGGTGCAAAGTTTACCAGAGAAAACCCGGAATTGAGCGAATTCTGAGTGGACCGACTGGAGAAACGGGACGCCAGCAATCCAATCTGTCCTCCAACCCGTATTACCCAAGTAAGGCAGCGGCCAGGTAAACACCGGAAAAGCTCTGCCTGGCTGGGAGCTCAACCGTCGGACTGTTTACCAAGGTCAGCCCTCTCAATTTGCGAACTGCGAGGCTCGAATGGCGAAGTGGCAACTTTTTCTTCTGACTCTTTGTGCCTCAGCAGCGTGGTGCCAGACCGCGGCAACGAAAACGCTCACCTCGGCAGGCTTAAGCCTTAATTCGGGGACGGACAAACAAGTTCAATCACTTCAGCTTCATGTGAAGTCAGCGCCGAATGAGTACGCAGGCTACGACGAGTTAGGCTCTGCCTTTTTTCAAAAGGCCAGGGAGACCGGCGACATTGCCTACTACGACTTGGCCGAACAAACGCTCAAGAAATCACTCGACTTGGCACCGCACGACTTCCACGCTGCCGATCCGCTCGTTCACATCGCGTTGGTGTACATGGGAGAGCATCGTTTCAAAGACGCTCTAGCCTATGCGCAGCAAGCGATCAGTTTGGGCTCGGGGAACCTCCCGGCGTTCGCCATCGAAGGGGATGCCTACACCGACATGGGAGATTACGACGAGGCGTCAGAGGCTTACACCACTGTTCAAACCCTTGGCCGGGTGACCTCTTCGCCCCTGGCGCTTGCCTACATGAGTGACAGTCGGTTGGCCTACATGCGCTTTTTGCACGGCGATTCGGCGGAAGCTATCCGGTTGATGCGGAGTGCCATAGCGGCGGCGCTTCAAATCAATGTGCCCCGAGAGAATCTGGCGTGGCTCTATTTCGAACTAGGCGAGCGCTACTTTCAAGCGGGCGATCTGGCGAATGCCGCCTTGTCCTATGAATCGGGCATAACCGCCGATCCCAATCACTATCGCTCACTGGCTGGGCTGGCAAAGGTTCGAGCGGCGGAGGGCAAGTTCGACGAATCGATTCACCTCTATCAGCGATCGATTGCCATTATTCCGTTCCCGGTTTATGTCGAGGAATTAGGCGATGTTTACCGGAAGGTGGGAAAGGAGAAAGAAGCCAAGGAGCAGTATGACCTGGTCGAATACATCGGATACCTGGGCGAATTGAATCGAGTGCTGGCCAATCGGGAACTAGCCTTGTTCCATGCCGATCAAGGCGTCAAGCTGCACGAGGCCCTGGAACTTGCGCGAAAAGAGCTCGAGGTGCGGCACGACATTTACACATGGGACACTTTGGCCTGGGTTCTATACAAGAATGGGCGACTTCAGGACGCGGCCGAAGCGTTGAACAAAGCGCTGGTTTTGCATACGAACGATCCGCTTCTTCTGTTTCATGCCGGCATGATCTACCACGCCCTGGCCAAGGACTCTGAGGCCGAGGACTTTCTGACCCGTGCTTTGAAGATAAACCCGCACTTTCACATCTTCAACGCCGAACTTGCGGGCAGGACTCTGGAAGACATCGGGCAAGCGCGTAACCGAGATTTGAGGTCAACCAATGCAGAACGATAAGGGCAGGCACTGCCGGCTGGGATTTCTCCTGGGGTTATTCCTGCTGATTTTGGGCTCTGCGACATGTTTCGCCCACCCGATGGGAAATTTCAGCGTTAATCACTATTCGAAGATCACAATCGGCCAACAGTCGATTGAGATCCTGTATCTGGTGGATATGGCTGAAATCCCCACATATCAAGAGATTCGGAAGTTCGATGTTACCCCAAAGCCAGATGACCCCAGCGTCTACCGCTACCTCGATGGGCAGGAGCCACTTCTGAAAGCAGGCCTTTCGTTGGAGAGCGATGGACGGCCTGTCCAATTTGAAACGATAGAGCGGCGCGCGACGTTTGCCGAGGGCGCTGGCGGTCTGCTTACGATGAAAATCGGATTCGTATTTCGCGGCCGGCTTGATTTCATTGCGGGCGTTCACCAACTCTCCTACGCCGATAACAACTTCCCGGGGCGGGCAGGTTGGAAAGAGATCGTGGTTCTCGGCGATGGAGCCCAGATTCTTAACAGTTCTGCTCCGGCCGCCGATCGCAGCCTGGAGCTGACTACGTACTCCAGCGATGCTTTGAACAGCCCACCTCAGCAATTATCGGCTTCGGTCGGCTACAGGACGGTGGCTGCAGACGCGGGGAGCAGCGCTTCAGTTTCCACAACTAGAACCTCAACGAACCGAATCGTTTCAGGGACAAACAAATCACGTCAGACTGCCTCCGCGTACGTTCCCCCACCTCAACGAGAAACTCAACCAGAACGAGGATCGTTGGCTGCCGTCGCTTCTTTTAATCGGAATGAGGCGGAACCATCGAATCGCGCGTTTATAGCCTCCACCGGCTCTCCGCAGTTGCGCGCAGCCCGCGCACAGAATACTCCGCGCAGCCACTTTACTGATCTCATCTCGACCCAGAGTAAGTTGAGCTTCTGGGTTCTGTTTTCGGCAGCACTGATCGCGGCAGGCCTGGGTGCGCTTCATGCCATGGAACCGGGCCACGGCAAGACCATCGTCGCGGCATATCTCGTAGGTTCGCGCGGTACTGCAAGACATGCTGCGTTGCTCGGCATCGTCGTCACTGCCGCGCATACCTCGGGCGTGTTTCTGTTGGGTGCTGTGACCCTGTACGCATCACGATACATCGTTCCCGAGCAACTTTATCCATGGCTTGGAGCAATTTCCGGTCTGAGCGTCGCCGGACTCGGCATCTTCACATTTCTAAAACATTGGACCGGAGAAACCGGAGAACATTCGCACGCTCCGGGAGAGCAGCATTCGCACCGGTTTCTTTCTATGTTCAAGCGAAACACACCCAAGCAGCCCGCGTCGGAAGAATCGGCGAATTCCGCTGCGTACTTTCCAGCTTCACGACCAATTGGGCGCGCTCTGTCGTTGCGCGAACTCTGTCTCTTGGGCATCACTGGGGGAATCGTGCCTTGTCCGGCCGCGCTGGTCGTGCTCTTGAGTGCCTTCTCCCTTCACCGGATCGGTTTCGGTTTGTTCTTGATTACCGCATTTAGCGTGGGCCTGGCCGGTGTCCTGGTGGTTATTGGCCTCGTGATGGTCTACACCAAACGCTTGATGGCAGCGCGGGTGCAAGCCGGCAGCGCGGCTCTGCGCTATCTTCCCTTCTTGTCATCCGCATTCATGGTTGTGCTGGGGCTGGGCATCATGGCGTCTGCCGTCGGGTCAGTCCAATTCCGCCAAGGTTTTATTTCCACGGACAAACTGGTTCCATTCCTGACCGTAGTTTTGCTGGGCCTGTTTCTGGGGATGCGTCATTCCACTGACCCGGATCACGTGGTGGCAGTATCGACAATTGTGAGCCGCCAAGGTTCGATCAGAAGTTCGGCGGCCATTGGGCTGTTATGGGGCCTGGGTCACACTCTGACCATCTTCTTTGTGGGGTCGGCAATTATCATCTTCGGCGTGGTCATACCACCCCGACTCGGGTTGTCGATGGAGTTTTGTGTTGCCTTGATGCTCATCCTGCTGGGGGTGTTGAATCTAACCGGCGTGATGAGTTGGATCACGAATCGCCTGACTCCGAAGGCTTCAGCGCATCCTGCGCTTGAAAACGCTGGCAATAAAAACTCGCGAGTTCCCGGCCGGATTCAATCCTTCTTTGACAGGACGGCCGGCAAGATGGGCCTTTATCAAACCATGCGACCCTTGGTCGTCGGCCTTGTGCATGGTTTGGCAGGGTCCGCCGCAGTTGCCCTGTTAGTGCTTTCCACAATCAAGAGTCCCCTCTGGTCAACCGCCTACCTGCTGGTCTTTGGGTTCGGCACCATGGTGGGAATGATGCTCATGACGGCCGCGATTTCGGCGCCCGTGGTTTATGCGGGGAAGAAATTCTTCAACGTGAATCGGCATCTGACGGTCGTTTCGGGAATGGCGAGCGTTGCCTTCGGCATGTTCCTCGTTTACCAGATCGGTTTTGTGGACGGGCTATTCACTTCCCATGTCCACTGGATCCCGCAATAAATGAGATGCAGTCTGCCATCGCCCCCGTCCGGCGAGCGCGCACTTGCTGCCCAGTCCGTGCGTGCCGTTCAGTTTGAATATAGCTCGCAAATAAACCAGGCACGGTCAATCCACTTCGCGGTTACGGACGTACCTAAGTTACGCAGACGGATTCCGTCGTCATCTGCTCTGGCGCCGCGCCGGGGAAGAGTTCTAGCCCACGGCGGCCGACGTCCGCGAATGTCACTCCGAGAGGAAAAACCATGAAGAAGCTAAAGTCAGTGGTGGCCCTCGCGATGTCGCTGTTCATGCTGGCGCCTTCCAGCTTGTTCGCGTCCAGCCATCGCGAAGCGCCGATTACGGCATTGGACCGTGCCGCCGATGTCACCGATTGGTACGCCTTTGTCAGCTATGACGATCCAACCAAGGTCACCTTCATTCTGAATGTTGACCCCTTGCTTGAGCCCGCCAATGGACCCAACTATTTTCCCTTCGATCCCAACGTGCTCTATGAGATGCACGTGGATAACAACCAGGACGGATTGGATGACGTCACGTTCCAATTCCGCTTCAACACCGAGATCCGCCAGCCGAACCTATTCACAGGGTTCGCCGGCGGCATCGCCGGCATTCCGCAGATTACCTCATTGAGTGGGCCCGGCGCGGAAGGTTTGAGCCTGCGCCAGACCTACACCGTGACCATGATCAAGAATGGAAAGGCATCCTGTCTGAACGGCGGAAAGACCCTGTATGCGGTGCCTTCCAATGTGGGTCCGCTAACCATGCCCACCTATCAAACGTTGTTTAGCCAGGGGATCTATAGCCTGGGCGACGGAATCAGTGTATGGGCCGGAACCGCGGACGACCCATTCTTCATCGACCTGGGGGCTGCATTTGACTCCCTGAATTTCCGTAGCGGAGTCGGTCCGGTGCTGTCGCCGGCAATCGATGCTGACAATACCCACAACTATGCGCCTGACGCCGTGGGCGGCTACAACGTCAATTCCATTGTGCTGGAAGTTCCCATCACAATGCTGACGGTGGACGGCAAGATCCACCCCGCCAGCGACAAACGGGCTGTCATCGGAACCTATGGCAGCACATCGCGTCATGAAATCACGGTGCGGCGCTCCCCGAATCCAGACCAGAACATCGGTACGTTCCAGCACGTGAACCGTGAAGGCAATCCGTTGATCAACGAAGTGGTCATTGGCACTGGGTTCAAGGACCGCTTCAGCATGGACTATCCCAAGAACGACTCGCAGTTCTCGAGCTTCGTTCTGGAGCCGGTGCTGGCGTCCGTGTTCAGTTCACTGGGTGTCCCGGTCGCGCCTAATCCGCGCACCGACTTGCTGATACTTGTGCAGTATGAGGCTCCGATATGTCCCGGTTGCGGATCGGGCGATCTAGGTCCCATTGCTGATCTGCTGCGGCTCAACACCGGCATCCCCCCGACCGCGGTGGGCAGCCAACTGCGGCTGGGGTTTATCGCCGGCGATTCGGCCGGCTATCCCAACGGACGTAGACCGGTAGACGATGTGTTCGACATCTCCGCCCGTGCCGTCGAAGGCATCCTGGTAGACCCCACGAAGTACGGGTTGGCGCTCGGAGATGGCGTACAAACAAAAACCGAAGGATTTAACAATTCCTTCCCCTATGTCATGCCAGCCAACAATGGACGCGACAGCGCCCACACTGGACCTGGCCAGGCAGGCTGCACCGGACAACCCGGCGGCATCTGCCCGGTGATGTAGGTAACTCATGTGGCCGTCGTACCCTGGCGGCGGCCACACTTGACTTCATTCTTTAGAAATGAGGCTTCCGATGAACAAGAATCTTGCAGCGTTGTTGGTGATTGTTTCTACGTTCGCCGCTGGGCAAGCCACAACCTCTCCTGTAAGTACAGCTCTTTCACCGGCCGCGCAAAGTGTCGCGGAAGCCAGAAAGGAGATCGTTGAGAACCCCACGCAATATGCGGGCTACAATCTTCTCGCGATAGCGCTGATTCGCCGCGCGCAGGAAGCTTCCGACGCTGCCTACTACGCTCAAGCAGAGGACGCGGTAAAGAAGTCGCTCGAACTGGCTCCGCACAAGTTCGACACCGAGAAAGTACGAGTTTCGATTCTGCTGGCCGAACATGAGTTCCCCGCGGCACTGGATGCAGCCAAAGAGTTGAACCAAAAGGTTCCCGACGATGTCATGGTCTACGGTTTGCTAACCGACGCGAACGTGGAACTCGGCAACTACAAAGATGCCGAGACGTCCGCGCAGTGGATGCTCAATCTTCGCCCCGGCAATCTGCCTGCCCTGATTCGGGCGGCTCGCTTACGCGAACTCTTCGGGGACGCAGAAGGGGCTTATGAATTGATGGACCTGGCTTATCAGTCGACGCCGCCGACTGAAACAGATGAGCGCGCTGGGATCCTGACCCAGATGGGCCATCTGCGCTTCGCTTCCGGCGACCCGGATGCGGCGGAGAAACTTCTGCTGCAGGCATTGACAGCTTTCCCCGGGTATCCCCTCGCATTGGGCAATCTAGCCCAGCTTCGCATCGCGCAAAAGCGTTATCAGGACGCCGTAGTCCTGCTCCAGCAGCGCTACCAGTCTGCGCCTCGCGCCAGCAGCCTGTACGAGTTGGCCGAAGCCTTGCAGTTGTCAGGGCGCGATGGCGAGGCGAAGAAGGCATTTGCAGAATTTGAAACGAACGCCCTGCTGGAATCTGGCAGGAAGGACAACGCCAACCGTGACCTGATCTTCTACTATGTCGACCACGTGCAACAGCCAGCCAAAGCCCTGAAGGTGGCAGAACAGGAATATGCCTGGCGACATGACGTGTATACGTTGGATGCTTATGCCTGGGCGCTGCACGTCAATGGTCAAGACATCGAGGCACGCAAGCAGATTGAGACCGCCTTGGCAGTTGGCATTCGCGATGCAAGACTATTCCATCACGCAGGAGTTATCGCCCTGAAATCAGGAGACCGGGCAGCAGCCGAACGCTACCTGAAGAAGTCAGCCGAGTTGAATTCGGAGGACTCTGAGCAGGCACGAAACATATTGGCGGGCCTCACACACTTTTAAACTCTTGCGGACGCAACCGCGGACCTCCTGTTTAGGCGCGCGCGATATGCCATCTGGGTGGCACAATCGCGACTGTCATCCCGGTGTCTGTTTATCTTTGAGCACCTTTTCGAGTGGTCGTCACGACCCTTCGACAGATCCCAATGACAGGAATTGCGCGACCGAATGCAATTTTCTGTATCTAACCAACTCAACACCAGAGAACACGGAAGTGTGCAATCATCTCATTGCCTGGAACCGAGACCGAGCATGGCCAAACCAATTTTGCTAAGCGTGGATGACGACTCTGATGTCTTGCGGGCGATAGAGCGCGATCTTCGTTCGCAGTACGGCGCTGAATACCGGGTTATAGGAAGCGATTCGCCGGAGGGGGCGCTCGACCTGCTGAAGCAGTTGAAGGTGCGTAATGACAGCGTGGCTTTGCTGCTCGCAGACCAGCGCATGCCGCGCATGGACGGTGTGGAATTCTTGCAACAGGCGATGGGAATCTTTCCCAGTGCGAAGCGGGCATTGCTCACTGCATATGCGGACACAAGCGCCGCGATCAGCGCCATCAATCAGGCCAGCATCAACTATTTTTTCTTGAAGCCGTGGGATCCTCCCGCGGAGCACCTGTACCCGCAACTTGATGATTTGCTCGATGACTGGCAAGCTTCTTTCCGTCCAACATTTGAAGGAATCCGGGTGCTGGGCACCCGCTGGTCGCCCAAATGTTATGAGTTGCGGGACTTCCTGGCGCGCAACCGCGTCCCGTATGAGTGGACTGACGTGGAGCTTTCCGCCAATGATCCAGAAACCAAGCGGCTGCTGGAAGCTCTGCGTCCAGAGGCCGCCAATCTACCCGTAGTGCTCTTCCCCGACGGGACGAAGCTTCTTGAGGGTGTGCCCTCGGACGTGGCGCAGAAGGTCGGGCTGCGGACGCGCGCACAAACCAGTTTCTATGATCTCGCGATTGTAGGCGGTGGGCCGGCCGGTTTGGCTGCCGCCGTTTATGGAGCTTCCGAAGGTTTGCACACAGTGATGATTGAGCGGGAAGCGCCCGGCGGTCAGGCTGGGATGAGTTCCCGCATCGAGAACTATCTTGGATTTCCCGCCGGGCTCAGTGGCACCGATCTGGCCCGCCGTGCGGTCGTGCAAGCGCAACGTTTCGGAGTGGAAATCCTGTCGCAGGAGGCTGTTGGCGCCCGGGTGGAAGGACCTTACCGAATCATCAAGTTTTCGGATGGAAACGAGATCTCCTGTCACGCGCTGATGATCGCGACTGGGGTGCAGTGGC
>Ga0302324_100029955_pt1 | contig 10297 bp, 11 predicted proteins | sample Palsa_T0_1_FD_201949 | JGI IMG/M metagenome (GOLD analysis project Ga0302324, IMG submission 201949) | Peat permafrost microbial communities from Stordalen Mire near Abisko, Sweden - Palsa_T0_1 | ecosystem: Environmental > Terrestrial > Soil > Palsa > Peat permafrost | place: Sweden: Abisko... | reverse complement strand
CATAGCGCTCATGACGGATCAGGCTCCCGCGCCCTTCACGCGCTATCAGAAACTCATCGTCGCTCTGATCGCGGTCCTGCAGTTCACGATCATCCTGGATTTCATGATCCTCTCTCCGCTGGGCGCCATGATCATCCCGGCCTTGAGGATCACCCCGGCTCAGTTCGGCCTGCTCGTCTCCAGCTACGCATTCAGTGCCGCCGCCTCCAGCATACTGGCGGCCGGCTTCACCGACCGCTACGACCGCAAGCGGCTGTTGCTGTTCTTCTACGCCGGCTTCGCGCTGGGCACGCTACTGTGCGCGCTCGCGCGCAGCTATCACTTTCTGCTGTTCGCGCGCATGGTCACGGGTCTTTTCGGCGGCGTCATCGGTTCGATCGTGCTTGCCATCACGACCGATCTGTTCGACTACCGGTTGCGCGGGCGCGTGATGGGCTTCGTGCAGACCGCGTTCGCGGCCAGCAACGTACTGGGCCTTCCCTTGGGTCTGCTGCTCTCGAACCGCTGGGGCTGGAACGCGCCCTTCCTGCTGATCGCGGGGAGCTGTATTGCGGTCGGCGCCGTGATCGTCGTGGCGGTCAAACCCATCGATGCGCATCTGAAAGCCCACCCGGATCGCAGCCCGCTGCACCACCTGCTCCACACCGTCTCGATCCCGCGCTATCTGCAAGGTTTTGCGACCACCGGCCTGCTGATGGTCGGAGGCTTCATGCTCATGCCCTTTGCCAGTGCATTCACTGTCAACAATCTGGGTGTCGCGCTCGACCGGCTGCCGCTGGTATACATGGTCACCGGGATCTGTTCCATGATTGCCGGACCGCTGATCGGCCGAGCCAGCGATATACATGGAAAATTCCGCGTATTCGCCTTCGGCTGCGTGGCCACGGTGATCATGGTCCTCATCTACACCCATCTGGGGATTACGCCGATCGGTCTGGTCATGCTCGTGAATGTGTTGCTCTTTATCGGGGTTTCATCGCGCATGATCGCCTCATCGGCGATCGTATCGGCGATCCCGAGCCCGCTGGATCGCGGTTCGTACATGTCGGTGAGCGCCTCGGTACAGCAATTGTCCGGCGGCCTCGCGGCCATCGCGGGCGGACTGATCGTAACGCAGGACGCCAGCGGCGCGATCGAGCATTTCGAAGTCGTGGGTTATGTGCTCGTCGTCACCACCGCGCTGACGCTGTGGCTGATGTATCGCATCAACCGCCGCATCGAGGCTGGAGCCGCAGCGTCCGCGGTACCATCCTGAGCGCCGCGAGGGCCGCGCCCCCTTAGGGTCCCTCGACCGTATAGCCCTCGGCGCGAAATCTCGCCAGCGGCCCGTCGGCCGCGAGCAGCTCATAGATCGGGCGCATCGCGAAACTGACCCGATCTGTCATGAGGGCCCATTCCGCATCATTGTCCCAGGCCGCCGCCGCGCGCTCGAAGAGCGCCCGGATGCGCGGCGAGTTCGAGAGTGCGCTGATGCACGCTTCGCGCTGATCGGCGAAGCTCAGCTGGCGCAGTCGATCCACGTCGCCCACGGCCCAGGCCGCCGCGCGCTGCTGCATGCGCGGCAGGTCGGTCTCAAGCCGCGCGATCGTGGTCTCCAGGCAGTTGACCTCCAGGCTAGGGGGCAGTTCGCTGACTTCCCGCAGCGCGCCGGACGGATCCTCGACCGCGAGCATGGCGCGCTTGACGGGCACATGCTGCTGCGAGGCGAGTTTGAGGACGGTCTGTTCCGCCTGATCGTGCCAGCTCAGGCCCGCCGCATCCATGGCCTGCTGGTAGAGTCGCAGCGCCGCGAATGCGGGCCGCAATTCCTCGATGCGGCCATCGTCCGGATCAAAGCGCGCCTTCTGAGTCTCGAAGCGCGTATAGAGCGGCGCGGGCAACCAGTCCTTGAGCGCCGATTTGTTGGGGTTCTTCTGTACGCCGCGCCACTGAAAATACAGCCGGACCTCGGCAATCGGTCCGATGTTCGCCGACACGGACGGACCGCTCGCGAGCACCTGCTGACTCTGGCTGATCGCAGTTTCGACTTCGCTCGAGCGCCAGCGCATCCTGCGCGGCAGATGACCGAGCGTACCGAGCACCCAGAGCACGTGATCCCCGTGCGTCACTTTCCACAGCCTCGGTCCCGGCCGCTCGCCGATGATCCGGATCTCCTCGATCTCCCCTGCCAGCGGCGCCGAGCTCGGCGCCGGGGCGGCTGTCGCGCCCGACACACTGAACCAGAGCGCCCCGGCCAGGCTCAGTGCGGCTACGCTGCCGCTCATGTCGATTCCTTCAGTGTTGCGATGTCGCGATTATCGGGCGCGATGGCGGCGCGGGCAATTCGGTTGCCCGCAGTGCCAAGCGCGCGAAATTCGGCGATGACCTCGGGTACGGCGCTGTCGTGAAATGGCGCCATCAGATGCACTCCGGCCACACCCGGAATATCGCTGAGCTCCTGCATGAGTTCGACACAGATGCGCTGGCCTTCAGAGCGCTGACCCGCAGCGCCCTCGAGTCGCCGGATCAGCGCGTCCGGGATGATCGAGCCGTGGAGGCGATCCCGGATCCAGTACGCCGAGCGTGCCGACGCCAGAGGCGCGAGTCCAATGAGCATAAAGGCGCGCTGCGTGATGCCGTGCTCCACCAGACGCGCGAGGTAGCGTCGCACGACACCGGCGTCCATGCAGAACTGGGTCTGAACGAACTGCGCACCGGCATCGAGCTTGCGCTCAAGGTGCGTGGGCCGCCAGTCCGCGGGTGGATCGATCGGTGAGTCTGCGGCGCCCAGGAAAAAATCCATGCTGCCACCGACCGCGCGTCCATGCGGCAGTTCGCCCCGATCGCGCAAGCGCGCCGCGGTCGCGAGCAGAGAATTGGTGTCCAGATCGAATACTGCCTTCGCCTCGGGCTGATCGCCGGCGCTCGGTTCATCGCCTCTGAGCGCGAGCACATTACGCAGGCCCAGTGCGGCCGCTCCGATCAGCAGACTCTGCAAGGCGATGCGATTACGATCACGGCAGGTCAGCTGCAGCACCGGTTCGAGACCGGTACGTGCGAGCAAAATTGCCGCGCTCAATACATCCAGATGAGCGCGGGCACCGGCGCCATCGGTGATGTTGACGGCGTCGGCAAGGCCTCGCAACGGCACGGCTCGCTCGATCAGATCCTGCGGATCGGCTGAGAGCGCCGGCGTGATTTCCGCCGTGATGGCAAACTCCCCGGCACGCAGTCGCCGCTCGAGCGATCCATAGGCCGCGCTCGAGGCCATGGGCTCAGGGACTGAGTCGATCAATTTGCAGTGCTCGCGAACCGCGCTGGCCCGCCACGGTGCTGATCTCGCCATACAGATCCCCGCTCTGGGGCAGTGGGTTGCCCGAAGCGGAGATGCGTGCCACCACCGCCACGCTCTGCCCGGGCCGCACGCCATGGCCGGCGATCATCGCGTCGGCGGCCGAGAGCTCGACATCCTGCGGCAGCCGCAATGCGCTGCGCTTGACGGCCAGTGGCGCCCCGCCGTCGGGCGAGCGCACGAACACGAACAGCGAGGCGTCCGGCGGCACTTTCCCGCTTAAGCCCGGAGCCAGCGTGACGTGCAGACGAATTGCAGTGGCGGCGTCGGTCGGCGGCGCGGCCGCGGGCGGCGGCATGTCCATTTGCCGATCGATCTCCTCGATTTGCCGCTGCAAGGCGGCGCGTACACCCTCGGGCGGCGAGAGCGCCAGCATCGCCGAGAATCGAGCACGCGCCACGTCGAGGCGCCCGTGCTGATAGGCGCTGAGTGCGCCGTAGAAGAGTGCCTTGGGGGAATGCGGATCAAGTTGCAACGCCCGGTCGAGGAAATCCGGCGCCTTGGCCACCTGCTCGCTATCTCCACTGAGCAGCATGGTCTCGGCGATGCCCGCGAGCGCGGCGGCGTTGCCGCCCGGGACGAGACGGTTGGCGCGCTCGAAACTGCGCTGCGCCATGGAATAGCGTCCGATGTCGTTGTAAGCCTGGCCGAGCTCGAGCCAGCCGTTGAGATCGCCCGGATTGCGCTCGAGTGCTCGCACGAGCCTCGAGATGCTCTGATTGGAATGAGCCGCTGCGGCGCCGTTGCTCCAGCCGCGATCCCCGAGCTTGAGGTAGGTCAACGCGCCGGCGCCCCCGAGCGCCAGCGCGCACAGCAGTGCGAGCCACGGCGCACGCGGCGCCCCGCTCTGCCTGCGCAGCAATGGCCGGGCCAGAAAGGCCGCAGCCAGCAGGCTCAGCAACACCGCAGCAATGATGAAGAGCGTCATCGCTCGAGCGGCTCGCCATCCGCGCCCGCCTCCTCGACCTCGACGCGCCGTTGCCGGTCGCGCAATACACGCACGGCGATGACGAGCCCGATCAACATGAACACACCGGGCGCGGCCCATAGCCAGGCGTTGCGCCAGTTCATGCGTGGACGGAACAGAATGAACTCACCGTAGCGCGCGACCATGTGATCGCGGATCTGCTCATCGGACTGTCCGCCCTGGATCAATTCGCGCACCGTACGGCGCAGGTCCGAGGCGAGCCCCACCGGGGAGTCCGCCAGCGATTCGTTCTGACACTGCATGCAGCGCAGCTCGTGCGTGAGATCGAGGTAACGCTGCTGCATGATCGGATCGGACAATGGCGGCGTGTTGTCGACGGCCAACGCAGCTCCCGTGCACAGCAGCGCGCCCAATACGAACAGTGCGCGCGCGCTCATTGCAGACGGGGCAGAATTTCCCGCTCCCAGACCTGTGGCGTCATCGCGCCGATTTGCTTGTAGACCACGGTACCGGCCGGATTGACCAGGAAACTCTCGGGCGCGGCATACACGCCCCAGTCGATGGCCACGCGTCCTTCGCGATCAGCGCCGATGTGCTGGTAGGGATTACCGAGCGCGGCGAGCCAGGATTTGGCCTCCTCGTCGTCATCCTTCCAGTCGATGCCGATGATCGGCACGCGCCCCTGCTGCTGGATCTGCAGCAGCGTCGCGTGCTCGGCGCGGCATTCCGGGCACCAGGTACCCCAGACGTTGACCAGCGACCAATGTCCCCGCAGCTCCTTGGAATCCAGCGGGCTGGCGGCATCGAGCAGACCGGGCAGGACGAAGCTGGGGACGGGCTTGCCGAGCAGCGGCGAGACGATCACACCTTTCTCCGAGGCGTGTCGCAGGCCGACGATGAGCACGACGAGCAACAGCGCGAAGCCGCCGAGCGGGAGCAGAAAGCGGTTCAAGACCGGCTACCCGGACTCTGAGCCGCCGCGCCTGCGGGCAGACCCATGGCTTGCGTCGCGCCGCTCAGCGCGCTCGCGCGCTGGCGGCGCCCGATCACGGCAATGACGCCGCCGATAGCCATGATGAGGGCGCCGAGCCAGATGAAGCGGATCAATGGCCGGTATTGCAGCCGCAGACTGTAGGCGCCGTCCCCGACGTCCTCGCCGAGCGCGGCGAGCAGATCACGACTGAGTGCGGGTGCGATCGCCGCCGTCGTCTGTACGGTGCCCTGAACCCAGTAGCGCCGCTTCTCGGGCCGCAATACCGTGACGAGCCTGCCCCCGCGGCTCACGCTGACGCTGCCACGCACACCGTCATAGTTCGGCCCCTCGATGTTCTCGACTCCCTCGTAGCGGAAACTGTAGGCGCCGAGCTGCGCGGATTGACCTGACTTCAACGCCACGTCGAGCTCGATGCTGTTGGATTTCACGAAAGTGATGCCGAGCACGAAGAGTCCGACACCGATGTGCGCCACGCTCATGCCGAGCAACGGGGCCGGCACGCGCAGCCCGCGGCGCAGCCGATCGAGCGGATCGTAGAGCGAGGAGAGAATGATCCAGCAGCCGAGCGTCGCACCGATCGGTGTGAGCGGCATCGGATGCGCATAGACCCCGAGCGCCAGTGCCATGGCCAACACCAGCGACAGCCCCAGCGTCAGCAGCAGCGGACGGCGCGATTCGCGCAGCGCGCCGCGACGCCAGCGCGCGTGGATGCCCAGGGCGAGCAGCGAGAGCAAAGGCAGGATCGGGACCAGAAAGCTCGGGTTGAAATAGGGCGGCCCGACCGAGAGGGTACCGAGCCCCAGGGTGTCGGCAATCAGCGGCGCCATCGTACCGCCGAACACGACCGCGGCGGATATCACCAGCAGCAGATTGTTGAACAGCAGAAACGCCTCGCGCGAGAGGATCTCGAAACCTGCCGGCGAGCGCATGCCGGGGGCCCGCCAGGCATAGAGCCCGAGTGCACCGCCGATCATGATGATCAGGAACACGAGAATGAATACGCCGCGCCTCGGGTCGGCCGCGAAGGAATGCACGGACACGAGCACGCCCGAGCGCACCAGGAAGGTACCGAGCAGGCTCAAGGAGAAAGCCGCCACCGCCAGCAGCAGCGTCCAGCTCTTGAACAGTCCCCGCCGCTCGGTGACGGCGATCGAATGAATCAGCGCCGTGCCGACCAACCAGGGCATGAAGGACGCGTTCTCCACCGGATCCCAGAACCAGAAGCCACCCCACCCGAGTTCGTAGTAGGCCCACCAGCTGCCCAAGGCAATGCCCCAGGCCAGGAAGGCCCAGGCGATCACGGTCCAGGGCCGCATCCAGCGCGCCCAGAGCTGATCGCGCCGGCCTTCGATCATCGCCGCACAGGCGAAGGCGAAGCTCACGGCGAAGCCCACATAGCCGGTATAGAGGATCGGCGGATGCACGGCGAACGCGAAGTCCTGCAGGACCGGATTCAAATCGTTGCCGTCGGGCACGGCTGGCAGCAGCCGCGCGAAGGGATCCGAAGTGCACAGCGTGAAGAGTAAAAAACCGAAACTGATGAGACCGAGCACGCCGATGACGCGCGCTCCGAACGCGGCGGGCAGATAGCGCAGACGTGCCACGACGGCCATGGTCCAGCCGCCCAGTACGACGATCCACAACAGCAGCGAGCCCTCGTGTGCGCCCCAGAACGCCGTGACGCGGTAGAACAGAGGCAACGCGGCATTCGAGTTCTCGGCCACGTAGCGTACCGAGAAGTCGTCCTGCACGAAGGCGTTGACCAGCACCGCGCTCGCCAGCGCGAGGAACACGAACTGGCCGCCCGCCGCCGAGGGCGCCGCGGCCAGCCAGCGCTCACGCCCCAGTGCCGCACCGGCGAGACCGAAGAAGGCCTGGGCCGCGGCGAGCAATAACGCGAGTATCAAGGCGTAATGGCCCAGCTCCACGACCATCAGCGCGGCTCCTGCGCGAGTGCCGGCGCCGCTGCGGTGCCCGTTGCCCGCGACGCGGCCCCCGTTGCCAGCGCCGCATCGCCGCTTGCCGCGTTGCTCGCGGCCGCCTGCTGCAGCGAACGCGCGACCTCGGGCGGCATGTATTTTTCATCGTGCTTGGCGAGCACTTCATCGGCGATGAAATTCCCGCGCTCATCGAGACGCCCGTGCGCCACGACGCCCGCGCCCTCACGGAACAGATCCGGCAGCACCTTGTCGTAATGCACCGGCACGCTGTGCCTGAAATCCGTCACCACGAAGCGCACCTCGAGCGAGCCCGGCGTGCGCAGCACGCTGCCCTTCTCGACCATCCCGCCCAGCCGAAAGCGCTGCCCCGTGTGCACCTCTCCGGCTGCGATCTTGCTCGGATCAAAATAGAACATTACGTTCTGCTCGAACGCGCGCAGCGCCAGCGCGCCCGCGATACCGACTCCGGCCAGTATTCCCAGTACCCAATACAGACGCCGTCGTCGCGCTGTCATGAGACCACCGCCGCGCCCAGCGCGGCCATGCGCCGGCGCGCATCGAGCTGAGCCAGGCGCAGCGAGCGCCGTGCCCAGAGGATATTCAGGCCGATCACGACCGCGCTCAGCGCGTAACAGGGCCAGACGTAACGTGCGTAGCCACCCATGGCGAGAAAGTGCGATATGTTCAACGCAAAGCCCTCACGACTCCTCGAGCGCCGCGGCGATCCAGCGGGCGTTGCGCTCGCGCCGCAGCACCTCGCCGCGGGCACGCGTGAGCAGCAGCGCCACGAAATACAGGCTAAAGCCGAGCAGCATCAGCAGCAACGGCACCAGCATCGAGGCCGGCATCGTCGGGCGGCCGATCTTCATGACGCTGGGCGCCTGATGCAGTGAATTCCACCAGATCACCGAGTAATGAATGATCGGCACGTTGACCACACCGACGATCGCCAGCACGGCGCTGGCCCGATCGGCGCGCGAAACGTCGTCGATTGCGTTGCGTAGCCCCATGTACCCCAGATACAGAAACAGCAATATCAGTTCCGAAGTGAGTCTCGGATCCCACTCCCAGTAGGTGCCCCACATCGGGCGTCCCCAGAGCATACCGGTGAGCAGTGCGAGCGCGGTAAAGGAGGCGCCGATCGGTGCGCAGCTGGCCGCCACCGCATGCGCGACGTTCATGCGCCAGATCAGCCCGACGGCTGCGCTCGTGGCCATCACGACATAGATCATGAGCGACAGCCATGCGGCCGGCGCGTGCACATAAATGATCCGGAAGCCATCGCCCTGCTGATAATCCGGGGGCGCTAGTCCTAAGCCCCCGATGAGGCCGGCCAGGCACAGGATCAGCGCCGGCCATGCGAACCAGGGAACGAGACGCCGCGCGAGCCGGTAGAAATGCGGCGGCGAGCCGAAACGATGGAACCAGACCCAGGCCAAGTTTTCCTCCAGAAGTACTATTCCAAACCGATACGTACCGAGGCCGCGAGCGCCCAGGGACTCAAGCTCGCCGCCAGCACCGCGATCGCCCCGAGCAGATACAGCGGTGCGCTCGGCGATTCGCCTTGGATCGCGAGCGTCGTGGCACGCGCGCCAAAGATCAACACCGGCACTGCCAGCGGCAGCACCAGTAACGCCAGCAGGGGGCCGTTGCGCCGCAGGCTCAAGGTCAGACCCGCCCCCACCGCTCCGATCAGGCTCAGCGCGAGCGTGCCGAGCAGCAGTGCCGCCAGGATCGCTGCCGTGGCGCTGTATGGTACCCCCAGCGCGGTCGCGGTCAGGGGCGCAACCAGGACCAGCGGCAATCCCGTCAGCAGCCAGTGGACGGCGGTTTTCGCCAGCAGCAGACCCGCGAACGGCTGTCCGCACAATGCCAGCTGTTCCAGTGCTCCGTCCTGCGCGTCGTCACGGAACAAAAGATCCAGGGCCAGAAGTGAGGATAGCAGCGCACCGACCCAAAGCGCAGCCGGGGCAATGTCCCGCAATAGCGACAGATCCGGGTCCAGTGCCAGGGGGAACAGGGTGGTCACCACCACAAAGAAGCCCAGGGGCAGCAAACTGTCGCCGGAGCGGCGCATGGCCAGCCGCAGATCGCGGGCCATCAGCGACGCGGCCGCCGCCACGAAAGGGACCCCGGGCGTGCTCATTGCAGCGCCAGCGTGCGCAGCGCATCCACTTCGAGCCCGAGTTCCTGATGCGTTGCGACCACGGCAGTGCCCCCCGCGTGCAGGTGGCGCTGCAAAAGGCTCCGAAGCAACGCCTGGCCCGCAGCGTCCAGGTTCGAGGCCGGCTCATCCAGGATCCACAGGGCCGCGTCCATGAGCATGAGGCGCGCGAGCGCGACGCGCCGGCGCTGTCCGGCCGAGAGGCGCCGCAGGGGCACGGTCGCCTGTTCGGCGAGTCCAACGGTGCTCAAGGCGCTCGTGTATTGCGGGCTCTGCAGCCGGCGCCGCAGCGCTGTGCCATAACGCAGATTCTCGATGGCGCTCAGATCCCCCTTGAGACCATTGTCGTGGCCCAGGTAGGCGAGCTGCGCGTGGTAGAGGCTGGGGTCGGACGCAATGTCGGTGCCGCACCAGCAGACGCGCCCGTGCTCGAGCGGCAACAGGCCGCACAGCGCTCGCAGCAAGGTCGTCTTGCCCGCACCATTGGCCCCCGAGATCTGCAGACACTGTCCGGCGTTCACAGCAAAGGACAGCCCCCGCAGAACATGGACCTCACCGCGCCACAGATGCAGATTCTCGGCGGTGATGCCGTTCATAGGGGCGCACGTGGTGCGGGCGCGCCGCCGGCCGGGGCATAGAGGTGATCGGCTCGTGCCTCGAAGGCGGCGATGCTTTGCTCGATGGAGCCCGGCAGCATCCGGCTCGCGATGGGCTGCAGGAGCGCGGAGCGCAACTCGAGCCGCGCGACGATGCTCAGACGCGTGCCGCCGGCGGGTTGCACCCACACGAGCATGGATTGACTGTAGTGGCGAAAATGCGCGTCATCGGACCCGATATCGATACGATCGGGGCGATGGAGCACGGCCCTCGATATGAACGGCAGGCGCACAGGTCCGAAGCCCAATACTTGCTCCACGTCGCAGACGTTGCCCTCGCGCCG
>Ga0302324_100029954_pt1 | contig 10297 bp, 14 predicted proteins | sample Palsa_T0_1_FD_201949 | JGI IMG/M metagenome (GOLD analysis project Ga0302324, IMG submission 201949) | Peat permafrost microbial communities from Stordalen Mire near Abisko, Sweden - Palsa_T0_1 | ecosystem: Environmental > Terrestrial > Soil > Palsa > Peat permafrost | place: Sweden: Abisko... | reverse complement strand
GGTGGGCGACCAGCTGCTGCAGTCGGTAGCCAAGCGATTGGTGACCTGTGTCCGGCGGACCGACACGGTAAGCCGACTGGGCGGCGACGAATTCGTTGTTCTTCTCTCCCAAGTCGCGCGCGGAGAAGACGCTGCGGTCAGCGCCCGAAAAATCATTAGAGCGCTAGCCGCGCCGCATATTATCGACAACAAAAGCCTTGATATCAACGTAAGCCTTGGGATAAGCAGGTTCCCGATTGACGGCCCAGACGCCGAGACGTTGATGGATAACGCAGACACCGCGATGTACGACGCCAAGGAGCACGGTCGGAATAATTTTCAGTTCTTCCGGCTGGATATGCACGCACGACTTACGGAGAATCGATTACTCGAAGCTGATTTGCGCTCCGCGTTAGGGCGGAACCAATTTGTGCTGCACTATCAGCCCAAATTCAATCTATATACGGGTGATATCACTGGGGTGGAAGCGCTTCTACGTTGGACGCACCCGGGACGAGGAATGGTATCTCCAGCGCAGTTCGTGCCTATTGCGGAAGAGTGCGGGTTGATCGTGCCGATAGGACGGTGGGTGCTATTGGAAGCATGTAAACAGTCCCGAGCCTGGAGCGATGCGGGTCTTGGGGTTGTGTCGGTAGCCATTAACGTGGCAGCGGCCGAGTTCCAGGACAAGGACTTCCTCTCCGGAGTACGTGCGGTGCTGATTGCGACCGGAGTGGCGCCTGAGAATCTAGAGCTGGAAATGACCGAGAGCGCGCTGATGGAGGACGCGGAGTCCACTTTAGTCGTACTGGGGGCGCTGAAAGCAATGGGCGTACAGTTGGCAATCGACGACTTTGGCACCGGGTATTCCAGCTTTACCTACTTGCGGCGCTTCCCGGTGGATGCGCTGAAGCTGGATCAGTCTTTCGTTCAGGAGATCAGTGCGGACCCCCGCGATGCGGACATCGTTAGCGCCATGATCGATATCGGCAAGAGCGCGAAGTTGCGGGTAATTGCAGAGGGCGTGGAGACCCGTGCGCAACTCAAGTTTCTCCAGCGCCACGGGTGCCGCGAGGGACAAGGTTATTATTTCAGCCGTCCGGTTGTGGCTGACCAGGCGGGGAAGCTGATTGAGGGCGGTATCCGAGTAGGGTTCGTCCATTGACAATTTGGGCTCTCATACCAGCCGGTACACCGGGATTGCAGTTCAGCTTGGTTCGGGGGGTTTGCAAATCGATGGTGGAAAGAATGTCGCGAGTACACGTTATTCGCTGCCGGTGACGACGGTATGAATTGTAGCAACCGAAGCCCGGGCCGGCTGATTGACGCCGAGTCGCTTACCTATCCTCGTTAGTGGAGGCGGTCGAGGTCTGAGGTTCGGCTGTGACGTCAAATGCCTTGATGGCCTATCTGTTGTCCAGCGTCAAGAACTACCAGGATCATGTGGCGGACCTGCTGACTTCTTCTGCGGAGCAACGGCTCACGCGTGTGCTTCTGCGGCTAGCGCACTTGGATAAGAAGGGCCCAAGAGTTGTTGAGATTCCCATTCTAAGTCACCAAGTTCTGGCGGAGATGGTTGGGACCACACGTTCGCGAGTCAATTTGTTCATGAATCGATTCAGGAAGCAGGGATTCATAGACTGCGATGAGGGATTAGAGGTGTACAACTCGTTGCAGAGGGTTCTCCGGCACCGTTAGGATGTCCATCCATCCTCCGCGAAACATTGGTTACCAATCGAGGCCACTAAACCTGTCCCCTTTCGCACAGACGCTGCAGTCTCGACTCAATTAGTCTGTTCAAGTCGTCCCGAGTCTGCAGGACCTTGAGAACTACCCGGAAAGCAGATGGAATTCGTGTCTAAGTCCCGAATCGGAGCGCTCTTGGTCGTGGTTGCGGTTTCATCCGCACTCTTCGGTCAAAATATCGGACCGGGCAAACATCAGAATCATGCGAGCGTCCTGGACGCCGGTCAGATCGCGCGCCAAGCGGTTGTGGCGACCGAACGCAGTTGGCAGGCGCGTGACCACTATACGTACACCGAGCGCGATGAGGATCGCCGCCTGGACTCGCTGGGGCAGCTCAAATCGGAAAATGCCGACGTCACCAAAATGACTCTCGTTAACGGCGCTCGCTTCGAACAGCGTATCGAACACAATGGGCAGCCTCCATCGGCCACGGAACAGAGGAAAAGCGACCAGGATCTCGACAAGCTGAAGCACGAAACAGCGGCCGAGCAGACCGCGCGGCTCCGCCAAGGCCAGGAAAACAGAGCGTTCCTCCCCGACGTGCTCGAGGCCTTCGACTTCGATCTCGTCGGCGAAGAGATAGTCGACGGCAGGGCGGCTTACGTGCTTCACGCTACACCGCATCCGGGCTATCTCGCGCACGGCAAGTACGGCAAGATGTTCAATAAGGTGGAAGGGAAGCTTTGGATCGACCAGCAGGACTTCGGGTGCATCAGGATCGACGGCGAGGTGACGCAATCATTCTCGATCGGATTATTCGTAGCGCGAGTCGGGCGAGGCTCGCACATCATTTTGGAGCAGATGAGTGTTGGTGACGCGGTCTGGATGCCAAAACACGTCGAGGTTCGGGCCAGCGCGCGAGTCCTCTTCCTGAAGAGTCTCGATGTCGACAGAATCCTCAATTACTCCGACTATTTCGCGACGACGGACAGCACATATTCGGTAAACCGATAGCGACTGCTCTTGCCTGCCGTCCAAATTCGATCGGGTGAAGAACCGGTCTGGGCACGCGTGAACCATTTTCGATGATTCAGTGTGAAAGTTACGGGAGGATATGAAGATGAGCGAACGTAAATTGACCGAGAAAGATCAAGTTGAGCGGCGAGCATACGAACTATATCTTGAGCGCGGCCGCGCAGACGGCCAGGATCTTGCGGATTGGTTTACTGCCGAGAGAGAACTCATCGAGTTTTCGCAAAGACCCGTTTCCGGCGCGCCGAGAGGCCGGGCTGCAGCTGCTGATCAGCGTGCAGCAACGACCGCCGGACGGGTTGTGCGCGAAAAAGCTCTCGTATAATAAGCGTTCGCCATTTGTCGGCACCGCATCGGAGTTATTTTCGGTTCGTGCGAAATCGCTGGTGCTGACACAGGCCTTCGCCCGTGTAGCACCAGTTTTTATACTGTGACGCTGCTTCCCCTCATGAAATGCATAATGAGGAGAATGATGCCGCCGATGAGCAGAATGTGGAATAAACCGGTGGATATGTGAAATGCGAAAAACCCGAGCAACCAGCAAACGATCAAAACTGCTGCAATGATCCCTAACATGATTCCATCTCCTTACAACTGTGCGCGAAACTGAGCTCTCTTATAGTCGCGCGCAGAGGGTCCATGCCTAAGCACGGGCGCAGACCTAGGTTGCGCGTCTCAAAGAGAATTGTCTGTCCGGTTAGGGACACTACACGTGGTGACGGCGCACTCCGGCGGTATTGTCGCCAATCCGGAACTTAGCTGATTGCTTCCGAGTGCGCTAACGTCATTCGGGAGTAGTCGTCAAGGTGATGGGCAGGCCGCATGCCTGGTGGACGACTGTACTACTACATGAACGGCGACGAAAAGACAGCGCGTTTTTTTCAATAACTATTTCGCGTGGCCCGGATTGATTCGATGAGATCGAAGGTTTCGTGCTCGAACAAGGGCAAAATGCGCTGAGGAATTGTGACGAGAAAATTTGATGTGATCGCAATCGGAACAGGATCAGCCGCCTCGGCAGTAGCGTCGCGGTGTCGCGAAGCAGGATGGCAGGTTGCGATCGTGGATTCGAGGCCGTTTGGGGGCACCTGTGCTCTACGGGGATGCGACCCCAAGAAGGTGCTCGTCGGAGCTGCTGAAGCGTTGGACTGGGCTCGTCGCATGAAGGGAAAAGGAATTCGGGCAGAAAAGCTTCAGATCGATTGGCCCGAGCTAATGCGCTTTAAACGTTCTTTCACTGAGCCCGTTACAAAACTGCGCGAAGATGGCTTTGCCAAAGCCGGCATCGCCGCGTTCCATGGTCGGGCACGGTTCGTCGGTCCAACATCAGTGCAAGTAGGCGAAGAGATACTGGACGGACGGTTTGTGGTTATTGCGGCCGGGGAGGCGCCGGCAGACTTGGAGATTCCCGGCAGTGAGCACCTTACGACAAGCGATCAGTTCTTGGAGTTGACCGAACTCCCCCGGAACATTCTGTTTATCGGAGGTGGGTATATCGCCTTTGAGTTTGCACATGTAGCGGCCCGTGCGGGCTCGCAGGTCACAGTCCTACATCGTGGTCCGCGTCCTCTCGCCCTTTTTGACCCGGATCTCGTCGGTCAACTCATTGAACGAACTCGCGAGCTTGGCATTGACGTTCATCTGGGAACCGAGGCGATTGGGATCGAAAAGACTTCCACGCAGTTTATTGTTCGAGCATTGGCCTCTCGCGAGCGGAGCACGTTTCAGGCGGACATGATTGTTCATGCGGCAGGTCGCGTACCAGAGATTAATGACTTGAATCTGGATGCTGTCGGGATCGATTGGGAGAAGCAGGGAGTGTGCGTGAATGAATTCTTACAGAGTGTATCGAATCCTGCCGTGTATGCAGCAGGAGATGCCGCCGCCACCGGAGGCCCGCCGCTGGCTCCTGTGGCGAGCTATGAAGGGTTGATCGTGGCCGCCAACCTCTTAAAGGGAAACCATCAGAAAGCAAATTACCAAGGAGTTCCGTCGGTAGTGTTCACGATTCCTCAGTTGGCTGCTGTGGGCCTCAGTGAACGGGGCGCACGTGAGCAAAACCTTAAGTTCAGGGTGAAAACGGAGATGACCCCGACTTGGTATTCGTCTCGTCGAGTTGCAGAGACGCGTTCCGGCTATAAGGTACTTGTGGAAGAAGGCACAGACCACATTTTGGGCGCCCACATTCTAGGGAGCGACTCCGGTGAAGTCATCAATCTCTTCGCGATTGCCATCCGTGCCGGGATACGCGCCACCGATCTAAAGCACACGCTGTTCGCGTATCCGACGAGCGGCTCAAATATGACCCGCATGCTCTAGAACCGTCTAGAGGACATCACTTCTTTGGCTCAGCTGTGATGGTAACTTCAACCCGCGCACCGCTTTTGAGCTTCACATCATCACCATGTTCGTCAGTTAGCGTATTTTCAATGCGGAGATCTCGATACCGGCGGTCGGCCCCCTCAATGGAAATCTGTACCTTTTCCGGTTGGCTCGGACTTGGGGGCGGAATGATTTTGTCGACGGTTCCGGGCAGGCTGGCCCTGGGCTGTTCTGGAGTTCGGGCAGCATCTAGATTCAGTTCCGCTATTCTTGCCGACCTGGTCATGCGCGGCTTCGCCATTTCCTTCGTGACGCTGGCGCGTGTCGCTTGGCCGGATTCTTTCGTAGCTCTCTTACGCAGCATGCACCCATGATCACATCGAGATGGAAGCCGCGCAGTTCTATTCCGCACACTTCAAAAATATATATAGACGAACCATTCGCGCGTTAGATTCCGCGTATCATTTCGCCCTCGGGAGCTATCCGGAAAGGGGGCTTGAGGACGGTTTTGTTGCGTTATCCGCACGGCTCTCTTGCTCGGCTTACGGACCGCATCGTTTGCGAGAACGTCGTGATTCGGGCACAATGGCCAAGGCCATTTACGTCACATTCCAAATAAAATTGGAACATTGGGAGATGAATGTTCTTTCAGACCCGCTGTCCCCAATGCAAAAAGGCCGTCGCCGCGTACATCGTGTATGCGGACGAACTTCCGTTATTTCTGAATAACGAGAGCGACGTGCTGGTCAGACATACGCCAGATGCCGAAGACAGAACCGACCATCGTTGGTTACTCACGGTTCAGGAGATAGGGAATTTACGCAAAGCTAGGGCTAGACTTCTGACGCGGCCCCCGGCCAGTTCGCGCTTTCCAACAAGCTGACTTATCGCTATACTCCGCCCTTGAAGAGCGGTGAACCGCATCGATCCGACGAGTGACCACAAATGGCCGAAGAGAGAGTCCGCGTCCACTTTGGCGACTATTTAAGCAAAGCCGAAGTTGTTATCTATTCCATCCTAGCTGTGCTGCTGTTCATAACGGCTCTCGCGACAATTGCAAACGCAGCCAAAATGCTTTGGGAGGGCCTGGCCCAATGGACAATCGCTTCCGAAACACTCCTGGTACTGGACCAACTGCTCGTTGTGCTGATGCTGGTCGAAATCCTTCATACCGTGCGCATCTCTATTCGCTCGCACTTCTTGGTCACCGAACCGTTTCTTGTGGTGGGGCTAATCGCCTCGATTCGGCGGGTCCTGGTGATTACGTTGGAAGCGGCTACCCTAACAAAAGGTGGTACGTGGTGGACCGAGGGTAGGAGCATATTTCGAGCCAACATGATTGAGCTAGGACTGTTGGGCCTGCTGATCCTCATTTTGGTATTTTCCATTACGCTTTTACGTCGGTTCGCTCCTTCCCCGAAAAACATCGAAGTCTGAGTGCATGCACCGGAAGCCGTACATGCATCTTGCAGGTGGTTAACATTATGAGCTGACGTTGCATCGCGGATGCTTAGGTTGCCACAACGTACGTCGCTGCGCGGGATCGATCGAAAAGATTCCTCGCTCTCGGCTTTGATAGTTATGGAAGCCACGTGCAGTTTGGTTCCTGGTGCTACACCTTCCCAACCAAAGCCAGTTTCCAGTAGCTTGTTAATGTAGGGTCGTTCGCTAAGGTGAGCGGTCACAAGTCCGACCGCACCGAGAACGCCAACGACTAAAAAGTCATGTTCCTCATATTTCCTCCCGCGCATTTCTGTCGCCAGGGCCGATGAGACGGCGTACTGCCATCGTGAGATCTGTTTCATCTGACGCTCTGTGTTATTACCACGAGCCAGCCGCGATGTTTCGTTCCAAACCGTCAGACGGTCTTCGCTGGCACCTGCATCACCGACATTTTCTTCGTCTTACTCCTCGGATTTCGCAATCGTTTCCGCATTCACTCGGCCACATGCTTTTGACGATTCGAGTCCGGGCCCATTTGGCGGGTTATTTTCATTGCCGGGTGCCATCTGCGCCGGTAGTCCGTACCCGGCGGGCCAGTTGTTTGCGCCGCTGTATTTTGTTGGCAGCAAAACAGCGGGTGTCGCTTCGGGATCTTTGCGATTCCTAAGCGCTAGTTGAAAAGCGTGGCTCCGCCTCATTTCTCCGTAAGTCTGCTTGGCGGCAACGAAGGCCCAGTCGATATCCTTCGGGTCCGGCTCGCCTATCGCCGCCTGTGCAACGTCATATAGATATATGTCAGCGTCAACTCCCGGCGGTAAAGGCAAACGCCGGGCCGCCTCGGCGGCGGCCAATGCTTCTCGATACGTCGGATTTTCCTCATCATAGAGTTTTCGGTAACCAAGCATTTTCGCTGCCCTTCCGTTAGGAACTCGTTCTCATCTTTGACCCCAGCGCCAGAAGATCGACGCGGCTGCCAACCGTGCTTTCGACGTAGGGGGTCAAGCCACGCAGCTCGCTCTTAGACACGATGGTGCCAATCCCAGCGGCCTAGTGAGCTTGTAGTCGGACGGAATCGGTATGACCGGCACTCGACCCTCATGGCACGGAATTCCCAAGCGACCCTCCAGCCCGTTCGCCCGAGGAATCGCCACTGGCCTTTTACCGCACAGTTACAAAGCTATTTGGATAAAGGAACTGCATCTATCTGCTTTGGTACATGTTCTTATGAGTTATCCAACAGGATCCACGCTGTCGCCAATCGTTGAGACCGTGCCAAACAGGGTGCATTCCTGCGTTACTGGTGCCATGATGCGAGTCTATGGTGAAGACTAGACAACCAAGAAAGCTTCCGACGGAGCCATACGTGCCAGCGTCAGGAAGGAAATGGCGAAGCCGCGCATGTCACAGTCCGCCCGCGGAAGGGCGATATTTCTAGCCATGCGGGAATCGCTGCACTCCTCTTCCGCGGGAACGCAAAATAGTCCACACATTGCTCCAGTGACGGACTTAGGATGGAGAGACCGTCTTAGGAATGCCGGGACGCAGCCGGAGATCATTGATCTCGGCTGAAGGGGTACGAAATGCGAGACGAAGAGTGGATCAAAACACTCGTGGACGGCAGAAACGTAAAGTTCATCTACCAAGAACTGCCGTTGGATGGGGCCTTTATCACCGCGCAGCTCGCAGGCAATGAGGTCGTCTATTCTGTCGTATTGGCGAAAGCAAATAATCCCCTCAGTCGTGACGATGTCGAAAGCCATTTCGCGAGCGAGCTTGCGAAGAAGTAGTACCTGAATCACCACAACCCACCAAGAATCCGACCTTAAGCCACGCGGCTCTGATAGAATTTGCTTCGTGAGGTTAAGTTAACGGAAGATATTATTAACTGTAATGATATAACTTCGCCGTTAAGGAGCAAGAAAAGCCGCGCTTTCAATGCGCGCGCCTTCCTCGCTTCAGCCGGTTTAGCTCGGACAATTGTCGCGTATCGAAGGAATCAGAAGGTTTACTCTCAGGGTGACCTCGCCACGACCGTAATGTACCTTCAAAAAGGCGGGGTGAAGCTCTCGGTTGTCAATGAGCTAGGCAGGGAGGCAGTCGTCGGACTCCTGGGGCCTGGCGATTTCTTCGGGGAAGGATGCTTGGCGGGCGTGCCTTTCCGGATGGGGGCAGCGACGGCGATTACAGCTACCGCTGTACTGGTGATCGAGAAGAAGGAAATGATCCGCGTTCTTCATGAAGAACACAAACTCTCAGACCCTTTCATCGCCTACCTGGTGAGCAGAAACATTCGAGTTGAGGAGGATCTTGTCGATCAGCTCTTCAACTCCATTGAGAAACGATTGGCCCGGGCTCTGTTGTTGCTCGCCCGTTATAGCAAGCAAGGCGAGCCGCAAAAGATGCTTCCGAAAATATCGCAAGAGACGCTGGCGGAAATGGTCGGGACAACGCGTTCCCGAGTAAATATGTTCATGAATAAATTCAGGAAACTGGGCTTCATTCATTACAATGGCAGGATTGAGATCCACAATTCTCTCCTAAGCGTCGTCCTCCACGAATAAGGCTTGCCTCTGCGCTAAGGACTTGACGTAACCCTTCTGAAACACCTGTCCTTTATTACAACTAGACACCGCGCTGCGCGGTGTGGAAAATGAAAATCACCAGCCCGGGTAGGATGGCGACACCAATTAAAAACAGCACCTACGAGGGGGGTGGTGATGCCGGCCAACAGCGAGAAGCGCATAGCGAAGCTCGGAAGACTACTCAAAGGAAAGATTCAAACTGACTGGGTTCTACTCGATGAAGCCTACCGGGAACCATTTGAGGAATTGATGGGGCTCTTACGCCACCGGGAATCCGTTGTGGCTTGCATGATTCATCAAGCGGCCAAGCGCAGGGGGGATCGGGAGCGCAACGACGACCGTGTTGACCCGGCAGGGATGCAGGCTACCCACTAGACGGCCGTCTTGACCCAGTGCCCGTTGTCGTGCGCCGCAAGGGCCATGCTGGCCAAGACACAGAGTCACAAACGCCTGACGCTTTTGATCGTCATCCTCAATATACCTCCTTTTTCTTAGCTGCCGGTTACTGATTCGTTTTTCATCATCGCTCCTAGCGTACTGCCACCGTAAGCTTCCGGGGCTTGGAAGTACACCCGGCTCTTATCGCAATTTCTACTGTCTTTCAATCTAAATTTATCAGGCCAGGGTGCGGTTGCTTTTTCCTGCTGGGGGGATTCCCTGCGCTGGTCTTTTCCTACGGAGTTATGCAGGACACTTTCGAAGCGCTGAAGAACATCGTAACTCGTCATCGGTCTGCAAATCGTAAAAAGCTATGCATCTATATTCGACGCCACTTGCTGGTGCGATCAAGAGTGGCACATAAGAACCTGTGCCAAAGGACACACATGCTCTTCGGTTATCCAGGTAGCTTTGAGGGAGCGGACGGCCCTACAACTTCGTCATTGTGCAACAGAACCGCCGGAGCGGAATGACGCCCGAAACTCCTCTTTGAAGACCAGCCCTACTGCGATGACAGTCGGCGAGCTGAAAACGAAACTACAAGTGTCGACGTTTGAAGTGTGGAGACCAAATGAGTCATAAAAGCGGCGCACACCCCATTTACGACAATTTCACTCAGTCTGTGTTGAACCGCAAGCTGCAAGTCGCACTCGGGATTGCCGTCTTGACCTTGTTCGTCGTCGGTGCGATCTCCTATCGTGGCATGGGCGTTTCGGACGAAAGCTACCGCTGGGTTCGGCACACCCACGAAGTTCTTGAGAACCTTCAGGAATTACTCTCAGCAATGCAGACTGCGGAATCCAGCTATCGCGGGT
>Ga0302324_100029953_pt1 | contig 10297 bp, 6 predicted proteins | sample Palsa_T0_1_FD_201949 | JGI IMG/M metagenome (GOLD analysis project Ga0302324, IMG submission 201949) | Peat permafrost microbial communities from Stordalen Mire near Abisko, Sweden - Palsa_T0_1 | ecosystem: Environmental > Terrestrial > Soil > Palsa > Peat permafrost | place: Sweden: Abisko... | reverse complement strand
TTTGGCATCTCGGCAGCATGTTCGGTTAGCGGTTAATCCCAGAAGCGCGGGATGTCCGGGTTTGCCGGTTGAAAGCATCGGTTTGAATCTGATTCAAGCCGGCGAGCTACCACGATGCGTGGTCAGACCGCGCAGCGCTCGTTACGCCGCGTGCTCCTGGCCGTGCCGGAAGCGGCGGTACAGCATCGCGGCGAAGGCCTCGAAGATCCTGCGCATCTGCGGCGCCTTGTAGGGATACACTTCGGGTGAATCCATGTTGTGGACCACGGCGGTGTTGTCGGCCTCGAAGATCAGCAATGCGCCGTTCTTGTTTTCCGCGCAGTCGACCGTGAAATAATCGAGGCCGATCCGATCGGCCATGGCGGCGAGCGCGCCCTGATGGCGCAGCGCGAAATCGCTGTCGAAGGTGCGCATGAAACGTTCTTCCTCGAGGCGCTTGCTCTCGCTGAGTGCCATGCCCGCATTGAGATACCAGATATCCCAGCGGTCGGCGACCGCCATGTGGCAGGCATAGGGCCGGCCATCGACGAGAACGATTCGATATTTGCGAAACAAACCATCGTCACCGGCATAATCGACGAAGCGGGAGACGAAAAATTCCTGCTCCGGGCGATCGGCGAGATATTGCTGGATCATGCCGCTCGTGTCGATTTTGGCGAGCCCGGCGCCGGCATGCGAGCCGCGCGGCCGCACGATGATCGGAAACCGCAGCTCCGCCGCGAAATCCGCGAGGCCGGCATTCGACCCTGCCAGCCCGGACAATTGCGCGCGCGTGATACAGGCCGTCGCCGGAATATCCAATCCCCGGATGTCGCACAGCAATCCATGCAGCTTGTCGCGACCCAGATTGTGAACCAAATGCGGCGGATTCAGCAGCGGACGCGGCCAGCGCGACGTCGCGCGGTCGATCTTGCGCAGCGCCTCGCGGCATTCCTCCGAATCGGAGGCGATCACGATCGCGACGTCGTGGTCGGGCAGCGGCACCGGCAATTCCACGCCGGCGACCACATACAACGTCTGCAGTTCGATCCCGGAGCCTTCCAGCAGGAACTCGATCGGCGTGTTGCCGCCCATGTCGATCGCGGCCGCGAGTGCCAGCACGCGCAGTTTCGGCTTTTCCAGCGAACATGGCGACCGGTAGAGCTGATGAAAGGCGAGCACTTCCGCCTGAATGGCAATTCCCGCCTGCTTGTCGCCCAATAGCTGCGTGATCAGCGACAGATCGAGCCCCTCGCCCGCTCCGGCGGTTCCGGCGACGACCTTCGAGATCAGTTGATCGCGCAACGGACGCAGATCGGTGCCGGCAAATGCCATCGTCGTGAGCCTTGCGAATCCAATTCGCTCCGCGCTCGGATAGCGCGCAAGACCGGTCGACTCCGCGTTCTTAAGCTCCATGCTCTTAAACTCCATGGCAAACCTCCGCCAACTCAGGACTGTCGATATGCGCCAGCAACCACTCGATCTTGGCGACAACCGCGCCGACACGGCCGAGCTCGCGCTGCAAATTGCCGCGCGCGGTGTCCGCGTCGGATGACCACGCCTCGGTGACAAGGCGCGCGCCGGCACAGATGCGAAGCGCCGCGACCGGCTGTCCCTCGCCGCACCCCAGCGCCACGGGCTGGCCGATCAGGCAGCGTTTCGCCGCGACCGCCGCCGCATCGGCGGAAACCACATCTGCCGCATCCCGCCCCAGCGCCCGATATAGCTTCTTGCATTGTTCCAGCGACAGCGCGCGATCGCCATGCCTGATCACGAAGGGAAAGATCGTCCGCTGGGAAAGCTCGTCGTCGTCAGCGCCTTCACCCTCACGCCTTGGCTGCGGCGGCAGCAGCCGAAGCGATGGCGAGGATGCGATGATCCACTCCACGCCCTCGCCGAAGGTCGTCAGCGCTTTCAGGCGAAATTCATCGGGCACGCCGTAATAGGCCCTGATTTCCTCGAGCGCCGCTTCCCAGCGCAGCCATTGGCCGAGATTGGCCCGGACCGGGAAACGCGACCGCAAGCCCGGCCAGTTTTTCGGCCAGTCGCTGCGGCTGGTATATTCAAGCAGTCCGGGGGCAATGTCCCCGGCCGCCTCGAAGTCCGGTGCCAGTGCCGAGGGTACCAATAGTGCGCCGCTGAAGGGCGGGCCGGTGAAGAACTTCGAGCCCGTGACGATCACCAGATATCCGCGATCGAGATATTTTCGCAGCCGCGTGCGGCCAAGGCGCATCTGGCAGGCGTCGACGACGATCTGGACCTGATCCGGCCAGCGCAGCGAGATCTCGTCGAGGCATGGCTCGCTCGGCGCCCGCCATCCGAACTTCGAGGAGTCCATGACCTGAAGCAGCACATGGCTTCCCTTGGCGATGGCGCCTTCGACCGCGTCGAGAACCATGGCATCGCTTACCGCCGACGGACGGGTGTCGCCGGCTTCATCGAACAGCCTGAGCGCGATGCTGTCGACGCGATGCGCCAGTCCGGCAATCGGCTCGCCTTTTCGAACCGGGCTGCCGCTCGCCGTCGCCGCGCTGAAATGATTTCCGCGCGCGGTATTGACGGTTCCGCTGCCGGTTTGATCGGCGGCCACGATGATCGTGGTCAGGGCGGGGCCAAGCCGCGCCCGAGTCAGGAACAGCGCCTGCAGCTGCGCGTCGGTGCCCGACGGAGAAAACACCACGTCGGCGCTGGTCCGGGACAGTCCGAGACAGCTCTTCAATTCGTCACGCATGGCTTCGATGCGCGCATCGAACGCCGCGTCGATGCCGACGGCAATGGCGGACTGCATCATCGAATCCCGCGCCTCGCGGGCGCGATCGTAAGCGCGCTGCGAAATCGATGTCGCCGTGCTGGAGGAAAAGCTCAGCGTATCCGGGCAGGGAAACGGCTGGCAGCCATATTCGTTGACCCCGCTCGCGGGGTTGATGGTCAGCCGTGGATCGCCGCCGCCGCTGAGCAGACGATCCAGCGGAACGAACAACTCGGCCATGGTGGACGCGGAGCGGGATTGATCCCGGGAGATCGCCTTCTCGGCCACTTGTTCGGCCATTTGCAATCGAACACCACGGTCAAGCATTGCTAGGACCCCACGCCAATACCGCCGTGCGTGGCCGGTGGCGACAAAAAGGCTTCAAGGGCAGCCAACGCGGCGTTAGCCTGCTTTCCGAAAAGTAAACAGCTATGGTTAACGAAAGCTTTATATCGGGCCTCAAGTCGGGCCTCGCGCCCTGCCGGCGTTGCCTGCCCCGGGGGTGACCGCGGCTTACCCACCGGCCGGCAGGAACTTGGTCAGCGTCAGCTGGGCGAGCATCGAGGTGGTCTCGTAGGACGCCGACAGGGTGTTCTGCAGCGCCAGAATCTGGCTCGCGACCTCCTGGGTCGAGACGGTCTCGGTGTTGTCGACGATGTTCTGCAGCTGGGTCGAACTCTGGGTTTGCCGGGCGGTGGCTTCCTGCATGATGGTTTGCGCGGCGGCATAATCGGTTTGAATATCCGAGACGCTCTGCTGGCCGGGCTGGGCTGTCAGATTGGTCGCGGTGCGCGAACTCAGCGCCGCGACCGCGGCGGCCGAGTTGGTCGCCGTCGGCGAGACCGTGACGGCGGCGAATACCGCGACGCCCTGGAGCTGCTGGCGAATGGCCTGCTCATTGGCCTGCGCGCCATATTGAACGGATATCCCTGAATCGACCTGGGCCGTCTCCGATGCGCGCGCCGAGCTCAGCGGCCCGGAATTGCCGGTGTACCAGGCGACCGTGTCGGCCGAGCCGTTGACCAGCGATGTCGCCGAACTCAACGGCGAGCCCGAGACCCGCAGCGGCGGCTGGACCGCCGTGATGGGGGAGGAACTGAAACCGAGCGCCGCCAGCGCGGCCGCCGCGCCCGCGCCTGAACCGGTGATATTCAGGCTCGCGGCGCTGTCGGTGTTCAGCGTGATCACGCCGCCGCTGACGGTCGATGGCGTCGAGGTGCCGGTAATGGAGTCGATCGTGGACAACAGATCGCCAACGTTGGCGGTTGCCGTGTTGAGGTAGGAGGTATTGGCGGCGCTGCCGGCAGTGGCGGGGGGCGTATAGAACTGGATCGTCTGGCCGTTGACGGTGAGCGTGTCGGCCGCCGTGAAACCGCCGCCGGTCAGCGAATCCGAGCCGGTGCCGGACAGGGCGGTCGCGCTGGAGATCACTTCCGGCGCGGTCGTCACCGCGGTTCCGGAGGCCGTTGTTGCGGCCGTGACGGGAGCACTGAAGCCGAGCGCCGCGAGGGCGCCCGAGGGCGAACTCGAGACCGACACGGTCCCGGCATTGTCGTTCAGCGTGACCACGCCGCCGCTGACGGTCGAAGGCGTCGAGGTGCCCGTGATCGTATCGATCGCGGTGAGAATGTCCTGGACCGTGCCGGTGCCGAGATTGATGTTAGCACCGGTGGCCGAGAAGCTCGTGGCAGCGCCGCCGCTCGCGCTGAAGGTGATCGTCTGACCGTTGACGGTGAGGGTGTCGCCGGCCGCGAAACTGGGGGATACCGAGCCGGTACCCGGGGCGCCGGACAACGGCGTCGTGCCCGTAACAGGTACGGGAGCCGCATTCGCTACGGTGCCGGTGGCCGTTCCGGAGGGATCGAAGAAATCATTGCCTGCGGCAACCGCGGAGGCGGCCACCAGCGTGGTATTGGCCAGCGTGCCGACCGCGGTGTTCAGCGCCGTGTTCAGGTTGGCGGCGGTCGCCGCCGGGGTCGCGCCGATGGTGAAGCTGCCGGTGGGCGGCGGCGACGCGCTCGACGCCGTCAACGAAACCGAAGCGGTGGTGCCGTCCGGCAGGTTGAAGGTGAGGCTGAGCTGGTCGCCCGGGTTGGGATTGGTGGTAGCGTTGAGGCTGACCGACACACTGGCCGGCGAACCGGACGGACCGGTCACGGTCGCGCCGGTCAGCGACGACGACACCGAATTCAGTTTGAGGCCGAACGGCGAACCGGCGACGTCCTCGGCGACCGAAACCGTCGTCGGGGTCGCCGCGCTCGGCGCCGTAATCACCAGACGGCCAAGGCCGGTGGTGCCGTCCGCCTGCGCCCGCTCCGATATCACCTGCTTCAACCCGGCCTCGGTGCCGCTGCCGTTCATGATGGTGTCGACGGAGGCGACCGACGGCGTGTTGTTCGCACTGCCGGAAAAGATGAAGTTGCTGCCGACCTGGGTATTGAGAATGCCAACGATCGACGACAGTTCGGTCTGCGCGTTCTGCTGCGCGATGGTTTGTCCGGTGCTGTTGAGCGCCTGCGGCGTGCTGGCGGCGTCGCTCTGCACCTGCCCGGTGATCTGGCTCAGCGACGTCAGCGCGGTGTTGGCCGCATCGATGGTGGTATTGACGTTGGTGATGGTGTCGGTGAACGCGGAAATCTGCGCGAGCTGCGATCGCGCCGCGATCGCGAACCCCTCTCCGGTGCCCATGCCGGAATAGGTGGTCGACTTCTCTCCGGTCGCGAGTTGCGTCGACAGGCTGGTGAGCTGGGTATTGAGGTTCTGCACCGCCTGCGTGAACAGCGTGCTACCAAATCCTACGCTACTGATCGACATCTGGATCGCCTTACGTTTGAGCCTGGAGCAGGGTATTCATCATGCTTTGAACCACCGACATCACGTGAGCATTGGCGGCATAGGAATTCTGCAGCGCGATCAGGTTCGACATCTCAGTGTCGATGTTGACGCTGGCGGTGGAATTGAACTTCTGCTGCAACGTGCTGACCACGACATCCTGGCCTTGCTGCAATTGCGTCGCCGACGTCGCCGCATTGGCCTGCAGGCTGAGAAACTGCTGCATGTAGCTCGGGAGCGTGCCCGTGAGCGGCGTCGGGTTTGACCCCAGTCCGGTTGACGGCGAGTAGGTGAAGGTGGCCGACGTCAGTTGCGAATAGATGAAGTCCGAGCGCGTGGTATCGCCGGACGGCGTGGCCGGCGACGTGCTGTAGACCGTGAGGTTCGACGGACTGTTGAGCAGCGCCTGATTGACCGTGATGCGCCCGGCAAGTCCGGTCATTTCCGAGCCGGCGCTGGTGATCGCGCCGGTGTAAACCGACCCGGCGTCCGTGAACAACGGCAATTGAGGACTGCCGCTGGTCAACGACGACACCGTGGTGGTGACGGACGCTGAATTGACGGTCGTGCCCCCCGAACCGTTATCGAGCACCTGCAGCGTCGAACCGGAAGGATTGGAAAATTGCAGGTTGCCGGCACCGAGCGCCGCATTCAACTGTAAAACAACCGAGGCCATGCCGCCGGTGAAATTGATTCCGATCAGCTTCGGATTGGCGTTGGTCGCGTTCGCCAGCGGCAGCGCGGATGGATCGCTCACGCTCACGATCGAGAAATTCTGCTGGGTGTTGGTGGTATTGTTGGTGACGGTGAGATTGATGGTGTTGCCCGGCACCATGTTCGCCAGATTGAGGGTAAAGCCGCTCTGCGATCCCGAAGTGACCGCCGTGCCGGCCGTGGTTTGATCGGACAGCGAGCTGGACAGCGTAGCCGCCATCTGATCGACCTGGGCCTGCGCCTGCACCAGGGTCGTGTCGCGCAATGTCAGGTCGGCGGCGATCTTTCCCGAACTGATCACGTTGTTCGCCACCACGTCCATGCTGGCGCCGTTCGGCAGCGTGATCGTCAGCGATCCCACACCGGATTTGGTCGGGTCGGTGTTGTACAGCGAGGTGGCATTTAGCGTGCCGGGCGACGTGAAGGTGAACTGGGACGCCTGGCTACCGCCGACGAGCTGAATACCGGAGTTCGTGAAGAGGTTGACCTGGTTGGAGCCGGACGTGCTGACCTTAACATCCATCAAACTCGACAGGTCGGTGATCGCGCTGTCGCGCTGATCCTCCAGCGACGCGGCGGCCGGATCGGTCGGACTTAAACTCTGCAACTGGGTGTTGAGCGACGCGATCTGGGTCATATCCGCGTTGGCCTGGGTCACGGACGTGCCGATATCCTGCTCCACATTGGTGCGCAGCGACTGGATGCCCTGCGTCGTCGAATTGAGTTGCTGCGCCAGCGCCTGCGCCGCCGCCAATGCCGTGACCTGGGTGGTCTGGCCGCCCGAACTCGTCGACAGCGCCTGAATCGCGGTGGTGAAATTGTCGTACGCGGTTTCGAGCGTGCCGGTGCCGCCGGGCGTCCCATAGACGCTCTGCAGCTGGCCCAGAATGTTCGACGTCTGATCGGCATAGCCACTGCCGCCAGTTTCGGTCCACAACTGGTTCTGGACAAAGGTGTCGAGTTCGCGGTTGACGCCGGTGGTCTGAACGCCGGTGTCGTAGCCACCACTGGCCAGTGCGACCTGGTTGGCGCTCTCCGTGACATAGCCGGCGGTCTGCGCGTTGGCGATGTTCGACGACGTAATCGACAGCGCGGCCTGGTTGGCGCGCAGACCGGACATCGCAGTGGCAAGGGCTGAACTCAAACCCATCTTTATTGCCCGCCTTGAATTACGTCATGCCGGGTGCCAGCGCCGGTCAGCGCAGCACGTTCAGCAAATCCTGCACCATGTCGTTGGCCGTGGTGATTACCTTGGTATTTGCCGAATAGGCCTGCTGGGTCACGATCAGCTTGGTGAATTCGTCGGCGATGTCGGTATTCGATCCTTCGAGTGCCGAACCTGAGATCGTGCCGGACGCGCCGGTGATGGCCGGCCCGGACTGTTCCGTCACGGCATACGCTTCACCGCTGAGGGCCTGCAGGTAATTGGTGCCGTTGAAATGCGACAGCGTAACGGCAGCCAGATCGATATTCTGGCCGTTGGAGAACGTGCCGACCACGAGGCCGTTGTCGTTGATGGCCACCGACTGAAGCTGGCCGGCCGCATAGCCGTTCTGCGTGATGGTGCCGATGGTGGCGGTGCCGCCGGTAGAGGCAAATTGCGTCAGGGCACCGCTGCTCATGTTGAACTGGAGCGACCCGAGCTGTTGACCGTTCACCTGCATATTCGGGATGGTGATGCCCGAACCCGACGGGCTCGTCAGATCGCCGTTGGAATTGAACACGAAATTGGTGCCGGCATTGACCCAGGCGGCCGTGGTGCCGGTAGCGGTGGAATCGGTCTGATAGAACAGATTCCAGGTGTTGGTATGCCCGGCGCCCAGACTGGCGCTGTCGGTCATGGCCCATCGCAGCTGGACGTTGACCGGCGTTCCCGCCGAATTGTAGACCGTGACCGCGCCGCCGCTGATGCTTTCATTGTCAAACGTGGTGACATCGTTGCCGATCACGATTCCGGTACCGACCGAACCGCCTCCGGTCCGCGTCGCCGTCTCGGGACTGGGCAGTCCAAGCGTTGAGTATGCGGCTGCGCTACTGGAGACAGTAAGATCGTTTACGGTACCCGTATTCAGCGTGATCGCGCCGCTGGCGTTGACGCTCGACGCCGTACCGGTATTGCCGGTAATCGTATCGATCGCCGTGAGAATGTTCGCGACCGTGCCGGTGCCGAGATTGATGTTGGCACCGGTGGCCGAGTAGCTCGTCGCAGCGCCGCCGGCCGCGCTGAAAGTGATCGTGTGGCCGTTGACCGTGATGGTGTCAGTTGCGGTAAATTGCGTGGACAGCACGCTCGCACCGGTCCCTGACAGTGCCGTGGCGCCGGTGATCGCAACGCCACTCGAGTCCGTCGTATCGGCACCGGTCACGGAGCTGCTGACGTAAGGCACCGCGGGTGTGCCCGCCACCACCGGGTTATTGGTACCGAAATCGGTGGCGTTAAGGCCGCCGGCCGCGGTGATCGTTCCAGCGGTGGCGGTGGGACTCGCCGTCGTGACCGGCACGGTCGGAAGGTTGGCGGCGTACTGAACGGCCGTGGTGGCCTGCGCCGGAACGAAGTTGTCGGAAAAATTCAACACCGTCGGAACGCTGCCGGTCGGGTTTCCGGTCTTGGGATCGACCGTGGTTCCCATCAGATAGTAGCCGGCGCCGTTAACGAGATAGCCGTTGGCATTGACCTGGAAATCACCGGCGCGGGTATAGTCGGTGATGCCGCTAAAGACCGGCTGATTGTCCACCGTGCTGGTGGGGGCCTGCACCGAGAAGAAGCCGTCGCCATTGATCGCCATATTGGTCGCAACGGTCGATGCGGTGACAGTACCTGCCGTCGTGAGCGTCTGTTGCGAATAGGCCGTGACGCCTCCTGCGGCTTGCGCGCTCGGCGTCGTTGCGTCGGCAACGAGATCCTCGAAAGTGGTATCGATGCCTTTGTAACCGATGGTGGAGGCATTCGCGATGTTGCCGGAAATGTTCTGCAGGGCGAAGGATTGAGCCTGCAAACCGCTGACCGCAGTCGTGAGTGCGTCGAAGATACCCATAACGTTGTCTCCACATTCGATCCGGACGGCCCGCCGGCAGTGCCAGGCCGCGGCCATCATCAAGCGAGACATCGCAAGCGCTGTGCCAAATACGAAAATGTATTTGCTTCAAATACTTAAATGAAAATGCCCCGGTCCAGGGACCGGGGCACAATTGCCGGGCGGGCAACAATTGCCGGGCGAAGCCGGTCCTGTTCAGCTCGCCGTCGGTGTGGCCGGATGAAACAACAGGGCGAAGCCGTCCATGCAGTAGCGCAGGCCGGTCGGCTTCGGCCCGTCGTCGAAAACGTGGCCGAGATGACCGCCGCAGCGGCGGCAGTGAATTTCGGTCCGCAGCATCCCGAAGGTGCGGTCTTCGGTCTTGCCGACGGCGTTTTCGAGCGGCTGATAAAAACTCGGCCAGCCGGTGCCGCTCTCGAATTTCGTCTCCGAGGAGAACAGCGGCAGATCGCAGCCGGCGCAGGCGAAGATGCCCTTGCGATGCTCCTTCAGCAGCGGGCTGGTCCAGGGGCGTTCGGTGCCCTCCTTGCGCAGGATTTCATATTGCTGCGGCGTCAACTGCGCCCGCCATTCCGCATCGGTCTTTTCGACCTCGAATTTCTCCGCGGCAATGGCCGGAGAACCTCGCAACCAGCGGAAGGCGGCCAGGCCCAGGAAACTGGCGACAGACGCGAGCAGGATACGGCGGTCGATCATGATGGTCTCCGTGCAAAGCGAAAACGAATGGTTCGCTCTCAAATACGGGGCGCAGGGGCAGAAGTTACACCGATCCCGGCGGAAATTTCTCACTTTCCTGCGAGTGCCCCGCCCCGGCTTCGCTTTGTCCAGAGGTTCCCGCACCCGAGATTCCTGGCCCAGGGGCCGCGGCGGCAGGCCTTGGAAGTTCAGGCCTTGGACGTTCGGGACGCGGCCGGCCCGGCGGCGGGCGCGGCCGTGGCGGGCGGGTTCCGGCCTGCCGGTTGGCCTCGGCCAGACGCGCATCGCGGAT
>Ga0302324_100029948_pt1 | contig 10298 bp, 6 predicted proteins | sample Palsa_T0_1_FD_201949 | JGI IMG/M metagenome (GOLD analysis project Ga0302324, IMG submission 201949) | Peat permafrost microbial communities from Stordalen Mire near Abisko, Sweden - Palsa_T0_1 | ecosystem: Environmental > Terrestrial > Soil > Palsa > Peat permafrost | place: Sweden: Abisko... | reverse complement strand
ACAGCTTCTTTGGGCGGTTAACGCCGGATCAGTGGGCGACATTGATGTATAAGCATCTGGATCATCATCTTCGGCAGTTTGGGGTTTAACACCGGAGAGGCTTTAGTTCGCTCGGGATGCGTCGAGGCAAAGAGGAATCAACGCATGGCGAAGCGTTTAACAGCTCTGCTTGTTCTATTCCTTGCTTGTGTAGCGCAAACTTCGCCACGATTACAGGCCCAATCGCAAGCAACCACTGGGGAACGACCGAGATTCGATGTCGCGTCGATCAAACAGAACAAGCCGACGGGCTCGGGCTCGCAGTTCACTGTGACTCGGATGGAATCTGGCGGTCGCTTCTTGGCAACAGCTGCCCAGTTGCGAACGCTTATCGCGGTCGCATATCAGCTCAAGCCTGATCAGGCGCACTCAATATCTGGATTGCCGGACTGGGGCAATTCAGAGGGATTCGATATCGAGGCAAGGTCGGAGGGCAATCCCACGAGAGAACAAACGAGCCTGATGCTGCAATCGCTGCCTGCGGATCGGTTCAAACTCGTTGTGCACAATGAGACGCGGCAGGTGCCGATATACGCGCTCGTATTGTTAAGAGCCGGAAGAACAGGGCCACAACTCCAGCCGCATTCAGACGCCACGGAGTGCCTTAAGATCGATCCGTCGCACCCAACCCCGAACTTTGATTTCGGCGCAACACCACCTCCTCCGCCACCATGTGGCAGGTTTATATCCGGAACGCACCGGCTCGCCGGCAACAATGTGACCATAGAAACGCTCGCAACAAATTTGGGTGCGATTTCATCTGCGGATCGTCCCGTGGTGAACCGGACAGGGCTTAGTTGAAGTTTTGATCTGAGTTTCGACTACACGCCGCAGGTGGGACAATCAGGCTCCCAACCCGGCGCCGACGCGAGTGTCTCCGATCCATCGGGGCCACCATCGATCTTCACTGCTATACAGGAACAGCTCGGGCTCAAGCTGGAATCTCAAAAAGGCCCGGTCCATTTCCTCGTTATAGATCACGTGGAGAAACCTTCGGAAAACTAGCAGCTAACATCTGCACGCGCTCTTCCGTGTAAACTGGAGCGGGAGAAAATAGCTTAATTTGCCGCCGATCGTCAGCGCACAAGGACTCTCGAAGAGATTCGGCACCGCTTCCCTTTTCAAGAATATTCCGTTCATCGTATCCGAGGGCGATCGCGTAGCGCTGATCGGCCCGAACGGCTCGGGCAAATCCACGCTGCTTGCGATTCTCCAGGGCCGCGTAAAACCGGACAGCGGAGACGTATCGACTCGCAAGGGTGCTACCCTCAGCTCCGTCCTGCAGGTTTCGGAGTTTGGCCCGGAGGACACGGTACGTTCGGTGATCGACGCCGCGCTGGCGCAGGCGGCCGTGCCGGACAACGAGCACCAAGCGAGATTCGCGGAAACGCTGGGACGCGCCGGCTTTTCGGACTTCGATACTCCAGCGGCCGCGCTCTCCGGCGGATGGCGCAAACGCCTGGCAATCGCCGCGGCCCTGGTCGCGCAGCCGGATATTCTGCTGCTCGACGAACCCACCAATCATCTGGACATCGCCGGTATCAAGTGGCTCGAAGCCCTGCTGAACAATGCGGCGTTCGCGTGCGTGGTGGTCAGCCACGACCGATATTTCCTCGAAAACGTGGCGAGCGAAGTAGTGGAGCTGGATCGCGCGTACCCGGACGGCTTCCTGCGCGTACGCGGAAACTACAGCGCGTTTCTGGAAGCGAAGGAAGAATTCCTTCGCACGCAGCAAAAGCAACAAGACGCGCTCGCGAACCGCGTGCACACTGAGATCGAATGGCTGCGCCGCGGCCCCAAAGCCCGCACCACGAAATCCAAGTCGCGCATCGGTAAAGCTCACCAGTTGATCGGCGATCTGGCGGAAATGAAATCGCGAAGCCGCGTATTCACGGCCGATATCGACTTCTCGGCGTCGGGACGGCAAACCAAGCAGCTAGTCGTTCTCGACGGCCTCGGCTATTCCATCGGCAATCGCAAACTTATCGACAATTTGCAATTTACTTTTACATCGGAGATGCGCGTCGGGCTGGTTGGTCCCAACGGCAGCGGGAAGACCACCCTGCTTCGGCTGCTGCGAGGCGATCTGGAGCCGACGCGCGGCCAGATTCGCAAAGCCGACTCGCTCAAGATTGTCTACTTCGATCAGAATCGCGAGCTCGATCCGGACATAAGCCTGCGCCGTGCGCTCGCGCCCGACAGCGACTCGATCATCTACCAGGACCGGGTGATCCACGTCAACGCTTGGGCTGCCAAGTTTCTGTTCAAAGGCGAAGATCTCAACCGTCCTGTGGGGCGCTTTTCCGGGGGAGAACGCGCGCGGATATTAATCGCCCAGTTGATGTTGCAACCAGCCGATGTGCTGCTTCTCGATGAGCCCACGAACGATCTCGATATTCCGACCCTGGAGATATTGGAGGAGAGCCTGCTCGAGTTTCGCGGGGCGCTGGTTCTGGTCACGCACGATCGCTATATGCTCGACCGCGTCTCCACGGTGGTGCTGGGCCTCGACGGCTTGGGCGACGTTGGGCGCTTCGCCGACTATTCTCAATGGGATGCATGGCAGCGATCGCAGGAGAAAAGCGAGCGGGCGAAGCGAACGTCAGCAAGGGAGACCCAGGCAGTGCTGGCCGGCACAAGCGCCGGGCGCGATACGGCTGCTAAAAAGAAACTTTCGTTTGCGGAAGCACAGGAATTCAAGACTGTCGAGAAGCGCATCGCGGACGCGGAGCAGGAGCTTCGCGAACAGCGCGCGATGCTGGAGGATCCCGCTGTCACCAGTGACCCGACACTTCTTCGCGAGACCTGCGTGCGATTGGAGCAGACTCAGAAGACGGTCGAGGGTTTATATGCCCGGTGGGCGGAGCTGGAGCAGAAAGCTGCTCAAGAGGCCTAGTAAGAACAAGCGGGGTAGTGACACGGCTCCTTCCGAGCTGATCAAATAGGGTAGTTAGCCAGAAATCTTCGCTCAAAATCTAGCGCGATAGAACTGTCTCCGGGATATTGGCTCTCGATGTAACTCGCAAGCTGTGAAGCGTCCATACACGGGAAACCGCTAATTGCTGGCACATCAATATCGTCCGAAACAGCGATCACAGCTGTTTCCCACGAAATTCGGTCGCAAGATATTCCCCATTTCAGCGAGGATCCCCAAAATACTCCGACGTCTCCACCCCTAGCCAAAAACGAATCGACGCTGCGGTCGCGATTCATCACCGGCAGATACCGATCTACTAGACTTGAGGGCTCAAAAGTAGCCGTGCCAAAAAATGAGAAGTTCCGGTAATAGTAATCAACCGCACGAGGTTTGAGCGTCATGTAATTGACAGATTCGTCCTCAAAGATTTTCGACACCTCCAGGAGAAATGACCCGAATTCCTTCATCGCAATGTGAGCATGTTCAATCGCAAAATATCTGGCAAATTTACATTGAAAGACGAAATCCGGTAAACGCTTCTGCGTGTTAACGATCTTTTCGCATTCGGCGGATAGAATCAAAAACCTCGCTCTATCCGTCACTAGCTCCATAGGGTTCATCGATTCCCCTCGGATTTGGACTTGTGAAGAACATCAGCGTTTCGCCAACGCCGCCTCGCGTGGAGAGAGGTTACCTGAACTCGTGTCGCGGGGAGTGTGGAGATCTTGCGCGGACTAGGAAACGGCGGATTCGGCGTCCTGAACTGTGGCGAAGTTGCGAACCACCTGGCTCAAATGGCTCATGTTGACGAGCGCCATGTTTTTCTCGTTCATGCCCGCAAAAGCGATTTTGCGACCGGCCTTCTGCAGGGTGACGACGGCGCCCACCATGGCGCCGAGGCCGGCTGAATCCACGAACGGCACGGCAGTCATATCGACCACCAGGGCGGGCGCGCTTTCAGTGCGAATGGCGCCTTGGAAATCAAAAATCGTGTGGATGCTCAGCGAACCCTTGAGCGTCAGAATCTTCAACCCGTCGCGACTGCCGGGCGATACAGCCAATTGGAGCGTTTCGAGAGGCATGAAGGCGCATTGTAGGCGGGACGCGGGCCAAAACAATGTTAATTTTCTGTTACAACTAGCCCGGGATAGGCGCAGCAGGGGGGCTCGGTAGCAACCTTCAGGCTTAGGCGGCGCTGCCCTTATACTGAACGACTAACGTAGTGATGTCGTCCGATTGAGGTGCTCCCGCGCTAAAGACCTTAACCGCGTCGCGAATGCACGCAGCCAGTTCCTCGACGGTCTGCCCCTTGAATTCTTCGATCACCCGCCGCAGCCGCTCCTCTTCGAACAGCTCGCGTTTGGAGTTGGCGGCCTCCGAAACCCCGTCACTGTAGATCACCAGAAACTCCCCAGGTTCGAGAGATACCGCGGCGCTTTCATATTCCGCTTCGACGAAAAGACCAACCGGCATATTCCCGCCAGGCAGCCCCTCGGACGCGCCGGAAAGCCGCCGGATAATCGGCGGCACGTGCCCAGCATTGACGTATTCGAACTTGCCGCCCTGATCGAGCACGCCGTAGAAAACCGTGGCGTAGCGTTCCTGCGCGCTACGTTCCGAAAGGTACTGGTTCACCTTTGCAAAAAGCACCGAGAGCGGGATGTCCGTCGAGGCGGTGGTGAAGAACACGCCCTGCAGCAGCGTGGCCAGTAGCGCCGCGGAAACTCCCTTCCCTGCTACGTCGCCCACGAAAAATCCGTGGCGTCCGCCGCCCAATTGGATCACGTCGAAGCAGTCTCCCCCCACGGAGTGGCACGCCAAAGTGAAGCCGGCCACGGCGAGGCCGGGCAAATTGGGCAACGCCGTCGGCAAAAGCTTCTGTTGAATTTCACTGGCAATTTCGATTTCGTGGTCCAGGCGGGCCTTGGCGCGCGAGGCAGCGAACAGGCGGGCGTTCTCGATGACCGTGGCAGCTTCGTGCGCAAGCGTGCGCATCACCTGACGATCAAGGGAGGAGAAGGCGGTCGAAGGCTGGTGACTGTCGAGATACAGCACGCCAAGCAACTCGCTTTGCCGCGTCGCGATGGTCGCCTCGAACGCTTCGATCACCGGCATCTTGTCGATGGGAATGGCCACTACGGTACGCAGCGCCAGGCGCGCCATGCTGGCGTTTGGATCCATCGCGGTCGCGCCGTCCTCGCCCGTGTCGGTGACGATCAGCTCGCGCCTTGAAGCAGCCACGCGCTTCACCACGCTCATCGAAACCTGCAGATCCGCGGGCGGCAGGCTCTCGCGCTTGTTGTTGCGCGCCACGGCCGTCGACAGCTCTTCCGCGGCGTTGGCCAGCAACAGCACGCCCCGCTCGGTGCGCGTAATCTGAATGGCCGCGTCTATGACCGCGACAAGGATATCCGTCAGGGACAAGCCCGAACCCAGGCTGCGCGCCACATCCAGCAGAACTCCCAAATGGTGAAGCTCGCGCGCGCCGCCCTGCTCCGGCACCGGCGCTTCGATGCGTCCGACCAGTTCATCGATGGTCGAACCCTCGCCCGCGAAAATCACTTTGTAGGAATTAGGAACGCCGAATTCGATGGAGTCACCCGGCTTCAATTCGTGCCGGGAAATTTTTTCTCCGTTGACGAACGTGCCGTGGCGGCTGCCCATGTCTTCGAGGAAGTGCCCGCCATTTTCCGCCGTGATCTGTGCCTGCACGCGGCTGACGCGCGTGTCTCGCAATACCAACTCATTGTCCGGCTGGCGTCCCATGCGCAACGGGAACGCGGCGATGGGAACTTCGCGGCGCGCTCCGGTAGGATCGACCACGACGAGTCGAGGCTGTGGCGGCATTTTGCTCTTGGGCTTTTCTGCTGGGTGCGGCCTTTGCGGCAGCGCTACATATGGTAAGAGAACTGGCGGCGGATGGCAACGGTAAGGCGCCGCCAAAGAGGTCGCGAGGTGTGGCGGACGAAAATTCACGCCTCCTGGTGACCGGCAACGATGAGCCATCGTTTTGGCAACTCCAGGCTACGTTTCGCCGCGAAACCATTGCCTCTCGTTCCTCTCCGGTGTACCTTAATAAATTGATCTGACGCTAGCCGCCGTACCCCAGGCGGGCCGCTGACCCCGCCAGCGTGCGGGCCCGGGCCGGCATAGCGGCTACGTTATGAACTGTCCTCACTGCAACACGATAAACGCCGACTCCGCGGAATCCTGCGACCGCTGCGGTACACCTATGCCCGGCATGGATGCCGTCACGATGGAGATTGTAGACGTCTCCGCGCTTGCTGTCGGCAGTGATTTCGGCACGCGCTACCGCATCGAGAAGTTGCTCGGCGCGGGCGGCATGGGCCGCGTGTATAAAGCGTACGACAAGGACCTCGACCGCTTGGTGGCCCTCAAGGTAGTGCGTGAGGGCATGATGAACGAGTCCGATTCCCTCAAGCGCTTCAAGCAGGAAATGGTTCTCGCCAGCAAGATCTCCCACAGAAATATTTTGCGTATTCACGACATGGGCGAAGTGGGCGAAATGAAATTCATTACCATGGCCTATGTCGACGGCACCGACCTCCATGGAATCCTGAAGGAGAATCCCGAACTGCCCTTGGAGCGCACTCTCAGCTTCGCGCTGCAGCTTGCCGAAGCACTCGAGGCCGCCCACGGAGAGGGCGTGGTGCATCGCGACCTGAAGCCGCAGAATATTCTGGTCGGGAAAGACGACCACATCTACGTCGCCGACTTCGGCCTGGCGAAATCGTTCGAGGAAAACGCCATACGCATGACGCGTACCGGCGCCTTCCTTGGCACGCCGCGCTACATGTCCCCCGAGCAAGTCGAAGGTAAGCCGGCGGATCAGCGCAGCGACCTTTACGCCTACGGCCTGATCCTTTACGAAATGGCTACGGGCGACGTGCCCTTCACCGGCGAATCCACGGTAAAGGTCATGTACCAGCGCATCCAGGAAATGCCCAAGGATCCGCAAACCATCAATCCCGGGCTTCCCGATTGGTTCTGCCACGTGATTATGCGCTGCCTCGAGCGCGAACCGGAGACGCGCTACCAGACCGCCAGCGAGATCCTCGTGGACCTCAAAGCCGATCACCCGGAGGTTTCGCCTGGAGGATCCCGTAGCGGCCTCTTCCGCCGCAAGCCTGCCGCCTCCACAGTAGCCGCGCGTCGTGCCGCCGCGTCGCTCGCCGCCGCGCGTCGCGACATTTCGCTTCGCGGCGCTTCGCTGGGCGGCGGCAACCGCACGGTGCAAATCGAGATTCCGCAGTTCGCCGAGAAGCGCTGGGTTTGGGCCGTCGCCGGAGTGGCGGCCCTGCTGCTTGTGGCGCTGGCCATCTCGCCGGTACGGCACTTGGTTTTCAAGGGCAGCGCCACCACGACGCCGCCGAAGCCGAAAATGACCGCCTCGGGCGTTCCTTCGCTCGATCAGGGGAAGTTCATCGCTATCCTGCCGTTTCCCGTCTTGGGGGATGAGCACTCGTTGGGTTATGTCGCTAAGGGGTTGAATGACGCGATGGTGGCAAAGCTGTTTCAACTGAAAGACTTGCGGGTCTCCTCCGGTTCGGCCATCGCCGGCGTCACCACCACCGACCCCATTGACAAGATCGCGCGCGCGTTGGGTGTAAACCTGGTGGTCACCGGATCAGTGCAGGGCTCTGCGGACAATATGCGCATCACGGTTAATCTCGACGATATTGCCGACGGCAAGCGCACATGGAGCCAGGATTTTTCCGGTGTGCCAAAGGATCTCTTGACCATAGAGGACCAAATTTCCACGCAACTGGTCTCCGCGCTGGCGCTGCAACTCACCAATGAGGAACGGGCCAGTACCGCCGAGCGTCCCACCGACAATGCGGAGGCCTACGACCTCTATCTACGCGGGAATCAGGCTCTGCTGGGACCCGACACCACCAAGGCCGCACAGCAAGCCTCCGATTATTATGAGCAAAGCATCCAGAAAGACCCGTCGTTCGCCTTGGCCTACACGGGCCTGACGGACGCCTCTTTACTGATGTATAGCGTCAAGAAGGACAGCTCCTGGGCAGAAAAGGCCCTGACCGCTGCGCAGCGCGCGGCACAGCTGAAGGAAAGCCTTCCGCAAGCCCATTTCTCGCTAGGGACCGTGTACATGAAAACCGGGAAAACCACCCAGGCGATCGCCGAACTGAAACGTGGGCTACAACTGGCGCCGAATTCCGATGAGGGCTACCTTCGTTTGGGCACCGCTTATCTGGATAGTGGCCAGCTGCCGGAAGCCATCCACTCATATAGAAGCGCTATCGAGGTCAATCCCTACTACTGGGGATCGCACATGAATCTTGGCGACGCTTACCTGAACGCTGGTGACAATGAAAAAGCGCTGGCCGAGTTTCTGCGTGTTACCGAACTCGAACCAGCGAACGCATCGGGTTGGGACGACGTGGGCGCCGCTTACTACCGCATGGGCCAGTACAATCAATGCATCGCGGCCTTCCAGAAATCGCTTCAGTTGAATCCCACCTGGGGCGGCTACTCGAACCTGAGCGCCGTTTACTTTTTCCTGAAGCAATACAATGATGCCGTCGAAATGGCCAAGAAAGCGGTGGAGCTGGGACCGAATCAACAGCTGGCCATGGGGAATCTTGCGGATGCCTACCGCGCCGCCGGGCAGAAGGATCAGGCCAACGCTACCTACGATCAGGCCATCGCCCTGGCGTTCAAGGATCTGAGCGTCAATCCTCAGAATACCGACCCCATGGCCAGCCTCGCCATGTATTACGCCAAAAAGGGACAGCCCGACCGGGGAATGGAATTCATCGCGCGGGCGCGGAAGATCTCCCATAACGACGGGCAGCTGATCTACGTCCAGGCTTTGGTGGAAAATCTCGCGAACAAACCGACCGATGCTCTCCGCGATCTGGAGCAAGCCCTGAGCAAGGGCTATCCCGCCAAAGCGGTCGACACCGATCCAGATCTCGCCAGCCTGAAGAGCCAGCCGGAATTCGCCGCAATGATTAAGAAGTACAGCGCTCCAGCTCCTGCGCCGCACTGACACCAGATTCTGCCTTTTGCAGGGCATGCCGCTCCCGGCGTGAACGCATTGCAACCGTGGGAGATCCCTCATCTCTTCGTAGGAATACCGGGTTGAGTTGCGCAAGGGCAGCCAGGTGGAGTGCGGCGGCGAGCTTGTCCTGAGCAGAGCCGAAGGATCGTCGCTATTTTTGCGCCCAGGCGTGCGCGATTAGAAGATAGCGGGAGCAAGGTCCCGCACTCCACAAAATGCCGGCGGCCGCGAAGAAGTTTTCCGTAGAGGCACGGCATGCCGTGCCCGCCAGGTGACGTCGCTCGCGCGCCTGAGCCGTAGGGGCGGGTTTGAAACCCGCCCCTACAGACGCGTGTCACCTGGCACCGGTGTTGTAGACGGCTGAGGCGTGGGTGTCGTCATGGAAGACGAATGCGTCCTCCAATCAGGCGCGGTGTTGCCGTGCAGAAGGTGCCGAGCGAAGAAACGCGGCAATTTTCATTATGCGCGGGGCAAAAAAAAACGGGCCGGAAGCAATGCTTCCGGCCCGTTTAGAAGATCAAAAAACTAGGCTAGTCTGCGGCGGCGATACATGAACAACCCAGCCAAGCCACTGAAAAGCATCGCGAATGAACCAGGCTCCGGGACAAGCGTCGCAGCGCCACTGATTATACCGGGCGGTATCACGACCGGGTTGCCGTTGCCGTCCAGAACCGGAACGTACAGATCACCATTCGTAATGCCGATGCAGTATTGAGAACCAGTGGGATTATTAAACGTATTGGAGGCAAGGCAAAAGGCATCCAATTCGTCATTAGACCCCGCGGGAGGCGTGTCCGGGGGCGGGGTTAGTCCCGTATATGCCGCGTAGGAGCACGTTGAGTTGGTCCCGTCATCCGTCGGCAGAAAATAGTTCTTATCGGAAACCGTCGGCCCGCCATCCACGAAGGCGTTCGAGATGCCGCAGAACAGTGGGAATGCCCCGGTGAAGGCATCTGGCTCCACATACGAAACCGCCGTCAAAGTCTCACCGGAGGGCACTTCGAAGCACTGCTCCTGGGTAGTCGTCCCGGGATATACGCAGTTCGTGTCGATCGGAACGTTCGTCCCGGTTACGCTGAAGCTCTCCGTGAGCCCAGTGCTTCCTACCGGACCGCGAGTGGCACCCACCAACGGGTCGACCCCATCGGCCAAGGCGAAACTCGCTGAACAGAGAACCAATGCTGCCAACCAGAAGATTTTCATAAGCCTCACTATACCACCTCCGATGCTGCGCACCCTGCGTCGCTGGTGAATATAGCACGGTAAGGACCATTTCGACTCCTGAAATACCGC
>Ga0302324_100029944_pt1 | contig 10299 bp, 7 predicted proteins | sample Palsa_T0_1_FD_201949 | JGI IMG/M metagenome (GOLD analysis project Ga0302324, IMG submission 201949) | Peat permafrost microbial communities from Stordalen Mire near Abisko, Sweden - Palsa_T0_1 | ecosystem: Environmental > Terrestrial > Soil > Palsa > Peat permafrost | place: Sweden: Abisko... | reverse complement strand
GCCCTCCCCGATCCGCAACTCTTGCTCGAGATGGGCAAGTACAACGAAGAGCTCAGCAAGGCGGGCGTCCTGCTCGCCCTCGATGGCCTCCATCCCAGCTCCAAAGGCGCACGCGTCAAGTTCTCCGGCAAGTCTCGTACCGTCGTCGACGGCCCCTTCACCGAGGCCAAGGAGCTCATCGCCGGCTTCTCGATCTTGCAGGTCAAGTCCCTCGAAGAGGCCATCGAGTGGGTCAAGCGTGCCCCCAACTGCAGCCCGACCGGCGACTCCGAAGTCGAAATCCGCCAGGTCTTTGAGATGGAAGACTTCGCCCCCATCCTGTCCGAAGAGCAGATCCAGCACAAAGTAGAGCGCCGCGCTGAGCTGCCAAATCAGACCGCCAACCAATAGCCGCTCTTGCACTCCCCGTTTGAAGCTGGTGTGATCGGTAGCAGTGTCCGCTACCGATCTACACCGCACCATCGAAGCCGTCTGGCGCATGGAGTCCGCCAGCGTCATCGCCGGCCTAACCCGCCTCACCCGCGACGTCGGCCTGGCCGAAGACCTCGCCCAGGAGGCCCTCCTGGCCGCCCTCAAACAGTGGCCGCAATCCGGCGTCCCCGAAAATCCCGGCGCCTGGCTCACCGCCACCGCCAAACGCCGCGCCATCGATCTCTTCCGCCGCAACGCCGTCGCCGAGCGCAAACACCAAGACCTCGCCCGCGACCTGGCCTCACTGGAGCAGACCGTGCCCGACCTCAACTCCAACCTCGACGATCCCATCGGCGACGACCTCCTCCGCCTCGTCTTCATCTCCTGCCACCCCATCCTCTCCACCGAGTCCCGCGCCGCCCTCACCCTCCGCCTCCTCGGCGGCCTTACCACCCCCGAGATCGCCCGCGCCTTCCTCACCCCCGAACCCACTATCGCCCAGCGCATCGTCCGCGCCAAACGCATCCTCGCCGAAAAACAGATCCCCTTCGAAGTCCCGCGAGGCCCCGAGCTGGCCGCCCGCCTCTCCTCCGTCCTCGAGGTCATCTACCTCATCTTCAACGAGGGCTACTCCGCCACCGCCGGCGACGACCTCATCCGTCCCACCCTCTGTGAAGACGCCCTCCGCCTCGGCCGCATCCTCGCCGAACTCACCCCCAACGAACCCGAGGTCCACGGCCTCGTAGCCCTCATGGAGATCCAGGCCTCTCGCACGCGAGCCCGCATCAGCCCTACCGGGGAACCCATCCTCCTGCTCGAACAAAACCGAGCTCACTGGGACCTCTTCCTCATCCACCGAGGCCTCACCGCCATCGACCGCGCCCACAAGATCGGGAAACCCCGAGGCCCCTACCTCCTGCAAGCCGAGATAGCCGCATGCCACGCCCGAGCCCGCACCCCCGAAGAGACCGACTGGCCCCGCATCGTATCCCTCTACACCGAACTAGCCCACCTAACCCCATCCCCGGTCATCGAGCTCAACCGAGCCGTAGCCGTCTCCATGGTCCACGGCCCTCAGGCCGCCCTCGACCTGGTAGAAGCTCTCGCCACTGACCCATCCCTCGACCGCTACCACCTCCTGCCCTGCGTCCGCGCCGACTTCCTCCTCAAACTAAACCGCCCCACCGAAGCCCGCTACCACTTCGAACAAGCGGCCGCCCTAACCCAAAACACCCGCGAACGCGCCCTCCTCCTAAGCCGCGCCGCCGCCTGCCAAACCAAGTAAATCCGGGGTAGCGTAGTGGAGAGAGTTGCGGTTTCCCTACTTACAGTGGCGGCGCTTCCATTAGGTTGACGAACATATTCGTGAACTTAGGAAGATCCAAATCAACCTGTGCGTGCACCAACTGGACATCGGTGTCGGGCTTGAGCGGCGCCGTCCAGGCGAGCGTATCGCCGTAGCTGGGACCGTGGCTCAAATCAACATCCATGTAGACCTGGCGCTCGCCGGTAACGATCGAAGGATCGAGCCACGCGCAAGCGGCGAACTCGTCCCATAAGTAGTACCGTTCCTGCGAGTAGCTGGCAACATAGCGCGCTGCGGGGTTCTGCGATTGCGCAATCTGGTCGACCATCTGCTTCGTGAAAGGAGCCTTGACCGAAACATCTACGGTGGTCACGTCAATCCTCGGCCAATGGGCACGAAGGACGATGTGGGCTGCCTCAGGGTCGAACCAAAAATTGAACTCGTGCCGCGGACTGGTCGTGAACTCCGGATCGGCGGTCTGCGGATTAAGACTGCCACCCATGAGAACGATGCCCCGCGTCAACTCGGCAAAGTGTGGGTCGATGGCCAGCGCAAGCGCGATGTTGGTCAGCGGCCCCAAAGCGCATATGGTCACCTGGCGCGGATGCGCGTGCACCTGCGCGATCAGGAAGTGAGCGGCGTCCTGGTCGAGCGGAAGCGTGTGCGGAGCGCCTTCCGGTAGCGGAGGCACGAAGTACGGATCATGGCTGCGCGAGAAATCGGCCTTATTTTCGGACTCGTGCTCCAGATCCATAGGCCCCGCTCCCCAGGCACCCAGCCAGTTGACTCTGCCCATCAGCGGACTGGCCAGCCGAGTCCCCTGCTGCGTGCGCACCAAGGGAAACACCGCGCCTGGAACTACCGGCACATCGGTCCTCTTTATCAACTCGAGCAAACGCAGAGTGTGCTGCACTTCCTCATCGCGCCAGGCATTACCGGTCACCACGGTGATGCCCAGCACCTCGGCATCCGGCGATTGCAGCAGCACCATCATGGACATCTGATTCGATCCGCCCGGGCCAGAGCCATCCTGATCGATAAGGACCAGACGCTTCTCCCCCAGCGCCGAGGAAAGAGAGGCCAACAAGAACAGCACCAGCACAAGAGGCTTCATGGCGTTCATGCTTTCACCGCAACCAGGCAGGGACGCTTGGGATCAAAGGTCCAGCCCGGCACCAGGTACTGCATTGCGGCCCGGTCGTCGCGGGCTCCAAGACCCAGCTTCTGGTGGAGTGCATGGGCGGTCTCGAGCCGCTCCATATCGATCTCGATGCCGAGCCCGGGACGGTCTGAGAGCTCGATCATCCCATTGACGATCTGGAACGGTTCCCGGGTCAGGCGCTGGCCGTCCTGCCAGATCCAATGGGTATCGATCGCGGTTACGTTTCCCGGAGCAGCGGCCGCGACATGAGTGAACATGGCCAGCGAGATATCGAAGTGATTGTTGGAATGCGATCCCCAGGTAAGGCCCCAGTCGCGGCAGAACTGCGCCACCCGGACGGAACCCTGCATGGTCCAGAAATGCGGATCGGCCAGGGGAATGTCCACTGCGCCCAACTGCACGGCATGCTTCATCTCGCGCCAATCGGTGGCAATCATATTGGTGGCAGTGGGCAGGCCGGTGGCGCGCCGGAATTCCGCCATGATCTCCCGGCCGGAGTACCCCTGCTCGGCGCCACAGGGATCTTCCGCGTAGGCCAGAACATGTTGTTTGCCGCGGCAAAGAGCCACGGCCTCTTCCAGGAGCCATGCGCCGTTGGGATCGAGGGTAATGCGTGCCTGGGGAAATCTTTCCGCCAGGGCAGTCACGGTTTCCATCTCCTCCTGCCCGGCCAGCACACCGCCCTTGAGCTTGAAGTCGTGAAACCCGTATCGTGCCTGCGCTGCCTCCGCCAGCCGAAGCACAGCCTCGGTGGTAAGCGCTGGTTCGCGGCGCAGTCGCAACCATGGATCGTCCGCGTGTGGATCGTTGGCGTAGGGCAGGTCGGTCTTACGCCGGTCACCGACGTAGAACAAATACCCGAGCACCGGGACGCTCGAGCGCTGCCGGCCTTCCCCCAGCAACGCCGCTACTGGCACGCCCAGGAACTGCCCCAGCAGATCGAGCAGCGCGGATTCGATCGCGGTGACGGCATGCACGGTGGTGCGCATATCAAAGGTCTGGAGGCCACGCCCGCCCGTATCGCGATCACCAAAGTGGGTTTGTATAGTTTGCAGAATCTCGAGGTAAGAAGCGATGGGGCGGCCGAGGATTGCCGTTCCGGCATCTTCAAGAACCTGGCGGATCCTGGCGCCGCCCGGAACCTCGCCGGCGCCGGTATGCCCGGCGTCGTCGGTCAGCAGCACCACATTGCGGGTGAAGTAGGGCGCGTGGGCCCCGCTCAGGTTCAGCAACATGCTGTCGCTGCCGGCAACTGGAATCACACGCATGCTGGTTACACGAGGAGAGGAACCCCGATGGCTAGGCACCACCGAAGTATTGCAGATCTATCCCCGGCAAGCCCGGTAAGCCCGGCAAGAATTGAGGAGAGTGGAGGGAAAGTGCTTTACCCGGTGAGGCGTTCCGCCGAACCGGCGGCCGAGGGACTTTTTCCTGCCACGTGGAGCAAGGATGACGGCCGTTGTTGGTGGCTGAGCAGCAAACAGGCCTCTTTCGGCTTGAGTGGCCGGCCGAGCAGAAATCCCTGCATAAGGTCGCAGCCTATCTCGCCCAGCCGCCGTAACTGCTCTTCCGACTCCACGCCTTCCGCTACTGTTTTCAGCCCTAGCTGCCGGGCCAGGATCGTCATCGCCAGGACAGTGGAAAGATTGGCAGCAGGACCGTCGAGGCGTTGAATGAACGAGCGATCGATTTTAAGCGTGTCCAGAGGCAGTTCCTGCAGGTAGTCGAAAGCCGCGTAGCCAGTGCCAAAGTCGTCGAGCGCAATAGCAATGCCCAGATCGCGCAACTCCTGCAGTTTGCCCGCGGCTCCCCGTAGGTCTGAGATGACCCAGCTTTCGGTAATCTCGAGCTCCAGGCGGTCGGGCGCGAGTCCGCTTCGCTTGAGTGCATTCGCAATCTTCGAACTAAAGTCGGGCCGTTCCAACTGCACCCCGGACACGTTGGCAAACATTTTGATGGGGCGTAAGTGGGCGGCGTTCCATTCCATCGCCTGGCGGCACACTTCGTCGATGACCCAATCGCCGATGGCGACAATGAGGCCGCTTTTTTCTGCTGTAGGAATAAATTCTGGAGGGTTGACGGGGCCCCAGATCGGATGCTGCCAGCGCAGCAATGCTTCAAAGGCGGCAATCTCTCCATCTGTGGTGAACACCGGCTGGTACACCATGCGAAATTGGGACTTTGCCAAGGCGTCGAGCAAGGCTCCGGCCATTTCGGCCGCCCGCTGGCTCTGACGGCCCAATGCGGGAGAATAGATTTGAGCTCTACCACCGCCGGCACGCTTTGCCGCTTGCAGCGCCATGTCCGCCTGGCGCAACAGCAACTCTGCTGTGTTCCCGTGGTCGGGGAAAAGGCTGATACCGATGCTGGCGTTTATGGTGACGGATTGGCCATCCAGCAGAAAGGGCTCGCGCACATCGTGGAGAAGCCGTTGACAAATACGAACCGGATCGGATGCTTCTGAGAGGTCGCGCAATACCATGAGAAACTCATCGCCACCCTGGCGCGCCAGCGTGTCTCGCTCCCGAATCGATAGATTCAGCCGTTCGCTGATCAGCTTGAGAAGAGTGTCTCCAAGTTCATGCCCCAGTCCGTCATTGATCTTCTGAAAGCGATCCAGGCCAATGCAACAGACTGCAAGCAGCTCACCCTGCCGCTGGGCCATCACCATTCCTTGTCGCAGTTGGTCCGCCAGCATCGGCCGGTTGGGTAACCCGGTCAGCCAGTCCACTTGCCATCCATGTACGACCTGCTCGTAGAGCTGACCATGTTCGATGGCCATTCGGGCGAGATCGCATAGGCTTTGGATTATTTCCCGAGTCGTTTCGTCCAGGGGGACCTGCTGCCGGTCGAATACCGTGAAGGCTCCTCGCGGTTCTCCGGAACCTGAGGTCAGCGGCAATGCCAGGCAGAGCGTAACCCCGGAGTCCAGGATCTGCCCCAAGGACGGGAGGTTCGCAGCTGCGCATTCTCGCGATGGAGAAGCCGCGAGCGCCGTTGCAAGAGGTGCAACCGGCATGGGGAGAAGAGTTCCGCGAAGCCGGTTGGGTAATCCCGCCTCAGCCTCAATCTGGAACCGCGGGCCCGAAAGCACAAAGATGGCAACTCCCTTGGAAGGACACAAACTCACAAAGGTATCGGCCACCATTTGTAGGGTCGATGGCACTGCCCGGTGGCTGATAATTGCCGAAAGTATCTCGTGTGCGTGGTCTGGCTTGCCCGGAAGTTCTCCCGCAGACCAACCGGCGGGGTCTGGGCTCTTCTTCCGGAGGGCTTGGTTCGCAATCGCCTGCTCGACGGAATACTCAGCGGTGACGTCCGCGATGTCCATGGTGACATCATCGACACCACAGGAAAACCCTTTAGCTTTCGGCCGCTAAGCGCGCCGTTCTATTTGTGCTTCCTGGCCGGAGCGGGCTTCTTCGCCGGGTGGGACTTCTTCACCGGCTCAGGTTTCTTTTGCACCTTAACAGGTGCCTTGACCGCCGTCTTCTTGCTCGGCACGCTGTGCTTTACGGCTGCCTTCGCAACGGGACCGCGAACCACTTTGGCCGGCACCGACTTTGACGGGACCGACTTGGCGGCCGTCGCCTTGGCGGGAACCGGCTTCATAGGCAGTGCTTTCTTCGCCGCCGGCGAGTGCGGATGACTGGGCGCATGATTAGGAGGCTTGGAAGAGTGGCCCCGGTTGGCGGCCGGGGTTGGAGCCGGCTTGGCCGGCTGCTTCGCCATCACGTGCACTTTGGCCTGTTTGGCGGGCGCCACCACGTGCAGCGCGGGGTTTGGCGCTGACTTCGCAACCGCCGGGCCGGCCTTCAATGCGGGAGCCTCCGGTTTGGTGCTAGGGGACGGCTTTCCTACCGGCGAATTCAGCTGGCTTTCCGGAGGCGATTTCCTGGCCGCCGGAGCAGCCTTTTTTGCTGCCGGTGGAAGGCTTACCGGGGGTTCGCTGTCGCCTTCGTCTTCATCCTCGACGTCCTCGATCGGCTCCTCGGCTGCCTCTTCCTCATCCAGTGGCAAAACTTCGTCAGCGTCGCCGTCGAATGCCGCTTCCACCAGAACCTTGCTCTTTTCCCCTGATTTCTTGGAGCCCCGGGTACGGCGTACGGTCACTGGCGGCGGAGGAGCCGGGGGCGAATAGGGCTCCAGGAAGGCACGCAGTTGCTCTTCGGTCTCCAGGTTGCCATCAATGACGCCCAGGAACAGTCGGGAGATCATTTCGTCATATCCCGGGACTTCCGGCGTGATCCGGAGTTCCTGCAGCAAGGCATGGGGAATCTTCTGCCGCGCCTCCGGCCACACGGTGAAGAAGTTCTTATATTTCGCCTGGACGGCCGGGGACTTCGAAGTCAAGCCCAGCCACAGAACGGCTTGCGGGTCGGCTGTGGTGAAAAGCTTCCAGGTGGCCGAAGGCGTTGCCGCCTCTTTGCCCATGAGTTGCTTGTTGAATTCTTTGGCTGCGTGATCGAGGTTGTTCCATTCCTCAACAAAGCCGGGGCGAACAAACAGGGCCTTGAGTGCGGCCAAATCCTTAGGCGAAAGCTTCGCTGTAAGATAGTGCACCGAAACTGCAGAAATGTCAGGACTTACACCCTGCATTTGCAATTGCGTCACCAGCTTGCGCATCTCCTCCAGAGCTGCGGCATCGGCAGAGGCCGTCGTCCAGGCGGGAAAGAGGGAGTGCATCCAGCCTTCTGCCTCCATAGCAGCAAGCACCCGCAACCCGTCTTCTTCATGGCCGATTTCTTCCAGTTCGTACCCGCGGTGGTAAGCGGAGAGCGCTTCGATAGCCTTTTCTTCCTTGGAATTCGAAAATCGCGTCTGCGTGCGCTCATCCAGCTGCCAGCCCAAGCGCGCGACCAGGCGCGTGGCCCGGAGGAGGCGGGCCGGATCCTCGATAAACCCGTAGTTGCTCACCAATCGCAGCTGCCGGGCTTCGATGTCGGCAACCCCGTTGAGGGGATCCATCAGCAACCCGTACGAGTGTTCGTTGAGCGACAACGCCATTGCATTGGCGGTGAAGTCGCGGCGGCGAAGATCCTCAAGAATCGTGTCCCAGTGGTATATGGGTTTGCCGGGTTTCGGGTACTCTTCGCGGCGGGCGCTTGAGATCTCCACCGTTACCCCAACCGGGAAACGGAAGAAGAGGGTCCGCGAGGGCTCGTGTTCGCCCCACAGTTTTCCGCCTGCCTTCTCCAGCGTTTTCTTTAGCTTAAGAGCGTTTCCCTGCACCGTTACGTCAAGGTCGAAGACGGGAGAGCCGCTGGTCAGATCACGGACCGCTCCCCCCACCAGGAACACCGTCATCCCCGCTTCGCGCGCTGCCAAACGAATCTGGTCAAGGGCATTCCGCTGGTGGATGGAGAGGCGGTTTTTGAGAAGATAGATATAGTCGGGCATGCCTTACGTTGAGCTCCGCCGGCCACTCAGATTGCGGCTAACATTTGTCATGTGAACACCTTAGCGGCGAACCCACGCTACGCACAAACACCTAAGTTAGCATACTGGAGACGCCCTTGGCTACAGGCTTGCACAGTTTCCGCTGCGCTTCCTTGCACGATTCCCGGTGCGCTCGGCCAAGATCGCGTGCGACAATCCAGCCGGTGGTGATTTTCCCATGCCTGTCAGCCGCAAGAAGGTCATAATCCGAAAGTTGAGCCGGGATTGGCTATCTGGTTACCTTCCTCCGTCGGCCTTTGTGTCCCAGGAACAGGCGCAAGTCCTCGATCTCGCCGGCAAGCTGGTCTCGGTGAGCATGGCCGAAGTGAAATGGATCTGCTTTGTGCGCGACTTTCAATCCGGCGATGCCAATCAACCCGAGCGCTTGCTGCGCAAGACCTTTATCACCCGTCCCCGGAGCCAGGGTCTGTGGGTGCGGGCGCGGCTGAAGGATAACGACCTGATCGAGGGTCTGGCCCAAAACGATCTCACTCTGCTCGAGGGGGAGGGGTTGTTCCTGATTCCTCCCGACACCCGTTCCAATACCCAGCGGATTTTCCTACCGCGGCAGGCCGTGGCGGAGCTGGATGTATTGGCAGTCATCAAAACCGGCTCGCGGCGAGGCCCCGCCGAGGCGGTGCAGGAGAGCCTGTTCAAACAGCAGAATCCGTCAACATGAGTCCGGTACAATCCCCAGCATGAAGCTTGGCGAGCTCGCCCGCGTACTGGGCGCCACCTGCATTGGCGATCAGGAACAGGAGATAACCGGGGTCGAAGGCATTGAGAAGGCTGGGCCCGGCCAGCTCACGTTCGTCGCCAACCCGAAATATACCCCCTTTGCCCGCACCACCAAGGCAGGGGCGGTGTTGGTCACAGAAGATTTTGAGCCCATCGCGGCTCCCACTCTGCGGACGGCGAATCCTTACCTGGCCTTTGCTCGTGCCCTTGACATGTTCCACCCTGCCCCGCAGTATCCGCCCGGGGTTCATTCCACGGCGGTTGTCGATCCCACCGCCACCATCGGCGAAGCGGTACACATCGGAGCCTATGTGGTGATCGGCGCCGGGGCAGTCATCGGCTCGGGCACTACGCTGCTGCCACACGTGGTGATCTACCCCCAGGCACACCTGGGAAGAGATTGCTTTGTTCATGCCCACGCCGTGGTGCGGGAGAATTGCCGGCTGGGCGATGGAGTCATTTTGCAAAACGGGGCCGTGGTGGGGTCGGACGGCTTTGGATTTGCCAAGGAAGAGAACGGCAGATGGCATAAGATCACGCAGAGCGGTGCGGTGCTGCTCGGCGACCAGGTGGAGGTTCAGGCCAATTCCTGCATCGACCGGGCGAGCGTTGGCAATACTGAGATCGCGAGCGGGGTGAAGATCGATAACCTGGTACAGGTTGGCCATGGATCGACGGTGGGAGAGAACACTCTCCTTTGTGCCCAGGTGGGACTGGCCGGTTCCTCGGGTGTAGGAAAAAACGTGCTGCTCGCCGGACAAGTGGGGGTGGTCGGCCACAGCTTTATCGGGGATGGCGTGATCGTCACCGCGCAATCCGGAGTCCCGGGCGATGTCGCACCGGGTAGCATGATCAGTGGATCGCCGGCATTTGAACATCGTCGCTGGCTACGCAGCGTGGCCGCATTCAGCCGCCTGCCAGAGCTCGTCAAACAGATGCACAAGAAGCCGTAAGTTATTATAAAAATAGATGTTATCGGCTTGGCAGCTGGTTCGCTGTAGCCGGCATCCTATTTCAGTCTCACTGCCGGTAAAACCACGCGCCGGCCGACGGAAAGGAAGATTTTGCACCTGGTCGAAACTCCCATCCGCGTTCTGCTCCTTGATGACGATCCAGAGAATCTGCTGCTCCGAGCCGCTATCCTACGTAAGCATGGCTATCTTACGGACACGGCGAGCACCATCGGCGAAGCGGAGAAGCTGCTCAACAAGATCGATATCGCCGTGCTCGACTACCATCTGGG
>Ga0302324_100029943_pt1 | contig 10299 bp, 10 predicted proteins | sample Palsa_T0_1_FD_201949 | JGI IMG/M metagenome (GOLD analysis project Ga0302324, IMG submission 201949) | Peat permafrost microbial communities from Stordalen Mire near Abisko, Sweden - Palsa_T0_1 | ecosystem: Environmental > Terrestrial > Soil > Palsa > Peat permafrost | place: Sweden: Abisko... | reverse complement strand
CTTTGGGACGGGCTACTCCAGCTTGAGTTACCTTAGAAAGTTTTCGATCGACGCCCTCAAAATCGACCAGTCATTCGTCCGTCAAATAACCACCGCTCCCGACCAGACAACCCTCGTCGCGGCGATCATCAGTATGGCAAAAAGCCTCAAATTGCGGGTGGTAGCGGAGGGCGTAGAAACAGAACCGGAGTTGAACTTTCTTCAAGTTCACGAATGTGACGAAGCACAAGGGTACTATTTTGGCCGACCCGTGCTTCCCCAAGGGTTCGCCAGGTTGCTCGACAATCAATCGCATTTGGGACAGGAAAGCTTTCTTGGCATCCCTGACGAAAAATGCTTTCGACTCTAAAAGCCTGCTCTTTACATCGGCGCGTACAAGCACTTCGCGGGGCACTCGGACGGATCGCTAAATCGCCTGTCCAAACCAAACCACAGACAGTGCGAGCAATCTCATACCTGTTGGCAATCCAGAACCCGGAGGTCACAGCAATTACCGATTTGTTGCCAGGCCATTTCGACCACAGCAAACGTGCCATCGCTGAACCGGTTTGGGGGACATTCGTCTCACGAACTACTTCAGCCCCGACCGACCCGGCTTATCGATCCCCTTATTCCTGCTTCTTATCAGCCAAGGCCGCTATCAAGGGGCTTTCTTCCTTTTGGAATGTTCGTGCCACGAACTCAGGAAGTATCGCTTGCTGCTTCTTGGAGAGCCAACTCTGTAATTCAGAGGTTTGCTCTTCCGAAAGAGAGACAAAGCGAATACCGAGACGGCCCGCTTTCCACCAGCAGATTCTCGATTCTGCCACCCATGGTATTTTGTTGTCCGGCAAAATGAAGTGAACCCGCACGTTTTCTCCAGCGCAAAGCGGCTCGGACGTACTCACCGCCATACCGCCTTCGCTGATATTCACGCTGTAGCACCGGACCTCCAGCATGCCTTCTCGCAGGATGGTGATGGGAATTGCGATCGGACAACGGAAATAGCGCCGCTGCTCTCTCAAGATCAATCCGTAAGCAGACCTGAGTGTACGGCGGATTGACTGGGGCGGAACCGGTCTCTCGAAGACAAAAACGACCTTTTTGCGAAAAGCTGCTGTAACATCCGCATCGCTCCCGCTGATGGCAAACGTCACCGCCGTCCGATTCAACGGAGATAGACGAACCAAATCCAGAATCACTCCGGACTCCTTCTCTAGCTGGAGATCAACGAGAAGAGCGTCGAACTTTCGATTGGTCAGTAGGCGAATCGATTCAGGCAGGTCTTCGCAGACATGGGGCGAAATAGACAGTTCTCTTAGGGCGTGGCTGAACTGCTGGATTATGACTGTATCCGCGGATACCAAAAGCGCAAATGCCGATGCCATGATGAAGTAACGCCGGGATGGGCTTGCTCCTTACCAACGCTTTCTCTTGACTTAACGGTACTCGCCTAAAGGAAAGCCGCATAATTACAGGCGGTCAGTACCGAATGCAGGTCAGAAGGTAGAGGTGGTGAGCAATAATGAGCAGACTTCGGGAAAGATTTTGGGGCTTCGTGCAGGAATCTGAACCACTGATCGATGAATGGGGGTTTTCGAATCGCGAGTTTTTCAGTAGGCTCATCGGAATGAGCGAGAGCGAATGGACAAAGGTTCTAGGATGGCCGGGGTATCGGGTCTATCGCAGCGAGATCAACGAAGAAGGCAAGACGCGACGCAGGCGCGGGAACCGCAAGCTGGAACGGACGGAATTTGCCTAAACCAGTGCGCGTACTTTTGCAGCTTACGAGAGTAACCACCGGCCGGCGGTGAACCTCATAACGTAGGTTCTTTGGTGGCGGAATTGCACTAGAATAGAACCAGTGTCTGACGGGCCATGTCACCTGTCGGCTGGCTAGGCGGGCAAGAAAATCGTGACCGATCAGAAGAACAAACCAGTTCTCGACGAACGGACGTTTGATAAGCTGCTGGAAGCTGCTTATGTGCTCCAGGAGCACAACCGCAAAATGCGGGACGTGGAAGCAGCAGTGGAGCCTCACGGCGACCGGCTCGGCGAGCCAGCGTCGGCCAAGCAATCCCCGCTCCCAGCAAGCAAACCAGAATCGAAAGAGAGTTCGCGATCAGCCGGCGACTATACGCTCACCCTGGCGGAGGTTGTCGAAGCGCAGCGTCAGATTCAGGCGCGCCGTCTAGAATTAGATAAGGCGATGGCAGTGGTCGCCGATAAAGTTGCTCGAATCACGGGCGCGAGCGGCGCGGCCATTGGAATTCTGGAAGAAAATACTGTGCACTATCGTGCCGGATCAGGCGCATCGGCTTTGCCCTTGGAAAGTGCAGTCCCCCTGGCCACGGCGATTTGCGCTACCAGCCTGCGCACCGGGCAGGTGATTCGCAGCGAGGATGTAAATACCGAGGTACTGTTCGACCCCGAACCGTGCCGCCAGCGGGGAATCTTGTCGCTGCTGGCCGTGCCGATCTATCACGACGGGGACATCATGGGGGCGCTGGAACTCTATTTCGACAGGGTTCACGGCTACGCCGAACAGGACATCCACACTTGCCAACTGATGGCCGGCCTGGTGACCGAAGCGATTGGTCGAGACGCCGAGTTGAAATCGAAGAAGTCTCTAGCAGCGGAACGATCGATGATGCTGGCCGCAATTGAACGGCTCCAGCCGAGTCTGGCAACTTTGGCACAGGATCAACCCGCCGCGGCCGTCGGGACAGATATGGATGCGGCCGCGGTCGCTGCGGTGAAATCCCCTTGCTCGGAGTGCGGAAGCAATCTGATGGCGGAGGAGCAGTTTTGCGGCAAGTGTGGCGCTCCGCGGGTTAGCGAAGGCGAACCCTCCAGCCTGCAGAACCATCCGGCATCGGCGTGGGACATGCAGCAAGCAAGTGAGGAGAACCTAGCGGACATATCTCCCCCGGAAACCTCATCTCCCGCGGAGACGACGAGCCCGGTAGTGACGCACACCACGAACGAACACGACTTTGAAAAAGACAACGCCGAAGCTAACCTGCCGGAACTGTCCTCTCTGCTGGAGTTGGAGGAGGAAAAGAATGACCCTCTATTCGAAAAGAGTGACCCTATATTCCACGGGTCATTCAATGCAACCACAGATGAGGATACGATGGCGGAGTCCTTGTTGTCCGAGTCTCGGCTCGACGAGGACAATCTCGAAGCTCTCTCCACCGCGATTGTAAGACCGCGGCAGGAGGATGAGGATAAGGATCTCGTCTGGACTTCCGCAGCGAAAGCTCGGGATTTTCTGGAAGCGTTGTCTGCCACGCCTGCGCCAAGCGCGTTCGCCCGGATCTGGCGTTCCCGTCGCGGCGATTTCTATCTCGCGGTCGCGGTTGTACTGATGGTGGCCGTGATTCGCTGGGGAGTCTGGTCCAACCACTCAGTGCGCGCCACAGGGAGTGGAATCGCCGTTTCCGGGAGCTCGAATCGGCACAAAGAACCAGCCCCCGACGCAGATCTTTCCCTGTTTGACAAGCTCCTCATCAGTCTGGGGCTGGCCGAGGCTCCCGAGGCACCGGAATACAAAGGCAATCCCGACACCCAGGTCTGGGTCGACTCGCACACCGCCCTTTACTACTGCCCGGGTTCCGATCTCTTTGGCAAGACACCGAAAGGCAAGCTTTCCAGTCAGCGCGAAGCGCAGTTGGACCAGTTCGAACCCGCCTATCGCAAGCCCTGTGACTGACTTCCCAAGCCTCGATTTGACAACCCTGTCGGCTGGTAGTGCAATCATAAGTATGGCTGCCTCTACGGAGAATGCAAGTGACGCACCCCATGAACAAATTCGAGTTCGACGCCAGCACTTTACCGGATCCTGAGTTGAATCCTCTCCTGAATCCGATACTGGGGGCACATATGGGACGATGGGCCGAGGTGTATTTCACCAATCCTCCCGAGAAGCGCGGACAAGCGATTTCCGAGTTGCTTCGTGAACTGAAGAACACTTCTGCTTCGGAGTCGGCCTCCATTCAAGTCATCGACGAGGAGAGAGTGGCCGAAAAGACTGAAACAGCGGCAGAGCCGGACTCGTTTCCAACTGCCCCAGAGCCTCTCCGCACTTGCAGTGTGTGCGCCCACAACAATTCAGCGGAGCAAAGATTTTGCGGAATGTGCGGCGCGCCCCTCGAAACCTCGGCGTGGTCATACCCCCCGGAAATCGCGGAAGCGCTGCAGATTCCCACAGCGCAATGGAGCGAACCCGAACCTTCTCTAGGGAACAATCCTCTGGAGCACGCGATTGAGCCCGCGGTTAGCTCCACCGCCGTCGGCGCGGGTCGCGACGCTCTGGGACCGGCCTGGGCGCTGCCGGAAAGAAGTCTTCCGCACTTCAGTGTGGAATCCGAGCCTATTCCGCATCGTTACCGACCCTACGCAGGTGCGGCGCTGGCAATCCTTCTGGCACTGCTGGTTTACATGGGATGGCGTGGCACGAGGGCTATTTCGGGCACCGCAGGTACGCCGCCCGCCCCTGCAAGGGCCATCCCAGCACAACCTCCGCCAGCAGCCTCCGCGCTGCCTCTGCCAGCAGCCTCCGCACAGCCAAGCACCGCCGGCACCACCTCGTCGGGTGACAATCCCCCAAAGTCGCCGGTCCGGAGCATGAACCAAGCAGCGGCAACTTCACGAAAGAATCGACCTGCCGGCGCTCAGCCTGCGTCCTTGATCGTGCCTATGCCTGCAAGGTCCTCCGCCGTTGCGGTTGACGAAAGCGGCGAGGAAGATTTGGCCACGGCTGAGAAGTACCTGAACGGCACCCGAGGCGTTCCTCGCCATAGCGGAGAAGCTGCCGAGTGGTTGTGGAAGGCCGTTGGCAAGGGGAACCTTACGGCAACTTTGGCTCTGTCCGACTTGTATCTGCGGGGAGACGGCGTGCCCAAGAGCTGCGACCAGGCACGTTTGCTGCTGGATGCCGCCGCCCGAAAAGGCGGGAGGGCGGCCGCTGACCGGCTCCGTAACCTGCGAGCCTTCGGTTGTGAGTGAAGAGCCAGAAGGCGCTCTCCACCTCAACTCGACGCGAACACCAAGTTACGCGACTTGCGACCGAAACTGGGGCTCGTGCCTGCGCGATTCATACCACAAGGCGAGCTCCACACGGTTCCAGAGTCCAAGCTTGTCGTAGATCACACGAAGATAGTTTTTCACCACGTGTTCCGTCGTGCCTATGGCATGGGCCACATCGCGGTTCTTCAGCCCCTGGGCGACAAGCTCGATGACACGGTTTTCGCGCTCGCTGGGTTTACGCGGTCCATAACGTTCGTTTGCAAACACAATTGCCTCCGGTATAACAGGGTTGCGAGTTTTACTCGCTTGATTCCGCCGGTGATTCCGAAGCGGAGGAAAAGCCGGTTAAAATGAGCCTTCACGGTTCTGCGCGCCATCTTGAGCTGGCCCGCAATCTCGGCGTTGTCACAGCCCTGCAAAAGCAATTCGACAATCTGCTGTTCGCGCGGCCCAAGCCGAACGGACTGCTCCGTCATCACTCCCCCCAAGATTTGGGATTTGCCCCCCGCGCTAGACTTAGCGTAGCTGGGATATTTCCAGATTACATAGCATCCACGATGCCAATTTGAGACTAGGACGATTATTACGATAGAAAAGCCATTTCCACAGGCACTTGCAGAGGTCGCAGTGGGCTACCATAATACGGAACCGACCTTCCGAACCCGGCTACCCCGGAGCGCCTTGGCCATCAGGAATGACGCCGGGGATGCGTAAAGTCAGGGTGTCCTGATGGGGCGCGAGGCCGACAAAGTGGCCCACTGGCCGCGATTTTGGATGCGTCAGGCGGCGGACGGTGGCGCCCGGCCAGTCTAGAGACCCGAAAGTATTTCTTTTTGGCTAGAGCCCCAGGCGTCCGAAAGTGGGTGTACTCAGGTAAACACCCTAGGTGAAAATTGCCGTGCGAAGCCGGAACGCCCTGAACAATTTACATGATCTACCCTACAAACAAGAACACTCTGGGTAAAACGCCTGTCCAACGCCGATTTCCACAGGTTCTAGAGCCTTGGCGCCGACTCAAAAAGCAAGAAAAAAAGCATGAAAAAATGGGGATACGAGAAAGGTCGAGGTAGCGTTTGGAGAAATAGTTGCTGCCGAAACAGGCGTCTTTTAGAGCGAACCGGTTAGAGCGAACCGGCTCGACCGCAGTCATCGGCGCCAGACCCCCTATCGGCTTGTCGATTCGAGCGTCCGCCATGACTTCGGTAACTGTTGCAGGTTTCGGAGTTGCAGTAAGCTGTCCTCGATGCCGGAAGGAAGTCAGCGCTGCTCTCGCACCAAGATGGTTTTGCCACTGCGCGTGTGGGCGAACGGGGAGGCTGGCGAAACGCAATTGGCTCACACCCTTGAAATCAGTCACATCGGCTGCCGGCTGGGTGGATTGCGCACCGAGCTTTCTCCCGGGCAGACCATCGCATTGCAACGAGGACAACACAAGGCTAATTTCCGTGTCATCTGGAGTAAGCATCTTGGGCCCGACGAAAATCAGGCTGGAATCGAAGCGCTTGAGTACGGAAAAAACATTTGGGCTGTGGACCTTCCGCCATCTCCCTTTGTTCCGACTCCGTCAGCACCCGGTGTTGCTCAAGTGTCCCATTCCACTCGGCGTGCACCACTCAAACTGATTCCATTCGCAACTCATTCCTATCTGCGGGGCTTGAGCTTTGGCTTGCTATTGCTCGGCCTGGCGCTAGGGTCGTATGGCTATTACAAAATTTTCGATGAATCCGGACGCGTGGCAATTCACGCTCCCGTACCTGCTCCACCGAGCGCCGAAGATCTCGCCCGCCTTACGCCCAAGCCGCATCCCATGCCGGCTTTGCTCACAACTACCTTGGCGTCTTCCGCATCGCGTGTGCAAGTAGCCGAAACCCCAATCGGACACGTGGTTTATCCCGTAGCCCCGGATAACAGCATCAGAGGTAAAGTTCGCTTACAAATCATCGTCGCGGCCAATGGAGCGGTGAAGCAAATTCGCGCACTCAGTGGGAAACAGCCTCTCGCGGAAGCAGCCGCGCAAGCTGTGCGCTTCTGGCGCTACAGTTCATTTCCCGCGGTTGAGCGGTTCACTGAGCGGGAGACCACCGTCACGGTGAGCTTCGTCGGCGCCGACGCTGTCTCTTTGGAGTTCCCTTCCTCGAATACGCAGATCCATGCAAATTGAGCTGCTGGTTCGCAGAGTCAGCGAACCAACTCAACTTCGTGGTGCAGGAGCTGAAGCGGAGTGCGGCACGGATGTTACGACAATGAAGCTCTGGCTTTGATGGTCGACCCAGCGGACCAAATCCTGGTTGGGCCGATTGCTTTACCCATGATTTCAGCCGCAAAGACTTGCGCGGCCTGGAACTCGCAGCCCGGTTCCGGCCGCCTCCGCCCGTGTTACAGTCCCATGTTGAGCGTCGGGTTGCAGGCCGTGCACGCGAATTCATGAGCACGCATACGGTCTACAAAATCGGGGAACCTTTCGACGCTCTGACCGGCGCAAAAATGCCTCCCATCATTGCCCTCGGCGGAGGCGTGACGCTAGTCGCCGTCCTCCAGGTTCTGCACCGAGCAAAAATCCCCGCTTATGCGGTTTGCCCTCAGGGTGATTTCGCCGTACGCTCTCGTTTTTACCGGGCACTTCCAGGCTGGTTCCCTTACTTCGCGCCGCGTGATCTGCCCCGTCTGCTGACAAACGTGCCCTTTGAAAGCGCCGTGCTCCTACCCTGTTCCGACGACTGGCTGTCTGCCGTGGCTGATCTGCCGGAGGGCTTGGCCAGCAGGTTTCCTTCCAGCTTAGCTGCGGCGGCGGTGTTGGAAGCATTAGTCAACAAGTGGCATTTCGCGCAAATTTTGCAGCGCGAAGGACTTCCTCATCCCAAGACGCGTCTAATTACTTCGACCAAGGAAACCGATTCCATGCCCAACGAAGATTTCCAGGGTCGCCTGCTAAAGCCGCTTTCCTCGGAGCATTTTTCGCGCAAGTACGGCGTAAAGGGATTTCTGGTCGACAGCCGTGCCGAGGTTCTGCACTCGATGAAGCGATTGTCGTTTCCCATTCTGCTGCAGGAATTTATTCCGGGACCGGCCACGGCGCACTACTTCGTGGAGGGGTTCATTGACCGCCAAGGCCGCACGTGCGCCTTATTTGCCAGGCGCCGGCTGCGCATGAGTCCGCCCAAACTTGGCAACAGCACCTTCATGCTGAGCATTCCTCTAGAAGAAGTGGCCGGTGCCGTGGCGACTCTTCAGAGTCTGCTCAAAACTGTTTCTTACCGGGGAATCTTCAGCGCCGAGTTCAAGTACGACGACCGCGATGGATTGTTCAAAATACTCGAAATCAACGCTCGTCCCTGGTGGTACGTGGAAGCCGCCGCGTGCGTCGGAATGGACGTTTGCAGCATGGCCTACCATGACGCGCTGGGCCTGACGGTCGAGCCGGTGACTAGCTACAAAGCTGGGCAGTATCTTGGGATACTGCCGGTTGATTTTCGGGCTTGGCACGAAGAGCGAATGCAGGGTGGTCCGGGTTTTTTGTCTTGGTTGCGCTCCTGGCGGCGTGTGAAGTCGACTCCTTTTCACTGGGACGATCCCTTGCCTGCACTAGCTTTCATCAGCCAGCAACTGTCGGACTATGTGCGCACCGCCCACAAACCTGCGCCGAGCAACAATTTCAGATAACAGCAGAGTGGAACGAGAAGGCTCTCGATCCCGTTCTTGGCGAGGGGCATCAGCATCGCAGGAAATAGATTCTGCTAGTCCAGTCCCAATTCCCAGTTTCAGTTGCCAATCGGATCAAGGCAGTCCCAGCCCATTCTTCCGTCAAGTTTAAGAAGACGTTGGTTGTTTCGGGGCAGAGACTTTAGATACACGAGCTCGCCGACGAGTAACTACCGCCGCAATCCCTCGCGCCAGTCGCAGCGTCCTCCACTTTGGAAAAAGCGGCTCCCAAGGATTGTGTCGATCCTAGGCGAACAGATGCAGTGGGAGGGTGTGCTTGGAAGAGAGCAAGACTTCGAGCTTGGATTTGCACTACACTCATTACTTACGGTTCACACAATGAGAGTTTCCGTCGTCATGCCGGTGTACAACGAACGTGCCACGCTGCGGCAAGTGGTCGACAGAGTGCTTGCCGTTCCGCTGGAGATCGAGTTGATTTGCGTGGACGACGGATCTACCGATGGCTCGCGCGAGATCCTTGCCCAGTTGCAGGCGGAGCGCCCCCAGATTCGAACTCTCCTTCAACCGAAGAACATGGGGAAGGGTGCGGCCCTGCACCGCGGCATTCAGGATGCCACTGGGGACTTCGTCATCATCCAGGACGCCGATCTCGAATACGACCCGGCGGAGTACACGGTGCTGCTGGAGCCGCTGATCGAAGGTAGCGCCGACGTCGTTTACGGTTCGCGCTTTCTTTCCGCTCGCCCCCATCGCGTGCTTTACTTCTGGCATTCCGTGGGCAACTGGATTCTTACTCTGCTGTCCAACGCGCTTACCAACATCAACCTCAGCGACATGGAGACGTGTTACAAAGCTTTCCGGCGCGAGATCATCCAATCCATTCCTCTGGAAGAAAAGCGTTTTGGATTTGAGCCTGAGATAACGGTGAAGATCGCCAAGCGGAACCTGCGCATCTACGAAGTCGGCATCAGCTACTGGGGCCGCACCTATGAAGAGGGCAAGAAAATCCAATGGAAGGATGGCGTGCGCGCACTCTGGTGCCTGATGAAATATTGCATCACTGAACCCGCGGTTGTACGCCGAGGAACTGCCCTGCCTGACGTCGCTCCGCTAGCGGCAGGCAGGAGACCGGACGGGTTGCCCCCTGCGGACTAGGTGACTCGGAAACACCACGTGCCGGCTACATTGCTGCTCCGACGGTGAAAATCCCGCCAGACCCCGGTCTTGAGCAAAATCTCGACTTCGTATCGTTTTAGCATCCTCAAGATCCTCCTCCCTATGCCCAGCACAGCCGGAGCATACGGATTTGTCCAACGCTTTTGGTGGTCCTTAAGCGGTGCCAGAATTTCCGAAACCGGGGCTCAAAATCTTAGCTTTCTTACCGCCGAAGGTGTTATGCTGTAGGGACGATTCGGGGCTTTCCCTCTCCCATAAGAGTCTGCAATCCTGTTTCCCCCTGACGCTGATGCAGTCTGTGATGCAATCCAATCCATTACAATAAGCGTAGTAGACAACGTATGAATTCCAGGAGGCCTAGGAGTTGACAGCCGCGTCCAGCCATCTCATTCCGCCGCACGGTGGTGAACTTGTTCGACTCATCGCTCAACCAGAAAGAATCGCCGAATTGAA
>Ga0302324_100029941_pt1 | contig 10300 bp, 9 predicted proteins | sample Palsa_T0_1_FD_201949 | JGI IMG/M metagenome (GOLD analysis project Ga0302324, IMG submission 201949) | Peat permafrost microbial communities from Stordalen Mire near Abisko, Sweden - Palsa_T0_1 | ecosystem: Environmental > Terrestrial > Soil > Palsa > Peat permafrost | place: Sweden: Abisko... | reverse complement strand
GGACGGGCGCCGCGACCAGAGCGGGGTGGAGGCGCGGCTTGGGTGCGCCTCAGCGGCGCTCCTTGCGCCGAAGAGGCATCAACGTTTCAGGCTTTGGGTTTGCCGTGAACTCGAGGACGAGTTGGTTAAAGAGGTCAGGCTTCTCCATCGGGAGAATGTGCGATGCGCCTGGCACAACCGCCAGCTGTCCATGCGCGACCAGGCGGGAAAACTCCTCGGCGTGGCTGACGGTGACGTAGTCGTCATCACCGACAATGACCAGGGTCGGTGCGGTTATCCGTTTCACCTCGGCGGTCCAATCGAAGGGTTCCGCCCACATGGTCCTGATCTTCGCCCAGACCTCGGGGAAGTGCTCTGGACCATCGGGTGAGGCCAGGGCGTACATTGCGACGAACATCTCCATGTCCACGTCGTCGGGCGTCAAGGCCACGAGATCCTCCATCGCACCAGGTACGTATCCGGCACTGGAGAAGCCCGATCCTGTCACGGTCAGTGTCCGGACGAGTTCGGGGCGCTCTGCCGCGATCAACGTGCCCACCATGCCTCCATCACTCCACCCGAGCAGGTCGACCGGACCGAGGCCCAGGGCGACGAGGAAGTCGATTGTCTGATCCGCCATCGCCTCGTAGCGAAGAGGGCCGGATCGATCCGGAGTGTGGCCCTGGGCCTGTCGCTCGGGGGCCACCACGCGACGGTGCGGCGCGAACCCTGAGAACTGCGCAGCCCACGTGGAGTTGTCTGCCAACCCTCCGTGCAGCAGCACGATGGGTTCGCCGTCGCCTTCGGTCTCGTAGAAGACGGCGAGGCCGTCGATGTCGATCGTCCCATGCGTTCGAGGCGTGACCACGCGATGAGCTTACGGTGTCACGCTTCAGTCAGGCGTCCCTCAGCAACGAACGGATATCCGACCGAGCCGGTGTCCTTGAACAATGGAGGTGTCGGGGTCAGGTCGCCTCAGTGGCGACGAAGAGTGATCTGTACATCTCGCCCATTTCAGGCATTTGATAGCGAGCTTGCAGGCCGCTCGGGTTGGGAAGGAGCCAAAGAAGGGCGCCGGCGAGGGGTTCGGGCTGCGGACCGATTGTGGCTCCGGGCCTGAAGAAGGCCGTCCGGTACGCCTGCAGGCCGAGGACCGCAACACAGCCAGGCCGCAACATGTCCACCTTGCCCGAGAGCTTCTTGGCGCCTTCGCGCAGCTCGACGTTGCTGACTTCGCTCGCGGCGGCAGTCACGCGCCCCACGAGGTTCGTGATGCCCACACCAAGCCCAGGCAGGATGTGCTGCTCAGCAGGCGAGAGAACGGATGCGGTGAACCCACCAGCAAAAAGCAACTTCCAGAACCGGTTCCCCGGCCGTGCAAAATGCAGACCGAGTTCGCCCGAGAGTGTTCCGGGATTGATCCCGCAGAACAGAACGCGTAGATCGGGACCGACCAAGTCGGCCAGCGGTTGTTCCATGGAGCAGAAAGGTATCCGGCCGAGGGTCCTGCGGAGTGCAAAGGCTGCGAGCGGACGGCTCATTTCCCCTTGATCCGTCGCGACCGAACCGGGAGTGCCTGATTCTGCGGTTTGCCGAATTTCAGCCGCTCGGCGCCGACCATGCCCCATACTGCGGCGGAACGATGTGACGCGACGCCTTGGGGGACTCGGACTCACTGCACCCCCAATCCGACGGTCGGGCACACGCGTCGCGTGATCACGCTGCGCGTTTCGGTATCCGTCCGGATTCGATGCCCCCGACGTCGTGCCGGAAGATTTAGTGGCCGCGGACTCCCTTATGACGGGGGTAGTACGTCAGCGGTATCTGTCCATAGAGGAGGTCGTGCAGCTCCCGCCGCCGGATGTGATACATCTGATGTTCGTGATCGTCCGTACGGTCACAAAAAGGGCAGTCGTCGTCCTCGAAACCTATGGATCGTTCGGCACTGGCGTGGTTCATGGCGTCGGTATTGTCGTTGTGGTATTGGCTGGTCACGTGTCAACTTCTGTCGTTCCGCGGTATCGGCGTTTCCAAACACAACTTGAGGCCAACGCCCGACGCCGCAATGCTCGGAGCTCCCGCATACCAGAAATTCCCGGCTGCCTCACTAGGCGATGGGACACGTGACGCTCACACGAGGCGCTTTCGTCAACTGGGTAGGCCGTATGCGACGATCAGCCCCAGTCGCTCGAGACAGTGGCGGCGCTGACAGAGATCGCGCTGCTGCGGATGCAACGATCAGGCCAGTGTTGCGTATGCACGACTGGAGCCGAGGCGCACCACTGAGCAGACAGAGGTCGCACCTTTCGGGAAGAATGCCGCCATGGACTCAGTCCCGGCGCATGAGGTCAGCGACGTTCGCTTCGACGAAACGGTCGACGTGGTCGTCGCGGGCCTGGGCGTGGCAGGTTCGTCGGCGGTCGTGGCGGCGAGCCAGGCTGGTGTGGACGTGCTGGCTGTGGAACGCGCCACGGCGCCGGGTGGAACGTCGGCCAACTCCGGCGGTCTCATCTACCTGGGGGGTGGTACGGCTCTCCAGAAGGCTTGCGGCTACCAGGACTCGCCCGACAACATGGCGGCGTTCCTCCGGGCCGCTCTCGGTCCTGACGTCGACGCCGACCGCGTCGACGCCTATTGCCAGGGTTCGCCCGAACATTACGACTGGTTGACGTCGATCGGCGTGCCCTTCCGTGCGGCCTTCTGCGACGAGCCGAACCGTGAGTCAGCCGATGATTCGGGTCTGCTCTTCAGCGGGGGGGAGGACAGCTATCCCTTTGACGAAATTGCCGTCCCCGTGCCGCGCGGGCACAAGCCGCTGTGCATCGATTCCGCCGGCGGCTTCCTGATGGAGCGACTTGGCGCCGCCGTGGGAGCGAGTTCCGCACGCGTGATGGCCGACACCCGGGCCGAGGCACTCGTGGTCGGTGCGGGAGAAGTCGTCGGAGTGCAGGTGCGGAGCGACGACGGCGTCCGAAACATTCGGGCTCGTGGCGGGGTCATCCTGGCCATGGGCGGATTCATCTCCAACGAGGCAATGGTCGCAGAGCACTGCCCTCTCGCCCATGTGCCGGATCCGGCATGGCGGATCGGTACCCCGAACGACGACGGCCGTGGGATCCGCATGGGCGTCGGGGCTGGCTCGGCGACGACCAGGCTGGGTACCTTCGAGTGCGCGCTGCCGCTCGGTCCACCTCACCGCCTGGCAAAGGGCATCCTTGTCAATCGTCGTGGCGAGCGATTCATCAACGAGGATGCCTATACGGGCCGCATCGGACTCCATGCCCTCCGCGACAACGACGGATGTGTCTACATGATCACTGATGACGTGATTCACGAGCGGAACCTTCTCGGGCTTCGAGTCGGATTCGCTGCGGCGACCCCCGAGGAACTCGCCGTAGAGCTCGAGATCCCGCCCGAAGCTCTCGCACGCACCGTGCGCGACTACAACGAGGCCGCCGCCCGAGGCGAGGACCCGCAGTTCCACAAGCGCGTACCGTTCCTGCAACCCATCGGCGTGCCACCGGCGAGCGGTATCGGCGCCATCGACCTGCGCGTCGACCACGGCGCCATTTACGCCACCTTCACGCTCGGCGGGCTCGTCACCGACCCCGACGGCGCAGCGGTTGATCGCGCCGGTCGCGGCATATCTGGTCTCTACGCAGTCGGGCGAACGGCTGCCAGCCTGGCGGCCAGCCATTACGCCAGCGGCATCAGTCTCGGAGACGGATCCTTCTTCGGTCGTCGCGCCGGCCGCCACGCCGCCGCCCGGGCAAGCAGGGGGCGATCCTCGTGACCGCGCGCCCGAATGTGGGGATCGCGAGTACGGAGGCCGCCGCTGCGGCGGAAACTTTCAGGGCTGGTCTTCAAGCCGGCCATGATCAGCGTGACGCTGACATCTTGAATCATCAATTCTCAGCCGACGTCGTCTGGGGCAGCCCGTACGGCGCGCTGATCGACGGGTACGACCATCTTCACCCGATCCACGTCCGCTTCCAACAGGGTGCCGGTGAGCAGCCCCAGTTCCGCTACGAGGTCCGTCACGTCCTCGGGCTGGGCGATGAGGTGGTCGTGGCTCATATCGCCCGCGTTGCACTCGATTCGGATGGCGAACCACTGCCACCCAGTTCCGACCCTGCGCAGCCGTTCTCTGAGATGGCGATGTACGTGCTGGTCCGACGCGACGGGCAATGGTGGCTGGCGGCCGGCCAACACACTCCGATGCGGCCCGGTGGAGCCGTCTCCGCGACCACCTGACGAATGCAAACGTGCTGAATCCCGGGGACCGAGCGGGGCCCTACGACCTGGTGATCGCCGAGCTCCGATGCTCAGCTGCCTTGTGAGAAAGCCGAGCGCGAACCGATACCGAATACCCATAGTTTCTATCGACGGTGTCGCTGCGCATCTGTCTCTCGTCGCGCTCTCGCGCTATGGGACGGCAGGCGTCCGACGTTCAGGATGACGCCTGTCCGCATCGATGCGAAGCTGATGTTGGTGGAGGTGCGTAGGAGAGACCGGTCAGAAGGCATGACGTGACCGTGACAGTCGTCTTTGCCTTGGCCGCCGCCCTGGCCAATGCGGTACATCTCATGACCCAGCACACGGCCAGCGTCGGTGCATCGAACGAGCACCGCAACTGGGCTCTGGTCACCTTCCTGATCCGCCAGCCCCTCTGGCTCCTGGGGTGGGCGGCAGCCGCGGGGGGATTTGCCTTCCAGGCGATCGCTCTCCACCAAGGCCAGCTCTCGGTGGTCCAAGCCCTCCTTGTCACTGAGCTGGTCTTCGCATTGGTCCTGCGCAGATTTTGGGTCCGACAACACATCGCCAAGACAGCGTGGATTGCCGCAATTGTCACCTGCGCCGCTCTGGCGGTCTTCCTGACCGCCGCCGAGCCTCATGGCGGCCACTTGCGGCCGAACGCGGCCAATTGGATTGTCGCATCGACGGTTTTCGGCGGGACCGTGGCCGTGTTGACCATCGCGGCGCGCACAGGATCTCCTGTTCGCCGCGCTGCCCTCTACGCCATCGCCGCCTCGATCACGTGGGCCCTGATGGCGGCCTTCATCAAGGAGACCACGAACATGCTGGCGGTATCGGGCGTCGTCGGAGTGCTGGAACACTGGCCCCTCTACGCACTGATTGCCACGGCAGTCATCGGTTCGGTGCTGCAGCAAGCTGCCTTGCAGGTCGGCCCACTGAGTGTGTCGCAACCTCTGATAGTGGTGGTCGATCCCGCCGTCGCCATTGTGTTGAGTGTCTGGATCTTCGACGAGCGTTTCACGGTCAGTGCGGTCCAGAGGGTAGTGGCCGGCGTGGCCTTCTGCGTCATGGCCATCGCGGTAGCCGTCTTGGGCCGAGCGGCTCCCACCGATCTCGACTCGACGATGCCGGGCAGGCTCTGAGAGGCGCCACCAAGGCGGTGAGCGCCGAGAAGTTCTAGAACCACGACGACCCGTGGTCCGGCTGTCAGTCCTGGGCGGGCCGCTTGAGCGTCTCATCTATTCGGCGTACCGTTGGCCGACGAACGGGGGCGCGATGCGAGCGAGCTGGGGAGGCCGGATGGTGGGCAGATCCATGCTGACTGCTGCCGTCGCCGCGACTCTGGGGTTGTTGCTGACTGTCGGAACAGCGAGCGCAACATCGTCAAGCAGCGCGCCCGGCGTGACGCCCACGTCCATCACGGTGGGGACCATCTCGACGCAGACGGGCACCCTGGCTGCGAATTCTTCCTCGTTGATTTACGGAGAGAAGGCCTACTTCGACTACATCAACGCCGGGGGAGGCGTGAACGGGCGAAAGATCGACTACAAGTACGCTCTGGACGACGGCGGCAACCCGACCACCTTCAACCAGCTGGCCGACACACTCATCAATCAAGATCACGTGTTCGCCGTGTCCGGCGTGGCGAGCATCTTCTTCTCACCCAATCTCTTCGTGCAGTCAGGCATCCCGACTTACGGCTACAACGTAACGGACGACTGGGCGGGGCCGGCCAACCTCTTCGCCGCTGGAGGATCCGTGCAGTACTACCAGGCCGGGGCGGCCGAATTCGCCTACGTGGCCCGCAAGACGCAGTCAAAGCCGTCGATTGCCGTCCTCGCCTACGGCGTGGCGGCCTCGTCCAACGCATGTCAGGCGGCTGAGGACGCGATGCAGTCCGAGGGCTACGACATAAGTTACGTCGACCTCAAAATCAGTTATCCCGGCACCACGGTGGCGACAGATGTGCAGCGCATGCGGCAGGCCAATTCCAACTTTGTGCTGAGTTGCATGGACGTGCAGGGAAACGTCGCCTTGGCACGGGCCATTCATCAATACGGGCTCAAGGTGACGCAGCTGTGGCTGAACGGCAACGACGTGCCCACGCTGAAGGCCAACGAGAGCCTGATGCAAGGTGTGTACTTTGCCACCTACCACGTGCCTTTCACGGCGTCGACGCGCCTTTACCCGGGGCTGACCTTGTACCTGCAACAGATGAAAAAATATGAGCCGAATTACGTCTACAACGAGTTAGCGATCCAGGGCTGGGAGTCCGCCGCGCTCTTCGTGCAGGGCGTCAAGGCGGCGGGAAGCGATCTCACCTGGTCCAATGTGATCAAACAGACCAACGCGCTTACAGCCTTCACCGCTGGTGGGCTCACGACGCCGGTCAACTGGGCCGTCGGAGGTCATAGCAGTCACGCCCCGCCTTATTGCGTGGCCTATGTCATGGCCAAGGGTACGCAGTACGTCCCAGTCCTGAATAAAGGTCAGAACGTCTTCAATTGCTTCCACTCATCGAGCACGAAGGCCAACCCGGTGTTCCCGGTCCCAGCAGGCACCCCAGCGCCGCACTAACCGGGGTCCCGGCATTCCGTGGCGCAACAGCAAGGGGGTCTGAGCAAGTTCTCGTCTGTGTTCCATCTTTACTCCGAAGCCAGAGCCTGGAGAATCCACGCCCGATAGCAATCGTCGGCCAGCCGCAGGGAACGTGCCTCTCGTTCGGTGAACCAGTCGACCTCATCGTGCTCATGTGGTGCACAGTTCGTAGGTGATCCGGACCAAGTCCGGACTGTCCACACTCGCAGCTCGAAGTCGTCCGTAGTCCGGAAGAACGAGTGCTGGCCGAGTGACCTGGACAGCCTGACGCCCAGCTCTTCCTGCACCTCACGAGCAACAGCATCTCTTGGCGTCTCATTCGCCTCGACGTGGCCTCCGGGCAGGTCCCACAGATCCGGATACCACTCACGGTCGATGGAACGGTGACACAGCAGAACGCTGTCAGCCCGCAACAGCATCGCGGCGACGACCTGGTGCTGAACGGTGAGGCGACCCGAGGGCATGTGTCCAGTCTCCTTCATGAGGCTGGTCACGGAGAGCCGGGATGCCGCAGGCCACACGGCGATCCTCGTTTTAGATTGTGCCACCAGATGACACGACTTCTTCTCGCCATCGTGGGTCTCGGCGTGCTTGCCTCCGTGTCCCCAAGCACGTTGATCGCCTTTGTCGCCCTGCTGGCGAGTAGGAAACCGAAAAGCAACGGCATCGGCTTTCTCGTGGGCTGGAACGTCTCGTTAGTTGTGGTCTTCACGCTGTGCTACGGCGCCGGGAAAACCACGCTGTCGACACTTCATACGGACGGTCACGCCGCGACATGCATCGTTGAAGTAGTGCTTGGAGCAGTGTTCGTCGGTCTTGCCGCACGAGCCTGGTGGCGTCGCGATCACCAGGAGAAGGTGTGGCAAGCCTCGAAGAAGCTGTCGGCGGACTTGGCAAGTCTGCGGCCCTGGCAAGCGGCGATTCTCGGCGTGCTCGAGCAACCGTGGACGCTCACTGCCCTGGCGGCTGTCGTCGTCGTCTCTCACAGGGCAGGGCCGCTGGCGGTGGTGCTGGCCTTCGTGCTCTTCAGCACCCTCTCGACTGCCGCGGTGATCGTCATCTTCGTCTACTCCAGCGTCCGCTCGGACGTGGCTGAAACTCGGCTGGACGACATCAAGGGCCGACTCGTCCGCATGGGGCCCATCGCCACTGCGGTGCTCTCGGCCCTTGTCGGCGCCGCCCTGATCGCCGTGGGCGTCTTCGGCCTGGTCACCAACTGAGGCGAGAGACCGGCCACGGTCCCACCGTGGAGGGACCTACGCCGGCGCTCTCCATCTGTACTGGTTGCATCGTGCTTGCGAGCGAAATCCTTGCCGGGGTCGGGAGTCGTGGAGTTCACGACTCGAGGCGTTCGAAGAGCCAGTGAGGCCCGACCACGTCGGCTCCCAATGCCTCGGCCCGTCGACGCAGCTCGCGATCCGCCGTGACGAGCGTGACCTCTTGACCCGACGCACGACCGGCGATGTCAACGAGCATGTCGTCGCCGCTGGCGACGGCGTGCCGGACCGTGACGCCGACGGACCACGATCACAGGCTGGGCGATCCGTTCCGAGGTAACGGCCTCTCGTACCTGGCCCACGAATGTGCGGGCTGCCCCTGCTCGGTCCCGCCACCAGCCAGTTGGACGGGATCCGACCACATTGGCCGCGTCGATGAGAAGCACTGATGCGGTCTGGTCGATGGCATCACCCGGGCGACGCACGCGCATGGCGAACTGCGCACAACACGGCTGGGTTCCCCGCCACCTAGGTGGTCGGATGCGGGGAGACGCACAGCCGGGTGCTCGCCAGTGGCGCGGCGTCCAACCCGGACACCGCCTGCAGGGAGACGGTGTATCGCCAAGCGACCAGGAAGCTCCTGGCATCGTTGACGGTGATGGTAGAGACCGACCCCACAGAATCAGGCTCGGTCTCGGAGGTGGGTGTGAAGGTCGGGAAACCAGGCCTCTCCATGCCGGAGGCAACAGCTCTCAGCCGACTGCTCGGCGAGAGGATCTCGTTTCTCGTTCGGGCACATACCCTCTTGTCGCCCTGCTGAGGTTCCGCCTTAACCGAGGGGACGCAGTACTTTTTCCCAAATTGTGGTGGGCCCGGTGATTGTTGAGTGCGTTGTGATTGCTCTCAAGTGACGACGAGGCCCCGGCCGGTGACGAGGGGGAGATCGAGCGCCGTGACCAGACCGGGCGGCGCCGCGATCACCGCCGGTACGGCGTTGACGAGCCGCATGGCGGTCGCCTTGAGTCCCGCGGTGTTGTGGTCGCCGTCGGTTCCCATGAGTTGCAGATCGAGCGTGTAGTTCGGCTCGCCTTTGATTTCCACGCGGTAGCAACCCTGCCCGGCGGGCTGGGGCCAGCGCGCGCCGAGGTCGTCGCGCAGCCGCGTCACGTGTTCAAGCACGACCACGGCGCGGTCCCCGATCATGCCGCGCACCTCGAAATGCAGCGCCGCGGCCGTCCCGGCCTTGACGGTGCCGGCATCGACCTCGAAGTCTTCCGGCGCCGCCTCCCGCTCGTACCATTCGGTCACGTCGGTCAGGGTCACGCCGAGACCAGCTGCGATCTGGCGGACCACCGAACCCCAGGCCATGGTGAGGACGCCGGGGGTGAGCAGGAAGGGCACTTCGTCCAAGGCACCACCAAAGCCCATGATGCCGAACAGCACCATGGGCTGGTTGTAGGTGTTGTAGTTGAGGATCTCCGCGCAGCGCACCTCCTCGATGCGCTCGCTGACCCCGGACAGGACCAGTGGCAGCGCGTCGTTGGCGAAACCAGGATCGACACCGTTGACGAAGATCGAGACGCCGGCTTCCGCCGCCGCCGCAATGAGCGGTGCGGCCAGCGGATCCTCCGGCGCCGGGTACTGGAGCATCACCGGGCTCGAGGAGACCACGTTGATGCCGGCGGCCAGGAAGCCCTCGAGATCCTTGAGTGCCTCGAAGATGCGGTCATCGGCCATGGCGGTGTGCACGATGCAGTCCGGCTTCAGCGCGAGGAGTGCCTCGGCGTCGCTGGTCGCCGCCACGCCGAGGGTACGGACGAGTCCGGCCAGCTCGCCGGCATCGTGACCCACCTTGTCCGGGTTCGACACATAGACGCCGATCAGCTGGAGATCTGGGTGGGCGTCGATGCCGGCCAGGGAATGGCGCCCGACGTTACCGGTGCTCCACTGCACGACACGGTATGGCATGAAGGGTGCCTCCTTAGAGGTCGGGGAGAGGGAATTCGAGGTTGGGCGACTGCAGGCCGCCATCGACCTCAATGATCTTGCCCGTGACATAGGCACCGGCGGGTGATACCAGGTACAGGATCGCCGAGGCGATGTCATCGACATGACCGAGGCGTCGCAACGGGGTGGCGTCCTCCATCGCGGTGCGGAGCTCGTCGCTCGACATGACGATGTCAAGCGCCGAGGTCGCTGTCGAGCCGACGCCGATGGCGTTGACGCGAATCCGGGGTGCCAAGTCGCGC
>Ga0302324_100029939_pt1 | contig 10300 bp, 7 predicted proteins | sample Palsa_T0_1_FD_201949 | JGI IMG/M metagenome (GOLD analysis project Ga0302324, IMG submission 201949) | Peat permafrost microbial communities from Stordalen Mire near Abisko, Sweden - Palsa_T0_1 | ecosystem: Environmental > Terrestrial > Soil > Palsa > Peat permafrost | place: Sweden: Abisko... | reverse complement strand
GCCGGCAAACTGGTCACCTGGGCTGAGGCCGCGCTCAAGCTCACCCTCGAGATCGTGAAACGGCCCGATGACCTGCATACCTTCAAGGTCCTGCCGCGCCGCTGGGTCGTAGAGCGCACGCTGGCGTGGATCACCCGGCACCGCAGGACCGTCCGGGACTACGAGCGCCTGCCCGTCCGTCACGAGACCTACGTCTACTGGGCCATGATCCTGGCTAGCTGCGGCAGGGGCAGCAAGATCTGGCTCTATGATGTCGGCACCGGCCAGAAGACACGTACCTTGGCTGTCCGTCCCGGCATCGGCCTTCTCGGCGATCTGTGGGCGGTGGCGTTCAGCCCTGATGGCACTACGCTGGCCAGCGCCGGGAGCCGTGGAATCCGTCTCTGGGATGTGGCGGCCGGTCGCGTCGCTGCCACCTTCCCCGGGCACGCAGGCACGTCCGTTGCGTTCAGCGCGGAGGGGACCTTGCTGGCTGGTGGCCAGGATAAAACAATCCGGATCTGGGATGTGGAGACCGGCCGTGACTTCGGTGCTTTTACTGGTCATACGGGAGCGGTGCAATCAGTGGCATTCAGTCCGGACGGTACCATCCTGGCCAGTGGCGGTGACAGCACTATCCGGATATGGGAAGTAAGAACCGGCCGTAACATTCATACCCTCCACGGCGTGATCGGCAACCGTCTTTTTAATTCGGTGCGCTCGGTCTCGTTTAGCCCAGACGGTACGGCCCTGGCGAGTTGCAGCAATAACCACGTGCTCCTATGGGATGCGGAAAATGGCCGTAGAATCGCTACTCTCACCGGCCATACAGGAGCTGTCCAATCCGTTGCATTTAGCCCTCAAGGCTCACTACTCGCAAGCGGTAGTGTGGATAAGGCGATCCGCCTATGGAAGGTCTGAGCAGAATCCCGCTATTCATAAGAGCTGAGACCACGAGCCCATTCAAAGACTGCCAGGTCAAGTGGAACAGCCGTTTCAGCGACGCACTCTCATGTAGACAGGGCGTCGACCAGCGTCGATTGCGGCTCCCGCGTCCATGAGCGGAAACGCCCTCATCTGCCGCTGTCCGATGCTCGGACTGATGGGGCCCCGACGTTCCGGCCAGCTGCGGCTATGTGTTCAGCCGCTCTAGGGCTTGGCCGGTGACTGCGGCGATTACGTCGAAGTCATTATCGAGGTGCAAGATCGTGAGGCCCGCCAACTCGGCGGTTGCCGCGATGATCAAGTCAGGGATGGACGGAGCGCGGTGCTGGCCACGGTCGGCCAGCAAGGCCTGGATTTCGACCGTCCGGTCCTCGATTGCCGGTGTCAAGTATTCCACCGGCATCGAGGACATGGGAGGCTGCCGCAGCCCGGCCCGCAACTCGGGCCCGGAGCGGGCTGAGTAGCCCACTTCCAGGCGAGTGACAGTAGCGATCCGCACCAGCCCGCGCTCAAGTCGCCCTGCCCATTCGGCGGCATCAGGGCTGGCGGGCAGGCGAACCAGGGCTGACTTATCGATCAGCCAGGGGCTCACCGCCACGCCTGTGACATGACATCGTCGTCGGCGAGGTCAGCGAAGGTCCCGGCAAAATGGGCCAGGTCCTGGACAGTGACCGCAGCGCCGGTCTGGGCCGCGTCCTGGGCCAGCCGGCGGCGTACATACTCGCTGCGCGAAAGGCCCAGCCGTCCTGCGTGCGCATCCAGGCCGGCGATGACCTCATCGGGGATATCCCGGATCAGCATGTCCGTCATCTTCCCGCCTCCTTGATATCCCATGATAGCGCGATCGATGCTTCGGGAACTCCGGCCCGTTGCCATCATCCCTACATGCCGCATTCCGGGCGTCTGTCTGGTCAGTCGAGGCCGGTGGGCGGTCATGGCGGCGGGCGGATCTGCCTGCGGGTGCCACCACTTGCTTGGGCTAGCTCCCGCGGGAGCCATGCTGTCTGCGACCGGGCGGCGACGGAAGGGAACCATGCAGGGGGGTGCCGCGTCCAAGGGGCCAGCAGTTCCCGGTACCCAGGAGCAGTGATGCTGAAGCGGATCCCCGTCAGCGCGGCGCTGACCGGACTCGTACTCACCGGGGTGCTGTGCGCCTGCGGCAGCGCCGCCCAGCACAGCGCGTCCGCAGGGGCGGGCACGGCCATGCCGTCATCCGCGACCACGGCCACGCCCGCCGGGCCGCCCTCGCCTGGCCGTAGGAGCTCCCCGGCGCCGGTCTCCGCAGCGCCGGTCATCTTCGCGGTCCGGCTCGGTCGCGGCTTCCAGCCCGGCACGCTGCGGATATCACCTGGCCAGCACTTCGTGGTGACCGTGGATTCCTCGGTCAGGGCGAGCGGCCCCGGCGTGCCCGGCTCGTGCCCGGGCACCACCGCCCGGATCGATGGCGGCGTGCTGACCGTGCGCTGCAAGTCCGGAGGCTTCTACTACACCGCGCTGCGTCCGGGCACCGCCGAGCTGATGGCCACGGTGCGACCCCGCTGCGCCCCGGGCACCATGTGCCCGCAGTGGATTGCCGAGGCTACGCTCACGATCACGATCCTGTGACCGTGCCGTCGCGCTGACCGCCCGGGCCGCGTGCGGCCCGGGCGGTGGCCGGGCCGCCCGGTTCCGTGTGCCGGCGGGGCGCACCCCAGACCAGGACGTAAATATCCGGCGGGCAGGAACGCTCATGCTCTGGATCGCGAGTCGTGGAGCGTGACCACCGCAGGTCGCGGCGGTAGCGCGAGATCCGCCGTTATGCGCGTGTCTCAGGTAACGTCCTTGATGGTCGCTGGCCGCCCGATAAAGGTCGTTCTGGGCGCGTGTTGCGACCTGCTGTAATCGGGCCTCGGGGGCGGAGTGTCCTCGGCCTGCTGGGAGATGGTCCTGGGCCGGACAGCGCCCGGTCTTAAGCCTGTACCGGGGATTTTGCGACCGTGATGTGCGCGGCCCGGTCCAGCAGCGGCTGGCAGCGCAGGCGGTGGCCGATGTCGAGGGCCTCCTCGACGGCCGCCGCGGCGTCGGCGTTGCCGACGCGGGCGAGGTACTCGGCGTGGTCAAGCAGCCCGTGGGCGAGGTGGTACAGGGTGCTTCGCTCGCGCAGGCTGGTGACCGCTGCGCTGAACGCTGCCTCGGCGATCTGGCTGCCATCGCTGGCGGCCACGTGGGCGCGGACCAAGTCGCGTTCGGCCCGCAGCATGGGTGCCAGCTGCCCTGGCTGGTAAGCGTCGAGCAGTGCGAGCAGCTCGCTGATAGCGGCGGTGTCGCCCATCGCATGAGCGGCTCGGGCGGCCAGCGGCCAGGCCCAGCGCATGGCACCGTCGCTGATCCCCAAACCGTCCGTATGGCCCAGTACCGCGAGCGAATGGCGAAGCGCATCCTCCTGCTGGCCACGTGCAGCGGCGGTGAAGGCCTCCGCAAGGCTGACAAGGGCCTGATCTTGGGGATCCTCGCTGGCGCGGAGGTCCTGCAGTCCGGCAAGCATGGTCTCGGCTGTGCCGACGTCGCCGTGCAGGGCCGCCAGCAAGCCCCGCGCGACGGTGAGATGCTCTATATCTGCCAGCGCGTCGGCCTCCGCCGCCCGGGTGAGCTCGGTCTCGGCGGCGTCCCAGTCGCCGAGATCTCTCAGGGAACCGGCGAGGTTCGTGATCGCATAGGCAAGAAACACCCGGGCGCCGGCCTGCCGGAGGTGTCCGACGGCGCGGAGTGCGGCATCCGCTGCCTCGGCCGGGTCGCTGGACGCTAGCACGTCAGCCAGGTTGAACAGTGCGCGTCCCCGGGTGAAGTTATCGCCGGCCCGGTCGGTGAGCCGCACGCTCTCGCGCAGGTAGGCGACCGCCTCGGGCCGCCGCTCCACCGTGGCGAGGTAGATCCCCCGGATCTGCAGCAGGTCGCAGAGCTGGCCGCCGCCGATGTCGAGGGCCTGACCGAGGATGAGCGCCTCGGCGGTGAGCCGGTCGGCGTCCGGCGACCCGGCGAACACCTCCAGCGCTGCAAGCTCGGTCAGGGCGCGTATCGTGTCGGTGTCCGGATCGGCCCGCAGCACCTCCACCGCCGCGGTGAGCTGGTCGCGGGCTTCGGCGTGACGGCCCCAGGCGCGCAGTGCCCGGCCGGCGATCGCCTGGGCGCGGGCCGCAGCCCGGACTTGGCCCCGCTTCAGATTATCGTCCCTGGCGTGGCCCGCATGCTGGACGGCGGTGGCCCAGCTGGAATTGTGCATGGCCGCCTGCGCGGCGCGCTCCCACAGCACGGCCGCGGATTCCTTCCGGTCGGCCGGGTCTGGTTGGGTAAGTCCGGCGGCGGTAGCGTAGCTGGCGGCGGCCCGGCCAGGGGCGCCAGTGCGCTCGGCGCGCTCGCCCGCCCGGACCAGCGCGCCGGCGGCGTGCTCGCGGATCTGGATGGCGTCAGGATCATCGGGAACGGCGGCAAGGGCATCCAGGTAGTGGCGGGCGATGACGTCGGTGACTTCCTCCCCGTCGCCGGCGAACGCGGCGCGCAGGTGCGCGGCTACGGCGAGGTGGAGGGTCTTGCGGTCGCGGCGGGACAAGGTGTCGTAGGCGACCTGGCGCAGCATCTGCTGGGAGAAGCCGTAGCTGCCCCGCTCCGGCGACAGCGGGTCCGCGGACACCGACAGGACCTCCCGGCGTACCAGCTCGGCCAGTGCCGCCCGTACCGACGGCTCGTCCTGCCCGGACACCGCGATCATGGCCTCCGCGGGGAAGCTGGTACCCAGCACCGCCGCCTCGGCGACCAGTCGCCGAACGCCCGGGTCCAGAGCATCGAGCCGGGCGGCCAGTAGCGCGTGCAGGCTGTCTGGCACGGCCAATTCCCCGACGTCACCGACGAGGCGGTACACGCCTTCAACCGGCCGGACGATGTCCCGGTCGATCAGCGAGCGGATCGTCTCCACAGCGAACAACGGCACCCCTTCGGCCTGGCTGGTGATCGCCGCCCGTGCAGCCGCGGGGATGCCAGGTACGAGGGCATCCACCAGCTTGTTCATCGACGCCGCATCCAACGGGTCCAAGGTGAGCATGCTGCGATTGCGGCCCGCGCCGAAGCCAGCCCGGGCCTGACCTAGCTCTGGCCGGGCGAATACCAGCACGTAAACCGGCAGATCCCGGGCCCAGTCGATAAGGTAATCGAGGAAGTCGAGCAAGCCGCTATCGGCGTACTGGGCGTCCTCGACCAGTAGCACCACCGGGTTCCCGGCCGCCAGGTGCTCAAAGAACAGCCGCCAGCCGGCGAACAGCTCCTCTCGCGACAGTGCGCCCCCGTTATCTCCCGCGAAACCTGCGCCCAGCAGCCGTCCCAGGCGCGGCCCGATATAGGCCCGCTCGCCCGGATCGGGGATGAACTGGTTCAGGCCGGCGGCCAGCTTGGACGCCGCGGTGTCGGCCGGGTCTTCCTCGGCGATGCCCAACCGCTGCCGGATCATCTCGGCCAGCGCCCAGAACGCTACCCCTTCCCCGTAGGACAGGCACCGGCCCCGATGCCACCACACCTGCGCCGCTAGCCCGTCGACGTACTTCTCGAACTCCCAGCCCAGCCGGGACTTGCCCACCCCGGCAGGACCGGACACCAGCACCAGCCGCGGCACCTTGCGTTCGGCGGCGGCGTGAAACAGGTCCTTGATCGTGCGCAGCTCCGCGTCCCGGCCGGTCAGCGGCGCCTCCAGGCCGTCCACCCGCTGCGACCCGCCTACCGCCGACAACACCCGGGTGGCCTGCCACAACTGATGCGGCTCGGCCTTGCCTTTCAGCCGGTGCAACCCGGCATCGGCAAACCCGATCGCACCAGCGGCCAGCCGGCGTGTCGCCGCATCTACCAGCACCGACCCGGGTCCGGCAGCCGACTGCACCCGAGCCGCAGTGTTCACCGCATCCCCCGCCACCATGCCCTCGCCGACTGCGCCCAGGCTGACCGCGACCTCGCCAGTTACCACTCCCGCGCGTGCGGCCAGTCCCGGCGCCTTGGCCTCTGCCCCGAGTTCGGCCACCGCGGCTACCAGATCCAGCCCGGCCCGCACCGCCCGTTCCGCATCTCCCTCAGTTGCCGTCGGTGCTCCCCAGACCGCCATCACTGCATCGCCGATGAACTTCTCCACCGTCCCGCCGTACCGGCCGATCATCTGTCGCGCAACCGTGAAGTAACGGGACAGCAGCTCACGGACCGCCTCAGGATCCCGCGCCTCCGACAACGGGGTGAACCCCACCACGTCACAAAACAGCACCGAGCACACCCGCCGCTCCGTTACCGGAGAGGCCGGCCCCGCACCGACCGCGGCTGACGACACCGAGCCAGCTACCGGCGGCGCGACTCCTGCCCCAGCAAGCGCATGCCCGCACGCCGGACAGAAACGGTCACCCGGCGGGACAGGCTCACCACACGCGGGGCACACCAGCAAAGGAGCGCCGCAATCACCGCAAAACCGGTCGCCATCCTCCCGGGACACCCCGCAACGCCAACACGTCACCACCAGGCATTTATACCTCGGCCAGGCGCATTCAGCTACGTAACCGCCTCCCGGCCCCAATGTGCCAAGTCTGCCGACCTGGCGCACGCTCAGACTCAGGCGATCCGCGTGCGGGCTGTTGTCAGCGTGGTCGACGGGTCCTTCCGGCCGCTCGACTAGGCGATCAGGTCGGCCGCACCTCAGAATGGCTCTAACGCTGTGTCACGATCGCTGGTTACGGCGGACGCGCGAGATCCGCCGTTAGGTACGGCGCTTCCAGTCAGCGGCCATTTCGTTGATGCCGTACCGAGCTGGATGTTCTGGGGCGTTTTGAGAGCGGTAGGGACAGCCAGACAGCGATCGTTGGTCAGTTGATCGCCTCTGTGAGACCTACAATGTCACTTCTGCGACGCCTGGCACGTGACCGCGGAATCGCCGAGGTGGTCGTCCAAGATGGAGCTAGACCAGGCCTGCGGTCAGGGCCAGGCGGGTCAGGTCGGCGCGGCGCCGGCAGCCGGTCTTGTTCCGGATATGGTCTAGGGAGGAGCGGACGGCGCGGATGCTGATGGACAGCTGGATGGCGATCTGGGCGTCGGTGCGGCCCTGGGCGACCAGGGTAACCAGCTTCCGTTCCCGGGCGCTGAGCTGGTTCAGACTCGGCGTCTCCGGCTGCTGTGGGCTCGGGGTGGCCAGCAGGGCTGCGTACTCGTCGGCGGCTTGCAGTGTCATGGCGGCGCCGCGTTCCTCGGCTGCCCGCGTCCGGGCGGGTCCCAGGGTGTTCGCTGCCTTCCGCAAGGGTCCCTCACGGCGCCGTACGTTATCTGGCAGGTCGGGTAGCCCGTAATCTTGCCGGCGGGCTCCGAATGCCGTCCACAGCGTGATCGCCTCGGCGGGCCGTCCCGTCGCCGCGCAGATGTTGCCGCATAGGTCCAGGCATTCGATCAGGCGGAGGCGGTCACCGGTCCGGGTGGCGATCTCGAGGGTCTCTCGCAGATGCGCTCCGGCCTGGGGTATGTGGCCAGCCCTTTGGTCCAGGTCCGCCAGAACTTCCAGCCAGAGCGCCTGATCGGACAGGTCGCCGGCCTCGCGGGCCCGGGCCAGCCCATCCGCGCTGCCGCGCTGGGCGGCAGCTATCTGGCCGACCTCTGCCAGGACCATCGCCAGCAGCGTGCTGGTCTGCCGGGCGAGCCTGCCCGGGATGCCGGCTGGGTCGACCTGCTGTGCCTGCACCAGCCATTCCAGGCTGGCCTCCTCGTCTCCCTGGTAGATCCGCAGGAGCGCCAACTGGATGAGGGAGGCTACCTGCCCGGCAGGGTAGCCGAGCTCGCTGGCCATCGCCAGCGCGCGATGGGCATGGCCGGCCGCCTCGGCCAGGCGGCCCAGATTTCGCAAAGCCGCTGACCTGCCTGCCAGGCCGTCAGCCAGCACCGGTGACGGCGCGCAGGCGGTCAGGGCATCGCAGGCCATCGTGAAATGGCCGAGCGCAGCAGCATAATCGGACGTCGCGGCCGCCGCCAGATGGCCTAGCCAGACCTGCCCGTCGCACCACTCCTCGCTACCCTCGGCGTGCTGGACCGCCCGGCGGAGCAGCGCGTGCCCACCGGCCCACCGGCCCCGCAGGTACCACCAGGGGGCCAGCGCGATCGCCAGGTGCAGTGCGGTGGTCGGGTGATGATCCAAGGCCCAGGTCAGGGCCTGATGCACGGTGACGTCCTCGGCGTCCAGCAATCGGGCGGCGGCCAGCTCTCCCGCGCTGGTCCGCAGTCCCGAGGCGGCCTGCTGCGCCACCTCCAGCGCATACTCCGCCAGTGCGGCGGCGGCCTCGGCTTGCTCGCCGACCTCGGCCAGGCGCTCGAGGCCGAATGCGGACAGGGTCTCAAGCATCACATATCGTGACCGGCCGTCCGAACCCGCCGACGGCGCGACCAGTAGCGAGCAGTCGACCAGCCGCAGCACCGCCGACCCGGCGTCTGCCCCCACGACCGCCTCGGCGGCCTGCAGAGTGAACGGTCCCGGGAACACCGACAGCCAGCGGAACACCCGCCGCTCCTGGTCATCCAGCAGCTGGTAACTCCACTGCACGGTCCCCGCCAGCGACCGCTGCCGGACCGGGGCGGTCCGGTCGCCGCCGGTCAGCAGCGCGAACCGGTCATCGAGGCGGACCAGCAACTGCGTCACCCCCAGCGCCTCCACCCGCGCCGCCGCCAGCTCGATCGCCAGCGGCATTCCGTCCAGCCGCTCCACCAGCTGCTCCGCTGCTACCGCGGTCTCGCCTGCCAAGACGAAATGCGGATCAGCCTGCCGGGCCCGGTCTGCAAACAGGGTTACTGCCTCCGACCCGCCCGCCGGGTCACCGGTCGCCGGCAGCGCGAGCGGCGGCAGCCGGAAGCAGGCTTCCCCGGCCGCGCGGATCGGTTCCCGGCTGGTCGCCAGCACCCGCACATCGTCGACTGCGGTCAGAAGCGCTTCGCAGAGCGCCGCGACCGCGTCGACCACATGCTCGCAGTTATCCAGCACCAGCATGGCCTGCCAGCCAGCCAGCACCTCCACCAGAGCATCCTGGACGCCGACCGTTTTCGTAGACACTTCTATTATGCCACTTGCGCCATTCTCGTGTCAACTCCGAATTCATACTCGGAGGGGGTCAGATACCCTAGTCCCTTCTGAATCCTCTGACGATTGTAATACACTTCTACGAACTCGAACGAAGCCTGCCTGACGTGCTCGACGTTCTTCCATGCATGCAGGTGGATGAGCTCTTTCTTGAACGTCGCGTTCCACGACTCCGCCGCCGCATTGTCGAAGCATATCCCAGTCTTCCCGACCGACGGTATGATACCATTACCGAGGCACACATCACGGAACGCGCGGCCGGTGTACTGGCTTCCGCGATCGGAATGGAAAACCACTTCCCCGGTCCCGGGACGACGGTTCGCCACCGCCATCTTGAACGCATCGACGACCAGTTCCTCACGCATATGATCAGCGACGGACCAGCCCACTACCTTGCGTGAATACCCGTCGATTACCGTCGCGAGGTAAGCCCAGCCGCTCATCGTGAAAATGTAAGTTATGTCGCCATACCACAATTCGTTCATACCTGGCGGAACGAAGTCACGGCCGACCAGGTCGACCAGGCCGGCCGCGTTCGCCGGATCCTGCACCGTGGTGGCCTTGTACGGCCGCGGGTGCACGCAGGCCAGGCCAGCTGCCCGCGCCAGGCGGCGGACCCGCTTCGGGCTGACCCGGTACCCGTTCCGGGCCAGGTCCGCGTGAATCCGGTCGATGCCGTACCGGCCCTTATGCGCATCATGAATCGCGACGATAAGCGTGGTCAGCGTCACGTCTTCTCTCTGCCGCGCTGACGGCGCGCGCTTCTTCCACGCGTAATACCCCTGCCGTGATACCTCCAGCATCTCGCACATGAATACAACCGGGAATCTTTCCTCGCGTGGCTTGCGGTCGTTCTCCCCGTCCACCTCGGCGATGAACGCGAACTTTACTGATTCTCCCTCGCAAACCACGCCGCGGCTTTTTTTAGGAAGTCCCGCTCCATCCGCAGCCGCCGGTTCTCGTCACGGAGTTCCCGCAGCTCGGCTCGCTCATCGGTATCGAGCGGCTTTTCCTTCAGCTTCCCCGACTTCTTCGCCGTGTTCACCCAGTTCGCCAGCGTTCCCTCGTTTATACCCAGATTCCGGGCAATTTCCGCTATCGGACGGCCGGAGCTTATCACCAGCTCCACAGCCTCGTCCTTATACTCCTGGGTGTACTTCTTGCGAGCCTGTCCCACTTCCGGTTCTCTCCTCGTAGACCATCGTGCCACTTCGGATGGTGTCTACGAAACCGGTTGGGGTCCAGTACTGGATGCGGCACAGCTTGATG
>Ga0302324_100029936_pt1 | contig 10300 bp, 6 predicted proteins | sample Palsa_T0_1_FD_201949 | JGI IMG/M metagenome (GOLD analysis project Ga0302324, IMG submission 201949) | Peat permafrost microbial communities from Stordalen Mire near Abisko, Sweden - Palsa_T0_1 | ecosystem: Environmental > Terrestrial > Soil > Palsa > Peat permafrost | place: Sweden: Abisko... | reverse complement strand
CGGTGGTCACGCCGTTGAATACGGGCTTGGGGAGCTACCCTGTGAGCATTACCGGAATGCTGGGGACGGTGCCGAAGTACGCTACGGCATTGACGAACATCGCGCGGGCGGCCCCGGCGTCGATCACTAGTCCGACTCCGGGGCAGATCTCGAGCGGCCAGAGCACCTTCACTTGGAACTCCGGAATTGGCGCGACCCAGTATCAACTGGCAGTGGGTTCCTCGGTGGGCGGAACGAACTATTATTCGGCGAGTCTGGGATCGGCGCAGAGCGCTAGCGTGAACATCCCTTCGGGCGCCTCAGCGGCATACGTGACGCTCACCTCGCTGACTCCTGTTGGCTGGCTGGCGCAATCTTACGTGTATGGGGTGCCCTCTGTGCTGGCAAGCTCGGTGATGTCACTCGGCGCCATCAGCGTCCGACCGAACGCGCCGGCGGTAACGATCGCCTCGCCCATGCCCAGCGATACAATTACAGGCTGCAGCGCGCCGGTTGGGGTGACTCCGGTGATCGCGGGAGTTGCTGGGTCCCAAACTGTGAGCTTCACGGCCTCATCCGCGGCGCAGTTAGGGACGACTAATATCGCGTGCTCGACGGCGGCCTCCAAGACTCTCACCGCGGACCTTGACGTGGAGGAATTCAATATGATCTCAGGTGTCACAGTGATGCAGACCGGTCCGGGCACGTACCACGTGTCGATTCCGGGTTGGTTTGGCAATCAAGGGGGCAGTCTCTATATCTTTGGTAACGGGGCGTCGATTAGCCCCTCGCAATACGGGTCGGGCGATCAGGACGATATTGAGGTCGACATCACGGTGCAGGACGGCGTGTGCGGGTCGGATGCGATTGAGATCGTACCAAACGAATACCTCGACCCGGACGACGGGCCGCAGTCGCTGGAGGCCGATCTGTATCTGTGCCCCGATGTTGCATCGCCAACCTATACCATTAACGGGCAGGTAACAGTGAGCGGCTCGGGCCAGGGGCTACAGGGCGTGAGCATTAGCGTAAACGACTCGAGTGGTAATTTCGCGTGCCTTTCGAGCACGGATACCAACGGCAATTACTCGTGTACGGTGAACAATACTGGGCTCTACACAGTAACGCCATCGCTTCCCCCATATTGGTTTGGCCCGCCAAATAGGACGATCATACGAACCAGATCGCAAACTTCGTAGCGACGCCCATTACCACTGTGTTCCTAGTCCACGGTATTGGACAGGGGTCGGCGGCGATGCAGTTCTTATATGGAAATTTGACCGGCACACAGGGGCTCGACCCAACGAAGTTCCAAGTTGACTACGGCTTCGACTTCAGCGATTGCGCGGCCAATACATCGTGCGCCGCAACTTGCAGCCTGGCTTCGGGCGGCCAGCGGCTTGGCCAGTACATTCAGGCCGCCAATGCGCCGGGAAGGATCATCCTACTTGGGTACAGTATGGGGGGGCTAATGTCCCGTGATGTAATTGCTAACAACTATGGCAATCTACGTAGCTCTGGGAAGATTGCTGCTCTGATCACCCTAGGGAGTCCAAATCTGGGATATCCATACGTAGCCCTCGACAATCTCGCGTTTTGCGCTCAGCTCGTGAATGATATGGCCGGCGGGTGGTATCCCTTGACTCCACAGCCGCCGACGGTTGAGTACTTGTCGACCTACCTCTCAGGGTTACAGCAGAGTTGGCAGTCGGCTTCGTACGCGGGCCCGTGGCTGGCCGGCGCCGGTCAGCAGTGTGGCAACGGAATTCGCAACTTCAATTTCCTGACTCAGAATCAAACCATCGGTTGTCCCACCACTAATGGGAGGGGTGACGGTGTCGTTTGTTTGGCGAGCGCCAGCTACTCAGGCGCTTTTGCAACAGGGCCCACTCCCCTCGCGAATACATGGCAGGACACGGGTCAGATTTATGTTCACACAAACTCTTATGCCGGTTGGGGAAGCGCGGGAGTGTTCTGCGGAAACTCGGGCAATCCGGTGACAAACCCGCCCATGTTTAATCCACCGCCGATCGGCCCTAGATCGTTATTCAACCAAGTAGAGGCTATTATCAATGGAACCAACAACAATTAAGACAGTCTTCGATCACGGCCGGCACAGCCGTTGCACACGATTGCGCCCAGAAGGGGCAGCATTCGGTCTGGCGTTCGTTGCGGCTGCGCTGGCATTGCTTGCCGTGCCGTCGCCGGCCTTCGGTCAGGAGCCGCTCGCCCGCCGCATTCTTCAAGAGACGGAGGCCGACCAGACCACATTCATGGCCTCATACCTGGACGCTGGTGCGCCCGCTGAGATGGGCGACGCACTTACGATGCTTGTGCTCAACAGGAGCGCCCTGGCCCTTCCACTGATGGAGCGGAAGGTCGAACAGGTGTTAAAGTCGGCGTCTCCCTCAGATTGCTTTTCGGATAAGTCGGTAGACCCGCAGGCATTTGTCAATATGATTGTGTCGATGATCACTTATGCGGGGGACGATCAGGCAATCCAGATGGTCAGACGGTTAATAAAGGTTGACGAAAACCGCTTCGGTGGGTTGGTCGGCGCCACACTCATTTCTTCCTCAGCTTGGCGCAACCCGTTCGGCCTTGCCTATCGCGGTTTCGAGATTGGCGATCCTACTATGGACAAGAGGATAGCGGCTTGGGGAGAGTTGCAGCTTACAAACAAGGCGGGAACCACGGCAGCACAGATGAAGCGGTGGTGGGCTGAGGCCGCCGTCGATAAGTACGGCGCCGCTCCTACTGAAAGACAGTGGGCCGAGGATCCGCTTGCGTCCAGGCTCAGCGCCCCGCTTGCCGAGTCGATACACAATGAGATGCTCCGGCTCGCAGTAGAGGTGATCGAGAAGCGATCCAGAAAATGAAATCGGGGCCGCAAATCAGCTGATGAGCAGACTGTGGATCTCGATAATTCGGTCTGGCCGGATTCAGCGGTTAAGCGTGGCTCTAGCGGCGGTGTAAAGGAGGTGCTTCACCGTCTTCTTGACATAACGACGATTCGCGGCAACGGGCGCGCATCAAGCGTTGAAGTTACAGTACGCCGATCCGGGGCCAATGGACCTAGCGCCGATGTGGGTCTGGTCCACTTCGAATGCGGCCCGTGGTGTTGTCCGGATAGGAACCGCCCGCCCATCCCAGGTCGCAGGGGTTGGTGGTGGGAAAAGAGAGCCGCATGAAAAGACAATCTAACGGCCATCTCGCTGTCCTTTTTCATTCGCCTTTTTTGCGCACCTTCGAAACATTTGTTCACCTTATTGTTTCGCGGCCCCTAGCGGCCAAACTTGTAAGTAAAGTCTACGCTCGCGTAAGAAGGTATGCGGACTCCAGCCACCTCCGCAATCGGATTCTCGGGAACCGGTAAAGGACCCACATATCCGGGTCTATTGTCTGTGGCGAAGTTCTCGACGGTCTGCCCTGTGTAGCCGCGGGCAATCATCATGTTCACGCCGACGTTGATCTTTCCGTTAAGAAATGGCCGCGCCACCGCCAGCCGGAACTCCTTGTTCGGGACGCCGAGGCAATAGGAGTTCAGGTCGCCGGGGTTGCTCTCGTTGCATCCATTCCCAACCACCTTCCTTCCCACGTACTCAAACTCGCCTTTCGCCTGCAAATGGAAGGGCAGCTTTTGATATGTCCAGGAAAGATCGCCGATCAATCTCGGAGCCTCCGGCGTCACCTGTCCGGATTCCAGATCGCGCGCGTCGGCCTGCTCAAAGGTCGCCTGCAGCGATCCGAAACTGAAGCTCTGGCGCAGCGTGACCGCCATATAACGTATGCGGCCGGGCCCCAGGTCGAACTGCAGGCCGGTATCCGGATCGATCTTGCCGTACTCGGCGGTTTGCGTCTCGTGGCCCAATGTCAGCTTCAGATCCGTGTTGTGGAAGCGCTTGCTCGCGACCAACTGATATGAGCGCGCCGTCTCAACCGGATCAACGGCCGCCGGGGCTCCGGTTGCGGTCTGCTGTCCCGTAGCCGATCCCGTTCTGGGATCTTCCGTGAAGAACGACTTCCCAAAGCTCAGCGCAACTTCGGGAACGTACCAGGATTCCTTCGGAAGGAACGTGATCGTCGCTTTCGGCGAATTCAGCCCAACCAACGTATGGAAGGAATTCGCCGGCGTCACCAGATCCTGGTTGTTGATGCTAATCTCATCGTGCCGCCAGCCCAGGTAGTAGTGGAAATAGCGGCTCAACTCGCCCTCCCCGGCGATGTAGGGCGATACCGGAGCGATGGTGACATTGTTTCCGTCCACCTTAGTGAATGGGCCGTAGTAATACGGGTTGGCGGGATTGTAGAAGTCGTAATGGTCCAGATCGTCGCGCCGCGGCGCCTCGCGCTCGTAATCCGTCCCGGCGAGCAGCGTAAACTTCTTCGAGAAGGTCTTCTTGTACGCCGCGCTGCCGCCGGTCACGGTGCGGAATTCGCTCTGCCGGATCAGCCCGTCGCCAAAGTCGGAATAGAGAGAGAGATTGTAGGTGCGGAAGAATCCGCAGAGCTGAAGCTCCTGGTTTTCGCCGAGCTTCCACACATCGTTCGCCGCGATCAGCGCTGTGTGCGTCTGATCCTTTTGCCTCGGGTCAATCGTATCCGGATACTGCTTCCAGCCGTCGGTGGCATCGACGGAATTGAATCCGTAAATCGGGCTCAGTCCCGCCACGTAGGAGAAGCCGTAGTACCCGCTTCCGAACAACGTCAGGGTGTGATTTCTCGCGTGGAAGACCTGCCCGCCATTGAACTTGAATTGCTTGCGGTGCTCCAGCCGATCCAGGAATCCATTGCCGAACGAGCCTTCAATCGCGATCCAGGAATGGTCGGAAGGGCTCAACCCCGCCGTGCCGGTAATATCCCGCTGGTCGCCCGTCAGGGTGATGAATGGATCGAGATGCGAGCGCAGCGCATAGGTGGTCGCCAGGTTCAATGCGTGATTGCCTTCGCGCACGTTGAACGCGCCGCCATCCACCTGGACGCTCTCGATCACATTCGCGATATAGATGTTCGGGTCGGTATAGCCGTTGCCGTGCGCGTTCGCCGAAAGGTTGTTGGGCACAAGGTAAGCGCCCACCTGAACGTACTGCGCGATCGGCTCGCCGTGGTCACCCGCTACGCCCGGCGCAAAATACTGCGGCGCCTTGATACCGCTCGATGCGGTCTCAATCGGATAGCCGGGAATCGAGATCGGCGCGCCCGGACGCCCTGGATTTGCATCCAGCAAGTCCTCACTGGCGAAAACCTTCTCGGCGGGATCAGGGGACTGAACATCGATATCCTTCACGTCTGCGGTCACGGTGACCGTATCGGTCCGCGGCCCGAGACGAGAGAACTGAAGGTCCACCGTGAGCGCCTCACCATTGCCAAGGTGGAACGTTTTCTTCACTTCGGCAAACTCCGCAGCCGTGGCGCTGAGTTGATAGGTTCCCTCGGCCAGAGATGAGAAAACGAACTGACCGCCAGGATCGGTGACGGACTCTACGGCATTCGAATCGCGGCCGGATACCAGACGAAGCTTGGCCCCCGCGACGGACTTTCCTTGGGGATCGGTCAATTTGGCCGTAACGCTTCCGTCGGCGGCCCACACCGACGACGCCAGAGGGAGAATTAGCAACGCGATAAACAGCGAGCGGTAGATCATGGGGCTTCATTCGTGCTACGAAATTTACTAACGTGCTAACATTTTTCGGATGATAGCACGAATCGTCATAGTGTGTTACGAGGGAAAATGCTGTTTGGATTTGTGGGGTGGCCTGCCGCAGCCGAGTAACACCGCAGGGCATGGCCCCGCGCCACTGCTCTTGATTCAACACGGCCAGAGGTGGTGGTTTTCAACCAGTTGGCCGGGCATCCGAAATACCCTAATGATAAGAAACTAAACTGCTTATTCTTTGGCCCGGCCCGTGCAGAGGAACCGGCGTTATCCGGGAGGCTCTGCGTATGCAACGGAATCGAATCCAGCTTGTGGCCCTGGCGGGCGCGATCATGATGGTCGCGGGCTTGGCGACTCCGGTTCGCGCGCAGGATCAGGATGACATGCAGCGCGGCGTGGCGCGAATCAGCGTGATGGACGGCCAGGTTTCGGTGCGCCGGGGCGATGCGGGCGAGTGGGTAGCGGGAGTGATCAATGCGCCGCTGATGGCGGACGACAGCATTGCGACGGCTCCCAATTCGCGGGCGGAAGTGCAGTTCGATTCGGCGGACATCCTGCGGATCGGCGGCAATGCCGAGGTTCACCTGACGGCTCTCGAGAATAATCGTTTTCAGATGGAGTTAGCGCGCGGGACGGTAACTTTCCGGGTACTAAGAGCTTCCAATGCCAATGTTGAAGTGGATACTCCGAGTATTTCGGTAAGACCCTCCAAAATTGGCACTTATCGAATTGGCGTTAACGATTCGGGCGAGACGGAATTGACTGTCCGCGCGGGCGATGTGGAAGTGTTTACGCCTAAGGGTTCGCAGTGGATCAGCGCGGGCCAGACGATGCGGGCGCGCGGCTCATCCGCGGATCCGGAGTTCCAGGTGGTTGCCGCGATTCCGGGCGACGAGTGGGACCGTTGGAGCGATTCGCGCGATCAGACCTTAATGCAGGCTTCTGCGGCCTATAAGAATGTACCGCCCGGAGAGTATGGCGTCGAGGACATGCAGAACAACGGCGTATGGACCGAGGTTCCAAACTATGGCAACGTCTGGCGTCCTACGGTACCTGCAGGATGGGCGCCCTATAGTTGCGGCAGGTGGGTTTGGGAAGATTGGTACGGCTGGACGTGGGTCGGCTGCGAGAGTTGGGGCTGGGCGCCGTATCACTATGGCCGCTGGTTTAACGATCCCGCCTATGGCGGCTGGCTTTGGTATCCGGGCGCGCTCGGCGTGCGGCACTATTGGTCCCCGGCGCTGGTATCGTTCTTCGGTTGGGGCGGGGGAGTCGGGTTCGGTTTCGGATTCGGCAACGTCGGTTGGGTGGCGCTGGCGCCTTATGAGCTTTTCCATCCCTGGTGGGGCCGCGGTTTCTACGGTGCGGGCTTTGCCGGCCGGGTGAACATTTCCAACATCAACGTCTACAATTCGTTCCGCAATGCGCGGGTATTGAACGGCGTGTCGGGAGTGTCGGCGGCGAACTTCCGCGGCGGGCAATTCGGCAGCAATATCATGCATGCCTCGGGCGAGCAGTTGCGGTCAGCCGGGCAGGTTCGCGGGCAGATGCCGATCGGGCCATCGAGCGCCAATCTGCGGTATTCGGATCGAGCGGGTTCGTTCACTCCCAGGGCGGGCGGCGCGACCAGCTTCTTCACGCATCAGCAGACCTCTGCGGTACAGCACATGGCGGTGACGCAAGGGTTGCGCGGCGCGGAGCAGTCGGGCCGTGAATCGGCCACGCCGAGCCGGGCAGCGGGCGGATCGCAAGTTGGCGCTAGCCGTTCCGGCGCGCCGGCGGCTGCGCGCCCTGGACAGAACGGAGCGAGCGGCGGCGGCTGGAGCAGGTTTGGCGAGCCGGCCGGAGGGGCGCATACCGAGAGCGGTGCGCGCCCAGGCGGCCAGAATCCGGCGCAGCAGAATACGCGGCCCTCGCAGTCGCCGAATGGCAGCGGGTGGCGCGGTTTCGGCGAGCCTTCAGGCGGCGGACATGCGGCCGCTGCCGGTGGTCAAGGGTCTAATGCCGCGCAGCGGCCCAGCCCATCGAGCAACGGCAGGCCCGAATCGATGCGGATTGCGCCGCAGGTGATGCATGAGCGGCAGAGCGCGCCAGGCAATAGCGCACCTAACAGCGCGCCCAGATCGGCGCCGAACTACAGTGCGCCCAGATCGGCTCCCAGTTATAGCGCCCCGCGGCCTTCGGGCGGCGGTGGTGGCAGCAGCCGCCCGTCGGGCGGAGGACATTCTAGCGGCGGTCGCCGCTAGCGCAAGTTTCCTGCAAGACAGGAAAGCATCAGGTTCTTCCCATTGGCCCGGTCCCATTCAGCGTGGGCCGGGCCGTTTTTTTTGGGCGGGGCGGTGGCCGGCCCGCGCGAGGATTGGACCAGTGCCAAGCGGGCAAGGTCTCCGATAAACGGGGCAGACGCGATCCGCTTGGAGTGCGACCGGATCACCACAATCGGCGGCATCTCCACCGCCTCTTTCTCCACTCCTTGCGCCCGCAAGCTCTTCCGGAATCTCTAATTCTTCGGCAACGCATCGACAAGTTCCCGCTGGTAGCGGAAATTCGTGCGTTTAAGCCCAAGCCTTGGGCAAGAATGGCTGACTCTGAAAAAGGCCTTTCGGGCGTCAATCTCGCGTGAAGACCGAAGCGCGTTCACACGATTGTGAACGCTGCACGCAATAGTGCGTGCGCCACGATCTGCCGCTTTGCGTGGGGACAGTTTACATTCTTAACATGCATTTTACAATTCTTAATTCGTAGTGCCCCAAGATCCCCTGTAGACTTGATTAAATTTCAGCGCGGGTAATGGGACGTACAGAACCGACGCTGCGATTGGACGAATAATTACGGAGGAAAACATGACACACAGCCACTTCAAAAAAACCGCGGGAGCAGCCATTCTGACGCTTTCGCTATTCGTTGCCGGGGCGAATGCCCAAACCACGGCGCCAACACCCGCGAGGGGAACGTCCGCGAGGGACCCGGGTGTCCGCACCGGTCCAGCCGGCGCGGGGGGCGCAGCCGCTCCGCTCACCGGCTCGGAATCGATTCTTTTCAACACGGGGAAACAGACCTTCAGCGAGGTGGATTCCGTCTTCGGCACACTGCCTGGCGAGACGGATTCGGGCCTTGGGCCAAGCTTCAATATGAACAGCTGCGCCGGGTGCCACGCCTATCCGGCGGTGGGCGGGTCGAGCCCGCAGACCAATCCTCAGGTCGCCGTCGCCACGTTGCACGGGGCGCGCAACACAGTTCCCTCGTTCATCACGGTCAACGGCCCCGTTCGCGAAGCGCGCTTCAAGACTAACCCGGATGGAACGGCCGACGGCGGTGTGCACGATCTGTTCGTGATTACCGGCCGCTCCGACGCCCCTTCCGGCTGCAATCTGGCGCAAACCAATTTCGGGCAGCAGGTATCGAGCGGCAATGTAATTTTTCGCATTCCGACGCCGATATTCGGCGGGGGGTTGATCGAGGCAATCGACGACGCCACCATCCTCGCCAACGAGTCGGCAAACTCGGGGGCCAAGTCGCAACTCGGCATATCGGGCCGTCCGAACTTTAGCGGCAACGACGGCACTATGACGCGATTCGGCTGGAAGGCGCAGAACAAATCGCTGCTCATCTTCGGCGGCGAAGCCTACAACGTGGAGCAGGGCGTCACCAACGAGGTGTTTCCGAACGCGCGTCAGACGACTCCCTCTTGCGATACGCTGAGCCACCCGGAAGATATTACCAATCTGGTTACCGGCGCCTCGTCGGACATCGTCAACTTCGCCATGTTCATGCGGCTGCTGGCCGCTCCGCAGCCCGTCTCTTCTTACAATGCCGCCAGTGCGTCCGGCGCCGTCACCTCGGCCTCCATCCAACGTGGGCAAAACAGCTTCGCGCAAACCGGGTGCGCGCTGTGTCATACGCAGACGCTAACTTCGGGAAACTCACCCATTGCGGCTCTGTCGAACCAAAACGTCCAGCTATTCTCCGACCTGCTGCTTCACGACATGGGGCCTGGCCTGGCCGACGGAATTTCACAGGGCGTTGCGACGGGCAGCGAGTTCCGCACGGCTCCCTTGTGGGGCTTGGGCCAGCGCATCTTCTTCCTCCACGATGGCCGCACCTCGGATCTGGTGCAAGCTATCCAGGCGCACTCCAGCCAGGGATCGGAAGCCAATTCCGTGGTCAATGCGTTTAATACGCTCAGCGATTCGGCACAGCAGGATTTGCTGAATTTCCTGAGGTCGTTGTAAGGGAAGGCGGACGACGAACGCGAGATCTCGTGCTACCGGCAACCGTTGGCTGACGGACGCGGCCCGGAGGAGCCACGACCATAAGGGAGCGGTTTCGACATAGCGCCGAGATCTCGCGGCAGCTATTACACCGACGAATTGGCGACGCGTTCCGGCTTTCTGCGGACCTCGGTCCAATACTCTGCGCGGCAATCCTCGTCAATCTCAATCCGAAGATTGGTCAGGTAAAGACGGGCCGCTACTGCGCACAGGGACCTGTTCTGCGATGTCTCCTCCGGGAGGCATTCGCCCTGAAGCGATTGCTGCTATCAGAGGGATGGATGGCGAAGCCTGTGGATCGGCGCGCAGGCGCGCAGCCACAACGCGAGCCCCAATTTCAGGATAGAATCCTTCCATGCTCTCACGCCTAACGCTGGCCGCCGTCTGCATCTCC
>Ga0302324_100029932_pt1 | contig 10302 bp, 9 predicted proteins | sample Palsa_T0_1_FD_201949 | JGI IMG/M metagenome (GOLD analysis project Ga0302324, IMG submission 201949) | Peat permafrost microbial communities from Stordalen Mire near Abisko, Sweden - Palsa_T0_1 | ecosystem: Environmental > Terrestrial > Soil > Palsa > Peat permafrost | place: Sweden: Abisko... | reverse complement strand
CGTGATGCCGGCCCGTCCGTCGCCAAGGGGCTTTTGGTCCTAGCGTTATTTGGTCCGGCATTCCTCGGACTGCAGACCTCCGTCGTGGCACCATTGGCGTCGAGTATGGCTGTTCATTTTGGGGGCGGGAACCAAGGAGCGCTCATAGCCCAGCTCGCAATGACGTTCCCGGCTATAGGCACAATTCTCGGCGGCCCGACGACGGCTTGGCTCCTGGAACGACTGGGCTTTCGCACGACGGTCGCGAGCTGCGCCGCACTGCTCGCTCTGAGCGGAACGGCGGGTAGCTACGTTAGTAATCCCTCGCTCTTCTTAACAGCACGATTTGTAGTGGGGTTGACCACAGTGGCGCTGTACACAACGCTGGTGGCGCTCAGCGGCGCGATATTCACCGGCGCCACTCGCGGCCGAATGCTGAGTTACCAGATCGGGCTGGGTTCGCTGATCAGTACGCTGGCGATGCTGCTCTCAGGGTTCGTTGCGCAGAGGTTCGGTTGGCGCTTGAGCTTTCTCATCTATGCGGTCGCGGCATTCGTCACGTGCCTCTCTTTGATTGTTAAATGGCCGCCTGCACAGCCTCGCCAGCATCGAGAAAGCGCCGCCATAAATGAGACGCCTGCCGGAAGCCTTTTGCCGCTGTTACCCTATTACCTGGTAACAGTCGGTGTCTACGTCGTCGCTTTCATGGCCGTCGCACAGGGCTCCTTGCTGCTCTCGGCCAACGGAATTGCCAAGCCTTCAATTCAATCCATCATAATTGCGATATCCACCCTCTCTTTTATGGCGACCGCCACCGGCTCGGCTTGGATTGAGGCGCGAGTCACCCGTCGTTGGACGTTCTCTGTCTCGTTGCTGCTGATGTCGGTAGGGTTGATAATCATCGGAAGCTTCCCTGCGGCGACGGCCGCCATGGTCGGCAGTGTGGTATTGGGGGCAGGATCCGGACTGTCGACGACTTATCTCTTCAAATTGGTCATTGAAGTCGCCCCAGCTGACTTGCGCAATCGGGCGATCTCCTGGATCGCGCCCGCCCACAATGTCGGTCAGCTCTCCAATGCACCCATCATGCAGGCTCTTCGGGTCATGACCGGCATACAGCACACGTTCATCATTTCCGGCGCGATTGTCGCCGCCGGCGCGCTATGGGCGCTTAATGGCAGTTCGCGACGCGCTATACGCCGGGAGTTGACCACCCACTCGTCGGCGCCCCACTGACCTTGCGTCGAAGATATCCGACCGAGAGCGATATTCGTGGCTGAGGAGCTGACCGGCAAAATCGCCATCGTGACCGGTGGCGCGAAAGGGATTGGCGCCGCGACGGCGGAGGTTTTCGTCGAAGAAGGGGCGATGGTCGTCATCGGGGACACTGACCGCGAACTTGGCCAGACTCTCGCCGCTCGTCTCGGCAGTGCCGCCCGATTCAAGGAAGTAGACGTGTCAGAGAGGCGCGATGTGCAGGCGCTCGTCGATTTCACTATTGCGGAGTTCGGCGGTTTGCATGTCATGTTCAACAATGCCGCGATTACGGGTGCATTCCACAACCGCTTCCTCGACGACCCGCTGCAAGATTTCGATAAGGTCATGCACACGGATCTGGCCGGTGTCATGTATGGCTGCCAGATCGCCGGGCGTCACATGTGCGACGCCGGCGGCGGCTCGATCATCAACACCACCTCGGTCGCGGCAATCGACCCCAGCTACGCGATCCTCACCTACCGTGCGGCTAAAGCGGGAGTCATCAACTTCACGAAATCTCTCGCTATCGATTTAGCCGAGTATCGCATACGCGTAAATGCCGTCGCGCCGGGCCACATTCCGACCACGATACAACGCTATGAGCCAAAGAACCTCTCTCCCGAAGGCGCCGCCGCTTACCGCAAGGCTGTGGAGCAGGCATGGATGAGCAACCAGCCGCTCAAATTCAAAGGCACGCCGCGCGATGTCGCCAACGCCGTCCTGTACCTGGCCAGCGACCGTGCTCGTTACGTGACCGGGCAAGTCATTGCCGTCGACGGCGGCATGACCGCGGGCGACGCCACGAATCAGAGCGCGCTGCTCCAAGAGGCGCATGAGAGATTTTTTGCCACGGGTGGGTGAGGACCGCAGCGCCGAGCTACCTTATCCATGAAGTGCCGCCGTCCACGGCAATATTCTGTCCGGTAATCCATTGCCCCATGTCGCTGCATAAATAAGTACACATCCAGGCAATCTCGCTGCCATCGCCGGGGGCGCCCATGGGTACAAAGCTTTTCACGTACCCATCCCAGCGGTCTGTCTCCGACATCGTCGCCGCCCTTGCTGTTTTTATCAGGCCGGGAAGCACGGCGTTCACTCTTATGCGATGCGGAGCAAGTTCCAACGCCATGACGCGAGACAGTGTCTCGAGGCCCGCCTTGGAAACTGCATAAGGAGCTCGGTTCGCAGGCGCAAGATGACTTGCGATCGACGAGATGTTGAGAATCGTGCCGCCCTGTCCGCGTTCGACCATCGCGCGCGCGCCGGCCTGGGCCATGATAAAGCAGCCATGGAGGTTGATGCGAAGCACGCGCTCCCACTCTTCAAGCGGCAGGTCGATGACAGGAGCGCGATCGTGCCCTACTCCGGCGGCCGCATTGTTAATCAGGATGTCGGCTCCTCCAAAGCGCTCGACCGTCGCCGAAACAACCTCTCGACCCGCGCGAACGTCGCCTACGTCGGAGACCATCGCGAGAACTCTGACGCCGAGAGTCTGCGCCTCGTCGGCGACGCTATCGATATCATTCCAGCCGATCCGCTTTTCCTCGGGCGGATAATGGGTGGGATCACGGCCTGTGCCCGTCAAAACGAGATTCACGCCCTGTCGCGCGAGTTCCATCGCAATTTGCCGGCCGATGCCGCGGTATCGGCCGGCGCCCGTGACGATGGCCGTCTTCCCTGCGAGTTCGGGGCACCATCGCCCGCGCTGCTTAGTGTCCACAAGACTCTCCATTCCAGAGAATCAATCCTCGCGGTATCAGCAGATCCGGCCTGCAAAAGCTTGCAACATCGGGCAGCCTAGGGCTCGGTTCCGGTGGCGGGCGCTTTAGTCGAGTTCATCCCGCTCACCGCATGCACCGCTGCGCGGCGGCCCGAGAAAACGGTGTCGGCGATGGAGCTGCCACTCATATTATAGGCCATCGAGCAAAGTCCAACCGCAGTTCGACCCGCCGCATAGAGGCCACGGATCGGCCTGCCATCGACGTTCCTTACGAGACCGGTCTCCTGTTCCACCTCCAGCCCTCCCAGCGTAAAGACCCAGGCCGGCGCAAACTTGTTGCTGATCGAGACGTTCACCGCGTAGTAAGACGATCCCCTGATTAGTTTCAGCTTGTCCGGCGACTTTCCCAACGGGTCGATCGCACCGTCGCCTGTATTGGCGTTAAACGCGGCGATCGTGCTTTCAAGACCTGCCGGATCGACGCCGCATTTCTTCGCCAGCGCACGCAGCGAGGTACCGCGTTTCGTGCCGCCAAGAAAAATATTCATCAAGGCAGGCGCGCCATAGATCAAAAACACATTCTTTCCTGGGAAAAGAGATTGCTTTATTGCCTGCCAGAAGTGCGTCGCATCAAGGATCAGCCACGCCATACCGCTCTGGTCCTGCTCCGCGATCGCATTGCCGACAATCGACGTATACGCGTCTTCATTGACGAATCGCTGGCCCGTGCTGTTCACGATCACGCCGCCGAGAAAGGCCTCCGGGGGTGCGATCATGCGGGCAAGAAACATGCGCTCCATCAGTTGCGTCGCTCCGCCCACGGATTGGCCCATGGCGATGCCGCTCCCGTCGCACCCCATCGAACCCAGGCGCTGAATACCCAGGTAATTGTCTCCCAAGACACGGCGGTACTTGCGTAGCATGTCGACGTTGTTGACGAATCCGCCAGTGGCCAGAATCACCCCGGCGCGCGCACGGAACCGCTTCGGAGCACTCACTGCGGCTTCCATTGCATTGCATGCGTCAATAGCGCGCTGCGCCCGCTTCGCATTCAGCGGTTTCATGGGCGAAACTTTGGCGTACAGCTCGTCGCGCTTATTCCATAGCTCCTCGGGGATTGCATTGACCTCGATCCCGATGACCTGACGATCTCTATCGAGGATCAAGCGTCGGGCGGGTGTATGCGGGAAGAAACGCACGCCGAGTCGCGACGCCACTGCGGACAGCTTTTCATAATACAAATAGCCACCGAAGCCAGAGACCATCGGGCGATGTCCGCGGGGTGCCGGGCGCGACTTATCCATGAAGGCAGGGGTTGCCTCGTTTCCGGAATAGTACAGATAGTGAGGATGAGGCGGATAAGCCGTCTTTTTAAAATAAGGATTGCCGGCGAAGGGCACGCCGTGCGCCTCGATCCATTCGAAATCGGCCACGCTGCGCTCACAAAGCCGCCGCAGAGTCGCATCCGTCAACGGCGTGCCCTCCGCCCGTAGATACTTGAACATCTCCTCGGGCGTGTCGTTGACGCCGCCCTCCCGCTGATACTTCGTGCCGCCACCCGCATAGTAGACGCCGCCGCTGTAGCGAGTCGCACCGCCGCCAGCAAAACGATCGATTGCGATCACACCCGCACCACTCTCGCGCGCCTGAATCGCCGCCGACAGGCCCGCACCCCCAAAGCCAACCACAATCACATCCGCCTCATTGTCCCAGGCGAAACGCGAGGGGTCGTCAACCACCAGGGGCGGTGCGACGCGATCTTCAGTCGAAGAACGAATCTCGGCCATCTTTATCCCTCCTATCAGGACGGGCCCACGAGCGCGGCTCGCCCCCGCCGCCGGTCACCCATCCTGCCCCGAAAACGCGCGCGCCCGACGGTGTCCCAGTGAAACGCATAGGTCGAGGCCGATGGTTTGGAGGGGCGGAAACGCCGCCGCAGTCGCGGAAGGTCCTCGGCAGCGATCTGATTCAGGGCGTGTTTGCGCCTGTGCTGGCGAGCCCCGTGAGCTCATGGTGTGGGGTGACCTCTTCATCGACAAAGAAAAACACCGACGCGCTGCGGTCCATGAACCGCTCCTCATCCCCGAAAATCTGCTCGCTGATTGACGGATCTCCCATCGTCTTCGCCATGCGATCGTAAGCGGAGCGGCTTTCAAACGTCACCTCGGTCATCACATCGAAATCCGGCAAAGGATTATGGGTGCCGGCACCCGCATCGAAATTGAGATCGTGCCGGATGTAATTGCGGCGGTAATCTTTGAAAAACGGCAGCAAACGAAGTGCCAACGCGGTATGGCGCTTCTCGTAATATTCGCGGAATTGCTCTACCGTCGTACCTTGCCTTCGCTTGAAGAGAAAAATCAGCTTTACCATGGTTCTCCAAGCCCATCATGAGAGTGACGTGAATACGTGGTCGTCACTGTATGGCCCTCGCGCCTCGAGGGCGAGAGGCCGATTGCCGTCATCGGACTCTAGACCAACGCCGAACGGACGAGCACAGTATCAGCGTAATAAGGCCTGAGTTCCCTTATTTTCCCGCCGACGAACGTCCATTTTTCCGCCAATGGGAACGAAATTCGGCGACCGGTCTTCTTGGAGGTCACACTGAAGATCCCATATCCCATGGCACACAGGTCGCTGGACATTATTTCCACAATGTCAAATTGGATGTCGGCCCATACCTCCGTGACGGCAGTGATTGCTCTTCGAAACTCGGCGACGCCTTTATAGGTTCCGCCGTACGGCAAACCGTCCACCTCGATAAGCACGGACTCATCGTCAACGTAACTAAACCAGCGCTCCAACTCACCTGAAAAGAAGGCCTTATACAGTTCCCGAGTCAGTCTTTCATTCTCCGCTGCGCTAGGCATGCACCTTCCTCCCGATGATTTATCCAGGCGTCATCTTTGCGGAAATGTTACCCAGAACCTTGCCCTAGCGCTAGGACACTCTCGGCCATTTCATGTTCATCGCTCGCCAACGCGCGGCGTCAGGAGACGAATGAAAACAGCGAATCCCCAACGTCATCGAACCAACATTTTTTCTTGTTTCAAAACCCGTTTGCTTGGACGAAGATTTCCGTTGTGACTACAATCAACCGATGACAGCCCTATCAACATCGTCTTCGCGAAAACGTCGATGAAATGCACTGCCACCGAGTTGCCGGCCGATTTCGATCTGTCCGCCCTCAATGCAAAATATCAGCAGGAGCGAGACAAGCGCCTGCGCCCTGACGGCGCGCGCCAATATGTGGAAGTCATAGGCGACCTAGCGCGCTACTACGAAATCGACCAGCATTCCCCTCCCATAGTCCGGGACCCGCTTTCGGAGGACATCGATGTTGTCATCTTGGGCGGCGGCTTTGCCGGTCTCGTCGCCGGCGCCCGCCTAAAACAGGCGGGCGTCGCCAATGTGCAAGTAATCGAGATGGGAGGGGATTTCGGTGGCACCTGGTATTGGAACCGCTACCCACGAGTCCAGTGCGACGTCGAGTCGTATACCTATCTGCCGTTGCTCGAGGAGCTCAACTACATCCCGAAGGAAAAATATTCCTTTGGCGCCGAGATCTACGAGCATTGCCAACGAATCGGGAAGCATTATGGTCTATACGGGCGGGCGCTCTTCGGCACGATCGTGCGCACGCTTCGATGGGATGAATCACTTAGGCGCTGGCGGATCGGCACAAACCGTGGCGACGACATTCGCGCCCGGTTCGTCATCATCGCCGCTGGGTCGTTGAATAAGCCCAAGCTGCCCGGGGTATCAGGCATCACCAGCTTCAAGGGGCGCTCATTTCACACCGCCCGGTGGGATTATGAATACACGGGGGGAGACACCAACGGGGGCCTCGTCAAGCTCGCCGACAAGCGCGTCGCGATAATCGGATCTGGAGCGACCGGGATCCAATGCATTCCCACACTGGGCCAGTTCGCACAGCATCTGTACGTCTTCCAACGCACGCCGTCATCCATTGGCGAGCGCGGCAATCGGCCTACGGATCCGCAGTGGGCACAATCGCTGAAGCGCGGTTGGCAGGAGGAGCGGCAACGTAGTTTCCACGCCGGCGTGTTCGCGGGTCTCCCCTCGCCGGAAGCTGATTTGATCTGCGATGGGTGGGGGGAGATCAATCGCAATGTGGCCGCAAAGGTCATCGCCATGGGCAACCCCGAGTTGACGGCTGAACAGTTGGCCAAGATTCGGGAGATCGAAGACCACAAGACGATGCAGAGACTGCGCCGACGCGTCGATCTCGTCGTTAAGGACAAGAGAACGGCCGAGATATTGAAGCCGTGGTACCGATTCCACTGCAAGCGGCCGTGCTTCAACGACGATTACTTGGCGACCTTTAACCGCCCGAATGTGACGCTGGTGGATGTGTCTGAGTCGAAGGGAATCGAGCGAATCACGGAGAAGGGAATCGTCGCCAATGGGGTCGAGTATGAAGTCGACTGCATCATCTACGCCAGCGGCTTCGAGATCACGAATGATCACAAGCGCCGGCTCGGCCTTGATTTGATCGAGGGCCGGGGCGGCTTGTCGCTCTACGACCACTGGCGCGGAGGATACAAGACCTTGCACGGCATGTCCGTCCACGGTTTCCCCAATTTCTTTTATATGGGCTACTCCCAAACCGCAACCGTGGCGGCCCACAATCTGCGATTCGAACAACAGGGATTTCATATCGCTCACATCATCAAGGAAGTGATGGCGCGTGGTGCAGCCACCATTGAGCCCACTAAGGAAGCCCAGGATGGATGGTGCAGGATCATTCGGGAAACGGCCGTAATAAATAGACAGAGCCTTGACTGCACGCCGGGCTATTTCAATGACGAAGGATCGGGCCGGTCGGCTCTGTTTGGCGAACCCTATGGACCAGGGTTTTACGCCTTCGACGACCTGTTGAAATTGTGGCGCGCGAAGGGTGACTTTGAGGGCATGGCGCTCGGTACGTGATCCATGTCGAGAGATATTGGCTGACGAATGAGGAAGAACGATCGCATGTCCCAGAATCGTGTGTCTATGACGACTGACGCCGAAGCGCAGCGCGGGTTTCGCGTTCCGTTGATGTTCCATCCGAGTCACGACGTGCCGGACTTGCGGGAGGCCGAACGGTGGTTCGAACGTGTATTCGATCGCAAAAGTACCTCGCTCTCCGCGCTGATACGCGTTGGCAACTTGGCGCCCCGCCCCGACTACTCGATCTGGACGCCGATAAGCGACGTTTACTTCGATACGCTGGACCCGAAACTTTACATCGTCGACGGCGTTCAACGACTGCCGACGGTCGAGAAGCCGCACCTGCGGCGGATCGCATGGTACATCGATGGCTTAGAAGGATCGGATGCTGCATCCCGCGCAATCAGCGGAATGAACGCCGCGTACCGCACGCTCAAGCGACATGGTATTCGCGTCATGAATCAGGCCGAGGAATTGGTGGAAGGCGACGAAGCGCCCCTGGGTCGGTTCGGCTCCAAAAGGCAGATATTTTTCACTTTTCCAGAAGAAACGGGACTTAGCTACTCCTTCCTACCGCCGGTTCCGACACCGGAATTCGACTTCCGGACACAGCCAGGATGGGTGGTGCCGAAAGCCTCATCCGACGATCCACTCGGTATCGAGCGCTGCTCGCATCATACGGTACTCACGAGCCAGCCCGAACGGGCGCTGACGGTGTTGCGCGATGTGTTGGGTGGTGAAGTCTTTCACGAAGGCCGGAACGAAGCTCTAGGGGCCAACAGTCTCTATCTGCACCTTTCAGGATCGACCATTGAGTGCGCGGTACCCGACCCGGGCACCGCCGCCTATGCCGATTGGACTGAGCGTGCTCCGAACGACACCTACCACTCTCTCACCTGGAAGGTGGCGGATCTCGCGCGCGCCGAACGACATCTGCAGAAGCAAGGCGTTGGGATACGATCGCGGACTCACGACACCATCGTTACCGACCCCGCGACCAGCCTCGGAATCCCATGGGGCTTTTCCAGCACCCTGACGCCAGGCGACCCACGGCGGCCCATATGAATGACGTCGCGAGGTTCCTGGCTATCGAGGAGATCAAGCAATTGAAAGCCCGGTACATGCGATCGCTCGACGTCAAGGATTGGAATCTTCTACGAAGCGCCTTGGCCGATGACGTGGAGCTCGACTACCGCGGCGCTGCATCGGACACGGTGAGCGGCTTCAATGCCCTACCTGACACCTCCTCTTCGGTTTTGCGCGGCGCGGACCATGCCGTGCGTCTGATTGCGGGAATGATTGCGAACGTGACTACGGTGCACTACGCGCTGTTACCTGAGATTGAGATAAAGTCGGAGGAGAAAGCCTCCGGGATTTGGGCCATGATGGATATCTTGAGATTTCCCGACGGCAGCAATGTGCGAGAACTAATCGGATATGGTCACTACCATGAGGAATACGAAAGGGATGCGCGGGGATGGCGAATCAAGTCGCTGAGGCTCTCGCGGCTTCGCACAGACATGAAATACAGGAATCAAGCCGGCGTTTGAGCGACCGTATGGAGGAAGGATGACAGATCATCAGGTACGTAAGGTGGCCCTCGTCACGGGAGGGGGTTCCGGCATCGGTCGCGCCGCCGCAGAAGGCTTCGTCGAACGCGGCTACGCGGCTGCCATCTTGGACATCAACGAGGGTGCGGGCCGCGAGGTGGAAACCCGGCTTCGGGAGCGTGGCGAATGCGTATTCATTCGTTGCGACGTTGCCGATGATGAGAATGTGCGACGGGCGGTCGAGGAAATAGCGAATGTCTATGGACGATTGGACGCGGCGTTCAATGCCGCCGCGATTTCGGGGAATGAAGGGAAGGCTACGGGCGACTATGATATGGAGAGCTGGAACCGCGTGATTGCGGTCGACCTTACCGGCATCTTTTCTTGCATGCGTTATGAAATCCGGCAGATGCTGAAGACAGGCGGCGGTTCCATCGTGAATTGCGCTTCGGTCGGCGGCCTGCGGGGCGCACCTCTCCTGCCCGCCTATGTGGCGGCCAAGCATGGCGTCGTCGGCCTGACGAAGACCGCCGCGCTCGAGTATGCGCGCAAGGGAATCCGTGTAAACGTCGTCTGCCCGAGCACGACGGAGACGGGCATGATCCCCCCGGAGAGAAGAAAGGAGATCATGGAGGCTGCGGCCGTCAAAATTCCGCTTGGCCGTGTTGCACAGCCCTCCGAGATCGCTTCCGCAGTGATGTGGCTATGCGATGCGAGTGCCAGTTTCGTGACGGGACAGGCCATCGCCGTGGACGGTGGGCGTTCCGCACACTAGTGGCCTGTAACAACTGATTTTGCACTGATGTGTCGCGATGGATCTGCATATTTCCACTTCACGGT
>Ga0302324_100029930_pt1 | contig 10303 bp, 7 predicted proteins | sample Palsa_T0_1_FD_201949 | JGI IMG/M metagenome (GOLD analysis project Ga0302324, IMG submission 201949) | Peat permafrost microbial communities from Stordalen Mire near Abisko, Sweden - Palsa_T0_1 | ecosystem: Environmental > Terrestrial > Soil > Palsa > Peat permafrost | place: Sweden: Abisko... | reverse complement strand
TCGCGTTTTCCTTTAAAAAAGGCCGGCCGATTTGCGCATATACCAGTAGCGGAACTTGATCACAGGAATGGACGGCAGATATGATGGAAAGAAAAAGGCAAGTGGAAGCAATCACTTTGGTGGATGCCAGGGTGCCGGAGCCCAGGATGACGTTTCAGGATATCCACAGCGTGGGAGCGAGGAGACATCCCCAGCGGTGGGTGGACGCGAATCGTGCGGCGGTTTCGGTGCTGTGGGGCACCAAGGTTCACCCCGATGACCCGGAAATGAGACGGCTGATTTCCCTGGTGGTGCTGCGAGTTCTGGACGCCGCCAAATAAGCGGTCAATACCTCCACGCGACCACCGCGTGGACGCCGCCCAGTACGATCAGCGCGATCGAGAGCGGCACATGCACCAGCAGCCAGCTATGCAGCCATAGATACAGGCGCTTTTGCCGGATCAGCTGGCGCTCTTCCTCGCAAATGCTTTCGAGATCGGCGATGGTGGCATGGGCCGTCGCGGGGAGTTTACGGCGGAGAGCCTCGAAGAAGGCACCGGCGCGGTCGCCATCGGCCAGCACGGACGCCCCCCCGTCCGGATGCTGAAGAAACGGAAGAATCATGTTGCGATAAACGCCGGCGACATAATCGCGGTCTTCCGTTTCCAGTTCGATCATCTCCGCGGATTCGGGAGCGGCGCCCGCATCCGCTTCCGTAAATAGCACCCGCACCCGGGCTTCCGCCTCCGCCAGCAACTGCTCACGCACGTGGGGGATTTCTTCGTAGATCGTTTCGAGCGGCACCATCGAGGTGATCATCCCGGGTACAAAATGCTGGATCGCGGCGCCGCCCACGCCACTCAGAAACACCAGGAACAGCAGAGCCATCAGGACCGAAGCCAGCGGCCCGCGGGCGCTGAATCCGGAGTGGAACAGAATCATCGGCAAGGTCAGCAGACCAAACCAGATGTGGCCGCGCATCCAGGTTTGGGAGCGGCCCAGCCGCCAGACGGGAACCCTTTTGCGGGCGCCCAGCAGCGCCGCGAACAGCATCATGCCATAGCCGGCTATGCCGTACAGCAGACCCGGGATGCTGCCGCCGCTGGGTCTGGTGGTCAGAGCGTAAGGCACATAGGCGGCCGAGGCCAGCACCAGGATTGCCAGCGCCCACAGCGACCAGGAACGGTGAGATTGGTCGATACGCATGGTCGATGATCAGGCCCGCTCCGTGGTTTTTATGCCGCTGTAGGCTTTGAAGAACTGGTTGGGATCCACGCGATGCGCCGCATCATGCGGACAGGCGTACACGCAGCTGGGCTCCGCATGTTCGGAGCACAAATCGCACGAAGTGGCTTTGCGCTTGACCACGGCTTTCACTTGCTTGGGAGCCGTCAGATCCTTCAGCATCACCTCGAACGGATGCATATTGATATTCCCATAGGGACAATTCTGGGCGCACAGGCCGCACCCGACACACCAGTCCTCAATCACGATTTCGAGCGAATTGCGGCGCCGGATAGAGCCGACCGGGCAACCCACCATGCACAGCGGATCGCGGCACTGCCGGCAGGAAGTCGCCACCAGATAGTTCTCAAACCGCAGCCCTTCCCGGATCAGACGCGTGACTCCATCGTGGGCGTCGGCGCAGGCCCGGACGCAGTTGTCGCAGCGGGTGCATTTCTCCAGATCGATCAGTAGCAGGCTGTTGGCTTCCATCAGCCCCTGGGCGAGAAAGGAATTCAGGGACACGCCCGTGACGGCCGCCATGTGCCGGGTATTCTGTTCCTCGCGCTCGCGGGCGACCGCGGTTAGGTCGCGCTTGATGGTGGGGAAACGCTCCAGCATGTCGTGAAAATCCTCGGCGCCGATGCGCAGCAGCTCGACGTGATCGAGCGCGCTCACGGTGGCCGTCCGCAATCCGTTAGTCAGCAGGCCGATTTCGCCGAAATAGCCGCCCTTTCCCAAATAGGCGCGCACCAGATCGCCGCCCGGATGTTCTTCCGTGACCTTCACGAATCCAATGCGGACCAGATAAAAGGCGTCGGCAATGTCGCCCTGGCGGCAGATGACGTCTCCCTTCGATAGCCGGATCAGCTCGACTCGCGAAGCCAGGGATTCGATGAAATCCGGACTCAGGCTGGCGAACAGCGGCACGGTGCGCAAATGATCGTCCAACGCGCGGCGGCGGTAATTGGCTTCGAGCTCGGAGCGCAGCGTCTTGTTGCGCAGGATGACGTCCAGAACGTTGCGCAGCATTTCGAACATGACGCAATCGGTCGAGGCGCGCACGGTGGCCGACCGCGGATACAGGTTCATGCACGTCATTTCGCCGAACAGCTCGCCCGGTCCCAGCTCTGCGACGGGATTATCGTAAGGCAGATCGACCGACGCGTCGATCGAAATGGAACGCGGATGGTCGGCGCCGGCCCTGTGCCGGTCCCCGCCGGTCAGCCGGCTGGTCAGCTTGCTGAAGAACCCGGTGGCCCCGCCGAAGGTGGATACGTGCGCCATCGGTGTCGCGAGGAAAATCTGGACCGTGCCTTCGAGAATGTAGAACGCCGTCGACCCGTATTCGCCTTCGCGGCATATGATTTCGCCCGCCTTGAAGTGCCGTTTGATGACCGCGTTCGCGTTCAATTCCAGAAACGTGCCGGATACTCTCTGGAAGAAAGGAAGCTGCTTCAGTTCCGGGACCGCGACCGGTTCTCCGCCGGGCAGAACAGTTTGGATGACGCTCTTATTGGTCAGCGCGCCCGTGGGACAGGACACCATGCACTCGCCGCAGGAAACGCAGGAGGAGTTGCCCATGGGCCGGCTCAGGTCGAAGGCGATTCCCGCATTGTAGCCTTTGCCGCGCCTGCCCAAAACGTCGTTCATGCGGATTTCATCGCATCCGCGGATGCAGCGGTCGCACAGAATGCAGGCCTCATGATCCACCGAAATGACCAGCGAGGAGTCGTCCTGTCCGCGCGGCGAAACTCTTTTGGGGAAGCGCGGCGCCGTGATGCCCTCCAGGCGGGCCAGCGTTTCGAGCTCGCAGTCTCCGCTCTTCCGCTGCCGCGCGCAAGGGCTCGGATGGTCCGACATCAGCAGCTCGATCAGCATCCGCCGCGATTTTTTAACTTTTTCGGAATTCGTCTGGACCTTCATCCCCTGCTCGGCGGGGCGCACGCAGGACGCTTGCAGCACTCTCTCGCCGCAGTCGACGGAGCAGACGCGGCAAACGCCTACCGGCCTTTCGTTCTGCTGGTGGCAAAGCACCGGGATCGGTATTCCATGGATTCGCGCCGCGTCAAAGACGCTAGTGCCTTCATCGACCGTCACCGTCCGGTCATCGATGGTCAGCTCGATTTGATTCACCGGCGCGCCTCCTGCGCCGCGGGGGTCGACCGCATCGGGCAGACTCCCGCGGGACACTTCCGGTGCAATACATGGGCTTCGATTTCCTCCCGGAAATTCTCCAGGCCGGTCAGGATAGGGTAGGGAACAAACTGGCCCAGGCCGCAGATGGATGTCTGTTTCATCGCCTCGGATAACTCCATGATCAGATCCACATCGGACGCCGTCCCTTTTCCCTGGGTCCAGGATGTCAGAATATCGGTCATCTTCGCCGATCCCATCCGGCAGGGGACGCACTTCCCGCAGGATTCGTTGCGGAAGAAGGTCACCGTATTCAGGACCATGTCCAGGATGCAGCGCGTGTCATCGAGCACCACGATCGCTCCCGAGCCCAGCATTGTCCCGGCGGCGGACATCGACTTGAAATCGAGCCGCGTATCGAGCTTCGACGCCGGCTGATATCCGGACGCGGCGCCCGACGGCGCGAACGCTTTCACTTTCCTGCCGTACGGCGGCCCGCCCGCCAGTTTGTATACCACGTCTGAGAGCGGCAGGCCCATCGGGATCTCATAGACGCCCGGGCGCACCACGTCGCCCGATATGCCCACGAATTTCAGTCCCGACGCCGCCTCATGATGGCCCTGACTCTTGAACCATTCCACGCCCTGCGCCAGAATCTGCGGAACGTTCGAGAAGGTCTCGACATTATTGAGCGTCGTGGGTTTCATCCACAAGCCGTGCGTCACGGAGTTGGGCGGCTTATTGCGAGGCTCCGCGCGTTTTCCTTCGATCGCTTCCAACTGCGCGCTGCCTTCCCCGCAGACATATCCTCCGGGGCTGATGAACATTTCCAGATGAAACGACAGGTCGGTGCCCAGGATATTATCGCCCAGTAGGTTCTCGCGCTTGCAATTCTCGATCTCTTCCCGCAGAATCGCTTCCTGTTCCTTGTATTCGTGGCGCAGATAAATGTAGCCGCTCTGCGCGCCCGCCACCAGCGCTCCGATAATGACGCCCTCCACCACCAGGTGCGGCAGGTAGGTCATGATGTAGCGATCTTTGGTAGTCCCCGGCTCGCATTCGTCGGCGTTGCAGACGATGTACTTCACATTGCCGGGAAGCTTCCTCACCACGTCCCATTTGATGCTGGTGGGAAAACCCGCGCCGCCCATGCCGCATAACCCCGCGGCTTTAAGCGTCGCGATCACGCCATCCCAGTCCCGGGTTTCCACCAGTTTGCGCAGCGCCCCGTATTTTGCGACTCCATGGTACGGATCGGACTTCAGCTTGCCAGGAGGCCTCTCCGGCGCGGTCGGCGGCAACTCCAGCCCGCCCAGCGCCGTCTGCACCAGAATTTCCGCCTGCTCCATCGTGACGTCGCGATACAGCGTCTCATTGATCGTCAGCGCGGGCGCGGAATCGCATTGCCCCAGGCAGGACCGTTCGTGAATATCGACCGCGCGCTTGCCCAGGGGCAGAAATCGCTGCCGCAAATCCGCCGTCAGGCGCTCCGCCCCGCGCAGATGACAGGTCATGTCGCGGCACACTTCCACGTGCACCTTCGCGGGCGGCGAAAGATGAAATTCCGGGTAGAACTCGGCCACGCCGTTGATCCTGTACAAAGGCAGGTTCAACTGCTTCGACAAGGCTTGCATTGGCTCCGGCGGCAGGTATCCGTGTTTATGCTGGATCGCTCTCAGTTCGTCGAAAAGCAATGCTCCTCCCTTAAATCCGCCTTCTCGCGGCATGAAACCGATTGTTTCAGAGTATACCGTTTTAGCGCGGTAATGGCATCTTGCATCACGCCCGCGCGCAAGTCATAATACTAAAGTTCTGGGAACGCTGGAAGCCAATGTCAAGCCGAATTAGAACAACGAAGCAATTGGCTCGCCGCATCAACAAGGAATATTTCAAGAAGCTTGCATTCATTCCGCGATGGCGCCGGCTGCTTTCCTTAATCGTCACGGTCCTGGGGCTCGGTTGGTTGGTATGGTACGCCTTCGCGCGCGATGCTTCCATTTATAGCGCCGGCCCTCTCACCAAGGCGCACGCTTCGTTGGGATCCCAGTGCGGCTCCTGCCACAATCAGGAAAAGGGAATCGCCAGAATGGTGGCGGACACGCAGTGCCTCTCCTGTCATGATGGTCCGGTGCATAGTGCGCGCCAGGTGTCGACTCCCGCCTGCGCGGAATGCCACGTCGAACATCAGGGCCTGGAGACTCTTATGGTGTCGGGCGACAGGATGTGCACCAGTTGTCATTCCGACCTGCACACCACGGGCGGCGCTCCCAAGGTGGCGGCGGCCATTCATTCGTGGAGCAATGGACATCCCGAATTCGACCTTCCCAAGCAAGATCCGGGACAAATTAAATTCAACCATAAGGTGCATCTGAAAAAGGACCTGCGCGGCCTGTCCGGTCTGGTGCAGCTTCGCTGCCGGGATTGCCATCGGCCTGCCGGAATCGGCGCGCCGGCCGACCCGTCGGGAAGCGTCAGCGGTCCGCGCCCCTCCCGCGCCTACATGGCTCCCATCACCTACGCCGGGCAATGCGCGTCTTGTCATCCCCTGGAATTCGATCCGCGTATGACGGAGGTCGCCCCGCATAAGGACCCGCAGGTCGTGCATGAGTTTCTAGTCGCGAAGTTTAGCGCGTATATCCAGGCTCATCCGGAATTGCTGCCGGAGTCTGCAAGGGCCCAGCGAATCGTTCGCCAGACTCAGGACCCCCTGGCGGGAAGCGCCCGCGAATGGGTGTTGCTGCGTGTCGCCGATTCGGAGCGCTTGCTGTGGACCAAGACGTGCCTCCAATGCCATCGCCTGACCCCTGATGGCGCCCTTCCGCGCGTCGCACCCGCCAATCTCAATGCCCGGTGGCTGAAGCATGGTAACTTCGATCATTCCGCCCACGCTTCGGTCGACTGCGAGCGCTGCCACACGGCCGCGGCGGGCAGCGAAAGGACGTCCGATGTTCTGATTCCGGGCGCCGCTGTTTGCCGGGAGTGCCACGCCTCCGGACGGGCCGCGTCCGCGGGAACAGAATGCACGGAGTGTCACGAGTATCACGACTGGACCAAGGAAAAAGATGTTCGGCATAGTAAGGTGGGACTCTAAATGCGCGGGCAAACGGAGGAAATTTTGTTGCGTCGTCATTCCGCTTTCCTAATGGTGCTGGCTTGCCTGCTGGTTCCGGCGCCGGCCTTTCCAGCCGATGCAGCGCCCGGAAATTACACCGGCCCCGGCTCCTGCGGTTCCACCAGTTGTCACGGAGGAATTCGCCCTCGCTCGGACAACGCCGTTCTGCAAAACGAATTCACCACCTGGACCTTGCAGGATAAACATGCGCGCGCCACCGGTGTCCTGAACAACGATGTGGGCAAGCGCATGGGCGTAATTTTGGGAATCGATCCCTCGCAATCCTCCAAGTGCCTGGTTTGCCATTCGCTCAACGTGCCCGAAGATCGCCAGACGCGGAGCTTCGATAAGGGCGAGGGAGTGAGCTGCGAAAGCTGTCACGGACCCGCCTCCAATTGGCTTGGCCCCCATACCCAGCGCGGCTGGCAGTACGAAAAAGGGCTCGAACTGGGGATGAAGAACACCCGCAATCTGATGGGCCGCGCCGAGGTTTGCCTGGGCTGCCATCTGGGCGACGACAACCGCTCGGTCGATCATGAGATGATCGCCGCCGGCCACCCCGATCTCTATTTCGAACTCGATTCCTTCACCGCCGCGATGCCGCCGCACTGGAAGGAGACGGACAAGGATCCGTGGATCGATGTGCGCGCGCTGGCCGTCGGGCAGGGCGTGCAACTGCGCGAAAACCTCCTTCGTATTTCCCGCGAGGCCAAACATTTCTGGCCCGAGTATGCCGAACTCGATTGCTTCGCCTGCCATCACAGCTTGACGGCTGCCAAAGATAGCTGGCGCCAGGCGCGCGGCTATCCCGATCGGCGCGCCGGGAATCCGCCCTGGAACTCCTCGCGCTACGTGGTGTTCCGCGTAATCCTGGGCCAACTCGACCGCGACTCAGCAGCGCGTCTCGATGCCGGGATTAAGCAAGTGGATGAGCTGGTCAGCGACATCCGCGCCGACCCCGCGAAAATTGCCCAAGCCGCCGCGCAAGCGGCAACGACAGCCGACGAAGTTGCTAAACGGATGCCTGGAATCCAACTGGACGGCTCCGTCGGCTGGCGCCTCATCAAAGCTATTACCGCAAACTCGGACAGCATCGCCGGCGCGGGCGAGCGATCCGCCGAGCAGGCGGCCATGGTCCTCGATTCCGTGTTCCTGGCTTCGAACCGCGCGGCCAAGGTCGCCAATTCCCAGCAGATCAGCCGCGCGATTGCCGCGCTGTTTCAACTGGTGGAGAATCCTTCCGCCTATAATCCCGCCCCCTTCGCTCAACAAATGCGCAGCATCGGCGCTCTGGTGCAGTGAGTGCGGGCATCGGTTCACGCTGCCGCCTGCCTGTGCCTGCTTGCCGGCGCCGGTGAAGCCGCGCCTTATCAACAAAGGATTCCGCGCCAGGACCCGCGCCAGGCGGGATCGGTGCAGGGAATCGTCAAAGCGCCGGATGGCCGCGTGCTTGGCGGCGTGCGCCTGGTATTTCGCCGTCAGGGCTCCGGAGGTGAAACCGTGGTGCTCAACACCGGCGGCGGAGTTTTTCTGCTGCGGGATCTGACGCCGGGCGCCTATTCCATTACCGCGACGCTCGATGGATTCGAGCCTCTGCTTCTGGAGAATCAACAAGTGGCAGCGCATGATCCAACGATTATTGAGCTGACTCTAAAGCCACTCGCGGGCCCAGCCAAAGCCCCCGAAAATCTTCCGCTCCACCGCTTCGATGCCGAGTCCGGTCCATCCACTTATCACCTGCTGCTTCCACCCCCGCCGCCCGACACCACGCTGACGGTGGCTCCTCCTCTGGCCGACGAAGAAGAGGTGTTCACATCCGTCCCCAATCGCTGGAATCTGAAATTGCCCGACTTCCGCCGCTATGATACTCCCGGCGACGTGCAGTTTGTCCCCGGGCATTTCTTCGATCCTTTCAATACCAACAAGCTCAAGGGCGACGTCCCTGTCCTGGGGCATCGGATCTTCCTCAATCTCGGTTTTGTGAGCGACACGTTGAACGCCGGCCAAACCGTCCCTCTGCCCCCGATTCCTTTTAAGGACAACCCGCAGCATTTCGGCTTCGGTCAGTATGCGATGAGCCAGAACTTCGCCATGACCGCTGATTTGTCGCAGGGCGACGCCGCGTACCGGCCCGTCGACTGGCGCATCCGCGTGACCGCCGATGTCGATCTGAACTACGTCGGAGTGAAGGCTCCCGGACTGCTCGATTTCAACCAGGACAACACCACGCGCTTCGACCGGCACACTGCCTTGCAGGAAGCCTTCGGCGAATTGAAGCTCAAGGATCTGAGCAACGAATACGATTTCGTCTCCATTCGCGCCGGCATTCAGGGTTTCAATAGCGACTTCCGCGGCTTTATATTCTCCGCCTCGCAGCCCGCCGTGCGCATCTTCGGCAATCTGGACAGCAATCGCTATCAGTACAACCTCGCGGCTTTCGATATGCTCGGCAAGGATCCCAACAGTGGATTGCTGACCTTCGATTCACGCCATCAGCGCGTATACATCGCGAACCTCTACCGCCAGGATTTCCTCATTCCCGGCTACACCGCCGAAGTGAGTTTTCATTACGACAAAGACGACCCTTCGACCGGCGTCAACCGCGATGGATTCATGGTTCGTCCGACGCCTTTCGGCGCGTTCCAGCCGCGTTCAGAACGCGCTTATTATTATGGATTCGCCGGCGATGGTCACTGGGGCCTCATCAATCTGACGCACGCGTTTTACCAGGTCGTCGGTACCGACAAATACAACCCTTATGCGGCACATGAGGTTTCGATCAACGCCCGCATGGCGGCTCTCGAACTTTCGCTCGATCGCAACTGGCTGCGCTACCGGGCATCGTTTTTCTACGCCTCGGGCGACCGCAACCCGGCGGGCAAAACCGCCACCGGCTTCGACAGCATCGACGACAACCCGAATTTTGGCGGCGGCACGTTCAGCTATTGGGACCGCGTGTCTCTGGTCGGCTCCGGCGTTGGCATCAACATTACTAACGGCAACAGTCTGATTCCGGACCTGCGCACCAGTAAAGCGGATGGACAAGCAAACTTCGTCAACCCCGGCCTGTTCCTCTACAACGCCGGCGTCGATGCGGACCTCACTCCGAGGCTGCGCTTATTTACCAACCTCAATCTGATTCGCTTCGCCGACACCGAGCCTCTGGAGTTGCTCCTAGGGCTCAAGAACATTCACGCGGGCGCCGGAGCCGATTCCGGGATCGGCGCGACCTATCGCCCGAAGCTTTCCGGCAACATCAGCCTCACCACCGGATTTAACGCCTTCTTTCCTTTTGCGGGTTTTCAAGAAATCTATACGGGCCGCACGCTGTTCGGGGTTTTCTCGAACGTGCGTTTCCGCTTCTGAGGACGAATGACCGACACTAATCCACGGCAGCACGGACTCCCCATCGCAGCAGCGGGCCTCGTCACCATCGCCATTTGCGTCGTCCTCTATATGATGGCCGCCGCCTCCGCGCAGACTCCCGCGCCCTATCAGACCGCGGAGGAAGCCCGGCAAAAAGGCGCGGGCTGCGTCACCTGCCATCTCAGTACCGATTCCCCCAGCATGCATCCCAGCGGGCTGGTGCAGATCGGCTGCACCGATTGCCACGGCGGCAACTCGGGTGTCTCCGCGCCCCCAGGCTCACATCGCGGCGAGCCGCAATACACCCGCGCCATGTCCGACGCTCATCCGCATCCGAAAATCCCCGCGCTATGGAAAAGCTCCGCCAACCCGGTTCGTTCCGAGACTGACTGGCTGAAGGAATCCGCCGAATATATCCGCTTTGTCAATCCCGGCGATCTCCGCGTGGCCCATGAAACCTGCGGATCGGCCGGCTGCCATCCCTCT
>Ga0302324_100029929_pt1 | contig 10303 bp, 5 predicted proteins | sample Palsa_T0_1_FD_201949 | JGI IMG/M metagenome (GOLD analysis project Ga0302324, IMG submission 201949) | Peat permafrost microbial communities from Stordalen Mire near Abisko, Sweden - Palsa_T0_1 | ecosystem: Environmental > Terrestrial > Soil > Palsa > Peat permafrost | place: Sweden: Abisko... | reverse complement strand
CCTCAAGGCACTTGGAAACGAGGGCGAGGTGCGGCTCGAATTCAAGGATTCGCAGTCGGCCGGGCAGATGCGGCCTGAGGATCCCGATGCGGAATATAAATACCGCTACGTCCTGATGCCGATGCGCATCTGATCAGGGCGCGGGCAAACAAGAGAGCACAAAATAGCGCCTGGCAATCGCCGGGCCGCGCCATTTCCATGGAAGTGTTGCGCGCCTGATCCGGCCTACGTATGGTTTTCCATACAATGCAGGGCCATTTGAGGGTTTGTGCGCCGGCGGGATTGTGTTTATCTTTCTAGTTATCAATAAGATGTCACAGTCCACGAATAAGTGGAATGAGAATTGCAAGCCAACCGACAATCGACAATGACACGGGAGGTCGTGCACATGCGAAATTTTTTGACGACGGTGTTCCTTCTGGCGGGCGCACTGCTGTTTTCGACCCAACTGCAGGCGCAGGACACTGCCTCCATCACCGGAGTGATCGCCGACGCGACCGGCGCACTGATCCCGAATGTGAGCGTAAACCTGACAAATCCCGCCACAGGCGCGACCTATGTGGGGACGAGCAATGGCGAAGGGTCGTACACGATCGCCAATGTCCGGCCGGGGCCAGGATACAAGCTGACCTTGATGGCATCGGGGTTCAAAACGAAGGTGGTGACGGACATCTATCTAAACGTCGACGCCACCCGGACCCAGAATGTGCGACTCGACGTGGGCGGTTCGACGGCGTCGGTGGTGGTTTCAGCCTCGGCCGAGCAAGTGACGCTAGATACCACGGACGCAACCGTGGGCAACAACTTCGAAGTGCAGTTTCTGAATGACCTCCCCGTGGAGAATCGCGACAGCCCCGCTGCATTGTTCTACCAGCAACCCGGCGTGACGCTGGCCGGAGCGGTGACGGGCGCCCGGGTGGACCAGACCAACGTTACCTTGGATGGCCTGGAAGTCAACGACAATGCGACCGGCGAGTTTGGCGCGATTGTGGGAAACGCGCCGGTGGATTCGGTGCAGGAGTTCCGCGGCGTGACTGCCGGAGCGCTCTCCAGCGCCGGCCAGGGCAGCGGCGCTCAGTTTGAGCTTGTGACCCGCAGCGGAACGAATCAATTCCACGGTGCGGCCGTGGAGTATCACCGCGATACGGATCTCGAAGCGAACAACTGGTTCAACGACAACGATGGTGTTCCGCGGTCTCCGCTGATCCGCAACCAATTCGGCGGCAACTTCGGCGGACCGATCAAGAAAGACAGGCTTTTCTTCTTCTTCGACTACAACGGCCGCAGAGACACGCTCAGCAACCTGGTCGACCAGACGGTTCCGCTCGACTCCTACCGCGCCGGAAATGTTTCGTATTACAACGACCAGGGAGGAATCTCGACGCTGAGCCCGGCGCAGGTGCAGGCGCTCGACCCGGCGGGCATTGGCTTCAACTCCGCCTTTCTGACACTGATGAACAAGCGGTACCCGCATGCCAACGATCTGAGCGGCGACGTGGGCGACCTGGTGAATACGGCGGGTTTTCGCTTCAACGCGCCATTTCCCTACGCCGAAGACGACTACGTTCAGAGGGTGGATTACAACATGAACAGCACGATGAAGCTGTTCGGCAAGGGCAGCTTCACCCGGACGACCGGCACGCAGGGCGCGATTCAGTTCCCGGGCGACCCGCCGACCTACCTCTTCAAGGACCAGAGTTACGCGTGGGTCGTGGGCCACAGCTGGACGATCGGGACCAACAAGCTGAATCAGTTCAACGTCGGCGAGACATTTGAGAACTACCGGTTCGACAAAACCTACAATCCTCAGGGCGACGACGCGTTCAGTTTCAGCGGACTCACTGCCCCATACCAGAGCGGCTCCAACTCACAGGACCGCACCTATCCAATTCCGATAATCCGCGACGATTTCAGCTGGGAGAAGGGCAACCACAGCTTTGCCTTTGGCGGGACGTTCAAGTGGGAGACTCCCAATGAGTTCGCCGACGAAAACTTCAACTTCCCCGACGTCGGCGTCACCGGGAACACCTACCTGACCGGGCTTACACCAAACTTGCGGCCTGCGGATATCGACAACGACGTTATTAACGGCAATTCGACCACCATTTACGACAGCCTGTTTTCGACGGCCCTGGGAGTGATTCCTCTGGTAAGCAGCAACTTCAATTACAACAACAAGGGAGTAGCGCTGCCAACCGCATCCGGGCTCGATCTGAACTATCGCTATTACGAAACGGAGATCTACGGCGGCGACACATGGAAGCTCACACCGCATTTCACCCTTTCGTACGGACTGCGGTACCAGGCCTACACCGTGCCCTATGAGACGCACGGAACTGAGGCTGTATCCAACGTCAACTTCAACTCGTATTTTGGCGCGCGGCTCGCGCAAAGCGCTGCTGGTTTGCAGGGCAATAACGCGGTTCCGCTGATTTCGTACACCTACGGGGGTAAGGCGAACAATGCTCCCGGCTACTTCCAGCCGCAGGACACGCTGTTCGCTCCTCGCGTTGCGTTTGCTTATGTTCCGGGATTCGATTCGAAAACGGTCTTTAGTGCCGGCGCCGGAATTGTGAACGATCACACCGTGGTGAACGCGCTGCAATTCCAGCAACTGGAGAGCTCGTACCTTTTCGAGGCGTTGGGAATCGAGAATCTTTTTGGTACGCCTGGCGACCAGACAGCTTCGCTTGGGACCGGTCCTGGGAGCGCTCCTCGGTTTAGCGGCATTGCCAGCCCTCCTCCCGGGCCATCTGCTCCCACGATCGTCACGCCCTTCGAGCCGTTTGTATCCGATGGAGTTCCCTACGGCCTGCAGTACGGTGAGTTCAACATCATCATCGATCCAAAACTAAAAACGCCGTACTCGTTCCAGTACAACTTCGGAGTGCAGCACGAGTTCCCGCAGGGATACATCCTGAAGGCAACCTACGTGGGCCGCGAGGGACGGCGGCTGCTGGCCGAGGCGGATGCAAGTCAGCTGATCGAATTCCCCGACAACACGGGCGGCTCTTCGCAAGTGATGTCGCAGGCCATGGCCGGCATGACCACTCAGCTTCGGCAGAACATTGGAATGGGCGCTCTCGGCGCAATTTATAGCCTTTCGCCCCAGCCCTGGTTTGAGGACATGCTTCCTGGTTTTGCTGCGACAGTGAATGCCAACAACGCAGCGAATGGAAACCCCACCAACCTTGCCAACAGCACGCAGGCGATCGCGTACGAGGCATATCCCTATCCGCAGCGCGGTGACTTTGCCGATACCATTCAGAATCTCTCCTTCAACGGACTCGCCCCGAACGTGGGAATGCCTGCGCAATTTGCCGGCGACACTATTTGGACCAACAAAGGGTTTTCCAGCTATAACGGTCTGCTGATCACCCTGCATAAGAATGCCGGATACGGTTTGCAGTTCGACCTCAACTACACCTATTCGCACTCAATCGACAATGTGTCGCTTCCGGCCAACAGCATCTCCATCAGCCTTGGCTACGGCTACATATGCGACGTCGTGCGGCCACGCGAGTGCCGCGGCAACTCGGACTTTGGCGTCACCAACTACCTGAATGGGAACTTCATCTACGAACTTCCGTTCGGAAGGGGCAAGGACTTCGGTGCGACCGCGCCATTCTGGTTGAATGAGATCATTGGCGGCTGGTTACTGAGCGGTCTTCCCTATTACCACACGGGCAATGTTTACAATGCCGGTTCGAATGCGTATGTGGCGGGTTTTGCAAACAACGCCCCTGCTACGCTGACCGGTCCCATCGAACTGATGAAGGCGAAGGTGAATGGCGGGAATGGCAACGCACTATACGCCTACACCAATCCCACCGGAGCGCTTGCAGCCTACACCGGGCCCACCGGTTTTGCGATTGGCACGCGCAACAACCTGCGTGGACCGGGTTACTTTGACTTTGACATGGGACTTGGAAAGACATTCCCGATTTATCAGGACCGCGTCAATCTGAAGTTCCGCTGCGATGCTTTCAACGTCTTCAATCACCCCAACTTCAACAATCCGGTGGCCGACATCACCGAGGCCTCGGGCATCCCATTCGGAACAATCACCTCGACTGTTACGAATGGCCCTTCGGGGACAGAAAACGCCCGTGTGCTGCAGGGAGCGTTGCGGCTGGAATTCTAAGAGCAAGCAACTGCAGAAATGCAAATGCCCCGGATCACTTCCGGGGCATTTTCTTTGGGAAGCAAAGAATGGGCCCGCTGTGCGGCCTGAAACTCAGGCAGCGGACGAGCTTAGGAAGTCGAGCGCGCGATCAAGGTACGCTTTCATTCGATGGCGATGCACGACCGCGTCGAGAAAGCCCTTTTCCAGCAGGAACTCAGAACGCTGAAAGCCTTCGGGCAGTTTTTGGCGAATGGTCTGCTCGATGACGCGCGGGCCGGCAAAGCCGATGAGCGCGCCAGGCTCCGCTACGTTGAGATCGCCAAGCATGGCAAAGCTGGCCGTGACGCCGCCGGTCGTGGGGTCGGTCAAAACGCAGATGTAAGGCACCTTCGCATCATCGAGCTGAGCGAGCGCGGTGGAGATCTTGGCCATCTGCATCAGGCTCACCACGCCCTCCATCATGCGCGCGCCGCCGGATGCCGCGACGACGATTAGAGGATTACGGGTGGTGCGGGCTCTGTCCACTGCGCGGGCAATGGTTTCGCCAACGACTGCGCCCATCGATCCGCCGATGAAGCGGTACTCCATGGCGCTGAGCACGACGGAATGGCGGCCAAGTTTTCCAACCGCATTGAGGACTGCATCGTCGAGGCCGGTTGCCTCCTGGGCGGCGCGAAGGCGCTTCTTGTAAGGCTTGACATCGGTGAAGTTGAGGGGGTCGTTGGAGCGCAAGCCACTGTCGACCAGTTCATAGCCGGGTTCGAGCAAGAGGTCGATCCGCTGCCGGGCGCCGAGTTTGAAATGATGCTGGCACTTGGGGCAAACATTGAGATTGGCTTCTAGCTCGGGCTTGTAAAGAACCGCGCGACAACCGAGGCACTTGGTCCACAGGCCCTCGGTGCGGACGTTTCTTTCGCCGTTTGGGCCTTCGCCCCCGGGATTCGACTCGTAATCTCCGTCTTCTCGCTTGAACCAGGACATCGATGCTCTTTCAAAAAAACTCAGGGATACATTTTGGGTTTAGTGCTATCGCATGGCCTTGATGAATAAAAGGCCCAGTCAGAATTCTATTCCACGCTGCGCGAGAATGCCCTTTTGATAAGCATGCTTTACCTCACGCATCTCCGTAACAGTGTCGGCAATCTCGACGAGAAGCGGATGGGCGTTGCGCCCGGTCAGGATCACATGAACCATCTCGGGGCGATTGCGCAGGGCTTCAGCAACCACGACCGGGTCGAGCAGGCCATAACCAATGGCATAGTTGATCTCGTCGAGGATTACCATGTCCCACTCGCCGGAGTTGATGGCCTGCTGCGCTTCGGCCCATGCCTCCCGGACGAGACGCAGATCTTCCGGATCGGTCTCAGCGCCGCCGATCTTTACAAAGCCGCGACCCATCTGTTTGAGGATGAAGTTGGACCCGAAGGCTTGCACCGCGTCGAGCTCGCCGTAATGCCATGAGCCCTTGAGGAACTGGAGCATGAGCACGCGCATGCCATTGCCTACGGCGCGCAGCGCTGTGCCCATGGCCGCAGTCGTCTTGCCTTTGCCGGGCCCGGTGTTGATGAGGAGAAGTCCGCGTCGGGAATCGGTCATGAGAGGTTACAGGTGACAGGTTACAGATGACAGTGAACGACTGGCCGAATCAGCCTGTCCGCACGGTTGCAAATTCATCCAGCGCGGAACGGCCAACAGACAACAGCAATCTGTAACCTGTCATCTGTAAGCTGTCCTCAGTGGCCTGCGTGGTACGGATGGCCAGAAAGAATTGTAAACGCCCGATAGATTTGCTCAGCGAGGACGAGGCGCGCCAGAGAGTGCGCCAGGGTCATAGGACCGAGAGAAAGAAGCAGATGCGCGCGCTCCCTGGCGACGGAAGACCACCCGTCGGGCGGTCCGATCGCAAAGACGAGATGCTGGGCGCCGTCGTCGCGCCGCTTTCCAATCCAGGCCGCAAAGACTTCGGAACTCATTGATCGGCCGCGACTGTCGAGAAAGGCGACCACCGGCGCGGTTCGGCCATGCAGTTTCTCGACCCACTCGAGCAACGACTGCTCACTGCGAAAGGCCTCAGCGCGGCATTTCGCAAACGTCTCACAGCGCTCCAGATAGAGATCGGTTAATTGGGCAAAGCCGTCTTTTGACTTCGACCCGACCGTGACGCGGGGCCCGATATGCGCCAGTGTAAGTTGCATGGGGCGAGAATACGCCAACTGCTTGTTATGGGGGATACGGCAGATCAAGGAACTCCCCAAAAACGAGAGGTGGTGCCCGATTTTGGGATATGGCAAGAGAATTCTCCGCTTTTTCATATTCAAGACGAAACGAGGGAGAGCGAAATTCGAAAGTCATGTTCAATAAGTCATTTAATTTCAATATGAAACCAATAATTTCGGATTCCTGCAAGAATGGCAACCGTCATGCACATAGTCTGGTGGTAATTAGTCCCGTAATTAGTCCCCATTCATTTCCGTCGAGCGAACCCGAATTACTCGCGCGATGGCAAAAATCAGACTTCGTCTTCTTTACTAAAGATCAAAAACAATTGGCATCTCACTTGCGGATCGGGTTTGCCCCCAAAAGCACCGAAACGCGGCAGAAAAATCAAGTGCGGCGAGAGGCTCTTTAGCCCGCCTTCTCGATCCCCACATAATCTTTGGAGGACTTCAATGCGATTTCTTCGAGTTCAGAATGCGGTTCTAGCGCTGAGTTTCGTGGCACTGGCCGGGTTCGTGGCGAATACTGTGGCACCGGTTGCCCATGCTCAAACCAATACCACCGGCGACATCGTCGGTATCGTCGCCGATAGTTCCGGTGCAGCGGTCCCGGGCGCGCATGTAAGCGTGACCAGCCAGGAAACGGGCGCAACCCGCGTGGTGACCAGCAGCGCCAGCGGCGAGTATCGCGTGTCGCAGCTCCCTCCAGGAAAATATACGATCTCTGTGACGGCTACCGGGTTCGAAGGCTCCAAGCAAACGCTTCAGGTGAGCGCCGGCGCCGTGGCGTCCGCCAATATCGCTCTCTCCATCGGCAAGGCCAGCGAGACGGTTGAGGTTTCGGCCGGCGAAGTTCCGATGCTGCATGTGGATGACGCTCAAGTCTCCACCACCTTCACCCAGGAGCAGGTTCTGAACCTGCCCAACCCTGGAAACGATCTCACCTTTGTGGCACAGACCGCCCCTGGCAGCGTTATGAATACGCAAAGCGGCTATGGAAACTTCTCGTCGTTCGGGCTGCCGGGCACGGCCAACACGTTCACGGTGAACGGAGCCTATTACAACGATCCATATCTGAACGTGAACAACTCGGGCGCCACCAACCTCACCTTGGGCAACAACGACGTTGCTTCAGTAACGGTAACCTCCAATGCCTACAATGCATCGTTCGGCGGCCTTGGTGGCGCGCAGGTTTCCGAGGTCACGCGTTCGGGCGGGAATAAATTCCACGGCAACGGGGCGTACTGGTGGAATGGCCGGCTATTGAATGCAAACGACTACTTCGACAAGCAGGCCGGCAATCCCCGTCCTTTCGACAATGTGAATCAATGGGCGGGTTCGTTCGGCGGTCCCATCGTGCGCGACAAGACGTTCTTCTTCTTCAACTACGAAGGTCTGCGCGTTGTTCTGCCAACCCGCAACACTGTCTATGCTCCCGATGCCGCCTACCAGGCGAATACTCTGGCTAACCTCACAGCGAATGGCCTTGCCTCTGAAATTCCCGTGTATCAGAACATCTTCAAGCTCTACAACAACTCGCCTGGGTTCGCCACAGCAAACACCGACTCCAACTACACCGACGCATTAACTGGCGGTTACGGCCTCGTGTCATTTAATGCACTTGCAGCGAACTTCACTCACGAATACCTGCTTAACGGCCGCGTCGATCAGTCGATCAGCGACAAGGACCATCTCTTTGGCCACATGACCGATGACCAGGGCCTGCAGGCTACTTACACCAACGTCCTGAATCCCATCTTCGATGCAGCCAGCCCTCAGCCGGCATGGGAAGGCCAGCTTGGCGAGCAGCACATCTTCTCGCCCGCGGTTTCAAACCAGTTTCTGTTTTCTGTGATTCACTACAAGGCGTTCTTCACCAACACGAATGAGGCGGCATCGGAGCAGCTCGTTCCGTTCACCCTCATCTTCGCGGACGAGGACACGGGAAACAACGGCACCGGGGCGTGGCCTGGCGGCCTGAACATGGTTTGGCCCCAGGGTCGTGACGTGACAGGGTACGAGTTCCAGAACGACCTGAGCTGGACCAAGGGGAAGCACACCCTGAGCTTCGGATGGACCTTCCGCCGCGACGACATCTCCGACTTCAGCCCCGGGACGTTTACCAGCTCGCCTGAAGCCGTCGTCACCAATGGCAGCTTCCAGCAGGGTTATGTCGACGAGTGGTTCCAGCAGTTTCCCACCCGCCTGGAGCAGCCGGTTGCGCTCTACGCCCAGGGCTGGTACGCCCAGGATCAGTGGAGGCCATTGACCAACCTTACAGTCACCTATGGCATGCGTATGGAGCACAACTCCGACCCCGTCTGCCGGACTAACTGCTTCGCGCGGTTGAGCACCGATTTTTCCGACGCCAGCACCAGCACCTCCACTCCGTACAATCAGCTGATTGTTTCCGGCCTGAACAAGGCTGTGGCAAATCTCCAGAAGATCGGCTGGGAACCGCGCGTAGGGTTCGCACTGCTGCCGTTTGGCGCCCAAAGCAAGACCACGATCCGGGGCGGGCTCGGCATGTTCGCCGATGCGTTTCCCGGCCAGGTTGCCGATGACTTTCTCCTCAACCCCCCAAGCGAAGTTGGGTTTACCCTCTACGGGCCGGCATTCGGCGGAACGAATATCGCGCTCGTACCAGCCGCTCCGGGCAGCGCTGCCTCCGTCGCTGCCTCCTCCGACAAGGCCTTTTCAAGCGGATTTGCGACCGGTTCCAGCCTTTCGTCGCTCTCCACGGTGCCCGGATTCGCCCCGCCGAATATTTCGAGCGCAGTGCAGAAGATCAACAACCCAAGCTACGTTGAATGGAGCATGGCGGTTGAGCAGCAGCTCGGGAAGTTCGACACCCTCTCCGTCATGTACGTCGGCAATCACAGCTATCATGAACCGGAGCAGAACAACAGCGTGAATGCCTGGAACAGCGGTGGCGCGATTGGCTTCCCCGAACTCTCTACCAGCGGTCCGCCCAATGCGAACTTCTCCGCGGTCACGCAGATTTCGAGCTCCGGCTCCTCCAACTTCAACGGCGTCGTGATCTCGGAACAGCACCGGTCGCGCACCCTGACAGTCGGCTTCAACTATCAGTGGAGTCACGCTCTCGACGAGATCTCCAACGGCGGCTTCGACGGATTCACGGCCAATAGCGTGTATCCCGACGACCCCTTCAACCTGAGCAAGAACTACGGCAATGCCGACTACGACACCCGCCAATACCTCAGCGGCGACTATATCTATGCACTCCCGCATTTCTGGGGCCCGAAGGTGTTGGTCGACAACTGGCAGTTCTCGGGAACAGTATTCCACAGCCTGGGCCTGCCTTTCTCGGTGGTCGATACTGGGACCGCCAGCATGCTGAGCGGTTACGGCGGCGCGCTCTATGCGCGGCAGACCGGAGCCCTCGGTGGCAGTGACCACTGCGGCGGCACCGCAGCCGCAAATGAAAACAACCCCACCCCGTGCGGTTTCGCGGCCGATTACGCACCATTCATTCCTGCCGTCCCTGCCACGGCCACGACCCCCTTAATCCCCGCCGTCCAATCGGCGACAGACTTTGGACAGTCCCGCCGCAACCAGGTCTTTGGCCCCAACTACACCGATAGCGATTTCTCCATCACCAAGGGCTTCCTGATGCCTCACTGGGAGTCGGCCAAGTTCCGGATTGGGGCGCAGTTCTTCAACATCTTCAATCACCCGAACTTTGGGCAGCCCATCAACTCTGTTGCCTCTGGGGCTCTGGGTACGATCCAGTCTACCGTCAACCCTCCGACCTCGATTCTCGGTTCGTTCCTGGGCGGCGATGCTTCACCACGGCTCGTACAGGCGACCTTGAAGTTTGACTTCTAACCACAGGCCAGTGACAAACACGAAGGGCGTCCGCTTCGGCGGACGCCCATTCGCTTTGCGGAAATTAGTTGCTAAAAGGGGTCTCGTTATCTTTTAGATTCGAACAGCCCAG
>Ga0302324_100029928_pt1 | contig 10303 bp, 8 predicted proteins | sample Palsa_T0_1_FD_201949 | JGI IMG/M metagenome (GOLD analysis project Ga0302324, IMG submission 201949) | Peat permafrost microbial communities from Stordalen Mire near Abisko, Sweden - Palsa_T0_1 | ecosystem: Environmental > Terrestrial > Soil > Palsa > Peat permafrost | place: Sweden: Abisko... | reverse complement strand
TCGCGAGGAGGCGTCACATGGTGGAGCCGAGGGTTAACGAGGACGTCACGCAGGATGTCCGGGAGGCGCAGGCTAAGTTCAACGCCGGCTTGGGGGCCGACGGGGATGCGTCTCCGTACCCGTTGCTGCGTGAGTTGCGGGCCCAGTCCGCAGTCCATCCCGGCTGGCCGGAGATGTCGGTATTCGAGAACCCAGCTGACGGTCCGCCAATGTTCACCGCCTACACCTTCAACGCGGTGAAGGCCGTGTTCACTGACAATGCGACCTTCAGCTCACGGTGCTATGAGCAAGTGGTGCGGCCGCTCCAGGGGCCGACCATCCTCGAGATGGACGAACCCGAGCACCGCGCCTACCGAAACCTGCACGAGTACGTGTTCGCTCTCTCGTCAATGCGACGCTGGGACAGCGAGATTGTCGGGCCGCTGGTGGAGAATACCGTCAGCAAGCTGCGCGGCGCCAAGCGGGCGGACCTGGTGGAGCAAGTGCTCATGCCGATCCCGGTCCGGGTCATCGCCGCACTTCTCGGCCTTCCAGAGGCTGACATTCCCGAGTTCCACCGGCTCGCCATCGACCTGCTGGGTTTCCGGGCCGACATGGACACTGCGATGCGGGCGTCCGTGCAGTTGCGCGAATACTTCGTCGGCATCCTGGCCGAACGTCGGCGGTCACCGCAGGACGACATGGTGACGGTCCTGGCCGAGGCCGACGTCGACGGGGTACGCCTGTCAGACGAGCAGATCTACGGGTTCATGCGCAACCTGCTGCCCGCCGGGGCCGAGACCACTTCGCGGTCCACCGCAAGCCTGGCGATGGCACTGCTGACCCACGCCGATCAACTCGCCGCGGTTCAAGCCGACCGCAGCCTGCTCCCCCAGGCGATCGAGGAAGGCATCCGCTGGGAAACGCCGCTGTTGAATTTCATCCGCGAGGTCACCTGCGACACCGAACTGGGCGGAGTCCAGATCCCTAGCGGCGCGACGATGATGCTCAACCTCGGCAGCGCCAATCATGACGAGACCCGGTGGAACGACCCTGAGTGCTTCGACATCTTCCGGGAGCGCAAGCGCCACATCGGTTTCGGTCACGGAGTGCACACCTGCCTGGGCATGCACCTGGCCCGCCTGGAGAGCACGAAGATCTTCAATGCACTGTTCGACCTGCTGCCGGGCCTACGGCTTGATCCAGATGCGCCCGACCCGTACATCGCCGGCATGATCTTCAGGTCTCCGCCCCGCCTGGACGTGGTGTGGAACTGAGGGGCCGGGGAGCGAAGTGACCTCCCCCGCGCACGTCGCGAGCACGCTCCGGCCGCTGACCGTCGCGGCCGGAGACATCGCTGCCAGGGGAACAGATGGGTCCGCCAGCCGACGGCTCAGTTGAGGAGATTACGTGCACGCCAACGACATGATTCTGGTCAGCGTCGACGACCACCTGGTCGAACCGCCGAACCTGTTCGAAGAGAGGCTGCCAGGCAAGTTCGCCGATGCCGCACCCAGGGTACTCGGCTCGATGTGCTTCCCGTCGTTTCCGGGCTTCGCGGGCCGGCCGTTCGCCACTGCCGAAGATAAGGAGCTGGCGCTGGCGGTTACGCGAGCTTGCAACGACTGGTATGCGTTCGATCCGTTCGCACACCGGACACGTGCCCAGTGCGCAGTCGGCGCACTGCGGGCCGAAGCCGGCGACCACGATGTCGCGGTCCGCTCCTACGACACCGGGCGCTTCGAGCGGAGCGTCGGGGTGTCCCTCGGTGCCTTCAGCGCGACGACCAATGTCTGAGGCGCCGACCGCCCGGCCCGGGGGGCTGGGCCAAGCCAACGGACGCGCGATGCGCGTAGCCGTCGTCGGAGCCTCCAGCGGACTCGGACGGTGCATCGGCATCGGCCTCGCCGACCGCGGAGCACACGTCGCCCTGCTGGCGCGACGCCGCGACCGCCTCCAGAAAGCCGCCAAGGAGGCAGGCCACGGAGCTGTCCCCGTGGTCTGCGACGTCACCGAGGAATCGTCGTGCCGGCAAGCGATCGCCGCTGCCGTCGACGCCCTTGGCGGCCTCGATGCGCTCGTCTACTCGACCGGCATCGGGATCATGGCCCCGCTGGCCGACACCGACGCGAGCATGTGGGCCCGGCTGTTCGCCACCAACGTGATCGGCGCCGCACTGATCACCGCGGCGGCCGTGCCCCAGCTGGAAGCCTCCGCCGGTGCGGCGGTGTACATCTCGTCGCTCAGTGCTTCCATGACCCCGCCATGGCCGATGCTCGGGGGATACGCGGTCAGCAAGGCCGCTCTCGACAAGCTCGTCGAAGCGTGGCGCGGTGAGCACCCCGGGATCGCCTTCACCCGCCTGGCGGTCGGTGACAGCTACGGCGGCAAAGGCGACTCCCAGACCGAGTTCCCCGCGACCTGGGATCCGGCCATGCTCAGCAAGGCCATCGAGAAATGGTTCGCGGCCGGCTACATGAACGGCGGGCTGGTCGGTCCCGAGGACCTCACCGACACCGTGGAGTTCCTGCTGCGGCGCGGCGACGGCGGCTTCATTCCCTATCTCACCCTGAGTCCCCGGCCACCGGCACGCCAGAACGCCGGGGAAGGCTAAACTCTTTGGCCACTGCGACGTGTCATCGTGTCACTTGGCGCCGCGTGGAAAACATGCCCGCTCGCGTCGGGCAGCACCCGCCGCGCCACCAGGTAGTCGGTACCCATCCAGCCCTGCCGGATGAACCGGCCGAACCGCAGGCAGGTCCCCGGCGCGCCGCTGGCCGCCGGGACCAGCTTGACCTTCTCCATCGCATCCTTGACGCCGGCACCGGTCAGCGGGCGCGCTCCCGCCAGGCCGCGGGCGATCACGGTGGCAACGTCGTGGCAGAGGCCCGGCATGAAATACCCGGGGCGCCGCCCGTACCGGGCCTCGAACCGGTCGAGGAACGCCTGACCAACTTCGTTTCGCTCGTCGTAACTGTCCAGGCCGACCCACCCGGCGAGCTGACGCATCCAGCTCTGGTTGACGTGCGCCAGCTCGAAGGCCGTCGTGGTGTAGCGGGGCGGATCCCAGCCCGCCTGAGCCAGGGCGTCATTGAACCCCCACAAGCCGTGGCCGAAGCCGACGTGCACGACGGCGTCCGGGGCCGCCGCTGACAGCGCGGCGACGGCTGCGGCCTTCTCGGCCTCAACCTGCGGGATGGCGACCGTTGCCACGACCTCAAGGCCGGCCTCGGCGTACGCGCTTTGGGTGAAGCCGAGATAATCCTTGCCGATCAGTGACGACTCGTAAGCGATCGCGATGCGCGAATGCCCGTCGCGACGGAGCACGGCGGCGAGCATGACCGGCTCTTCGGTCATCGACCCGTTGTTCAGCGCGAAGCACCATTCGCCGAGCGCGTCTTCGGAACCGGAGAGCGTGATGATCGCGAGTTCCGCGGTCTGCTCGACGCGCGTGCGCAGGGGCACCACGTTGTCGGACACGTACGGTCCGAACACGACGAGACAGCCCTCGGCTGCCAATTCGTCAAAGGCGCGTTCGACCGCCTTATAACTTCCGTTGGGCAGCCCGACCGCGTCTCGCCGTACCAGTTCGACGGGACGGTCGATCATCCCGGTAGCGACGGCCTCGTCCAAGACCAGCCGGATCGCGTCGCCCGTGTCGTCGTCAACGTCCGACCTGGTCGGATAGTCGTTAAGAAGCCCCACCTTCAGCGGAGCCACCGATCCGAACGCCTGCGCACGATCACTGCTCATAGGCGCAACCTACACTATAAATGTTGATACCATCAGGCCATGTCCATGCGTGGGGGCAGCGATGCCGAGCGTCGCGCGCGCGGCGCTCAGACGCGGCGAGACCTGATCACGGCCGGCCGCGCGCTCTTCGTGGATCCCGGCTACTTCCGGACCAGCATCGGCGATCTGGTCGCCCGCTCGAACGCTGGCAGCCGGGGAGCGTTTTATCACCACTTCGCCGATAAGGCCGCGCTCTTCCGCGCGGTGTTCGAAGAGGTAGAGGAGGACCTGATGCTGCGCGCCATGGCCCATCCTCCGCCGGGCGACTCGTGGGAGCGGCTCAACCACGGCCTGCGCGGTTTCCTGGAGGCTGCCCTCGAACCCGAAGTCCAGCGGGTGATCCTCATCGACGGCCCTGTCGTCCTCGGCTGGCAAACGCTGCGGGAGATCGAGCAATCCAGCAGCATCTCCATGATCGAACACGCCCTGCACGAGGCTATGGCGGACGGCGCGATCGACACGCAGCCTGTTCGCGAGCTTACCCACATGCTGGTCGCCGCTATTGAAGAGGCGTCGCTGCTCGTCGCCTATGCGCGCCACCCCGGCGATGCGAGGGCGGCCGCCGCGGCCGTCCTGGATCGGATGCTGCTCAGCCTGAAGGCGCCTTCGCCCCGGTGAGCGGGCCGCGGCACCCCCTACTTCGCGGGCGGGCTGGAAGACAGGAGGTGAAAGCTTCTCTCGATCGCTTCAGCACCGATGTCGATCTGATCGCTCGTCATGCCGACGGTGGTAACCGCCTCGAGCGCGGCTAGCATCACGAGAGCCTCCGCGTGGGGATCGCCGGCTCCGCGTTGGCTGAGTACGCTCGTGAGACGACTGCAGGAAAAGCGGATCATCGCGGCCGAGTCGCTGCCAAGCTCCACGTTCCGCGCAAGAGCCTCTGCCCAGATTCTCATGAACGCCGCTGCTTCTGCGCAGGTCTTGGCATAATCCTGGACCCATGCCCGGAACCGGTCACCGGCATCCGGCTGGTGGAGATCCAGTGCGCTCAACTCGTCGAACGCCTGGTTGAACCGGGCAGCCGACTGCGCGGCGAGCGCGCGGAACAGCTCACCCTTCGTGCGAAAGTAACGGTACATCGCACCATGCGACACCTGGGCACGTTCGGCTATGTCATCGATTCGGGCCGCGTGGTAGCCGCGTTCGAGGAACACGTTCCGCGCCGCTTCGAGGACCGCGTCTTGAAGACTGCTCGACGTGAGGGAGGGCATGGTCGGCGGCCACGCGTCGGGTTCGCGAACGAACAGGGGCGGCCCCGGCTCCGCCATGCTGTTAACCCCGGGCAGGTGCCCGAACAGGGCTCGGTGCGCGATGTCGGTGAGCGCGGCATTCAGTCGGTCGTGGCCCAGGAGGACGGGCGGTTCCCCGGTTTCGACAAGGGCACGGAAGCGGTTCGCGCGGATGGTGAACTCGGAGATGAGGCGAATGACGGCTCGCCGCTGCCCGGCCTCAAGCCTTGATCCCGAGACGTGAGAATCGAAGGCCGTCAGGACACGGGCCGTCGCCTTCCGCGCGCCGCGCACGAGATCGTCGTCGCGAACGGTAGCAGTCTGGAATGCCTCGTATACGGGTTCATACGAGTCGTAAATTTCGCCGTACCGGGAGAACCAAGCTCCGAGCACCTGGTAACCGGCAGCGTCGGCTGTCACAGGTCCCATGACGGCGGCCGCGTCCACCAGCTCCTGATAGACAATTGCGGAAAGCTGGCGGAACACATCTTCCTTGCTCGAGAAGTACTGATAGAACGAGACGCGCGAGCAGCCCGCAGCCTCCGCGATTCGTCCGACTTTGCACTGTTCGTAGCCAAACTCGCCGAATACCCTCAGTGCCGCTTCAAGGATTCGGCGTTGCGCCTGCTTGCCGCGCTTTCCCACCGATGGGTTGACCGCGAACGGCGCCCGGCGAACAACAGGCTCGCCTGGCAGCCCGACCCCCCCGAGCGACCTGGTGACCGCGCCATCCGACGGAGCCCCGTCAGCCATCGGTGCGCACCTCATGTCACTGGCAGAGCGGACAGTAAGTAGTGAGTGATGGCGTCAGTATATTGACTACTCCCCGCTCTGAAGCGAGCAGTTCACCGCGCCGGCCCGGCGTCAACCGGGCCGGCCCGTGCCGGTCACGGCCGCCGGTCGCTCAGGCGGTTGCCCGCGGACCGTAGCGGCGGTCCGCGGCGCGCTCGAACGCCTCGGCGGAGGTCCCGAGCACCTGCGCCCAGGCACGAGCCCGCCGGAAGTAAAGCTGGATGTCCTGCTCCATGATGAAGCCGTAGCCGCCGTGGATATGCAGGCTCCGCCGGGTGGTGTCACGAGCGGCCTCGTACGCCATCGCATAGGCGAGCGCGCCCAGCTCGCTGGCGTGAGCTGGTTCTTCCGCGACTGACCAGGCCGCCCGGTACGAGAGCAGCCGCGCTCCGTCGATGGCGGTGGCCGAGTCGGCCAGCGGGTGGGCGACGGCCTGGAAAGACCCGATCGCGCTGCCGAAGGCCTGGCGCCCCTTCGCGTAATCGACGCCGATCTCGAGTGCGCGGGCGGCCACGCCTACCAGGCACCCGGACATGAGCAGGAACCAGTCGTCGATGGCGGACTCCCAGGCCGCGTCCGCCGCCTCGCCTGCCAGCAGGACAGTCGCGTCGGCGCCGGCCACCAGGTCGGCGGCGGGCATCCCGCCGAGGTTCTCCACGTGATCACCGTGGCCGTTCACCATGACGATCGCGTCGTCGACCCGGGCGACGACCCTGTCGGCGACAGCCCCCGCCGGTACTAGCGGGAGCCGGCCAGCACGGGCAGGCCGGGGCGCGAGTACGACAAGCTCCGCACCCGCCATTGCCGCTGCCAGCGCACTCGCCCCGGCGGCCCCTGAGCGGGCCAGTAGCCTGGCCGCGGCCTGCGCGTCCACTAGGGGGGCGGGCGCGACCGCGCGACCGTGCTGCTCGGCGACGAGCACGAGGTCGAGCATTGACGCGCCCCAGCCGCCCTGGTCTTCGGGAACCGCCATCGCGACGACCCCGGTCTTGGCAAGCGAGTTCCACAGGTCCGCGTCGTAGCCGAGCGGTTCCGCCGCTCGCACGCTCGCGGGGCTCGCCTCGCGGCGGTAGAGCGCCCGGCAGGCGGCGACGAGCTGTTGCTGCTCGGTGTCGAGTAGCAGGTTCATCAGGCATCCTCCGTAAGCGCTGGCACCCGGTCGGGCAATAAGTGCGAGTCATCATCTCATGGCCGTGACTGCGGTGTCAGAATTAGTGACTGAGGTGTCCGAAAAGGTATCGTGGGGAGTCGCCCACACCACGGTGCCGCCCACACCACGGTGCCGCCCAACCACGGTGCCGCAGAGCGTGACGAGAGGTGACCATGGACTTCCGGCTTAGCCCTGATGCGGAGGCCTTCCGCGCGGAGATCCGCGTTTTCCTCGAGGAGGCGATGACCCCCGAGCTCGAGGAGCGGCTCTACCGCACTGGCGTGTCCAACGACGAGGGCTTTACCCGGGACCTGGTGGAGCGGGGGTGGTTCGCGCCGGACTGGCCGGCGTCACTGGGCGGACAGGATCGCAGTCCGATGGAGGTCGTCGCGCTGGACGAAGAGCTCCAGCGCGTCGATGCGCCCTTGTACCTGTCGGAGACCACGCGCATGGTCGCCGCGCTGATCCGTCGGCTCGGGTCCCCGGCGATGCGCGAACGAGTACTGCCGGGTGCGCTCCGCGGCGAGATCACGATCGCGCTCGGGTTCACCGAGCCGTCCTGTGGTTCCGACCTGGCAGCGGCCGTGACCAAAGCGGCCCGCGACGGCGATGAGTGGGTGATCAACGGGCAGAAGATGTTCACCACCAACGGCCATGTCGCCGACTACGTCTTCCTCCTCGCCCGGACGAACGCCGACGTCCCGAAGCACCGCGGCCTGACCACCTTCCTGGTTCCCCTCAAGGGACCCGGCGTGACGGTCCAGGCTCTGTACACCCTCTCGGGCGAGCGAACGAACATCACCTTCTACACGGACGTCCGGATCGGCGACGAGTGGCGGATCGGCGACATCGACGGCGGATGGGCCGTGATGGCGCTGTCCCTCCAGGACGAGCACACCTCCGGCTGGGGACAGCACCTCGCCCGCCTGCTGCACCACGCTGAGGAATGGGCCCGGTCCACGGCGGGTGCGGGCGGCCGGCCGCGGCTGAACGAATCCGATGTCCGGCGCCGGCTAGCGCGGGTCGCAGCCGAGGTCGAGGTCTCGATCCTGCTGGAACGCCGAGGACGCTGGATGGCGGAAGAGGGGCCGGCTCCCGTGGCCGAGGGGCCGATGTCGAAGTTGTACAGCACGGAGGCGCTCCAGCGGGCCGCCGAGGACATCCTGGAGATGGCCGGTCCCGACGCCCTGCGGAGCCGTTTCCAGCCGAGCGCCCCGCAGGGGGGACGCCTTGAGCACATGCTGCGGTTCGCGATGGGCACGACGATCTACGCCGGTACCAGTGAGGTCCAGCGGGGGATCATCGCCCACCGCGGGCTCGGGCTTCCACGCTGACCAGGCGTTCTAGGCCGCTGGCCGGTGGAGCTACGGGGGACGAGGGCCGTTAGACACTCCTGCAAACGTTCTCCGCCATGAGAATGGCTTTGCCGGTTAGCGTCGTCGCGAGCCGAACTGGCGTGTCCAGCGGCGCGTGACCCGTGCCAAGCCGAACGCGTGAACTGCAGCGTTGCCGTCCTGGATCGATACAAAGTCATTCTCTGTAGTGAGAATGACTTTCCCAGGTGTGAGAGTTATGCTCTTCGGGTGACTCATCCCGCTCCTGCGTTGAGCATCGCCGTGCTCGTGAAGCAGATCCCGAAGTTCGAAGAGATGCGGCTGGGGCCAGACGGCCGCCTTGTCCGCGCTGGCCTTGAGCTCGAGATGAACGCCTACTGTCGGCGCGCGGTGGCCAAGGCCGTCGAGCTGGTGGCCGAGCTTGGGGGCTCGTGCACCGTGGTGACGCTGGGACCGCCTCCGGCCGTGGACGTGCTGCGGGAGGCGATCGCCTGGGCCGAGGCCCGCGGCGTGCGGATGCGCGGCCTGCACCTGTGCGATCCGGCCCACGCGGGGTCCGACACGCTCGCCACCGCGCGGGCTCTCGCGGCTGTGCTGCGGGTCGAGGGCTCGTTCGACCTGGTGCTCGTCGGCCGCAACTCGGTCGACGCCGACACCGGTCAGGTCGGCCCCCAGATCGCGGCCCTGCTCGACCTGCCGTTCGCCAGCGGCGTGCGCGAGATTACCGTGCACGGCGGCGAGGGATCGGTCGCCGCGGAGGTTCGCTGCGAGCATGACGACGGCTGGGTGCAGGCCCGGGTCGCGCTGCCCGCTGTCCTGTCCACCGCCGAGCGGCTGACGGCCCCCTGCAAAGTCGACGCGGTCGGCCGGGAGGGCGTGGCCCACGGACGAATCCGCCGCCTGACCGCGGCCGAGCTGGGCCCGGGTCCCTGGGGCGAGGCGGCGAGCCCTACCCGAGTCGGCGCGACCCGCGTGCACGAGATCGTCCGTGAGAAGCGCATGCTCGTCGGCACCGCTGCCGAGCAGGTCGCCGAGGCTGTCGCCTTGCTGCGTGAGCGCGGCGCGCTCGACCCGGATGCGGCAGCGTCCGACGTCGGCGCGGTGCCGCCCAGCGGAGGGGGGAGCGCGCGGCTTGGCGTTGTCGTCGAGCCCGGCCGCTCTCACCTCACCCGCGAGATGCTCGGCGCGGCCGCCGGGCTCGCCGTCGAACTCGGCGGCACTGTCACGGCGATCGGCCCGCAGGTCACGGACGCCTGGACGCTGGCGTCGTGGGGCGCGGACGCGGTCACCCGGCTCACCGGGTCATCGATCGAGGAGGACATCGCGGCGGGCGTGGCCGCGTGGGCGGCCGCGAACGACGCATCCGTGCTCCTCGTCCCCAGTACCGCCTGGGGCCGCGAGGTCGCTGCGCGCGTCGCGGTCGACCGCGGCGCCGGGCTCGTGGGTGACGCGATGGGCCTGGCAGTGGCGGACGGCCGGCTTGTCGCGTGGAAGCCGGCCTTCGGCGGCCAACTGGTAGCGGCGATCACGAGCGCGACGTCGCTGCAGATGGCGACCGTGCGGGCGGGCGCGCTGCCCCGGCTCCGGGAGCGGGCAGGCCGGGCCCCGGTGACGTCGGTCGCGCTCGCCCCGCGCGGGCGCGTCACCGTCCGCCACCGGGAACGGGACGATGATATCGACGTCCTGGCTGAGGCGCGCATGGTCATCGGGGTGGGGGCCGGGCTGCCGCCCGGCGATCATGAGCTGCTCCAGCCGCTGGTGAGCGTGCTTGGCGCCGAGCTGGCGGCGACGCGCAAGGTCACCGACAAGGGCTGGCTGCCACGTGCGCGGCAGGTCGGCATCACCGGCCGCTCGATCGCCCCGCACCTCTACGTCGCCGTCGGCATCAGCGGGAAGTTCAACCACGCGGTCGGCATCCGCCGCGCGGGCACGGTCGTCGCCATCAACAGCGATCCGGCCGCCGCCATCTTCGGCTTCGCCGACATCGGCCTGGTCGGGGACTGGCGCGACATCGTCAGCGCGCTGTC
>Ga0302324_100029927_pt1 | contig 10303 bp, 9 predicted proteins | sample Palsa_T0_1_FD_201949 | JGI IMG/M metagenome (GOLD analysis project Ga0302324, IMG submission 201949) | Peat permafrost microbial communities from Stordalen Mire near Abisko, Sweden - Palsa_T0_1 | ecosystem: Environmental > Terrestrial > Soil > Palsa > Peat permafrost | place: Sweden: Abisko... | reverse complement strand
CGAAACCGCTGTGGCAGTAATCTTTAAGCAACGCGCCTACCCGCTCGTCCGACAAACTATACTTGTAGCGACCGGTCGCCAGCGACCGTTCAACCCACCTGCCATGCAAGGTGAAAATCAAGATCGCGCCGAGGTTCAGATGGGCATCGAACCATCGCACTAGCGCCGCGCACGGCTCCTCGCGCAAATGCGTCAGCAGCGAGCCGCACCAGATCAAATCGAATTTCTCCCGTAACGGGATCCGATTCACGTCGCTGTCCGAATAAACCGGCGCCGCGTCGAAGGTCCGCGCGCAAAAATCCACCGCGCCCCGATTGAGGTCGCAAGCGGTCAAAGGCGCGTGGGGAAAGGCCGCTTTGAGATAACGCATCACCCGGCCGTGGCCGCACGGCATGTCAAGAATACTTTTTATTTCCCGGCCAGGCTTCCGCGCCGCCTCAAGCGCCGCTTGAATGCAGCGGCTCGCCGACTCACCCACCCCGAAATAATGGGCGCGGTCACCCGTGAACATCTCATCGCCCGGCGCAATCTCCGCGCAGACGCCGCCGTCGGGCCCGGGCGTCGTGGTCCGGGACTGTGACGGGGAAGAACGGGCGCGGTCAATTGGGTGGTCGCCGTCAGGAGGCGCAGTCACCCCATCGGCGCGCGACCCCGGATCAGCGGCGGTTTCTGCGGTGGGCGCGGCGCGTGAAGCTGCCGCCACGCCGGCAGAAGAAATGCGGCCATTGCGAACGAAAACGGGTGCGGGCACGATCGGTGGCGGAGCCACAAGCTTCGCGCCGGGGCCGAATAACTTATCCGCCGCTCGCTTGGCCTTTTCCTTTTGGCTGAGCGCCTCCTCGGTCGTCGGCAAGGCGTTGGCAGGCCCGGCCGCCGGCGCCGGATTTCCTGGCTCTCGTCTTTTGAAAAAAGTCAAAGTCCTGCGACCCCACGGAGCTTTCTGCGTATCGGTCGCGCGCAGGTGCGCGGTTTCCGCCGCGTCGTAGTCGAATCCATACTGGCGCATCTTTTCGATCCAATAATCCGTGTTCTGGCAATTGACGTGGTGATAGCCGAGTTGCCCGATCTCGCCGTGGGTCATGCAAACATGGCGGCAGGCCTGGAAAGAGACCATGAAATTAGGAACGTGTTCCTCCTCGATGTGTTCGACGAACTCCGCGCACCAGCCCAGATCGAACGACATCGCGGGCACGAACGGTCCCCATGTATAATCGTGCGCCACAATCCGGTCGCGGCACTGGCTTTTCTCCAGCGCCTCCGGCCAGCCCTCCACGCCCAGGGCCAGCAAGCCCTGCTCGGCAAACCACTTGGTGCTCCAGCCTGCCCCCGCCCCGATGTCCAGCACGCTTTTCGCCCCGTATTTGTCAATCAAATAAGTCCACACGTCCGGCAGGTAGGTGTTGGCGTCGGGCGCCTCCAAAAATGCCCCGCCCAAATGCTCGTTCTCCCGCGTCTGCCCGCGCCGCCGGATGACGACGTCCTGGTAGCCCAGCGGATGAAGGGCGAGGTAAATGATTTCGAACCGCCCTTTATGGCAGAACTCGTTGACCGCGCGGCTAACCCCGTACTTGATTCCTTCCAGCGGTGAGTAAGCCGTGTAATTGGTGCAAAGTATGTAACCGTCATCCTTGGCCATCCGCGCCGCCGCCTCCAGGCTCCGCACCGTCCGCGCGAACCATTCGTCCGGGCGCAAGTAAATCACGTCAAATTGCCCCTCCGCTGTCCCGGCCCATTGCTCCTCGGCTGATCCGGCATGGAGCCGCACCACGCCGGCGTCAATAGCGCTTTGGAAATGGGCGCGCTCGAAGGACCCGAAATCTTTGGCGTAAAGATGAAGTTGCGTCGGTTGCAGCACCGCCAGCAACTGCCTGGCGAAATAGCCCGATTGCGTGCCGATTTCCGCGCACACGCCTCCCTTGGGTAGGAGAGGGAGGATCGCCTCCCGGCTGGGCAGGACGCGGCTGTGGCGGAGGTGCAAATCGTTCAAAGCCGGCGGTTCAACGTCAGCGAAACTGGCGCGAGGCCCAGCGGAAGCCTGTGTCGTTGACACGGGCGGCGGTTCGGCGGGGCGCCGGCTGTGGATGCCGGCCAGTACCGCTTTGGTGGCGGCGGCCAGTTTGCCGGACAGGTCCTCGCGCGGTTCGCGCGCGGCAGCCTGGGTTGTTTGGCTCGTTTCGGCGGTGGCTGGCATGGCTCAAATGCGCGTCCGACCGGCCTAGTCAGTTGATTGCAATAGGCTCAGCACGTTCTCAGAAATTTGGTTGGCTTGCGCGGCCATCGCCGTTCCGGGCTGGGCGCGCATGTTTTGCATCAAGGAATCCATGGCCTTCGAGGCCGCGGACTCATCGTGAACCCCAAGCTCGCCATCGTCGAGGGAAGATGGCCCGTCGGTCAGGCGTTGGAGCAACGGATCAAGCTGGCTGGCCGTCGCAGCAGCCTGCGGGGCGGCTGCGGTCTGGCTGGATGCTCCGGCGCCCTCCGTGCGCTTTTGCTGCAGGGTCAGGGCCAGGGTGTCGCTGGAAAGATCAGTGTTGATGAGCATGGGGTGAGGAGTTTTTGGCCGCGACCGCCCTGGGAGGGGTCGGTTTGGCCTTGGCGGTTAAGGACGGTAATTTGGTCACGGTCTGGGCCAGGGCCTCCTGGTTATTCTTTTGAATCTCTTCATAAACCTCATGCCGATGCACCGGCACGTGGATCGGAGCTTCGATTCCCACTTTTACGACGTCGCCTTCCAACCGCATGATTTTGACGGTGATGTGGCCGTCAATGATGATGCTTTCGCCAGGCTTGCGGGAGAGGATGAGCATAAATAGCCGGGATAGGAAAGCGTTAGGAGCGCGGCAACGGATGCCGGATGGCGTACTCGGCGGCGTTGACGGGGATGATTTGTTTGCCGATGAGCGTACGGCGATTGATGACGATGGGCCCTTTCAAATTGACCGTGGCCTCGCCGGGGCCGCGCAAGGTGACGATGTTCAGGATAAAGGCCTCCGAAGGGTCGTTTAGCTCAAGAAAGGCCACATCCAGCTCACTCAAGTCAGGCCGGTAATCCGCCAGCACAAAATGGGGCGGCACCACCAGGAAGGCGCGTTTGGCCTCCCCGACCATCTGGAACCACATAAAGGGTTCCTCTTGGGGCCGGGTCAGCAAGACGTAATTCTTCACCCGCTCGAACCCCAGCAGCCCGTAGGGGAGCTGAATCACATTTTTATCGTTGGTGGCGTGCCTTTCTGTAGGCATAACTTCTAATGTATTCATGTAATTGTATTCATCGGCGAACCCCTTTCAGCAAAGCGTATGCCACGGCCTTTAGACCCCCTTTTGGCCCTATCTCGCCTCTCACAGGCCTGTCAACCGGCAAAAATGACCCTCCGCGAGGCCCGCCGCGGACTTATTTGCCGCCGGTTTCCCGCCCTCGGGCCGAGGTGCTGGGATGCTGGCGCGGGCTTGACGAAGAGATTCTAGGTGGGACTTGGAGTGTAAACCAAGCCAAAGGCTGAATGATTCGCGCAGAGGGCGCAGAAAAAGGCTGAAGGCTGAAACGATTTTAGATTCTAACGATAGAATTCTCGTCGATTTATCTCTCAGATATTTTCGGCGGCGCGGCAGGGCCCTACCGGCAATGGGTAGGGCGTTGCTGCCGCAACGCCCAAATTTCAAATATCTTTGGCTAGTATTTAGCCTTTAGCCTTTAGCCTTCAGCCTTTAGCCTTTCTCCATGCGTGACTAGTCAAACCTGGGGTGGATTTTCCGCCTCTGGCCCGGCGCGGTAATCGATCACCCGCACTTTCTCCAGTGTCACCAGCCCGCCCTTCATCATCTCATCCAGCACGGGCAGGAAGGCGTTGAGCTTTTCCTCGCTGTCCACGATTTCGATCACCATCGGCAGGTCCATGGAAAGCCGCAGAATTTTGGCCGTGTGAATGCGGCTGGATTTGCCGAACCCGATCGGTCCGCGCAAAACCGTCGCGCCGGCCAGGTGCAATTCGCGGGCTTTGAGCACCACGGCCTCATAAAGCGGTTGATGCTGCCAGCGGTCGGATTCCCCGATGAAAATCCGCAACAACATGGCGTCATGTGGCAGGTTCATATAAGTGCTAAAACTTCAAGCTGCTCCCTCGCTCCGGCGAGGCGGCAAACCCGAAAGCCAGCGCACAGGATGTTTAATGCGAGGCCACCCGGCAAGGCAAATCCCTGGTTGATGGATATGGGTGGCCCAAATGGCAGTTCATGAGCTCCCGAAAAATAGCCGCAAGAAACGGGTGGGATAAGAGCGCAAACGTGGCAGAATGGTCGGATGAACGATTACGACCGTATCGCGCGCGTCATTCGCTACGTGGACGCGCACCAGGCCGAGCAACCCAGGTTATGCGTCCTGGCGCGCGAGGCCGGGTTGAGCGCTTTTCATTTTCACCGGCTCTTCTCCACCTGGGCCGGCGTGACGCCCAAGTGCTTTTTGCAATGGCTCACTTTTTCCCAAGCGCGTGGTTTGCTCTGCCAGGGCGAGAGTGTGCTCGACGCGGCGCTGGCCACGGGCTTGTCCGGCCCCAGCCGGTTGCATGATCTCTGCGTCCGCTTGGAGGCGGCTTCTCCGGGCGAGATCAAATCCGGCGGCGCGGGTTGGACCATCACGGCCGGATTCGCCCCCACGCCCTTTGGAGAAACCCTGGCAGCACAAAGCCCGCGCGGCATCTGCCATTTGTCTTTTGTGGACAGCGACCGAAAAGTGGTGTGGGACAACCTCAAGCAGCTTTGGCCCAATGCGCGCTGGCAGCGCAATGATGCCGCCATCCAAAGGCTGTTGGCCGGCATTTTTGGGAGCACGGTCCAGACCGAGGCGTGCATGCCGTTGACCGCGTTGGTGAAGGGAACTGATTTTCAACTGCGGGTTTGGCGCGCCCTATTGCACATTCCCTTCGGTCATTTGACTACCTATGGCCAATTGGCGACCGCGATTGGCGCGCCTTCGGCCGCGCGCGCCGTCGGCTCGGCGGTGGGAAGCAACAAGTTGTCGTGCCTCATCCCCTGCCATCGCGTCATCCGCCAAACCGGCGCGACCGGTGAATACCGTTGGGGTGCCGTGCGCAAGAAGGCCATGCTGGCTTGGGAAGCGTTGGCGGCGGATTCTCCTGATCTTAATCCTAAACTAATCCCTGCTGAGCAAAATGATTAACGGCAGCTTGCACTCTCTAACCTGCTTCCCGCGCCGGAGGACTCTACCATGAAAAAGCTTTTCCCGACCATGATGGCGGCTGGAGTGTCGTTGTGCCTCTTCTTGACGCTCGCACATCCCCCGTGTAAACGCGCCACCTTGCCCTTCGCCAACGCGGATTCCGATCCGCCGCCACGCGTCTCTTACTTCACCTTTTACATAAATAAGTGCCAGTGGCTGGCCGACGCCCGCACGATCCTTGCGGCCCTTCGTTATTTGTGCGAGTCGCGTGCCACCAATACAATCATTCCGACCAACAACGTTTGCTTTCCGCATGATGCCGGTGTCTGTCCTTGCCCGCAGAATCGCGAATGAACGCGAATAGACGCCAATGGCCGCGTTTTTCCTTGGCGTTCATTGGCGTCCATTCGCGGTTGCCTATGCTCAGCCGTCCTTCCGGCGTCACGCATGAGGTTCCAGCGTAAGAGCCAAAGGGTCCTCGAACCCCGGCCACTATCCCCCGCTTGACATCCCGCGAAAACCTTCCACCCTTGCTTCAAGACTATGCAACTATCAAACGTTTCTCGGGTGCTCTGTTTGGCGTCGGCCATCTTTTTCGCGGGTCTTCCACCGGCCAGGGCCGAAGTTCGATTGCCCAACGTCTTCGCCAGCCACATGGTGCTCCAGCAGGAAATGCCCCTGGTCATCTGGGGCTGGGCCCAGCCCAATGAAACGGTCACGGTCACCCTGGCGTCCGCGACTGCGCAAGCCCAAGCCAATGGACGCGGCGAATGGAAAGTCGTCTTGCCGGCCATGAAAGCGACTGGTCCCCTCACCCTCAAAGTGACCGGTTCCAGCTCCGTCGAACTGGAAGATGTCATGGTCGGGGAGGTTTGGCTCTGTTCGGGCCAATCCAACATGGAACTGGGAATCGGCAGCGCTCGCGACGGGGCGAAAGAAATCGCCGAAGCCAATTATCCCGGCCTTCGCCTCCTGCGGGTGACTCGCAATTGGACTCCCGTGCCGCAAACCAATTTTGACGGCCAATGGAAGGTCTGCACGCCTCAAACCGTCGCCGAAGGTGATGGGGGCGGCTTCTCGGCCGCAGCCTATTATTTCGGGCGCGAGCTGCACCAAAAACTCGGCGTCACCATCGGCCTGATTGAATCCAGTTGGGGCGGCACGCGCATCGAACCGTGGACGCCGCCCGAAGGTTTTGCCGCCACGCCCGCCTTGCGCCAGGAATATGAACAGTTGCAATTGGCCGAGCCGAGCACGCCGGAGCATCAGCGCCGGCTCCAGCAAGTCCTGGATGAGACCGCAGGCTGGCTCGCCTCCGCGCGCCAGGCGGTGACCAACCGCGCCTTGGTCCCGCCGATGCCCGTTTACCCGGGCGAATTGCTGCCACCGCACGATGTGCAAAATGCGACGGCCCTTTACAACGCGATGATTCATCCGCTTTGTCCCTTCGCCTTGCGCGGCGCGATTTGGTATCAGGGCGAATCCAACCTGGGGGAGGGCAAGCGCTACACCGAGAGAATGAAGGCGCTCATCGGCGGTTGGCGCGAGGTGTGGCACGAAGGGGATTTCCCGTTCTATTTCGTGCAGATCGCCCCTTACAATTACGGCGGCAAACCGGAAACGGAGGCCGAATTTTGGGAGGCGCAGGCCGCCGCGCAATCCATCCCCAACACCGGTATGGCCGTCATCAATGACATCGGCGAGCTCAAGGACATTCATCCCAAGAACAAACAGGAGGTCGGCCATCGCCTCGCCCTCCTGGCCCTGGCCAAAACTTACAGTCAAGCGAACGTCGTCTGCTCCGGGCCGACCTTCAAGTCTCTGGCCGCCGAGGGCGACAAGTTGCGCGTGGACTTTGACAACGTCGGCGGCGGATTGGCCAGCCGCGAGGGCCAGCCGCTGGATTGGTTTGAGATCATTGACGCCGACGAAGGCGGTTTTGTTAATGCCGAGGCCCACATCGACGGCGCCAGCGTCCTGCTCTCGGCGCCGGGAGTCCCGCATCCGGTGGCCATGCGCTATGCCTGGAGCATGCTGGCCGAGCCGCATCTGATGAACAGCGAAGGTTTGCCCGCCGGCGCTTTCCGCGCGGGGACCGTGCCCAAACGCGATCTGCTTCAGATGAAGGTTCCTGAGGCCAAGGATTACCGCTTGGTCTATGATTTGGACCTTGGCAAAATGGGCCAAAACATCCAGTACGACGCTGACAATCAGAAAAACATTCCTCCCTCCTTCGACCGCATCGCCTACTTCCTGGAGCTGCAGCAAGCGGATGGAAACACGCAGTATCTGTATGTGTCGATGGACGCTTTCACCGGCGACTTGGACAAGATCGGCGTGCCGACCTTCAAGTCGGGCGCGCATTTTCAGCAGAACGTCTCCAACCTCAACGTCTATTCCAACGTCAAGGGCATTATCACCGGCGCCGGTCTGGCCGGCGGCAACATCGAATTCTGGCCCAACAACTACGGTCCCAACAACAGCGCCAAAGTTCCCAACGCCTCGGGCGACGTTTACGATTTTGGCGATGAGCCGACCGATCCGGCCGATGGCTACGGCTCCATGCAGGTCCATAACCATGACGCCAAACAGACCCTCTTCGCGCTCAATCATTGGGGCGAAGGCAGCCGGGCCGACCTGGGCATCGGCAACCGACCCACCGACAACCCGGACTGGACCTTTGCCGGCAACGCCGGGACCTACCAAGCCAAGCGCCTCCGCGTGCTGGTGCGGACCAAATAAGTTCCGATAGCCCGTTTGAAAAATCGCCCGGTCAGGGGACCGGGCCTACAAAAGACAGGCATGTGGGTTTATTTCTGTAGGCCGCGCGCCCTCACGCGGCGTCGGATATGGTTTTCCAAACAGGCTGTAGCGCCGAGGCCATTGTGTCATCCTGATGGCCAGCCACTTAGGCGGATTTTCTCAATTCTGCGATGGCAGGGCACCTGCTCTACACGTCGGCATATGGGAATTCAACTTGAGCCACCTCTCGGGAAGCGCATCCTTTTGGTGGAAGACGAACGGTCCGTGCGCGATACGCTCCGGCAACTCTTGCGTTTAGACGATCATACCGTCGTCGAAGCCAACAACGGCGCCGAGGCCTTGGGTTTATTCACTCAGGATCAATTTGACGTCGTGCTGACCGACTACATCATGCCCTTCTTCAACGGCACCGAACTGGCCGGCCGCATCAAGAAATTGGTGCCCAACCAGCCCGTTATCATGATCACCGGCCATGGCATCAAGCCCAGGCGGCACCATGGCGTCGATGCCGTGCTGCGCAAGCCCTTCGATCTTGACCAGTTGCGTTCGGCCTTGACTGAAGTCCTCCTGGTGCCCGTTTGAAAAATTCGGGGGGGCCTTTGCCCGCGGCCTTGGCGATCATCGCTCACACAATCACCACGTAAAACGTGGCAAGGCTTGGAAACCTGCCCTCCCATCTGCGCACGCACAACGTGAGATGCGCACGACGCTGAAAAACAAAATGTTCCCAACGACCAGGTCAACCTATTCTTATCCGAAGCTGGACGCGGTGGCCCCAAGGGACTTGGTCTAGCCGTCGCAAAAAACCCCGTTGCGGACCTTTCCGCATTCCTTCTCCACCAGGGCGACGCCCAGCAGTGGTGTCACTCCTGACTATGGACACTTTTCGAATCCGCGCCATAAACGCCAGAGCATAATGGCTCTGGCGTTTATGAAGTTCTTCGTTCCGGAAGCTCATGATCCGCGCTGTCAATAGCTGCTTGGCGGGACGCTTGCATTTCTCAAACCAGCCGCGATTTTCCAACGAAGAGGCGCTGTCATGAGCCAAGTAATCTGGTGCATGGGATCCGACGTGCGGCATCCCATTTGCTGGCAACAAAAACTTCGTCGGCGTGGACGCCTTTGGAAGCTTGCTCTGCCTGCACGACCAGGGTTCCGCCGTCAAACATGCCGATGTGCGTGCAAACATTGTGTGTTACACCGTACTCCTCTTTTGTTTTAGGTGTAGTACCATCTTTATCATATCGGATTAGAACGTCGGCGGCCATCATCGACGAAGCGTTTAATGGGATCTCTATCGAGCCGCATGTTTTGTTGTCCCACTGCCAAATTTCCCAGTGCTGCACCCAATTAGTCACATTCTTGCTATAGCAATAGTTGACGAACGAGATACAGTCGAAATGCTGCTTATTGCGACAATCCTCTCCCCAGACGATCTTGCCGGCCGAAGGGACGCCACTGCCTTGAACCATTCTAGGCGTAAAGAATTTGCAGTAGCAAGGCCAGTTAGCCTCGTCACCGGTCTTCAGTCCCTTGAGGTATTCAACCAACGCATCATGATCATCCGGATCGCAATATCTGCCGCCCGGAACCTCTTGAAATCGTCCGGCGCAGACATAAGTGCCTGCCCTGGTGCATTGTGCCGCGAATATGACGGGATTGGCGGGGCTGGTATTCGACGTCGCCATGGTTACCGTGCCAGCGCCAGTGCCGCCGTCAAACATGCCGTCCTTGAGACCGGGGTGGCCTCCGTCCGAGCCCCATAAATAATGCGAACCAATCAGCCCTTTGGCCCAATTAATGATATCTTGCCTGGCAGCCGGGCAACTTTGGTTTGTGTCTGCCACCGCATTCGTGCCGGAATCACCAGCCATATTTTTCCTTTTGTAAGTTGTGGTTAGTTTCGTCGATAACTTGATCTGCTTTCGTGTTGTCCTGCTACCCGGAGCCGGAGCCGGAGCCCCGTGCAACGTCAAGGGCCCGACCACTATTGCCGCCGCCGGAGCCGGAGTCTGTGGGATCGTACCAAGGCCAATCGCTTGGCCAGCCATCACCGCTGCCGCTGCCAGACCCACTGCCAGACCCACTGCCGGACCCGCTGCCTTTGCCAGACCCACTGCCGGACCCGCTGCCTTTGCCAGACCCACTGCCAGACCCGCTGCCTTTGCCAGACCCGCTGCCGGACCCGCTGCCTTTGCCAGACCCGCTGCCGGACCCGCTGCCTTTGCCAGACCCACCGCCGGACCCGCTGCCTTTGCCAGACCCGCTGCCGGACCCGCTGCCTTTGCCAGACCCACTGCCAGACCCGCTGCCTTTGCCAGACCCACTGCCAGACCCGCTGCCTATGCCAGACCCACTGCCAGTCCC
>Ga0302324_100029926_pt1 | contig 10303 bp, 9 predicted proteins | sample Palsa_T0_1_FD_201949 | JGI IMG/M metagenome (GOLD analysis project Ga0302324, IMG submission 201949) | Peat permafrost microbial communities from Stordalen Mire near Abisko, Sweden - Palsa_T0_1 | ecosystem: Environmental > Terrestrial > Soil > Palsa > Peat permafrost | place: Sweden: Abisko... | reverse complement strand
GAGCACCTTGAGCTCCCCGGTTGCGTCGGGCGCAGGAGCGACGATGACCATTTGCGGATCATCCTGATCGATATAGTTATGCGCGTAGGCATCGCAGTGCTGAATCGAAATGGAGTTCTCGGTCTTGTCTGCAGCTGACTCCTTGGCAAATTGGCGCGACTCCTGATTTTGTCTTGCCGCGGCACAATCCACGTGCAGCGCGAGCTGCTTTGGCGCCAATTTGACCGCAAACGGCTTATTGCTCTCGGCGGCTCCGGGCTGGCTCAGCCCGAGAATGAACAGCGCCCCAAGGGTCATGCTCCAATTTGAGCTACGCATCGAATCCTCCCCCTTTTTACCGGGCAACAATCGCGCGACGGACAGCTACTATCGCATGCGCCCGCCATGATTGTCAGCCACGCGTGGCAATGGGCCGCCGCCGCGTGCCATCGACCATTGAAGGCCCTGGGGCGTTACTGTATGTGGCCCAGCGCGCAACCGACGGTGCGCCGTTGCTGGTTGGATAAGTTGTCGGCACTGCCCGGGGAAGCGCGCATGCGTCTATGGTCGTTGCATCCGATGTATCTGGATGCGCGCGGACTTGTCGCCCTATGGCGCGAGGCGCTGCTTGCACGGGCGGTGCTGCGCGGCAGGACGCGCGGCTATCGTCATCATCCGCAGCTCAATCGCTTTCGCGGGCGCGCCGCGCCGCTCTCCGCAATCAATGCCTATCTTGCGGTGGTGTACGCGGAGGCCGCCGCCCGCGGTTACGCTTTCGATAGGAGAAAAATCGGACCCGTACGTCGCAGCGATGCAATGCCGGTGACCTCCGCGCAGATAGAGCATGAGTGGCACCATCTGCTGGCAAAGATGAGAAAGCGTGACCCGGCGTTGTACCGCAAGTGGCGTGCGCTAAAGCTGCCGCGCTGCCATCCGCTGTTCTACGTGCGAGCCGGCGCCATCGAGCCCTGGGAACGCGGTCGCTGATTGCACATCGTCATCTCTTACGCATCGGTCGGCTCCATGAGCTCGATGCGGTTGCCAAAGGGGTCGTGCACGTAGCAGCGCAAATAGCCCTCGAGTCGCTTGTCAGGCTGCACCTCGTAGCCGCGCGCTTGCAACTCTGCCGTGAGGTCCTTCAACCCTTCGACCACGAGCGCTGGATGCGCCTTCTTTGCCGATGAAAATCACGCTCCACGCCAAGATGGATCTTAAGCTCCGCGCGCTCAAACCAGCAGCCGCCACGCTGTAGGAGGTAAGGCGGCTTGGCAACCTCCGGAATGCCGAGCGCCCCTTGATAAAACTCCCGGGCACGCTCCTCGCCGCCCTCGGGCATCGCAAGCTGTACGTGATCGAGGCGCCGGATCCGTGCACTCATTGTCCCGATTCCGTCATTGCTCCGGGCGTAGCCTTCCTCGGCAAGCGGGACAGTTCGCGTACAAGGCTCATGGAGCACACTTTCCGTTCTCGATAGGGCGCTGCCGTAATTATGAGGCTTAGCGATCCGCGAGCAATGCCGCCGTTTGCGCACGCTGCAGCCGCGATGGCAATCCCCGCCGATCAGGGGCGATTGCGCCAGCCGCGCAGGCGCACGGTATGCCGCGCTGCCGAGACCCGTTATATCGCTAGGCCAACTCGCTTGCGCAGACGAACACCTGTGCCGGTGGCAGATTACGTCCTTCAAAACTGCGGCGGACGTAGCGGAACGTGCGTCGCAGCACGGGCAGCACACGGCTCGTGAACTGATACACGTGAAAAGCCCCGCCGGGCTCGAGCGCCGCAAGCGTCTTGGCGGCAATATCAGCGCGCACGCGCTCGGGCATGCTACCCAGCGGTATGCCCGATACGACGTAGCTCGCCTTGCTGAATCCCAGGCGCTGCAGGACCTCCGGCACGTCCGCCGCTGAACCGTGCGCGACGTGCAGCCGTGGGTCGGGCAACGATGTGCTCAGGTAGCGCACGAAATCCCGATTGGTTTCGATAGCCACCAGATGTGCATCGCTGCGCATGCGCCGCAGAATCTCGCTGGTTATCGTGCCGACTCCCGGCCCATATTCGACGATCACTGCAGCGCGCTGCCAGTCAATTGGCGCAAGCACCTGGTCCACGAGAAATCGTGAGCTCGGGATCACTGAGCCCAGCATGTACGGGTGCCGCAGAAAGTTGCTGGCAAAGAGCAGCAGCTCAGCGGCGTGCGATCGTGTGCTTTGTGGCATGGTCGTGGTAACTCCCACAGGCAGTCGGACAAAACATTTCGCTAACTTCGCGGCGCGCGTTCGGCCGCCCCGGCCGCGCATGCGTCCAGAACTCTCATGCGGCAACCCCCGCCCAACGTGCACTCATCTGCCACAGATACTCCTGCAGCTGTGGATCATTGGCGAGCGGCGCCGCGGGCTGGATCTGCTGGTGCTCGTCGAAGTAGCGCCCGCTCTGACCTGCCACCTCACTCGATAGGGCCACATAGAGGCTCGTGCGCGCTCCGCGCTCGCTATCAAATATTTTGCGAGTGATCAGCGGCTTGATGGCACGCAGCCACCACGGCAAGAGATGGGTCGCAACCACACCCGGATGCAGGCAATTGGCGCTGATGAGCGTGCCTGAAAGGCGCCGCGCCAAGGCAAAGGTATGCAGCACGTTCGCGAGCTTCGATTGCGCATAGGCGGCCATGCCGCTATAGGGCGCACGTGGATCGGCAATCCGACAAAGGTCGAGCCGCCCGCGGTAATGGACTTTCGATGCGACATTGACGATTCGGGCGTTCTCGCTCAGGCGGTCGCTCAGAAGGGCTGTGAGCAGGAACGGGCCAAGATGATTGGTGGCGAAAGTGAGCTCAAACCCATCCGCCGACACGCGGTGCGTGGCACTCACGATTCCCGCGTTGTTGATGAGAAGCTCAACGCGACCGAAGTCGCGCCGTAGGCTCGTGGCGCTGGCGCGCACGCTTGCAAGCGATGCGAGGTCGCAATGAATTACGTGCACGGCGGCGTGGGGCAGCTGCGCCGCAATCTGCGCGCGCACGCGCTGCCCTGCGGCGACATTGCGGCAGAGCATAACGACCGTGCGCCCTGCCCGTGCAAGCTCACGGCTCGTGACCTGCCCAATGCCATGAGTGGTGCCCGTAATCACGGATACATCGTTCATGAGTCGCGCCGCGAGCGTGAGGCGCAATGATCGGCTGCGATCGCGGCCTCGCTTCGCCGCGACGCGCTTACCTCGACCTGCATCGCGATTTGACCTTTCATCAGCTGCAGCGTCATAGAACTGTCATTGAGCTGCAATATTTTGCCGGCGGGGCGCCCCGCTCCTTAGCGGGAGCGTTCCATCCAGGGTTTCGCGGGCGGGCACAATCATGCTGTGGTACGTGGCAGGGGCAGTGATACTGGCAGTGCTGCTCTACAAGGCGCAGCAGCGCCTCGCGCTGTCGCGCGCCAAGCACCCCTCGCTGAGCGGGCACGCGCGCCTTGCGCGGCGCATTGCGGGCCTGATCCCCTACTACGAGTACGATGAGGAGCGCTTCTTCAGCGCGGACGATGCACCGCCAGCCATCGCTGACAAGCGGCGCGCGGGCTTCGCGCAACTCGCTGCGCGTTATGCGCTGCGTTATCCGAAGACGACGGCGCTGACCGGCGAGGTTGAGGGCGCCATCTCTGATGTGCAGTTCACGGCGCGCTATCGCGTGCCGTTTCAGTTCAGTCGCTTCGTCTACAAGCATTTGAAGATGGGCATGTTTCTGCAGTCCTCGTCTGGCGTAACGGTGACCGACGTCGACGGCAACACCTTCTTTGATCTTGCGGGCTCGTACGGAGTGAACCTCTTCGGCTATGACTTCTATAAGGAGTGCATCGAGCGCGGAAGCGAACGCGTGCGCGATCTGGGTCCCGTGCTCGGTGCTTACCATCCAGTCCTTGCCTACAACGCGCGCAGACTGCGCGAGATCTCTGGCCTTGATGAGGTGTCGCTGCACATGTCGGGCACCGAGGCCGTCATGCAAGCGGTGCGGCTTGCGCGCTATCACACGCGCCGTGCGTACCTGGTGCGCTTTTGCGGCGCCTACCACGGGTGGTGGGGCGATGTGCAGCCGGGCATCGGCAATCCGGTTACCGAGCGCGCCACCTACACGTTGCGCGACATGGACGAGGCGTCCCTGCGGGTACTGCGCACGCGGCGCGACATTGCCTGTGTATTGGTTAATCCTCTGCAGGCATTGCATCCCAATGCCAGTGCGCCCGGCGACTCGGGGCTCATTCACAGCGCCTGTGGCGCGCACTTTGATCGCGCCGCTTACACGGCGTGGCTCAAAGAGCTGCGCGCGGTGTGCTTCGCGAGAAATATCGTTCTCATCTTCGATGAGGTCCTGGTCGGCTTTCGCCTCGCGCCCGGCGGCGCCCAAGAGTATTTCGGCGTACGCGCCGACCTCGTCACCTACGGCAAGACCCTTGGCGGAGGACTCCCCATCGGCGCCGTCTGCGGCCGTGCCGATCTGATGAAGCGCTTCCGCGAGAAGCGGCCCGCCGATATCTGCTTTGCGCGCGGCACGTTCAACTCGCACCCGTACGTGATGGGCTCGATGTACGAGTTTCTGCAGCGCCTCGAGAGTGAGCCCGTCCGCGCGATCTACCGGGACCTGGAAGCCGTGTGGGACCGGCGCGCCCGCGAGTTGAATGAACGATTGAACGCATCCCGCGTGCCCATTCAGGTGTCGCACCTGTCCTCCATCTGGACCCTCAATCACCTGCAGCCCTCGCGATACAACTGGATGTTCCAATACTACCTGCGCGAGGCGGGTCTGGCTTTAAGTTGGGTGGGGACCGGCCGCCTCATCTTCAGTCTCAACTATACGGACGCCGATTTCGCCGCGGTCGTCGACCGGGTGCTGGCAGCAGCTGCCGCCATGCAGCGCGATGGCTGGTGGTGGAATGCCGAGGCCGTCACCAACAAAGCCATTAAACGTCGCGTCCTGCGTGAGCTGCTTCACGCGCGCTGGGCAACCTCCTCCATTGGGTCAATCAGCTCACCGCGCAGCAAGTAAAGTGGCGCGCGGTGATACAGTTTGATGTCATGGAACGGGTCGGTGATGATCTTGGTCAACCAGACGAGGGAGGTCCGCAGGTCCTGCTGGAAGTACAGTTGCACGCACCGGAAGAGCAGCGCCCCGAAGCCCAGCGCGAGCCATAGCGCCCCGACATGACGCACGAAGAGCGCGCTCGCCGTGCGCGCAAACACTCCAAAGAGAGTCGGATCAAGCCACAGCAGTAGCGGCGAGAGCGCCCACAGGGACAGCAGTATCGCCTTGCGTTTCAGGTTGTAGCCAACCTTGATGTCCTCCTTGTGCTCGTGGGTAACCTGATTGACGGCGTCATAGTCCTTGGGCTCGAAGAAGAAGTGGCCGATCTGACGGCTGACCATGGCCAACAGCCAGCCGATCAGCGCCGCGGCGGCGGGGCTTGTAAAGATGGTGACGTAGGCAGTCAGAAAGCTGAGTGCGCTCACCAAATGCAGCGACTGATTAATGCGGCTGTGATGGTAGTAGCGATGGTCGTCCCACCGCTGGGTGCGGAGCTCATCCAAAAAGTCTTGCATTCGCGTTCCCTTGATTGCCGGCTTTAAGGCACGGACATGAAGCAGATATATGAGAATAATTACGGGAACATGACGGTCGGCGCCGAGTCATCGCAGCTGTGACCCATTACCGTTATCGCATTGACGGCATAGAACTCTCAAAGCCCGCGCGCCACTCTTTGAATGCATTCATCTGCCGGTCACAAAGGCCGGTAATGATGCGCTGCGCGATCAAACGGCGGGAGGAATGATTGAAGTACACATCACGGACTACATTTGCAGCGGCGAGGTGCATCGAGTGAGGATCATGATCGTGAGCGATGCGTGGTTTCCCCAGACCAATGGCGTCGTCAACACACTGGCACAGACCGCGGCGTGGCTTAGCCGCTTCGGCCACGAAGTCAGGCTCGCAACCCCAAAGGACCATGACACGGTAGCCTGCCCGACTTACCCGGAAATCCGCGTGTCGGTGCTGCCGATGCGCAGACTCGCCGCCGGCATCGCGCGATTTCGGCCGCAGGCGCTGCACATCGCAACCGAAGGCCCACTCGGATTCGCCGCGCGGCGCTACTGCATGAGGAATCGCCTGCGCTTCACGACCTCCTATCACACGCAATTTCCGCAGTATCTGCGCTCGCGTTGGCCGATACCCCTCACCGTCTCTTATTCGGCTCTGCGCTGGTTTCATGCCGCGGGCGAGAGCTGCATGATTAGCACGCAATCGTTGCAGGATGAGCTTACCGCTCGCGGCTTTGGCAACCTGGTGCGCTGGCGGCGTGGCGTCGATACGCAGCTTTTCCGGCCGCGCAGCAAAAACTTTTTGACTCTCCAGCGGCCCATCGCAGCTTACGTCGGTCGCGTTGCGATCGAGAAGAACGTTGAGGCCTTTCTGCAGATGCCATGGAGCGGCAGCAAGATCGTGATCGGCGATGGACCTGAGCGGCAGCGACTGCAGGCCCAATATCCTGAGCCCCTCTACGCGGGCTATCGCTTCGGCGAGGACCTGGCCGCGCACCTGGCTGCCGCCGACGTTCTCGTGTTCCCGAGCCGCACCGACACATTCGGGCTCGTCAATCTGGAAGCCATGGCGTGTGGCGTGCCGGTAGCAGCCTATCCGGTCACCGGACCCGTTGACGTCGTACAGGACGGCGTCACGGGCGCGCTCGATCAGGATCTCGCACGCGCCGCCGCAAGAGCCCTGCGGATTAACCCGCGCACCTGTCGCGCACGTGCCCTGCAATCAAGTTGGGACGGTTGTACGCGCGAATTCGAGACCAACCTCGTCGCCTGCCGCCCAAGTTCGGTGATGCGACCCACTGCCGCGGCGCGCTTCACCGACCGCGCGACTACATGAGCGCACCAGCACGGGTAGTACGCTACCGCTGAGCAATATGTAAGACTCGCCGCGCGCCCGGGCTACCTCTTTCGCGCTACCTTTGAAGCCGGCGTCCCCGTACGGGGCTTGTCTTCATCGCATAAATAACAAAGGGGTCTGCCCACGGGCTTGCGTCTTGAACACATTGCCATGAGTGCCGTGCTGGTGTTGGGACTTGCCGGCTGTTCAGCAAGTGCCGCCGAACCCACCGAGGCGCAAATGAAAGAGGCCATGGAGTACGCCATCAATCATCCGCCCGGCATCAAGGTCAGTGACCCTGGCAAGATCACTTTCTTCAAGAAGGAGGCTTGCGACGAGCCGACCAAACAGGGCTACAACTGCACATTTGACGGTGTTGGTCTGGGTGCCCCCGGTGCCGATTCTGATCGTGGCCTTATCGCCTGCCTCACCCTCAGTGTCGATATCGATATTGTTGCTGCCGGTGGTGACCGCAAAGGCCGCCTTCCACCCCCAAGGCTACGTCGTATTTGCCGATGTAGCGGATTGGCGTTGCAGCCGAGGCCGCGATGATGAGCACGGCCTGACGACTGGGATGTCGTCTTTCGGGGAGGTTTTTCCGATTTAGCCTATGAAGGGATTCAATCGGCGCCCCGGCGCGCGCGGTTAGACACGGGTGCGCGCGAAGGCAAGGATCTGATGCGTGAACTCGCAGGTCGCCCTGGGTATGCAGCGGGCAGCAATCCGTCATTTTTCTTCAGCGAGATGGCCATGAGCACACTTCCCAATAACTACACGGGTAAGTCTGGCTATACCGGTGCAACTGGTAACCCCGGCATTTCTTCCCAGCCCAATGGCTACACAGGCGGCACCGGCGGCGGCGGCGGTTATGCCCTCTACCTTTACGGCACCACAACCTACACTACTTTGGGGCAAATCCAAGGCGGCAGCGGTGGCACCGGCGGCGTCGGCGGGGCTGGCTACGGCGGCTTATACACGGGCGGCAACGGCGGCATCGGCGGCTTCGGCGGAATAGGCGTCGATCTCTCATCCTCCACTGAGCTCACCAACAGCGGCCAGATCACCGGCGGCATTGGTGGCACCGGCGGGGAGGGCGGCGCCGGCGATTACTACGGCGTCGGCGGCGCGGGCGGCACGGGCGGTGTCGGCGTATCCGCGTCAGGTACGGTGAGTAACACAACTGGCGCCAGTATCACGGGCGGCATCGGCGGGACAGGCGGCGACGGCGGCCTCGGCAGCGGTGCGGGAGGTGCGGGCGGGATCGGCGTGCTCGCGTCAGCCACAGTGACTAACGCAACTGGCGCCAGTATCACGGGCGGCAACGGTGGCACAGGCGGCATCGGCGGCACCGGCTACCAAGTGACCGCCGGCTCCGGTGGCAGCGGCGGCACCGGAGGTGTGGGGGTCGGTCTCTTCTCGTACGGCACGCTGTCGAACAGCGGCCACGTCACCGGCGGTGCGGGTGGTGCAGGCGGGGCGGGTGGCTACGGCACCGACGCTAAGGGCAGCGGGGGCGGCGCTGGCGGTACGGGTGGGGCGGGCGTCCTCTCCTTTGGTTCGGTGACCAATATGCACGGCGCCAGCATCACGGGCGGCAACGGTGGCGATGGCGGTAGCGCGGGTAGCTCCAACGGTTTCGGTGCCCTTGCGGCAGGCGCGGGCGGTGCCGGCGGGGTGGGCGTGGATTTGATGTCGGGTACCCTGACAAACAACGGCCAGATCACCGGCGGCACGGGCGGCACGGGCGGTTACGCCGCCAACTTCCAAGGTTTCGCTGGATCGGGCGGTGCCGGCGTTGAGCTCTCGTCGGGCTCCGTGACCAACACCGGCAGCATTACCGGCGGCAATGGCGCCGCAGGGGCCAACGGGTACAACGGGTACAACGGGGGCAACGGCGGTGCGGGCGGTGCCGGCGTGTATCTGAACGGCGGCACGTTGACCACGTCGGGCACCATTTCGGGGGGTGCGGGGGGTCCGGGAGGGAATGGAGCAACGAATGGCTCCGCCGGCGCCGCGGGCGATGCGGTGCAGTTCGGCACGGCGGCGAGCACGCTGGTGGTGGAGTCGGGGGCGGCGTTCAACGGGGTGATCGGCGCCTTTGGGTTGAACGACACCATTGACATCACGAACCTGACGCCCTCTCAAGTGCAAGCGGATTTCAATTCCAGCACGCACACGATCACCACATCGAGCGACGGCACGCTGACCTTCAGTGGCAGCTTCAGCGGGGATGCATTTCTCTTCTCGAACAATGGCAGCGGCGGGACCGACCTGACATTGGTCGTAGGCTCAGCGATCTCCTCGATCATCACCAGCACGGTAACGTTGGGAAGCAGTGCCCATCCAAGCCCGCTCACCATCAGCAATGCGGGTGGCGTGGCCCCGACGGTTGCGGGCGCAACCGCCGTGTTGAGTGACATCTCCACTAATACTCTGACGAACCACGGTGCCATCAAGGGCGGCACGGGCGTGAACGCCGGTACGGGCGGCAACGGCGGCCTGGGCGTCAACTTTGAGAAGGGCACGACGCTCACCAACACCGGCAGCATCACGGGCGGCGCGGGCGGCAGCGGCAGCGCCGGCGCAGGTGGCGAAGGCGGGGCGGGCGTCAATTTCTTAGCGGGTACGCTGAACAATACGGGCAGTATCACGGGCGGCACGGGTGGCACCGGGAGCACGAGCGGCGGCAGCGGCGGTGCCGGCGTGTTGCTGAACGGCGGCACGTTGACCACGTCGGGCACCATTTCGGGGGGTGCGGGGGGTTCGGGAGCTTCTCATGGCGCCGCGGGCGATGCGGTGCAGTTCGGCGCGGCGGCGAGCACGCTCGTGGTCGATCCGGGTGCGGCGTTCAACGGAGTGATCGGCACCTTTGGGTTGAACGACACCATTGACATCACGAACCTGACGCCCTCTCAAGTGCAAGCGGATTTCAATTCCAGCACGCACACGATCACCACATCGAGCGACGGCACGCTGACCTTCAGTGGCAGCTTCAGCGGGGATGCATTTCTCTTCTCGAACGATGGCAGCGGCGGCACCGACCTGACGTTGGTCGTAGGCTCAGCGATCTCCTCGATCATCACCAGCTCGGTAACGTTGGGAAGCAGTGCCCATCCAAGCCCGCTCACCATCAGCAATGCGGGTGGCGTGGCCCCGACGGTTGCGAGCGCAACCGGCGTGCTGAGTGACATCTCCACTAATGCTCTGACGAACCACGGCGCCATCAAGGGCGGCACGGGAACGAGCGCCGCTACGGGCGGCAACGGCGGCCTGGGCGTCAACTTTGAGAACGGCACGACGCTCACCAACACCGGCAGCATCACGGGCGGCGCGGGCGGCAACGGCAACACCGGCGCAGGTGGCAAAGGCGGGGCGGGCGTCAATTTCTTAGCGGGTACGCTGAACAATACG
>Ga0302324_100029924_pt1 | contig 10303 bp, 6 predicted proteins | sample Palsa_T0_1_FD_201949 | JGI IMG/M metagenome (GOLD analysis project Ga0302324, IMG submission 201949) | Peat permafrost microbial communities from Stordalen Mire near Abisko, Sweden - Palsa_T0_1 | ecosystem: Environmental > Terrestrial > Soil > Palsa > Peat permafrost | place: Sweden: Abisko... | reverse complement strand
CCGCTGCCGCGTGGCGCGGAGTGGCAGTAATCGCAGCGCACCCCAAGCGCCTGGCTGACTTCCTCCATGTTCATCGTCTGCGCCGGCGCAAACGCTGGACTCGTAATAACCAAAAACGCCAAGGTCCGCTTCATAAGTTTAATTAAGCGTTGCGCCTATTCTACTTCTTTCCCGGCCGCCGGCTGGAGCGGCGACGCCCTCACAAACTTTTACACCATTCGCCACGGCACTCCAGCGCGGTTTCGTGTTGTAATCTGTAAGAGGCTGATCCCACAGAGTTAAGCTCGTGGCAGGTTTAAGCAGGTGTGCTGCGTCCGCGCGTTACTTCTCACAGGGCCAGGATTGGCCGCGTATTGGATCCATGAAAACAAAACCCATTCTTCTTGTGCTTCTACTCGCCGTCTGCTCCTGGCAGGCTTCCGCTCAAACTTTTGACTCCAGTGGCAACATAATGCTGTACGGTACCTATTACATGCGGCAGGTCTTTTACTACTACGTTCCTGGCCAGACCAACGATTTAGGGGACACCATCAATATCCAGGGCAACATCAACTTCAGCGGTGCCGGGACCTACACATTCAGCGGATCGGTTCTCGACAACGCCGTCAGTTCCACTCCGCAAGCCTTTAGCACCACCGGCACCTACACCATCTCCGCCAGCGGCGAAGGCTACATCAGCGCCGTCGATCAGGAATTTCCCAACGACCGGATCAGCGGACTGGTAGCGCACGATATTTTCATCGGCAGCAGCACCGACAACCTGGAAGGCTACAACGATCTGTTCATCTGCGCGCCCATCGGTACGGGACCCACGAATAGTACACTCACCGGTTCCTACACGGTGGCGTATTTCGACCCCACGTTCCCCGGGGATGCGCTCTTCACCATGACAGCCGATGGGCAAGGGAACATCGGAACGGTTAACGCAACCGACTATTTGAACAACAGTTCCACGGCGACCACCCAAACCCTCTCCGGCGTCACCTATGCCTTCACCAACGGCGCCGCGCAGCTCAAGTTAGGGGGCAAGCGCAACACCACCACCTTGCTGGCCGGAACGGAGCTGCTGTATATTTCGCCCGACGGCAACTTCATTTTCGGGGGTTCCGACGACAGTTGGGATATGTTCGTGGGCGTTCGCGCCGCCACCAGCCCGCCGTCGAATTACGGAGGCCTCTACTACCAGGCCGGCCTGGATCTGGATACATCGGCGACCAACGGAGGTTACTCCCCTTTTAATAGCTATTACGGGGCGTTCCAAGCATTTTCGGGAAAGATTATCGGACACCAGCGATTGAGTACAGCGACGCCGATCAATTACCAGAGCCTGAATGCCCTTTTACCTTATGGGGGTTCAGCCGATTTTACATATTACGACTCCTATACCGTGAACAGCGACGGCAGTTCCGACGACACCGCTTTTGCGCAACACTATCTGAGCACCGCCGACGGGTCCGTTCGCATCGGCTATGGCATCGGCCCGTACCTCTCAATTAACGTAGCCATTCAGGCACCCGTTTTCAGCGGGTCAGGCGTGTATCTGAATCCGGCGGGCGTGGTGAACGCCGCCAGCTCCGCGCCCTTTACCGCGCAGATTTCTCCAGGAGAATTTCTCACGTTGTACGGTTCGGGACTGTCTCCCACCACCGCCAGTGCCGGCGTGCCTTTGCCCGATATGTTGAACGGGGTGCAGGTGTTCATTAACGAACAGGAAGCGCCCATTTACTACGAGAGCCCGACGCAAATTTCGGTGATCGTCCCGTACCTTACGCTTCCAAATTCGGTGGCACAGATTCAGGTAGTGAATAATGGCAGCAGTTCCAACCTGGTCACAGAGTTCACGGGATTAACTTCGGTTGGCGCCTTTACCAATAATCCAGTGGGCGGCATAGGGTACGTAGCCGCGCTGCATCCCGACAATTCGGTAATATCCGAGTCCAGTCCGGCGCCAATCGGCGAAGAAGTGGCTATGTTTCTCACGGGAATGGGCGCGGTTAATCTGCCGGTGGGCGACGGAACCGCCGCGCCGAGTAATCCGGCCAGCAAAACCACTGCCACGCCGTTGGTCTTCCTGCTCGATTCGGCGGGCCACTTCGAACAAGCTACGGTGAAATTCTCCGGACTCGCTCCGGGATACGCAGGCTTGTATCAAATCAACTTCACCGTCCCTTCCGGCCTTATTGCTGGCGACTCGACAGTGGAGATTATCGGAACGGATTCAGATGCGTTTCAGGGGCGATTGCCGGTGAGCACTACCAGCTCCTCTGCTGTTCCAGCCAGTGACGGGAAGGCGGCGTTGCGTCCCCGTATGCTATCGCGTTAGCCCGGCCACCGTGTTGCTTCCCCTTTTGCGGAACTCTCAGCGCGGTGACGGTGTCTCAACAAAAGGAAGGACGTTGCCGAGTGAACAATCGGGCCATCGAGTCACAGGTGTTGCTGGCGGCGATCCTGTTATTGTTCACTGGAAATGCCTGCGCGCAGGATGTATATCTCGCGCGTTGGCAGTCCATCCATGCTCGGCAGCCCGAAGCGGTGAGTTTCCAGATATCTGCCACAAAGAGCGACTTCTATTCCGGCGAACTGATTCCGCTTCAGCTTTCCTTTACTTCCACGCAGCCCAAGAGTTTTCTGGCAGACACGCGTTTGCAGGATCGCATCGGGCGGATGAATGGCGTCGAAGAGTTTCTGGTGGACCCGGCCGCTCTCACCGAAGATCCGTTGCACGGGCTTCCCGGCGAGGGCGGCGGCATGGGCGGCCTCTCGGGCGGTCCATGCATGCTCGCGGAGAAACCATTTTCATTCGAGCGGGTGCTGAACGAGTGGGTTCATTTTCGTAAACCTGGGAAATACCGGATTGCAATCCTGAGCCGAAGAGTCTCTCGAGTGGACCCAACAAAATCGGAATATTACTTGCAAACACATCCTGGCGGCGAGCGGGTGGAACTGGTTTCGAACATTCTCACGCTCGATATTGTTCCGGCCCCGGCCGCGTGGGTAAAACAGCAAATCGCCGGCGCCGTCCGAGTGCTGGAAGCTCCCGCAGATCCTACTCAAGAGACGCAACAGCGGCGTCTGTATGCTGGGCGCACGCTCCGCTTTCTGGAGAGCCCCGAAGCGGCGTTCGCACTGGTGCGGCATCTCGGTTCCGGAGAGGACGTCGATGCCTGGGCTCTGCACATGGGCGTGCTGGGATCGCCATACCGGAAACAATTGGTCCCGGTGATGGAGGCGCGCCTGATCGCTCCCGATCAATCGATTTGGAACCGATATCTGGATACGCTTGTGCGCCTGTCCGAACTGACGGGAGCGGCCCGGACGCGAAACGAATACGCGGCAAGATTGATCGCTTCCCTGCCCTCCAAAGATCCGGAGGCGCGCGTAATTTCGATGAATACGCTGCTCGATTCCGATCGCGGTGAAGCGGATTCCGCGTGGTGGGTCCCGGAAGTCGCCGCGTCAATCGTCGCCGACTTTCGCAGTCTGCCTTCCAACATGCAGACCAATCTGCTGTTGAGCCGCTGGCACATAATTGGGGGGCCTGCAATGCTCCCGATTCTTCGCGAGATGTCTGCGAATCCCGTGGAGCCGCAGGCTGCCAGAGACACAGCGGTGCGGCGTATTTATGAACTGGCGCCAGAGGAAGGCCGCCGTATCATACTCTCGCAGCTTACCCAGCCCAACAGCTACCTTTCGCTCTCTACTCTCGAGTTGCTGCCGGATCGCAGCCTTCCCGAATTGAACGGCGCATTGGCCAGCGGTCTGGAAGCGGGTCATTACTCAGGCCGGCTCATCCTGCGATATGCCACCGGAGATATCGTGCAGCGAGTGGAGCGGGCCTACCTGAAGCGCAACGAAGAACTGGATCGCCAGAAACTCCCGCATTGCGGCGAGCCGCTCATTTACTATTTCCTCAAGTACGATCCGGCATTCGGCGAAAAGGAACTGCGGAAAGAAATGAATCAACCAGCGGGCCCTCCGGTTTGTTACGACATCGGGTTTCAGTTTCAGTCGCTGGACCGGAATGCGTACAGTCCGGCGCTGGAGCGGCTGGCTATCGAATTACTCGGAAGCCCCATAGTGGCGGTGAAGCGCGGAGCGGCGGAACTGCTCGGTAAGTATGGGTCCATCGCAGCAGAGAAGCCTCTTTGGGACACTCTCGAATATTTTCGTTCCTGGTGGACGGGCCACGAGGAAGTGCTCGACGAAGCAGACGGCCGGGAGGGTATCCAGTTCGAACGCGCGCTGCGGATCGCACTGGCCCAAGCCGACGCGTGGACCCTGCAGGAAGACGGTTTGAACCGGCTGCTCAGTCTTTGCAGCAGCAAATGGTGCAAGCAGGAAGTAAGCGAATGGCTTTCGAAATAGAGGATTTATGCGTCAAGTTTGCGCCTTCTTTTTCTTGACTCTCTCCGCCACGGCCCAGAAGCCTGCAGTTCGCCTCAGCACGATTGGTAACGGTGTCCGCGCTCAGTGCCCCAGATGCAACCAGCGCTTGATGTCGGGCTTGAATTCATTGAATACGTTGATGCCTGCATCTATCAGGATAGTGTCCGATCCCGCGATGAATATCGCCGACCCAGTATGATACTTGTCCGGCCACCACATTCGAGACACTGCGGCGGCTCCGTAGTCGCCCAGAAATTCGCTATAAGCGGGCATCATTCCGCCGCTGTCGTTGTGGCGCCAGATGGTGTGGAGAAACGCGTCTGCCAGACGCCCTTTATACGACTTCCTGGCGGAGGGGAAATAGCGGGTGTCCTCGTGGTCAATGGCTTGGACGGGAAACATGATGCTGCGTTGAACCACGTACTGGCCCAAGTGTGAGCCGTAGCGTCCGAAGAAAGGACCCCAGCCTTCGCCCCACTCGCCAGGGCGGTCACGCAACTGGTCAAAGCTCGCGCCGATTCCAGCGAAGACCACGTTTTGCACATCGAACAGATGCACCCAATCGTAATGAAGCTTGTCCTTGACGCTAAGCCCCTTCCATTGTGGCGACTGGGGCCCAGAGGTGGCGGTGTTGCTATCGGGATTCGTTTGCGGCGCAGCAATTTGCCCTGGTTGCTGCTGGGCCAACAACATAGCCGCTGCCAATGACACTACGATGGTGGGATCGACCATTAAGAAGAATGGGACGTATTTGATGCCGGATTGCGGCGTGAAGTAACGGTTACTCCCGACCCACGAATCTGTGATGTTGTCCCCCTATTCCGTTGCATTGGGATCGATCTGGCGGATAGGCAGATCCCAGTGAACCGTAGTGAGTTCCCAACGCCGCTGCTCTTCGCGTTTCATTTTAGCCTGATCGGGAAATAACATTTTCTCCACTTTGCTGCCCAGCGACGACGACGCGACGTCCTTGTAATAAATCACGATGCGATAGTCCCAGCGATGATCTTCGCTGGTGTGCAAGCCGGGGCGGAAGACTTCGTATTTCACTACGCCGCCCAGTTCCTTCTCTTTATTCAGTGTCGCGATCTGGTATTTCTGGAAGATCTGCCAGAACTCGTCCTGGTAACCCCACTTCACTGTGTAGACCCACTCGACGATGTACGGCGGGTTGCTTGGCTGGCTGGTTTGCTGGCTGTGCCCGGCGCTGAATGGCAGAATTACAATCGCCAGCAGAAAAAACGATCGGACCGCTGTTCGTGGAATAGACATAGTTGTTTCTCCGATGCCTAGAATGTAGCTCGAATCTGGAGTTGGCTCCGAATCCGATCCGCCAGGTGCGACGACGCCACTCGCGGACCTGCAGCACCACTCCCTCACAGTCGCGGCTCCGTAACTCCTCTTTGCTAGGGGCGAATAGTACCTTTCCGTTCATCCAGCTAAGCGTTTTTCTCGCAGTCGCTAGGCCTCGTTTCAGCGCAGAAGTTCTCTGCCCGAATCGATAAGCCAAGCATATTGTCGTTCATTTTTTCCCGACGCCCGCTCAGGACCCGCTTTACAAGCAGTACTCGCTGGGCAACCGTACTCCTTCTTTTGTCGGCGGCAACCATTCAGGCCGCTGGGACGCAAATTCTGCAGGGACACGTACCGTCGGCGGTAGCTGACTCCCGGGCCGTCGGCCAAGTTCCCTCAAACACGCGAATGAGCCTTGCGATTGGACTGCCGCTTCGAAACCAAACGGAACTCGATAATCTTCTGAAGCAGATTGTCGACCCTGAAAGCCCGAACTTCCGGCAGTATCTGACCCCGGCGCAGTTTGCGGAACGGTTCGGCCCCACCGAAGGCGATTATCAGGCTCTGGCCGCATTCTTCGATGCACACGGACTTGCTGTAACGGCCACGCACTCCAACCGCACGATCCTGGATGTGAGCGGCACAGTGGCCGACATCGAAAACACGTTCAATATCCACATGACTTACTGGAACCATCCCAAGCGCGGGACCTTCTTCGCGCCGGATCGGGAGCCGTCGCTGGACGCGGGCGTGACAATTCTGGACATCACCGGACTCGATAACTACGTCATCCCGCGTCCCATGGATCTGAAGTCGCACGACTTCGCCGCAGCGACACCCTTAACCACGGGTTCCGGACTCGGCGGCCTTTTCGTCGGCGGCGATTTCAGAGCCGCCTACGCCCCGGCGGTGACGCTCAACGGGGCCGGCCAATCGGTTGGGCTGTTCGAGCTGGATGGCTTTTACGCTGCCGATGTCGTGGCCAATTTCAAGCAGGCGGGGTTGCCAGCCGTGCCGACGCAAACAGTTTTGCTGGATGGCGTCACTGGCGCTCCCGGCAGCGGAAACGTCGAGGTGACGCTTGACATTATGATGGCGGCCTACATGGCGCCGGGCGCATCCAGCGTCATCGTGTATGAAGGCTCGAACCCGAATGACGTGCTGAACCGCATGGCCACCGACAATCTGGCCAGCCAGTTGAGTTCGTCGTGGGGCTGGGGCCCGACCAACGCCACCACGGAGCAGATTTTCAGGCAGATGATTGCGCAGGGGCAGTCGCTGTTCCAGGCATCGGGCGACAGTGGAGCGTACGAAGGTGGGATCATGCCGCCGGCGGACGATCCGAACCTCACCGTTGTGGGCGGTACCAGTTTGACGACGGCGGGTCCGGGAGGCGCCTGGCAATCGGAGACGACTTGGTCAGGCTCAGGCGGCGGCGTTAGCGCTACGTGGCCGATTCCGAGCTATCAGCAGCGGGCGCTTATGACCTCGGCGGGCGGGTCCGGCACCATGCGCAACATCCCGGACGTTTCGCTGCTGGCCGACGTCCAGATATTTCTGATCTCTAATAACGGGCAGACGATGGAAGTTGGCGGCACCAGCGCCGCGGCTCCTTTATGGGCCGGTTTCCTGGCGCTAGCGAATCAGCAGGCAGCGGCGAATAAAGAGGCCCGGGTGGGTTTCCTCAATCCACTGCTCTATGGAATCGGCGCCGGGTCGAACTACGACAGCGATCTTCACGACATCACCACGGGGAACGACGGCGGCTTCAACGCGCTCGTGGGATACGATCTCGCCACCGGGTGGGGCACTCCCGCCGGTCAGCCCTTGATAAACCGTTTGAGCGGGGCAACCAACACGCCGTCGTTCAGCCTGTCCTCTTCCGGGACGGTTTCCATTCCAGCAGGATCCAGCGGCATCAGCGTCATTACCATCGGCCCACAGCAGGGTTTCAGTAGCGCAGTGAACCTGAGCGTATCGGGATTGCCCGCGGGCGTAACGGCATCGTTCAGTCCCGCCAACGCCACCACTTCGAGTACCCTCACGCTAACCGCGAGCAGTTCCGCGCCAGCGACCACAGCGACGCTTACGATTACCGGCACTTCCGGAGGCCTGACCAACACCGCGCGGCTGACGCTGACGATCACCGGCTCTTCGAATTTCACGCTCTCGGCAGCACCCGCCAGTGTAAGCTTGTCGCAAGGGGGCTCCGGCACCAGCACAATCACGATCACTCCGCAGAACGGCTTCAAGGGGACCGTCGCTCTGGCAGCGTCGGGGCTGCCCTCGGGCGTAACCGCGTCCTTTGGCGACGTCGGCGCGAGCGGAACCAGCACGCTGACATTCAGTGGAACTAAATCCGCCGCAGCAGGAGGCTCTACCATCACTATCACCGGCACATCCGGCAGCCTGCGCAGCACGGCGACCATCGCGCTCACAGTGATCGCCGCATCAGGGAGCTACGCGATTGCAGCATCGCCCGCCAGCCTCAGCGTTGCGCCAGGCGGCAGTGGGGTGAGCACGATCACGGTGTCTCCGCAGGGTAGCTTTGACGGCACAGTCGCTTTTTCGGTTACCGCCTTGCCTGCGGGCGTCACAGCGACGTTCAGTCCCGCGTCATCGACACACACCACTACAATGACCTTGAACGTCAGCGCGAACGCGGCAGCCGGAACAACCACTGTTACCGTAACGGGCACGTCGGGTAGCGTGACAAGCAAAACCAGCATCGAGCTCACAGTCGCGGTACCGGCCAGCTTTACACTCGCAGCAAAACCGGCAAGCGTGAGTGTCATTCCCGGCGGAAGCAACACCGGCACCATCGCCATCAATGCCGCGAACGGCTTCAGTGGTAAAGTGACGCTCGGGGCTTCTGGCTTGCCCGCTGGAGTGATCGCGAATTTCAGCGCCGTAACGGCGGGCCAAGGCGCAGTTACTTTTACGGCGTCCGAAACGGCTGCAGCATCCACGGCGACGGTGACGATTACAGGCACTTCCGGCAGCGTGACCAGTAAGACTGCCGTCGCACTCACCATAGCTCCAGCGCCAACCTTCGCGTTGTCCGCTGCGCCCGCCGCGCTTACGGTCCAGAAGGGCGCCACCGGTTCCAGCACCCTCAGCTTGACTCCAGAGAATGGTTTCAGCAGCACCGTGACGGCGAGCATTTCCGGCTTGCCCAGCGGAGTTGTGGGATCGTTCAGTAGCGGCGCGACGCCGGCCACTGCCAGTGTTAAGTTGTCGGTGTCGCCGTCGGCTTCGGCCGGGACGTACACGGTGACCATCACCGGCAAATCGGGCACTCTCACCAAGTTCGCCACCATTAGGCTTACCGTGACATCGGCCAGCACGACCACCGGAGCGGTGAACCTGTCGTCGTCGTACAACGTGATGGCGCTGGTCACCGACGGCGCGCTTTTCTTGAGCGGAAGCGGTCTGGACGGAGGCGGCCGGGCCTATTCGGCGAACCTTCTCGGAACAGTGCAGACGGCCAGCGGCGCATCCTTTAATTTCGCCGCGGCGAATTCTCCGGGCGCAGTGAGCGGCGGCACCATCGCGCTGCCGGCAGGCAGTTATTCCACTCTGAAACTGCTGGCCACGGGAGTGAATGGCAATCAGGTGTCGCAGACTTTCACCGTGACCTATACCGACGGCACCACATCGAAGTTTACCCAGAGCTTAAGCGACTGGTGCACGCCGCAGGGCTACAGCGGCGAATCGAACGCCATCCTGATGACGTATCGCGACAACAGCAACGGCACGCGGGACGTTCGGCCGATGACGCTGTACGGCTATACCTTCAATTTGTCCAGCGGCAAGACGGCGAAATCCATCACGCTTCCAAGCAATCGCAACGTGGTCGTGTTGTCTATGAACCTCGGTACGGCCTCGAAAACGAATCAGCAGGAAGGAACCCAGACGTTCGACAAAACGCGGATTGTCCTGGTTCCCTCCGCCGACCGAGCGAAGCGCTAATCGTGATTGCACCTGATACAATGCATGTCCATGCGATCTATGCTGCTGTTTTGTTCAGCCCTGGCACTTTTTGCACAACCCAGCACAGACCTTACGAAGGCTCTCACTTCGTCGCGCCACCGCATCGACGCCATTGACGACCAGATCGTGAAGCTGCTCAACGAGCGCGCGCAGGTGGTCCGCGACGTAGGGCTGATCAAGAAGCAGTTTCACGCGCCCGCGACCGCGCCGGGGCGCGAAGAGCAGGTGATGCACCGCGCAGCCGGCCAGGCCCAAGCGCCGCTCACGCCCTCAGCCGTCGAAGCCATCTACAGGGTGATGCTGCACGAGATGTCGTCGATGGAAGCGGCCGAGATGGATAAGACCTCCAGGCTCCCCTGACCCCGGTCATTTCCGGCTCCACCCGTTCCAGCCCACTTGCATACAACGAGACAATAGGAATAGTATGGACACCATAGAGAGGGCTTTAAATGACGATATTGCAGGCCGTCCGCGCCAATATGTGTTGCGCCGCCCTGGTGGCCGTGGGTGTTTTTGCCGCCGCAAGTCCCGTGCTGGCACACCATTCCTTCACCATGTTCGACATGACAAAGCGACTGACGCTGAACGGGACGGTCACCTCTTTTGAATGGACCAATCCGCACTCGTACAT
>Ga0302324_100029923_pt1 | contig 10303 bp, 14 predicted proteins | sample Palsa_T0_1_FD_201949 | JGI IMG/M metagenome (GOLD analysis project Ga0302324, IMG submission 201949) | Peat permafrost microbial communities from Stordalen Mire near Abisko, Sweden - Palsa_T0_1 | ecosystem: Environmental > Terrestrial > Soil > Palsa > Peat permafrost | place: Sweden: Abisko... | reverse complement strand
GAGCGAGGCCAGCGCGGGCATGGACTCGACCGCCGGCGAGCGCCGGTGTACTTCGATCGACCCCATTCCGAACTCTTCCATATAGAATGACAGCAGGGCATGCGGGACCGGTCGCGTGTGGGTGGGATCCAGGTAGAAGTGGCTGGCAAAGATGGCCAGGCACTCGGGATTCGGCGTCTCGATGGCCAGCACTCCGCCGCGATCCAGCCGCGATGCAGCCAGCCGAATCATCTCCGGCAGGCGCTCCGGCGGCAGATGCTCCACCACCTGGGCGCTGAAAATGCCATCCAGCGACGATTCCGGCAGATCCGCCAGATAGGCGAAGAGGTCGGCCGTTTCGGCCGCTAGGCCCTTACCCCGGCACACATCCACGGACTCCTGGCTCAGATCGATGCCGCGCGCCGGGACGCCGGCTTCCCGCATCAATTCCAGAAACTCGCCGCGCCCACAGCCGATATCCAGGACATCGCGCCGGCCGTCGAAAAACGGCAGATAGAATCGCTGCCCGGCCCGCACGTACTCTTCAGAACCACGGAAGCGCTCGGCGAAACGGGCGTAATCGAACGCGAATTCCACAGGCGCCGACGAGGCCGTCGGCTCGGCTGATGGCGGCGCCGATGCTGGTGCCGATGATGGCACGGGGGTACGCTGGCGAATCAACCGCAGCTCGGTATGAATCAGGCGATCGTACTCCGACCGCACACGTTCCATATCGGCCCACAAACGCTTCTGGATATCCATCGAGCTACGTTCCAGAGCCATGTCGAATTCGTCGTGCTGCTCTTTGACTCTATCCCGAAAGCTGGACTCCAACTGCCCGGCGCGGTGCTGAAAGGCGGCGTTCAACTCCGCCACTCCGCGCAAGAGCTTGGTCTCGTTGAGCACCAGCTTGTGTTCCCATTCCTGGCGCCAGTCCACCCAGTGCGCGCGCATATCCTTCAGTTCCCGCGCCTCGCCCCGAAGCTCGCTGCCGGTCCTGTCCAGCATGGCCAGCGCGCGGCGCGTCTCTTCCAGCGCCTCGAGGGCCGCTTGCACGCAGGCCATCACATTACGGTTAAACTCCACCTGCTCCCGCACGTGCCAGTCGAGCGCGCGCGCGACGGTTTTCTTGACTTGCTGCGCCAGCCAGTTGAGCGGCCCGCCGCGGCGCGGATTGACCGTGCCGATGGCCGCCACCTTGGCCTCAGCGGCGTCGCGCGCATGCAGCAGCGGCATCAGGTCGGGAAGCGGCGCGGAGGACGCCTCCGGATGGCGCGCGCGCACGCGATCGCGGACTTCCCGCAGAATAGCCGTCAATTCATCGGCGTCCACGTTTTTGGCTCCGTTTCGTAACGCGTTTCTTGGTCTGTCGCCTAAGCCAGGTGGCGGTGATTTTGGATTGCAATCCGCCGCGCGGGGTGAACTCGCCGGTCACCGTGGCGCTGGCAGGCTGGGCGGCCTTCACGACGTCGCGCAAAAACCGGTTCACGACATTCTCATAAAAGATTCCCAGATTACGGTAGGCCAGCAAATACATCTTGAGCGACTTCAGCTCGAGGCACTTACCCTCCGGCACGTAACGCAGCGTCAGCCTGCCGAAATCCGGCAGTCCGGTCTTGGGGCACATCGAGGTGAACTCCGGTATGACGATCTCGATTTCGTAATCGGGAAACTGATTGGGCCAGGTCTCGATGTCGGGCAGTTCGGCGTGGATGCCGGCCTCCGCATGTTCGTCCGTGTAGGCCCTCTTCATGCCTGCGCCACCGCGCGGGCCAGCAGATCGAGGAACATGCCTACGTCAGCCACGACGCCCACCGCCTGGCCTGTGCCGCGATCGCTGACCTTGGTGGCCACCGCCGGGTTGATATCCACGCATACGATCTTGACCCAGCTCGGCAGCATATTCCCGGTGGCGATCGAATGCAGCATGGAGCCCAGGCACAGCACCAGGCCGGCGCCCTTCAACAGTTCCGCGTAGGCGTCCTGGGCCGCGTTCATATCGGTAATGGTATCGGGCAGCGGGCCATCGTCGCGCAGGCTGCCGGCCAGCACAAAGGGCACGTTGGCGCGCACGCATTCGTACAAAATGCCCGACTGCAGACGCCCCGTGGCTACGGCCTGGGGCACACCGCCGGCGTGGAAGATGGTGTTGATGGCGCGCATGTGATTGCGATGGCCGTGTTCTTCCTGCCGGCCATCGGCCAGACGCACGCCCAGCGAGGTGCCGAACAGCGCCGCCTCCGCGTCGTGTACGCCCAGCGCGTTACCGCTCAACAGCGCATGTACGAAGCCGCCGCGGATCAGCGCCGACAGACCCTGCACGCCGCCCGTATGGACTACCACGGGTCCAGCCACTGCGATCACTTTCTGCCCTTGCTCGAGCGCCTGCCGGATCAACGCGGCGGTCTGCCGGACGGCTGTCTCCACCTGTCGTTCCGACGAGATGCCGTTCGACATAAAGGCGAATGCCATACGGTCGCGCTCTTTGGATTCCGGCAACACCCGTATTCCGCGCATGCCCACTACCACGGCGTCGCCCGCCCGTACATCGCGCAGCCGGCGGCACCGTGCATACCGTTCGGAGACCACGATCAGCGCGTCCATACGCTGGTTCTCCACCTCCAGCCATTGCTGCTCGTGGCGCACCAGCGTGCGGTGATTGGTGGTGGAGTAGAAATCCTCCGGAGCGCAACAGTCGCGCTCCACGACGCGCACGGCGGCATCGCCGGGATCGACCGCCGAGCAGCCCAGCTCCAGCAGGTCTTCGAGAAGATGCGCCAGCAGCTCGGGAGTTGGCGTTTCCACTTTCAGGCGCAAATAGGACGGCTCGCTATTGGTGCGGCCTATGCGGAATTGTTCCACTTCGAAGCGGCCCTGGTGCTCGACCACCTTGTCGAAGATGTTCTCCATCACGTGGGAGTCGATCAGATGGCCCTGCGCCTCGACCACTTCCTGTAAGTGCATAAAACATTTATTGTAGACTGTGGGGAGCGCGTTCCGCTCCGGGAGGTGGAGATGAGCTATCCGAGATTATGGCTGCCGGCGGTGTTGAGCCTGACCCCGTTACTGGCGCAGCCCAGCGTCGATCAGATCCTCGAGAAGTACACGCAGGCCCTGGGCGGCCGGGCGGCCTGCGAGAAGGTGACCAGCCGCACCATGCAGGGCACCGTCGAGATTCCGGACGACAACGCCTCGGGTACGGCTCAGGTCTACGCCGCGGCCCCGGAACGCTACCGGCTGACACTGAATATTCCCGAATATGGCGGCGTGATCGAGACCGTGCTGGACGGCGAAAACGGCTGGCAAAAGAATCCCGATTCAGGAGTGCACGCCATGAGCCGCACCGACCTGGCGATTGCCCGGCGCGACTACCAGTTCTATCGCGAGATCCGGCTGAAGGAGCTGTTTCCGAAGATGGAAGCGGCGCCTGAGGCGAAAGTGAACGGGCGCCCGGTCAACGTGATCGCGGCTACGCCCGCGAGCGGGCCCCCCGAAAAGCTGTACTTCGATGCGGAGACCGGCCTGCTGGTCAAGCGCGACTTCGAGCGGGTGACTCTCGAGGACGGCATCGTGCAATACGAGGTGTTCTACCGCGACTATCGCGACGTGGACGGGGTCAAGCTGCCTTCCGTCATCGAGCAGCACTCACCGGATTCCACCACGATCTTCAAATTCTCCGAGATCAAGAACAACGCCGCCATCGAGGACGGGGCCTTCGCGAAACCCGCAAAGTAGCGAGCCGACCTCTGGTGTCAAGCGCTCCGGCGAGGAGCGGGCCGGCGGGGGCGGTGTTTGTCGATGATCCCCGCTAGTGCCCGCAAGGCTTCGTTGACTTCGCCCGCATCTGGAAACACCGTCGCCACATCAGGCTCCAGCACTACCACGGTGCTGCCGGCCGCATAACGCGCAGCATACTTGTTTGACCGCGCGGGACCGAAATCGTACTCAGGAAGGATTTCATCCTTTTCGACTCGGCCCACTTCAGCATTCCGGCCTTTTCTCTTCATAAGCTCTCCGCAAGCATTCTCCACGGCCTCGAAAGTCCCAATACGGCGTGGCGTTCTTCGTCTGCCGAGTGCCTTGGATCGCTCGTGATTCGCCCAATGGATCGCCGAAAACGGTCGCAGCCTCCTCGAACGAAACGGCATGCTTAACGAGATTCCTCGCCGCCTTCCGAGGATCCCACTCGAAACTAAGCGCCAAGGATTATTGTCTCAGAATGTCCAGGCCGGGCGACAACTCCTACACGTCACTCCACGTCGGCAGGGTCCACCGGCTTCTTATCTCCCGTGGCCGCCCATCGGACATAAGCCACTATATCGGCGATTTGCGCGGCAGTGTAGCCGCCTTCCGACGGCGGATGCTTCCAGAGAGAATTATCGGTCCGCGATTCTATGTCGGCAACCGGGATCTTGCGCAATTCCGGCGGCGATTTGGAAAGATCGTAATACTCCGCCGTGGTGGGGCTCTCGGAGACCTTGATACCAGCAAACGGCCCTTCCTTTTTCAGTTTTACCGTCTCCACGTACTCGGTGCGGGAAGCGCGAATGGCCATGACCAGGGCCCGCACTCCGATCTTGCCGAGTGTTCTGAGATCCGGTCCGACAGCTGTACCACGGCCTTTGAGCGCGTGGCAGGTGCCGCAGCCCTTTTCGGCAAAAAACAATGTTTGACCGCGATCGATCTGCGGAGTTGGCGCGGCCGCCGCTTGCAAAAGCAGTACCGATAGCCAGATCATAAAACCTCCGAGAACAAGTATAGTCGCCCGCGGGAACGGGCGCGCGGCCTTCTTACATTTCCAGCTTGCCTTTGTAAAGCATATCGCGCACCCGGAACTCGGCCTCGTGGTAGGGGCCATTGCCGGGCAGATATAGCTCGAAAGTTACGCTCTTGTCAGCGGCGGTCACCACGCGTGGATACACCAGCCGCAGGAACGGGTCCGATGGGGTGGGCGGAAAGTGGCCCACCATCTGGTACTTCCGGCGGCCCACCTTCATGATCGATTCATCCTGCATCCGGCGCGACTCTGCGGCGTCTTCGAGATCGGTCCATGTCTTGTAGGCGATGGCCAGCACCACGTTCTGGGAGCCTTCCTGGTGAACGTAGTCCAGATAATCGTCGCTCAGCGGCTCATTGGCGCGGCGGGCCAACTCCGCTTCGGCCTGCTGCACGGGGGTGGCCGTAGCCAGGTAGATCTGCACTTCCGGCTTCGGATCGGCGGCCTGCGCCCAAGGGCTGTCATTGAGCAGCAGTTCGACCTGTTCATCGGTCCAATCCTTGGGTGCGGTGGTTTCCCAGAAAGGCGCTGCCAACCAGGCAAGCAGAACGCATATCAGATGCATATAATTCCAATATGGCAGAAACCCTGTATCGCGGTCGCCGCGCCACGTCCATCGAGAACGGCCTGCTGCGTGTGACCGTACTTCACGAAGGCGGCCACATCGCGGAGATCCTTGACAAGCGCAGCGGCGTCAATCCGCTCTGGACGCCCCCGTGGCCTTCCATCGAGCCCTCCACTTACGATCCGCGGAAGCACCCGGAGTACGGCGCGGACTCCGAGAGCAAATTGTTGAGTGGCATCATGGGCCATAACCTTTGTGTGGATATCTTCGGTGCGCCGTCGCCGGATGAGGCTGCGGCCGGGCTCACCGTACACGGCGAGGCCCCCGTCGCCGGGTACGAAATTAAAGCGGGCGATTCCGAGCTGACCGCACGGGCCCATCTCCCGCAATCGCAGCTGCGGTTCGAGCGGAAAATCCGGCTGGCTGCGGGCAGCGGCGTGGTGGAGATCGCCGAAACGCTCGAAAACGAAAGCGCCACCGACCGTCCCATCGCCTGGACGCAGCACGTGACGCTGGGGCCGCCGTTCCTGCAGAAAGGTGCGACTCAATTCCGCGCCTCGGCGACCCGGTCTAAAGTCTCCGAAACCGACTTCGGCAAAGACGGCTATATGAAGACCGGCGCGCAGTTCGACTGGCCCATGGTTCCGCGGCCCGATGGCGGCTCCGCCGACCTGCGCGTATATACGGACGCCGCCGCCTCCAGCGGCTTTAGCACGCACCTGATGGACCCGCACCGCGAGACTGCGTACTTTCTGGCGTGGTCACCCGCGAGCCGGCTGGCGTTCGGTTATGTCTGGCGGCGGGAGGACTTCCCGTGGTTGGGCATCTGGGAAGAGAACCACAGCCGCACGAGCGCGCCATGGAACGGCCGCACGTTGACGCGCGGCATGGAATTCGGCGCTTCGCCCATGCCCGAGACGCGCCGCCAGATGATCGCGCGCGGGACATTATTCAGCATGCCCGCATTCCGCTGGATTCCCGCACGCACGCGCATCGGGACGCAGTATCGCGCCGCGGCCAGCCACGCCGAGGCGATCCCCGAGGCGCTGGTGTGGGTGCCTGGGGGCGAGGTCCGGTTTGAACCCTGAACCGCTGCCGGCAATAATCGTGCGCCCGGCGCGCTCGAGCGATCTGGCCGGTATCGCCGAAGTACAGGCGTCATCCTCTGAAGCCGCCCAGTGGGACGTCCGCGACTATCTGTCTTACGAACTCATCGTGGCCGCTTGCGGAGACTGCATCGCGGGATTCGCCGTCGCGCGCCGCCTCGCGGAAGGTGAAGCTGAGTTGCTGAACCTGGCAGTCCATACAGCGTTCCGGCGGCGTGGTATTGGCCGGCGACTGTTTGCCGAATTGACTACCGGGCATCCTGGAGAGTTATGGCTGGAAGTTCGTGAATCCAACACTGCCGCTCGCAACTTCTACAAAAATCTTGGCTTGCGTGAAGCGGGGCGCCGCCCCGAGTACTACCACAATTCAGGTGAAAGTGCTATTGTCATGAACTTTCATTCATGATACTGTCACAAGTAGACGGCAGGTTCTCTGCAAATCCTGCCGCACTTCAAGGTGATGAAGTGAAGACCCGCCGAGCCTTGTATTCGCCCACTGACTCGGTGTGGCAACCTCACTGGGAGGAACTGCCCGAATATGGAACGGAATACCCAAGAAGAACTGAAAGCGCATCTGATGGAAACCAATGCGGAGTTTCGCCAGCTTGCCGCCGAGCATTGCGGCTACGCAAAACAGCTGGAAGCGCTGGAAGCGCTGCCGCACCTCACCGACCAGGAGAAGCTGGAAGAGGTCCGCTTGAAGAAGCTGAAGCTTCGCTTGAAAGATCAGATGGAAGCGATTGTGAGCCAGAACCGAGCTCAACAAGTCGCTTGACGTCAGGTGCGCTGAATCGTAATGTTTAGCGAAGGCCCGGTGCGCCCGCATCGGGCCTTTTCACTGTGTGAATCTCCGCCAATCGTCCGTTTTGCTGCGCGGAAGCCGATCCTTCGCTTGCCCATTTGTGTCACCGGCAGTGTCCGATCAACGCTTCCACGCTTATATTGATCGCAACCAGAGCGCCAGCAAAAGCAGCTCATTAAAACCGCTCTTCAGGAGTGACTCCGGGGGCGGTTGAACCTGCGGAGTCCCAGACAAATGGCGCCGGAGGCGATCGTGATTTTCAGCGTGCTCGTTCCAGGTCTGCATCGGACGTCTCCCTGTTGGAGTGCATCGATCCGGATCAGATCTCAAGGAACCTCTTCTCTGTCCTGGTTCCGCTGTACTTCGCAGCACATCGAACGCAGTCCAGCAATAAGCATCTTGCGGCGGAGTTCGAGCTGCTCGGCTTTCACGCGGAAGATCGAGACGGGTTCTGCCGTTCTGACCAGGAGCCCCCGCCACTTCGAAAAGATTCCGGGGAGTCCAGGTTATGAAGCTGTAATTGCCCACCGCCTGGGCCGGCTTTCCCTGCTTATCTATCAGCCGCTGCCCCTTTGCCTTTCTAGTCAAGCCCTTGTAACCTGGGTATTTGCCGGTACGCCTAATCATTCGGAAGGCGCAGCGCCTTTCGCTGCCGGCCGGTTCGGGGCCGCATGCTGGTTGATTTTGAGCTGATCAAGCGCGCGCAAGCAGGCGATAGCGCCGCCTTTAACGAAGTCGTACTGGCATACCGGAAACGGACTTTGGGGACCATTGCTCGTTTGATTTCCCGGCCGGAGGACGTGGAGGATGTGGCCCAGGAGGTTTTCCTGAGGTTGTATTTCTCTCTGGACCAGCTCCGCACGGCCGAGGTCTTTGAACCGTGGTTGTACCGCTTGACCGTAAACGCGGCGTACGATTATCTGCGCAAGCACCGAAGGCGTATGGAGTCGCGCATGTCGGATCTTTCCGAGCAGCAGGTTATGCTCGCCGACGCTGTGGCGGGCGGCAGGGTGGATCATGAAGTCCGGCAACAGCGCCAGGTCCGGGAGACAGTCGATGCCCTGCTCAGCGCCGTTTCCGAAGCCGATCGCATCCTCCTGACCCTGAAGGAGGTGGAAGGCCTTTCGTTGAAAGAGCTGGAAAAGATTTACCGGGTCAACGAAAACGCCCTCAAAGTTCGGCTGTTCAGGGCCCGCCAGCGGGTTTTGAAGGCGCTTGGCGAGGCAGGGGACGAGTCCAGGGGGAAAGGAACGGCGAAAGCCGAAATATAGTATGAGTAACTATCGGAACAATCGAGGCGACGCAAACGCGGAGTTGAATACTCTGTTCCAAGCTTACCGGGCAGCCTGCCCGGAAACGGAGCCCTCCGCCAATTTCATGCCCGAAATCTGGCGGCGCATCGAGGATCGCCAGCGCTCCATGTTTTTTCTGGGCCGCTGGGCGCGAGCTTTCGTCACGGCAGCCGCAGTCCTCTCTCTGGGGATGGCCGCTTATCTGTATATCCCGAAGGGACACAATACCATCATCTCGGTGGAGAGCTACGTGGAGGCAATTGCAGCCGGGCACGCGGTGGATAGCGCCGAGTTCATCGATCCGAGCCTGGACGAGCTCTGATGCGGCGCTCCAACTTCACCACGTTGCTTTATCTGCTGCTGGTATTTGCCAGTGGCATGGTGCTCGGTGGATTTGCCAATCGCCTGTACATGTTGAAGACGTATGCCGCCACTGCTTCTGCTCCTCCTTCTCCAAAGACCCGTATCCAATTCCGCAAAGAATACATCCAGGAGATGCGCACGAGGTTAAGCCTTACGGAGCAGCAGGTGGCCGAACTGCAGCAGATTATGCAGGCCACCGACCACCGCTTACGGGACATGCACAAAGACATCGACGACGAACATGCGCAGAAAGTCGCCGCCATATTGAACGACAGCCAGAAAGCCGAGTACGCCAAGATGCGGGAAGAACGCGAGCGGAAACGGCAGCAGCGCGAGCAAAAGGGCCTCTAATCAGGCCGTCGGCTGGACTTGCTGGGCCTTTTTGGCGCCCCGTGTAGCTTTATACTTCCTCTCAAAACGGTCTACCCGGCCCGCTGTATCCATCAATTTCTGACGGCCCGTGAAGAACGGGTGGCAGTGGGAACAGATTTCCACGCGGATATCGCCTTTGTGCGTGGAACGGGTCTTAAACTTGTGGCCGCATGCGCAGGACACATTGACCTCGTTATATGCGGGATGAATACCGGCCTTCATTTAAGGATTCCTTTCGATTTCTTAAGTATAACAAAAGAGCAGCAATAATAACGAACCCCCGTGAATCCGCGCAAACAAACGGATTCACGGGGGCTAAAGGTAGCCTACAAATTAAACCTGAGGCTTGGCATACGCGAGAGGCAGCCGGTCCACAGGAACTTGGCCTCGTCACTGAACGAAGCCGACTACATCAGAACGGTCGACTCAACAGTCAGCCACCTCGCGCGGTCTACTTTCATTCATTATTCTGGACCACCTCCTTTTCCAGTGATATTTCCATCCTAAAAGCTACTTGTAATTTTGTCAAGCCCTTCTTGCAGACCCCTTCGGGTAGATGCCGGGAATCCCCGACCGCTACAGGTTGCGCGAAAGGAAGCGGCACATTACCATGCCGTCCAAAATGTTGAAGGGAAACTGGCCGGTGGTGTAATGGCCGCAAGGGAGCGTGAAAACCTCGTGCGGAAGCTGTCGCCGCCGGAAGTTCTCCAGCACCTGTAGCGAGTAGACCGGTAAGAAAGTGGAGTCGTGCCGCGCCCAGATCAGCAGGCTCTTCAGGTCACGATTCCCCAGCCGGTCCAGGTACGATGCCGGGCTGATGGGCGCCCAGTATTCTCTCAATTGATCCTGAGTGACGTTATCGCCGAAGCCCTTGCGAATATGCTCCGTGGATAGCCCCGTCCAGACCACGTCGGAAAAGTACATGGAAACGTGGTTGAACACGCCGGTCGAGATGCGCCGGTCGTGCGCCGCGGCGATAAAAGCGATGCAGGAGCCCAGGCTTGTGCCTAAGATCCCGATGCGCCGGTACCCCTGGGCAACCAGCCA
>Ga0302324_100029921_pt1 | contig 10304 bp, 6 predicted proteins | sample Palsa_T0_1_FD_201949 | JGI IMG/M metagenome (GOLD analysis project Ga0302324, IMG submission 201949) | Peat permafrost microbial communities from Stordalen Mire near Abisko, Sweden - Palsa_T0_1 | ecosystem: Environmental > Terrestrial > Soil > Palsa > Peat permafrost | place: Sweden: Abisko... | reverse complement strand
TGATGCCGGCAATGCCGGGCAGCGCCTTGCCCTGCGGATCTGCCACTTTTCCGGAAAAATTCACCAGGCGCGGGACCACCGCAGACTGCCCTGGCGGAGACGATTGCTGCGCGTTCATTACGGAGCAGAAAAATAATAAGAACACGGCAATCCTAGCCAGTAGATACCTTCCACACTTCATAACAGTTTCTCCATTTCTCAGAGTTGCCCTGTTCCCACCAAACTTTACGGAGCCGGAATCGCCGGAGTCTGATTCGTGCAATTCCTCCGCCTTGAAATCGAACGCGTCGCTCGCGGTCGACTTACCCTCTACTTCGCAGCCACTTCATCGAGCCGCGAAGCTGCTACTTTCGCGGTTACATTCCGTAGGCTCTGTCGCGTTGCCTGAAGGTCGGACTTCAGACCGCGAATGGCGACAGCCTGCGTGCGGAGGGCGGCCTTCTGCTGATGAATCTCCCGCTGTTGCTGCTTGACCGCTTCGATCAATAGCGCGGTCAGGCGGCTGTAATCGACGCCGCGCGCGTCTTTTCCGTTCTCCTCATAAGTGACGACTTCCGGCACAACGGCGCCCACTTCCTCCGCGATCACGCCGATTTCGTGCCTGCCCGAGTCCTTCAATTCATACGAGACGCCGCGCAACTGCTCGACCGTGCTGAGCGCGTTACGCAATAATTGGATATTGGTCTTCCAGCGGCGTGAACTATAGGTTTCCCAGCTATCGCTCACAGGATGACCCGCACCGCGCGCGATGGTGAGCACACTCGAAGGAGCATCGGTGCCGATGCCGACCTTTACCGCGTAAGCGCCGGCGCCGCCCAGAACCAAAGAATTGCTTTGCGAGACCTTGGCATGGGCTCCGATCGCGGTCGCGTTAGTAAGAGCGTCAGAACCGGTTTCGCAGTTGTAGCCGACGCACGTCAGACCGTTGCCAGTATTGTTGTTGACGAGAGCGTAATAGCCCACCGCGGTGTTCTGGGCTCCCGTTGTGTTATTTCCCAACGCGTAGGCTCCCACGGCCGTGTTGGTGTCTCCGTTGCTGAGTGCGAGCGCGTAAACTCCGTCCGCCGTGTTTCCTCCACCCGTCGTATTAACGTTCAGTGCCAACGCACCGGTAGCCGTATTGGTGCCGCCCGTTGTGTTGTGATTCAGTGAGGCGTAGCCGTCGGCGGTGTTGTTTATGCCGGTGGTATTCCAGTACATGGTCTGGTTGCCGGTAGCCGTGTTGAAGGTTCCCTGGGTATTGGAGCGAAGGGCATTCCAGCCATCGGCAGTATTGTCCCAGCCGGTCGTGTTGGAATAAAGGGCGTCGTATCCGGAGGCGGTGTTGTCGTAGCCAACGGTGTTGGTAAAGAGAGCCTCGTAGCCCGCAGCACTGTTTTCGGCTCCAGTACTGTTATTGTTAAGCGCCTGAAACCCGGTAGCCGTGTTGTTTGCGCCGGTTGAGTTCCAGAAGAGCGCCGCATAGCCATGCGCTGTGTTTCCCCCGGCCGTAGTGTTGGAGTAAAGCGCGTAGGTGCCAAACGCGGCGTTGTTTGCGCCAGTGGTGTTGTTGACCAGCGCCTGCGTGCCCAGTGCCGTGTTGTACGTGCCGGTGGTGTTAAGGTAGAGAGCATACGAACCCAGGGCAGTGTTGTACGAGCCGCTAGTATTCGCAAATAGCGCATCGTAACCGCTGGCCGTATTTTGCCCGCCACTGGTGTTGGCGAAGAGCGCGTTGAGTCCGGTGGCAGTATTCGATCCGCCCGTGGTGTTGTTATTGAGTGCCTGAAAACCGACCGCCGTGTTGTACACGCCAGCAGTGTTCCAGTAGAGAGCAGTCGCACCCATTGCGGTATTGTAAGAACCGGTTGTGTTCGAGAAGAGTGCCAGGCTTCCGAATGCCGCGTTACTGGCTCCCGACGTGTCAGCCGGCAGCGCCTGATATCCGCTGGCTGTGTTATAGGAGCCGGTCATGGTGGAATTGCCGGCAAAGCCGAGAAACGCATTCGCTTTCGCGGTGGAACCAAACGCGAATGCTGTGCCGCCGATATCGAAGCTGGTGGTGGCATTGACAGAGCCGCCGGAGCTGAAATTTCCTGTCACCGTCTCATCGCCCGCCACATTAGGAAAAGTCTGGCCGGGTGCGAATCCGATGATCCCCTTGGGACCAATCCGCAGCCCAGTCTCGGCGGGTTTGGCTGCGCCCGCTCCGTAGAGCAGGTTCAGCGTTGCTCCGGGGTTGGCGGTGTTGTTATTGGCTTGCTCGGCCTGCCACAGGAATGTCTGATGCACTGCGGCACTACTCGCGCTGCTAAAAGAGGAAGCAATGAATTCCTGCGCTTGCGATGGCTTGCCCGCGGTGGCCGTGGCCACGCCCGTGGCGGGCAGAGTCAATAGGCCGCGAACCGTCTCGCTGCCGGTCACGTCGAGCGTTGCCGCCGGCGCCGTGGTATTGACTCCGATCTTCGCCGTGGTTCCGCTTCCGGTTTGCGTGATCGCGGAGCTTTGGATATTCGTCGCGGTCGTGAACACAGGCAGAGTGCTTGCCGTCCCGCCGGTCGTAGTTACATCGGAGGATGCGGGCGGCGTCGCCGAAGCGGAAGGAACTGCGCTATTGCTGATTGACCCACTGACCGAGGTCGGTGCGGCGAGAACGAACGCCGAAGGCGGCAGACCTCCAATGGTCTCCGCATCCGCCGCCTTTAGCGCGTAGGGAACGCTCAGCAGCAAAATGCGCGGCTGTTCCGCCTGCCCGCTGACCTGCACACCGAGCCATCGAGCTTCGCCCGAACTGAATAAATCGAGAGGCAATCCGGCGGGCCTCGTGGCACCGAGTTGCACGGTGTAGTTGCCTCTAGCATCTGCCGCCACATTTTGCGTTTCCAGCCACAGCGGCGCGCCCTCAAATTGATCTTTGTAGATCGCGAACGTCACGCCAGAAATTCCGGCAATCGGCTTGCCCTGCGCATCGGCTGCTCTGCCGGAAAAATTCACCAGACGAGGCACGGTCGCACGGGATGTTGGTGTTTCCTGGCCGGCCAAGAGAGTCGAGAGGATAGCGATAGCTAACAGCGAATGAAGCAGATGGTTTAATTTCATGGCGTTATTCCAGCTCGACTCTCGCATTTGTTCGCCGATTCACCCATCCCCGGAATCGCACGGCAACCGTTCAGCCGTGGCGGAATCGCGGATTGTCTATCGCCCTTCAATAGACGAGGACGTAGTAGCGATTTCCGTTTTCATTGCCATCGCTGTCCCAACACTGCACCAGGACTTGTGTGTCGGTTGGCATGTAGTCGTAGGCGTGGCAGTCGGGGTCGGTGTCAACGCACAGGGTTATGAAGTTGCGGTTGTAGGAGGTTTGCGAAACGATGAACCGGTCGTCGACCTGGAAGCCGAAATCAATGCCTCGGCCATAGAACTCAGGCGGATCCACTATGTTAAAGCCGCAGGGCGGAGTGGTCGCAGCGGCGCCCGGCAGGGTTGAGTTGAAGCAGCGCAAAATCGTGTTCTCATTGTTCCGCGTGTCCATGAACACCATCGCCTTGACCCAACCACCCGCGGAGCGCGCCTGTTGCACGTTGCTGTCGGTAACGAATCCAAAAGCATTCGGATTCGAACCGTAGACTCCTGGGCCGGTTGTGCTGGTGCCTGACACCCCTGCCCCGGAGGCACTGTTACCGGCGACGCCCGTACCGAAGAAGCTGGAGCCATACACTCCGGTTCCGCTGGCCAACTCGTGGCCGTTGTCTCCGGCGACACCGTAAAGCCCGTAGCCGCGGCCCTGGGCGTAAACTCCAATTCCGCCTGCGCCGTCGCTCAGTCCAGCGACTCCCGCACCCGCACCTGAATGAGTAACTCCGTGTACTCCGTCAGGACCGTTGCCGTTGGCGTTCGCCGTACCGAAACTTTCACCCCACACGCCTTGCCCGGTTGTCCCCGATGCCACGCCGTAAATTCCATATCCGCCGAGGGCGTTTTGCCCGGTGATCCCAGCAGTTGCGGAGCCCGCCGAGATGCCGGTAACGCCCAAACTTGCTGTTATCGCGCCAGCACCGAAGCTGCCGGTGGCGTCGCGTTTTACGATCGCATTGGCGGTGCTGACGTTCGTTGGAGGGACACTCCAGTTGAGCCCGAGCGTTCCGCTGCTCGTGATGGGTGAGCCGCTTACCGTGAAATCCGACGCGGGCGCCGATAGCGCGACGCTGGTCACACTTCCGTTGCCGCTTCCGCCGGGAAATGTTTGTCCGGGAGCGAATGCGATGATGCCTTTGGGACCGATTCGTAGTCCGGTCTCCGCGGGCTTGGCTGTGCCCAGTCCGTACAGCAAATTCAGCGTTGCCCCCGGACTGGCGCTGTTGTTATTAGCTTGCTCGGCCTGCCACAGGAACGTTTGATTGATGGCCGCGCTCCTAGCGCTGCTGAAGGACGAAGCAATGAACTCCTGCGCCTGCGAGGGCTTGCCTGCTGTGGCTGTCGCAGTGCCGGTCGCGGGCAGAGTTAACAAGCCGCGAACCGTCGCGCTGCCTGTGACGTCGAGCGTTGCCACCGGCGTGGTCGTCCCGATGCCAACCTTCGCGGTAGTGCCGGTTCCGGTCTGCGTGATCGTGGAGCTCTGGACATTGGTCGCTGTCGTGAACAGTGGCAACGCGTTCACCGTCCCGCCAGTCGTAGTTACATCGGAAGATGCTGGAGGCGTCGCCGACGTGGAAGGAGCTGCTGCAATATTCGTGTTTGATCCCCCACCAACCGAGGCCGGTGCGGCCAGCACAAAGGCGGATGCGGGCAGCCCCCCGACTGTCTCCGCATCCGCCGCCTTCAACGCGTAGGGCACGCTGAGCAGCAGCACCCGCGGCTGCTCAGCCTGTCCGCTGACTTGCACGCCCAGCCAGTGGGCTTCGCCCGAAGTGAATAGATCGAGAGGCAATCCCGCGGGCTTGGTGGCGCCAAGTTGCACGGTGTAGTTGCCCCGCGCGTCCGCTGTCACGTTTTGCGTTTCCAACCACAGCGGCGCGCCCTCGTACTGATCTTTGTAAATCGCGAAGGTGACCCCGGCAATTCCGCCGTCAGGTCCAAAGATCGGCTTGCCTTGCCCGTCCGTTACCTTCCCGGAAAAATTCACCAGGCGCGGCACAATCGTCATGGCCGCGCCCGGATTGGACGATGGGGGAACAACCAGCTGTTGCGCGATGAGGGCAGAACTCAGCAAGCAAATTCCAAAGCACGTCAGCAAAGAATGAGTGGAGGACATGGCACTCCTTAATCCGTCGTTCGTGAATTCGTAGTTCGTGGCGATCTGCTTATTCGTAGCTCGTAGCGATCGGCGTTGTTAGCCAACATCCTTGGCGATGATCTCCTTCGGAAAGACGGCAGTTCCTCTTTCGTTTGCAACGCCTCATCGCGGTGCGGCTGGCAAAGTTGGAAGATCGCATCGCCTACTTCTTTCGACTGGGATCATCCTCAGCGTTGACATAGTTAAACTGCACCGGCGAAATCCCATGAATCTGGACCACCACTTCGCCGTTGGCCATGGCATAGTGGTGCATGTCTGGATCGAGGTAGGCGAAGCTGCCCGCAGGAAAGGTCATCATGCTGCCTTCCTCGAAGCGGTCGCCCATGCCGACCTTGAACGTCCCGGAGATCACGGTCACGTTTTCGCGCTTGGGATGCCAGTGCGGCGCGATGCGGTATCCGTCAGGCATTTTCAGACGCACGGTATAGTCGCCGCTCGGGGCCATAGGATTGCCCTCGAGCACGGCGAGCTGCGCCCCCGGAGCTACGAAGGCGGGCGCCGGGCCGTACTGGATTGAGTCTGGGGTAAATGCATTCTTCTCCGCCGGAGATCCCGCCATAACTTTCCCAGGCTGCCCTACCCACATCCCCGGGAATAGCGCCAGGGCAAAGCACAGATACAGAATTCGTCTCATGAAGTTTTTCTCCCAGCTTTGTTGATCAGGTTCCTGGCTTGACTGGTTTTCTTAATGAGTGTCCGCCACTCTGGTGTCGACAGACTTCTTTGCTTCTCTCTACCAATCTGCCGGTGCGCATAGTGCCCCTACACAGCGTCCGGCTCAATAGCGGACGGCTGTCGGATTATTATTTTTTATGTCGCCGTAACTGAATGAAAATACAGAAGATGCTGCGAAACCAAGGAAACGGGTTAGAATATTTTTCCTGCCCCGGGGAGGTCGTGTGCCGTCGGAACCAGCCAGAATCCTAGACTGCGTCAAGTTTGGCGACGGTTTCGAGCTCGACTTCGCGGCATCCCGGCTTTCTCGCTCCGGCCGTTTCCTCAAATTGGAACGCATTCCAATGGAGGTTCTTCTCCTGCTGGTGCAGAAGCGGGGTCAGGCGGTTACCCGCGAACAGATTGCCGAAAAGATCTGGGGTAAAGACGTCCATCTCGATACCGACAACAGCATCAATGGCGCGGTTCGAAAAATTCGTCAGGTTCTGAAAGACGACAGCGACCAGCCCAGCTTCATTCAAACCATTACCGGACAGGGTTATCGTTTTATTGCGCCCGTGGTCGAGGCGGCGACCGAGACCGTGGCCGAGGTTCATGGAGAACCAGCGGCACCGGCGCTTCCCTCCCCTGCCCCGGCGGATGCCGGAGCGGGAGTCGGGCGGCGCAGATGGGTCAGGCTTGTGCTAGACCCCCTTCTAGTCGTCGCAATCATCGTGACTGCGGTTTTGTTCTACTTCCGGTGGTCGCATTCTCAGGCGCGCTCCCCGCGCTCCGGCGAACGGATGATGCTGGCAGTTCTTCCCTTCGAGAACCTGACGGGAGATGCAAGTCAGAGCTATTTCAGTGACGGGATGACCGAGGAGATGATCACCCAGTTAGGAAGCCTCGATCCTCATCACCTGGGCGTGATCGCCCGCACTTCGGTGATGCACTACAAGAACAGCCAGGAATCACTGGCGCAGATCGGCCGCGAACTGGGCGTTCAGTACGTTCTCGAAGGCAGCGTGAGGCGCGACGCCAACCAGGTGCGGATCACTGCCCAGCTCATCGAGATGAAAGACCAGACCCATCTGTGGGCTCGGCAATACGACCGCGAACTCAAAGATTTGCTGGTTCTGCAGAGCGAGATCGCCCGTGAAATCTCCGATGAGATTCAAACCTCTCTGGGCGAGCGCAAGGCCGTTGCATCCGAACCTCACTCCGCGCCCGAGCCCACGCTCTCACCCCAGGCCTTTGAGGCGTACAACCTTTACCTGAAGGGCTTGTATTTTTGGAATCGGCGGAGCGTCGAAGGGTTTCAGCAGGCGATCAGCTATTTCCAGCAAGCTACGGCGAAGGATCCCACTTACGCGCGGGCTTTCGTTGGGCTGGCGGATAGTTACGCTCTGATCGGCGGCTATAGCGGCGCTCCACCCGGCGAGTACATGGACAAAGCGCGCGCTGCGGCCTTGCACGCTCTGCAACTCGACGACAGCCTGCCGGAGGCACATGCCGCCCTCGCCTTAATCGTCCAGAACCATGATTACGATTGGCAGACTGCCGAAAAGGAATTCAAACGGGCGATCGAGTTAAATCCCAACGACGCAACCGCTCACCACTGGTATGCCGAGCACCTGACCTGGCTGGGGCGCTTCGATGAGGCGCTCGCCGAGAGTGAGCGCGCTCGCCAACTCGATCCGCTTTCCCTGATTATCGCGGCTGACAATGGTGCCATTCTCTATTACTCACGCCAATACGATCGGGCTATCGCCCAGTTCAAAGCAGTTCGTGAACTGGACCCGAACTTTTCGCGCAGCGGAATGATCACCGACGCCTATATCGAGAAAGGAATGTTCGCCGAGGCCCTCGCCGAAACCCAAAAACACGATTCGGATGAGACCGCCTGGCACTATTCCAATCTGGCTTTTGTCGCCGGCCGCGCCGGACGGCGGCAGGAAGCTGAAGCGGCGTTGCGGAAATTGCTGGAGTTAAACCGACGGCAACCCATGGATCCGATCGTGATTGTTCAGGCGTACCTGGGCACCGGAGACAAGGATCAGGCTATGGCCTGGCTCGAAAAAGCTTACGCCCAGCGTTCCAACGGGTTGACCGCCCTGAAAGTAGACGCCGCCTACGACCCGCTTCGATCTGATCCCAGATTCCAGAATTTGCTGGCTCGCCTTGGTTTAGCGGCTTAGAAGGCTGCCTATCGTGGAATTTTTTTTTGCCTTCGCCGGACGCAAGGCACTTGCCGCAATACTAAGTGAATTGGAACGACTCTTCCCCACACACAGGCCGTGCATCAGCAGGTGCCACACCTCGTCATACGCCGCGTCGATGGCCGGGTTGAGCCATTCGGCGGCGTGGGCCGGGTGGTGAAATCGTGACGTGGCAAAAAGGACAGCCCGGGCAGCGGCCACAGGGTCAACGGCGCGGAATGTGCCGTCCTTCACGCCGGACCGAATGACCATGGCAGCCAGCCCGACCAACTCGTCAAGGTGAGCGTCAACGACGGACCGTGCATCGGCCGCCAATGTTCGATAGGCGGCGAACAGCTCCGGATCGTCGGTCGCCCGGCGGCGTTTGACAGCGATGAGAGCGTTGAAAAGTTTCCGTAAACGCTGCGGAGCCGGACCGGGGCGGGAAGCGATGGCCCGCAGCTGAGGCATAGTCGCCTCTGCCCATCGGCCCACGACCAGAGCCCGCAATTCCGCCTTGGTCTCCACATGCCGGTAGACTGCCGCATGGCTGACGCCGAGTGCCCGGGCCACGTCCACCACCGTAGCCTTAGCCGGACCGAAGCGGCGGATCACGTCCTCGGCCGCGGCCACAATCCGTTCGCGAGTGAGCGCAGTGTCAGCGGGACACATCTGAACCTCTCGAAACGCCGGCCCCGTCTTCGGTAGTCATCAGTGCGCCACCGCTTCCGCGGCAATGCTGTCTAACTCTCGCAGCGTTCCCGGTGACAGAGTCAACTGCCCCACCGCCAAATTCTCGCGCAGGTGGGAGAGCGAGGAGGTGCCGGGGATGAGCAGGATGTTCGGCGACCGGTGCAGCAGCCACGCCAGCGCGATCTGCAGGGGGGTAGCTCCGATCCGCTTCGCGACGTCCGATAGAGTGGAGGACTGCAGCGGCGTGAACCCGCCCAGCGGAAAGAATGGCACGTAGGCAATGCCGTGCCCGGCCAGGCCATCGATCATGGCATCGTCATGGCGGTGGGCCAGATTGTAGTGGTTCTGCACGCACACGATGTCGGTGATCGCCCGCGCCTCGGCCAGCTGTGCGGCGGTAACGTTGCTTACTCCGATGTGGCGGATCAGACCCTTACGCCGGAGATCGGCAAGTGTCGTCACCTGCTCGGCAATGGATCCCTCCGCGGGGCCGTGCCCCAGCCCCATCACGCGGTAGTTGACCACTTCGAGCCCGTCCAGGCCCAGGTTGCGAAGATTGTCATGAACGGCGGCGGTGAGTTCTTCGGGAGAGATGGCAGGCTGCCATGATTGATCGGGTGGCCGACGGCCTCCGAGCTTCGTGACGATCACCAATCCTGTGGGATACGGGTGCAGGGCCTTCCGGATGATCTGGTTGGTGACGTGCGGACCGTAATAGTCCGACGTGTCGATGTGGTTCACGCCCGCGGCAACCGCCTCGCGAAGGACGGCGACGGCAGTGTCCGGGTCTTTCGGAGGCCCCCAGATGCCGGGGCCGGAGAGCTGCATCGCTCCGTAGCCGATCCGATGGACCGTCAGCGAGGTGCCGGGGAACGTAAAGCGTCCGCCGAGTTTCGTATCACTCATCGTGTTGCTCCTTTAACTAACAACAATGAAGCATATCGAATTTAGTTACAAATGTCAATAATTGAAACTAGTAAGATGAAACTCGAAAATATGGTCGAGATCCTTCGTGCATTTCCCGTACTCACGATTTGGCGGGATGAACCAGCGCAGCGGGCGAAAACACTTCCTATGATGGGTGCAGATTATGACTGCCGTAAATCTAAGATCCGGCTTTTCAGTTTACGACGAGGGTAACCTGCGTGGCTTGACCGGCATCGGCGGCCGCACCGGGTGATGCGCCCGTCACGGTGATCTGGTAGGTGCCGGACGGAGTTCCCGGTTGGCCACCACCAACACCACCCTTGCTTACGCCACCGCACGAAAGCGTAAACAGCAACAGAAAAAACATTAAGACCGAAGCGCGCGCTCCGAATCTTAGTTGGTCGCGACAACGTGAATCGCAACAACGCGGAACGACAAGGCTTGAGGTAGCGCGACGCCTTCGAACGCAACTGATCACCAAGCCTGGCAGCAAGAGCAACATGGCACACAAGATTGGACGCCGATCGACTGGGCTCGACAGATGGGCAGTCGTTGCGGCC
>Ga0302324_100029920_pt1 | contig 10304 bp, 9 predicted proteins | sample Palsa_T0_1_FD_201949 | JGI IMG/M metagenome (GOLD analysis project Ga0302324, IMG submission 201949) | Peat permafrost microbial communities from Stordalen Mire near Abisko, Sweden - Palsa_T0_1 | ecosystem: Environmental > Terrestrial > Soil > Palsa > Peat permafrost | place: Sweden: Abisko... | reverse complement strand
GCGGACTCAAAGCCAAGGGCCATCCAATCGGCGCCACCGGCGTGTCGATGCACGCGATCACCTCGATGCAGCTCACCGGCACCGCGGGCGACATGCAGGTCAAGGACGCAAAGCTCGGCGGCATTTTCAACATGGGCGGCGCCGCGGTCGCCAACTACGTCAGCATCCTCGAACGCCTGCGCTAGGACGTGAGTTCGTAAATCGGTGCTGTCAGGTGGCACCGGAGGATTGCCGGCCGAACGCAGACCGTTAATCTCCGGTCTATTTTGCATTGGACCAGATTTGTTCGAGCGGTAAGCATCGTCGGAAATTCCGGACAAGGTGGAACCGAAAAAAGATCCGTACGGTCCCACAGTTCCGGCTTGTCCGCCGCCGCCGTCGTTCGGCCCGATCCCCGGTCCCGTTCCGCCGCATTGACGTCCGGTTGGGATTTACGACCGGACGTGGCGGCTCCTGGCTGCAATGTTCTTGCCACTCCGGAAAGAAAGCAGTGCCAGCGCATTCATTGACCGTGCGGCACCACCGTAACCGCCGGCACGACTTCCGCCGCGAGCCCGAATTGCGCACGCACGAGCTCGGCGAAAAAGCCGCCACGTTGCACCAGCTCGTCATACGTCCCGGTCTCGACGATGCGGGCGTTCTGAAAAACCAGAATGCGGGTTGCGGTGCGTACGGTGGCAAGACGATGCGCGATCACGAAGGTGGTGCGGCCTTTCATCACTTCATCGAGCGCCACGTTGAGCCGCGCCTCGGTCACCGGATCGAGCGCACTGGTTGCTTCGTCGAGGATCAGGATCGGCGGATCTTTCAGGAGCGCGCGGGCGATGGCGAGACGCTGGCGTTCGCCGCCCGAGAGCAGCCGGCCGCGTTCGCCGATGCGGGCTTCAAAGCCGTCGGGGTTACGGTCGATGAATTCGAGCGCCTGGGCCCGCGCCGCGGCCGCGCGCATTTCCGCGCCGGTTGCATCCGGCCTGCCGACGCGCAGGTTTTCCGCGATCGAGCGATTGAACAGCAGCGTTTCCTGGAAGACCACGCCGATGTTGCGGCGCAGCCCGGTGAGCGTGAGCGCGCGAATGTCCATGCCGTCAGCGGCGATAAATCCCGATTGCGGGTCGAAGGTGCGATGAAGCAGCGCCAGCGCCGTCGATTTGCCGCTGCCGGTCGGACCGACCAGCGCGATCCGGTCGCCGGGCAACGCGGTGAAACTTAGATCCGCAACGGCGGCCCGTTTGCCGTCATAGGAGAACGAGACGTCCTTGAACTCGACGAGGCCATGCAGGCGCCCCGGGTCCACCGCATCCGGCCGGTCGCGCACCGCAGGCACCGTGTCGAGCACATCGAAAAACTCGGAAAGTTTCGGCGCATCCATGAACAGGCGGTTGGCGAAGCCGACAACCTGTTCGAGCCGGGAAATCAGGAGCGCAGCGATGGCCATGAAGCTGACGATCTGGCCGACCGAAGCGAGACCCACGAGCTTGAGATAGGCGCCGACCAGGAGAATCGTGAGCAAGGCAAGCGTGGTGGCCGTGCGTGTCAGCACGGCGGCCACGGCCCACCACGACAGCACGGGCATCTGCGCGCGCAGCAGCGAGTTCACCAGCGCCTTGAGCGCCGACACTTCGAGCTCGATGCGGGCGAAGCTTTGGACCACGGCGACGTTGCCGAGCGTGTCGGCGGCGGTTTCCGCGAGATCGGAATAGCGCCGCTCGACCGCGCGCTGCATCGCGTCGGCCCTGTGCATCACCAGCGCGGTCAGCGCCGTGAAGGCGACGCACAGCGCGAGCAACGGCAACGCGAGCCGCCAGTTGAGGACCAGCGTCGTCGGCAGCAGCACGCCGATAAAGACAAAGGCGGCAAAATGCTCGCGAAAGAACGACACCCACAGCCACCACAGCGTATCGGTACCGGTGAGCATGATCTTCAATTGGCGGCCCGAATGCGCGCCGGCGTGGTAGGCGAGCGGCAGCTGCAGGACGTGTTCGAAAAAGTCCGCGAGCACGAGGTTGCGGCGCCGGTGCGCCAGCCGGTCGGCGAACCACGCCACCAGCGCACCGGCCACGATGATGAACAGCCCGAACGCGACCCACGCGCCGATCAACAGTGCGAGCGCGCGGGCTGCCGGCCATACGCCCGCGGGGAGCGCGCCGGAAAGGGCGTCGATGATGTGGCCGAACAGCACCGGCTCGACGAACTGCGCGACCGCCAGCGCGATATTGGCCGCCGCCAGCGTCAAAGCGAGCCAGGCCTCGGACTCCAGGAGACCGAGCACACGCAGATAAATGCGCAGAAAAGACATGACCAGGTGCGATCCAATATCGGATGCGGTTTACGGCTCGCCGCGATGCCGCACGCCCCGGAACGCGCGGCCGCGCCGCAAAAGCTCCGCGTGGACGCCGGAGGCCCCGATCTACGCTATGGGCGCCGTAATGTTCAACTCGCGCAGGCTGCCGCGCAGCGTGTCGGGACTGGTGCGGGTCAGAAGGCGTTCTGTCTGCGCGTGCGCGCGTTTCCAGATCGGAACCGCGGCGGCAAGCAGCGCCCTCCCCGCGGCCGTGAGCACCAGCCGTCGGCTGCGTTTGTCTTCCTGGTCTACTGTGACCTTGACCAGTCCGCGGCGTTCGAGCGGCTTGAGGTTGGCGGTGAGCGTTGTGCGGTCGAGCGCGAGCAAGGCCGCAACGTCGCCGATGGTCGGCCGCTCGGCGCGGTTCAGCGACGTCAGCAGCGAAAATTGGCCCTGCGTCAGACCCACGGGCCGCAGCGCATCGTCGAAACGCCGCGCCAGCGCCCGCGCCGCTCTTTGCACGTGGAGGCAAAGACAATGGTCGCGGACATGATGCGTGAAGGCGAGCGACGTTCCGCCGCGCTTTGACATAAGTCCATTATGTTGATATCAACTCTTTTGTCAAGGCGGAGTTCTGCCGAGAACACCGAGGAGGTACATCGATGCAGGTCCAACCGTATCTGGATTTTAACGGTCGCTGCGATGAGGCGCTGGAGTTCTACAAGAACGCGATCGGCGCCAAGATCGGCATGCTCATGCGCTGGAAGGACAGCCCCGACAAGACAATGTGCACGCCGCAAAACGCGGACAAAGTCATGCATTCGCGGTTTCAGGTCGGCGACACCACGGTGATGGCCTCGGACGGCCGCAATACGGGCAAGCCGAACTTTCACGGAATCATGCTGTCGATTTCCGCGGATACCGAAGCAGCGGCCGACGCGCTCTTCAGCGGCCTTGCCGCCGGCGGGCAGGTACAGATGCCGCTTGGCAAGACATTTTTCTCGGCCCGCTTCGGCATGGTGGCGGATAAATTCGGTGTCGGCTGGATGATCTTTGTGGCACACTGATCCCGGCGTCATCGTTGTGGGGGCAGGCGTGATGAGTGCCGAAGCAGGCGGTCAGGAGTTCGTTATTTCCCGCGTTCTTGACGCATCGCGCGAGCGCGTCTGGCAGGCGCTGACCGAGCCGGAACATATGAAAGAGTGGTGGACGCCCGGTCACTTTACCATGATCGCCATGAACATGGATTTTCGTCCCGGCGGCTCCTTTCATTTGGGCATGCGTTCCGGCGAGGGCTACAAGATGTGGGGCAAGTTCAACTATCACGAAATCGTCCCGCCGGACCGGCTCGTCTTTGTGAATTGTTTCTCCAATGCCGCCGGAGAGATCACGCGCCACCCGATCGTACCGACCTGGCCGCGGGAAACGCTGATCACTGTTACTCTCGGAGACGAGCCGGGCGGCAAAACTAAGCTCCACGTCCAGTGGACGCCCCACAACGCGACCGACGTCGAGCGCAGTACGTTTGGCGCCGCGCACGTCGGCATGAAAGCGACGTGGGGCGGCACGCTCGACCGGCTCGCCGCGTATCTGGCCACGGCCAGCTAGCTATTCGCTGACCCGCCGTGAATTAGGGAGGTGGAATTGTGCCGGCGCTCCAGCAAAGGATCTCCCCCTTTCTGTGGTTCGACACGCAGGCCGAGGAGGCGGCAAAGTTCTATACGACTGTCTTCGACAATTCCCGTATCAAACGGATCAGCCGCTATGGAAAAGCCGGTCAAGAGCAGCACGGCAAGAAACCCGGCTCGGTGATGGTCGTGGAGTTCGAAGTCGAAGGGCAGACATTCGTCGCCCTTAACGGCGGGCCGCATTTCAAATTCACCGAGGCGGTTTCATTCCAGGTAACTTGCGAGACGCAGGACGAGATCGATTATTTCTGGAGCAAATTATCGGAAGGCGGCCAGGCGGGTTCGTGTGGCTGGCTCAAGGACAAATATGGCCTCTCCTGGCAAATCGTGCCGTCGGCGCTGCCGCAGTTGCTGACCGACACCGACAGCGCGAAATCCGAACGTGCCATGATTGCGCTGATGAAGATGAAAAAATTCGACATTGAAACGCTCCAGCGGGCTTATGCCGGGCAGGACTGAGCGCACCGGTTCCGGCGCCTGGCATTTGCCGCGCGCGGCGGGACAAACAAACTCCGACTGATGCGCAATAAGCCAAGGCTTGACACAATCCCGGCCGCTTTGTATTTAACCATTACGTTATTTAACTGGTTCGTTAAGTGAACCTCGACGCCACCTTCTCCGCCCTGGCGGATCCGACCCGCCGCGCCATCCTGTCCCGGCTCGCCCGCGGCGAAACGACGGTGCAGGAGCTGGCGGAGCCGTTTGCCATGAGCCTGCCCGCCGTTTCCAGGCATTTGAAGGTATTGGAGCGCGCCGGCCTGATTGCGCGTTCGCGCGAAGCGCAATGGCGGCCGTGCCGGATCGAGCCGCGTGCGCTCAAAGACGTCGACGACTGGCTCGGCCACTATCGCCGCTTTTTCGACGAGAGCTTCGATCGGCTCGACGTCTACCTCAAGAAGCTTCAGGCCAAAGAACCGACAACCAAGCAACCCAAAGCCAGGGAGAGGAAACATGGTCGCAGGAAATAGCATCGACACCGAAAGCGATCAGCGCGCGATCATTGCCACCCGCATATTCGACGCGCCACGTGAGCTGGTTTTCGCGTTGTGGACCGATCCCGTTCATTTGGCACAATGGTGGGGGCCGAACGGCTTTACGACCACCACCCACGGCTTCGACATGCGGCCCGGCGGCGTCTGGCGGTTTGTCATGCACGGGCCCGACGGCCGCGACTACCAGAACCGCATCACTTACGAAGAAATCGTCAGCCCCGAGCGCATCGTCTACCGCCATGGTGGCGACGCGGATGTCGAGCCGGTGCAATTTAAAACCACAGTCAGCTTCGAGGAACTGGGAGGTAAGACCCGCATCACGATGCGGATGGACTTCCCGTCCGCGCGCGAGCGCGATCGGGTGATCAAGGAATACGGGGCCGCCGACGGTTTGGCCCAAACCCTCGCGCGTCTCGAAGAATTTGTCGCGGCGAAGGGCCGACATGACTCGCTTCGTGCTGCAAACGCAAAATAGCAGAGGTGATCATGACGTTGACAACCCAAGCCGCCGACTTCGTCATCTCGCGCATATTCGACGCGCCGCGCGAATTGGTATGGAGGGCGTTCACCGAACCGGAACGTATGAAGGAGTGGTGGGGACCGAAAGGCTCCACCATAGTGGCTTCGAAAATGGATCTGCACGTTGGCGGGATCTACCACGGAGCCATGCGCGGTCCTGACGGCCGCGTGATGTGGGCAAAGTTCGTTTATCGGGAGATCGTCGAGCCCGAACGTCTTGTTTGGGCGCAGTCGTTTTCGGACGAAGCGGGCGGTCTGACGCGACATCCGTTGAGTCCGACGTGGCCGCTCGAACTCATGACGATCGTCACTTTCGAGGAAGCGCCGGGCGGAAAGACGAAACTCACCCTTCGCTGGTCGCCGCTCGATGCCCGTGAAGACGAACGAAAAACCTTCGACGCCGCACACGACAGCATGCGCGGCGGCTGGGGCGGCTCGTTCGATCAGCTTGCGGCCTTTCTCGGCCGCGCCGGGCAAACTCCGTGATCCTCACCCGTTCCGGCGCAGAAGAAGCGACTACTATCCCCTCACCGCGATGCGGCGTCTTTGACCTGGCGCTCGGCCGCCGGCGGCAGGAACGACGGATCGAAGGTGGCGGCGGCCTTGTCCCTCGCCTTGAAGCGATAGGCGAGCGCCATCTGGTCGATCGCCGCAGCGAAGCGCTCGGGATCGATGCCGCCAAAGCCGTTCGCTTTCACCGCCGGGGTGACGATGTTGTCACGGATCGCCAGGCGCAGGCGCTCCAGCTCGACTTCTTTGTTGATTCCCTCGGCACGGTGGAGCACGGCTTCGACGGCGCGCGCCGGATCGCGCATTGTATCTTTCAACGCCCTTAGGTAGGCGCGCAAAAACGCCCGGACGGCTTCGGGTCTGTCGCGGGCGAAAGCCGACGACGTCATAATGGCGTCGCCGTAAAGCTCGACGCCATGGTCGGCCATCAGCAAGACGGCGAGATCGTCCGGCGGCACGCCGCGATCCTTGAGATCGACGTAAGAGGTGAAGGAGAAGCCGGTGATGGCATCCACTTCACCCGCGGCAAGCATGGGTTCGCACACCGGAAGCCCGACGTCTTCAATCGCGACTTTCGCGGCATCGATACCGCTGACCTTGGCGAAAATCGGCCATTGCGCAAACGCCGGATCGGCCGCCGGCGCGCCGAGTTTCTTGCCCTCCAAATCCCGGGGTGTGACCACGCCTCGGCTTTTGCGGGCGATGATGGCGTAGGGGGGCTTGTCAAAGACGACGAACACGGCCTTGATCGGCGCGTCGGCGGCGTCGCGCAACTTGATCAGCGCGTTGACGTCGGAGACACCCATATCGTCCTTGCCCGCGGCCAGCCGGCCGATGGCTTCGAGCGGGCCGCCGGTTGCGGCGTCGATGGTAACGTCGAGCCCTTCGTCCTTGAAGTAACCCTTGTCGATGGCGAGGAAGAAGGGCGCCGCGGGTCCATCGATCTTGCGATCGAGTGTAAGGTGGATCGCGGTCTCGGCGTGAGCCGACATGGCCCCCGAGAGGGGTCCAAAGAGCGCAGAAAGCAATGCCAGGGCGGCGAACCGGGTGAGTCGCGCGGAGTCGACGATGGCCATGCCCGGTTCCTTGTTGGTTCCGCAACGATGTAGCCCGGCGTCCCAGCTCCTCGACCGCGATCAGATAAAGAGCATGCCGTCACAAAGCGCAAGCGAAAGCTGCCGATGCGGGTCTCGCCACTGTCTTGGTGCGATGATTGCGAAAACCTGCCTGGCGCCTAACGAGCCCGACCTAACATGAGGCTTCGGTCGCAACTTCGGACGATTGCGTCGGTAGTGCAGCGATCGAACTGTCCTGACGATCGGTTTTGACTGTGTCACGTCGACTCCAGAGGTGCGCACATGAACAGTCCCGCCTTCGGCCTGCCGGTGTTTCGGGCGCCGTTCGCGCCGCCCGATGAGGAACTGGCGGCGGAACTCCTGGCCGACGCGACCCGCGACGCCGCCGCCGAACGCCGCATCGACGTACGCGCCCGCGCGCTGGTCGAGGCGATCCGCGCCAAAGCTGGCGGCCTCGGCGGCATCGAGGACTTTCTGCACGCCTATTCGCTCTCCACCAGGGAAGGGCTGGCGCTGATGGTGCTCGCCGAAGCGCTGCTGCGCGTGCCTGACGCAGCGACCGCCGACCGGCTGATCGAGGACAAACTCGCCGCCGGCCGCTGGCTCGACGGCAATATCAAATCCACCGCACTGCTCGTGTCGGCCTCAGCCTGGACGCTTGGCATCGCCGCTCGCATCATCCATCCGGGCGAGTCGCCGGAGACGATCCTCGACACGATCGCGAAACGCCTTGGGCTGCCGGCGTTGCGCACGGCGACGCGCCAGGCCATGCGGCTCATCGGCTCGCATTTCGTGCTCGGCCAGACTATCGAGGAAGCGCTCACGCGTGCCCGCGGCGACGGCGAGTTTTACTACTCGTTCGATATGCTCGGCGAAGGCGCGCGCACCGCCGCTGACGCCGAGGCATATTTCGGCGCTTATGCCGCTGCGATTGCGGCGATCGGATCGAGCGCCGGCAATGCAGCGCTGCCGTCGCGGCCCGGAATTTCGGTGAAGCTCACCGCGCTGCACCCGCGCTTCGAAGCGATCTCGCGTGAGCGGGTATTGGCCGAACTGCCGCCGCGCCTTCTTGAACTCGCGCGCATGGCCAAGGCGCGCGACCTTGGCTTCACGATCGATGCGGAGGAAGCGGATCGGCTCGAATTGTCGCTCGAGGTGATCGGCGCCGCTCTCGCCGATCCTTCGCTCCGCGGCTGGGACGGTTTCGGCCTTGCCGTGCAGGCTTATCAGAAACGCGCCCTGGCGGTGATCGGCTGGGTCGACGAGGCGGCCGCCGCATACGGCGGCCGGCTGACCGTTCGTCTGGTCAAGGGCGCTTATTGGGATACCGAGATCAAGCGCGCGCAGGAGCGCGGCCTTGCCGGCTATCCGGTATTCACGCGCAAGGCCATGACCGATCTTTGTTACATGGCCTGCGCGAAGAAGCTCCTCGCCGCACGCGCGCGGCTGTTTCCGCAATTCGCCACGCACAACGCACTCACCGTCGCCAGCGTGATCGAGGACGCGGGTCGCGTCGAGGGCTTTGAGTTCCAGCGTCTGCACGGCATGGGAGAGGCGCTATACGAAGCGCTTTTGGCCGAGCTGCCCAAGACGGCTTGCCGTGTCTATGCGCCCGTTGGCGGCCACCGCGACCTCCTCGCCTATCTGGTGCGGCGGCTCCTGGAAAATGGCGCCAACTCATCTTTCGTCTCGGTCGCCGCCGATCCGAGCGTGCCGATCGCGGAAATTCTGCGCCGACCGAAAAGCCAGATTGCCGGCGTCGGCGGTGCCCGCAACACAAACATCCCGCTGCCGCGCGATCTTTATCGGCCGGAACGGCGCAACTCGGCGGGCGTCGAGTTCGGCGAGCGCGCAAGCCTTGAGGCGCTGGTAGCCGAGATTCGCGCCGGCACACGTGTTGCCGCCGAGGCCGCGCCGCTCGTCGACGGCACCGTGCTTCCCGGCATCGAGCGTCCGGTGCGTTCGCCGATCGACGGCCGTCCCATTGGCGTGGTCCGCGAGGGCGACGACGCGATTGTACGCACGGCGATGGCCGCGGCCGAGGCCGGTTTCCCCGCCTGGGCGGCGACACCAACCGAAAAACGCACCTCCACACTTTTGCGCACCGCCGATCTTCTAGAGAGCAATCGCGGCGAACTTCTCGCACTCCTGCAAAACGAGGGCGGCAAGACGCTCGATGACGCGCTGGCGGAGCTGCGCGAGGCCGTCGACTATTGCCGCTATTATGCGGCGCAGGCGCGCGTCGAGCTAGCGACGCAGGCGATGCCGGGTCCGACCGGCGAAAGCAACGTGTTGCGCTATCGCGGACGCGGCGCGTTTGTCTGCATCAGTCCATGGAATTTCCCGCTGGCGATTTTTCTCGGGCAGGTGACTGCCGCGCTTGCCGCCGGCAACTCCGTCGTGGCAAAGCCCGCGGAGCAGACGCCGCTCGTCGCCGCGCGCGCCGTGGCGCTGCTGCACGAGGCGGGCGTGCCGGCGACCGCCCTGCATCTCGTGGCCGGCGACGGCAAGGTCGGCGCGAGTCTTGTCGCCGACGCAAGCGTGGCCGGCGTCGTCTTCACCGGCTCGACCGAAGTCGGCCGCGCGATCAACCAGGTGCTCGCGGCAAAAGGCGGGCCGATCGTGCCGCTGATTGCCGAGACCGGCGGCATCAACGCCATGATCGTCGATGCTACGGCGCTGCCGGAACAGGTGATCGACGACGTGGTTACGTCGGCCTTCCGCTCCGCCGGCCAGCGCTGCTCGGCGCTGCGGCTTCTTTGCCTGCAAGACGACGTCGCCGACCCGATGCTCGGCATGCTGGTGGGTGCCACGCGCGAACTGAAAGTCGGCGACCCGCGCCAGCCGGCGACGCATGTCGGCCCGGTGATCGACGCCGACGCCCGGCAAAAGCTCGAAAGCTGGATCGCCGGAATGGAGCGCGCCGGCCGCGCGCGCTACCGCTGGGACCGCGACGGAACGCTGCCGTCCGGCGGAACTTACGTCGCGCCGGCGCTGATCGAGCTCGACCGCGCTCGCGAGTTGAAGGAGGAAGTGTTCGGGCCCGTGCTCCACGTTGTGCGCTGGCGCGCGGACGCGCTCGAAATGCTGCTCGACGACCTCGCAGCGAACGGCACGGCGCTGACGCTCGGTGTCCATTCCCGCATCGATCTCACCGTCGATCGCATTGCCGCGCGGCTTCCGCACGGCAACGTCTACATCAACCGCAGCATGATCGGCGCGGTGGTCGGTAGCCAGC
>Ga0302324_100029919_pt1 | contig 10304 bp, 7 predicted proteins | sample Palsa_T0_1_FD_201949 | JGI IMG/M metagenome (GOLD analysis project Ga0302324, IMG submission 201949) | Peat permafrost microbial communities from Stordalen Mire near Abisko, Sweden - Palsa_T0_1 | ecosystem: Environmental > Terrestrial > Soil > Palsa > Peat permafrost | place: Sweden: Abisko... | reverse complement strand
CGGAGGCGTTGGATATTGCCATCCAAGTGGCGGAGGGGCTGCAGTTTGCCCACCGGCGCGGCATTATCCATCGCGACCTCAAGCCGGCCAATATCCTGCTGGGCGCCGCCGGACAAACATGCCTGGCCGATTTCGGACTGGCGCGGACGATGTTCAACGACACCATTGTCGATGTTGAACACGATCAATGGGAGGGCACCGCTCCCTACATGTCACCAGGCGTCGCCGCCGGCAACGCCGAGGACACGCGTTGCGATATTTACGCTTTTGGCGCGCTGCTCTACGAAATGCTGACTGGAGAACCGCCCTATGCCGGGCGCAACACACAGGACATTCGCCGGCAAATCCTGGCCGGGCAGCCCAAGGCCATCCTCCTGCGCAACCCGGAGGCCGACGCCGGTTTGGCCGCCATCGCGGAAGGAGCCATGGCCCGCGAATTGCGCAATCGTTACGCCGATATGACCGACGTGCTCGCCGACTTGGAGCGTATCAAGCAAAGCAGGACACCCGTCGGGCCGCACGATTTGGTGCGGCGTGTCAGACACACGCCAGTGGCGATCTGGATCATGGCGGGGGCGGCTCTGGCCGTGCTCTTGTGGATGATTTGGCCTGCCGCGCCGACGTCGATAGCGCCGGTGAATCCTCCCGCCATCACGTCGGCCCCGCCGCCCGCAATCGTCAAACCGCAACAAGACATCAAGCCTTCGGCGCCAGTCGTGACGCCACCGCGTTCGTCACCGCCGATCATCGTCGGAGCCATTGGCGTCGCCGGCGACAGCGACGGGATCGGGAACCAGGCCCGGTTTTCCTCCCCCAGCGCCGTGGCTGTTGATAGCGCGGGCTACATTTACGTGGCGGACATGGGCAACGATACCGTCCGCAAAATTTCACCGTCCGGCGATGTCCGCACGCTGGCCGGCTCGCCTGGCCAAACGGGCCAAATTGACGGCGAGGGCGCCCAGTCGCGATTTATGGCCCCATCGGGCATCGCGGTGGACGATTTCGGCAACGTCTATGTGGCCGAATTCGCCAGCGGCACCATTCGCAAAATCAGTCCGGAAGGGTCGGTCAACCTCCTGGCCGGCTCGCCGGGAAATCCAGGATGGGCGGACGCCAAGGGCGATAACGCCCATTTCCGCAATCCGTGGTCCGTGGCCGTGGACAAATCGGGCAACGTCTATGTCGCCGACAAGGATAACTTCGTCATCCGCCAGATCGCGGCGGACGGACGCGTCACCACCGTTGCCGGCAAGCCCGGCGTGCCGGGTTTTGCTGACGGCAAACGCGACGCAGCCCGGTTCAAGGACCCTCACGGCATCGCTGTCGATTACTTCGGCAATGTTTATGTGGCCGACACTGCCAACCAGGCCGTTCGCAAAATTTCCAAGTCCGGCGACGTCACATCAATCGCCTTGGGATTGTCCAATCCCGAGAGCATTGCGGTGGATTCCACTGGCACGGTCTATGTCACTGATTTTCTCGGCGTCCACAAAATCTCCAACGGCAAAGTGGAGTTACTCCCGCCCCTGCTGCTGACATCCAGTCTCGATGGTCCCATGACCCACGCCGACAGCATCGCGGTGGACAGTCGCGACACCCTTTATATCGCCGACACCGCCAAGGATATTATTTGCTGGCGGACGGGGAAATAATGGAAGAGCCGAGTTTGCCAATCACGTTCGTAGTTCACCTTTCATTTTTTTTGGTGGTGTTGGATAATTTCAATATGAGCAGCCGAGAAACGGTCATCGAATTCGTGGGCAAGCTGTAGGAAGAAATGACGCTGGCCGAAGTCGCCCATGAAATTGAACTGCTGGCCGGCCTCCAGATCGCCCGTGAACAAGCGCTCCGCCGCGAGGGAATGCCGGCGCAAGACGCCCGCAACCTCGTGGACGCGTGGGCTTCAACGTAATTCTCACGCCGCAGTCCATGAACGATTTGGAAGCAATCGCCACCTTCATCGCCAAAGAGAATCCTGAACGCACCCGCACTTTTGGCAATGGATGGACTAAATCGGACTAGAGATTTTGAGTGCCATATCTCATGTTTGCTGGCTAAAGTGCCGCATGAAAGCGCGTCATCATATTTGCCCGGCCAGAGTGACTCTCGTCCTTTTGGCCGCTGGTTGTTGGCCAAACTGCGGCCAAGCGGCGGGTTCCTTGGGCAAAACTTTGCTCGCCGATGGTTGGGAAATTCAATCTTCGGCCAAAATCAAGGCAGGTGGCGATACGATCTCGACGACCGCGTTTAAACCGGTGGAATGGTTCAAGGCGACGGTTCCATCCACGGTGTTCGGGTGTCTGGTGGAGGACAAGGTCTATACAGACCCATTTTTCGGCACGAACCTGAGGTCTTTGCCGGGAATGAACTACCCCATTGGAGCCAATTTCTCCAACCGGCCGATGCCGGCGGACAGCCCATACCGAGTCTCGTGGTGGTATCGCACGCAATTCAACGTGTCGCCCCCGCGAGACGGGCAGGTTTGGTTGAATTTCGAGGGGATCAACTACCGGGCCAATGTGTGGGTCAACGGAAAGTTGGTGGCCAATGATAAAGAGGTCGCGGGCGCTTATCGGACTTACGAGTTCAACATTACCGGCGCGGCGCGGGCCGGCGCGTCCAATGTTCTGGCGGTCGAAGTCTTCCCGCCGGAATCGAACAACCTCGGCCTCACCTGGGTGGACTGGAATCCCGCGCCGCCGGACAAGGACATGGGGTTGTGGCGCAACGCATACGTGACAACAACCGGCCCGGCCGCATTGGGCTTTCCGCAGGTCCTCACCAAAGTTGATATGCCGGCGCTGGACAAAGCGCGCCTGACGGTTTCCGCCGAGCTGCGCAATGCCGGCCCAAAACCTTTTCGGGCGACCTTGCGGGGCACGATCGGGAATATCGAGTTCGAGCAGCCCGTCGAATTGGCGGCGCTGGAGAGCAAGCAAGTGGTCTTCACGCCGGACAAGTTTCCCCAGCTCGAGATCAGCCGGCCCCGGCTGTGGTGGCCCAGTCAGATCGGGCCGCAAAATCTATATGACTTGAAGCTGGAGGTGACGGTGGCCGGGAAGATTTCCGATGGCGATGTGGTCCGCTTCGGCATCCGCGAAGCCACTTCGGAGTTGAACGAACAGGGGCGCCGAGTTTTCAAAATCAACGGCCGGCCCGTGCTGGTGCGCGGAGGCGGCTGGGCGCCGGACATGTTTTTGCGGCCCTCGGCGGAGCGGGAGCAACAGGAAATCGCTTACGTCAAAGACATGAATCTCAACGCGATCCGCTTCGAGGGCAAGACCGAGAGCGGGCGCTTCCTGGAACTGTGCGACCAGGCCGGGATCATGGTCATCGCCGGCTGGTGCTGCTGCGATTTTTGGGAAAAATGGCCGCAATGGACAGATGCGGATTACGACATCGCGACCCACTCCCTACGCGATCAGACCCGGCGCATCCGCAATCATCCATGCGTGATCACCTGGTGGTACGGCAGCGACAATCCGCCCAACGAAAGGGCTGAAACAAACTATCTGGCCGTGTTGAAGGAAGTTCATTGGCCCAACTCGGCCCAGTCTTCCGCCTCCGAAAAGCCCTCCAAGGCCGGCGAACCCACCGGCATCCGCATGACCGGACCTTACGAGTACGTGCCGCCCATTTATTGGTACGTGGACACCCACGCCGGCGGCGCCTATGGTTTCATTACCGAGACCAGTCCCGGCCCGGCCATCCCGCCCATCGAGAGCCTGCGCAGCATGCTGCCGCCCGAGCACCTGTGGCCGATTGACGAATTCTGGAGTTATCACTGCGGCGGCGGGCCTTTCAAACATCTGGACATCTTCACCGAGGCGCTGACGAAGCGGCTGGGAGCGGCCGCCGGCGTCGAAGATTATGCCCGGAAGGCCCAATTGATGGCCTATGATGGTGAGCGGGCCATGTTTGAGGCGTATGGACGCAACAAGTTCGGTTCCACTGGCGTCATTCAATGGATGATGAACAATGCGTGGCCCTCAATGATCTGGCATCTGTACGATTACTATTTGCGTCCTGGCGGCGGCTATTTCGGAGCCAAGAAGGGCTGCGAACCGCTGCACATTCAGTATTCCTACGATGACCGGTCGGTGGTGATTGTCAATAGCTATTTTGAGGGGTTCAAAGGCTTGCGAGCGTCGGCCAAAATTTACAACCTCGACGCCTCTGAAAAATTTTCACGGCAGGCCAGTCTGGACGCCGCGCCCAACAGCAGCACGCGAGTCTTGACACTGCCCGCTCCCGACGGCCTGAGTTCGACGTATTTCGTGAGTCTGGCGCTGGAAGACTCGGCGGGCCGGACATTGAGCCGGAATTTCTATTGGCTTTCCACCCAGGCCGAGACGCTGGGCGAGCCTAAGGAAGGTTCGGACTGGTATTACACGCCAACGCGCCAATTCGCCGATTTCACAGCCTTGGGCACGCTGCAGCCAACGAAGTTAAAGATCTCCGCTGTTTCGGAGCGCAAGAACCAGCAAGAAATAACGCACGTGCGCCTGGAGAATACGGGACGCGCGCTGGCTTTCTTCGTTCGCCTTAAAGTAACGGGGCACAGGTACGGAGAAGAAATTCTGCCCGTGCTTTGGGAAGACAACTACATTTCGCTCCTGCCCAGCGAAAAGCGAGAGATCAGCGCGCGCTACGCATTCAACCCCATAGAAATAGGAGACCTGCCGGTCGTTCAGGCGGAAGGCTGGAACACGGATCGCCAAAGCGTGACGGCCCCAGAGTGAGTCGGGGAGGCGCTTCGGCTTCTTTGTCTTAATCTTTTCTTATTACAGCCCCGGGATGGAGATTAGGAGAAGATCGAAGTCAGAGCATGGTTGAATATTCAGGCCGCAAAGGGCAGATTGGCTTTCGGTTATGAATATAGATTTGCTAACGGATGAATTGATGCAGGCGGTCTGGGAAGGCCGGCGCATTGGACCGGAGGACGCTCTGCGGCTCTACCGCCTGCCCCTGGAGGAGCTGGGAACACTGGCCCATCGCCGCCGGCAACTGGCGCGGGCGGCGGCCCACGACGGACGCGGCAACGACATCGTCACTTATATTGTTGACCGCAATGTCAATTACACTAATGTCTGCAACGTCTATTGCAAATTCTGCGCCTTTTACCGCGTGGAGGCGGACGCCGATTCCTACGTCATTACCTTCGAGGAAATGGACCGCAAGATCGAGGAGACCATCGCCCTGGGCGGCACGCAAATCCTGATGCAAGGCGGACACCATCCGAAACTTTCCATGCAGTGGTATTTGGATTTGCTGTCGCATATAAAAAGCAAATTCCCGCAAATCAACATCCACGGTTTCAGCCCGAGCGAGTTTATCCATTTTCGCGACGTGTTCGGCTTGCCGCTGGAGGATATCATAAGCCAATTTGCGCGGGCAGGTCTTGGGTCCATTCCCGGCGGCGGCGGGGAAATACTGGTGGATCGCGTCCGCCAGCGCATTTCGCCGCTCAAAGCGATGAGCGATGATTGGCTGAGCGTGATGGATGTCGCGCATCGGCTGGGATTAAGCTCGACGGCGACGATGATGTTTGGCCACGTCGAAACCATTGAGGACCGCGTGGAGCATCTCGAGCGCGTGCGGGCGCAGCAGGACAAGAGCAAGGGATTCACGGCGTTCATTGCCTGGACATTCCAAGCGGAGCACACACGCCTGAAAGCGCCGACGGTTGGAGCGCATGAATACCTTCGCACGCAGGCCCTGAGCCGAATTTATCTTGATAATTTTCCCAGCGTGCAAAGTTCGTGGGTGACGCAAGGCCCGGAGATCGGCCAGGTGGCCCTGCAATTCGGGGCCAACGATCTGGGCAGCATCATGATCGAGGAAAACGTGGTGTCGCAGGCCGGAACCACCTATCGCATGGGCGTAGCCGACATGCGGCGGCTGATCGAGGATCTGGGCTACGAGGCGCACCAGCGCGACAACTGGTACCGTCTGCTCAATTAACTCCCGACCAATGACCGCAGGGTCGCGAGGTTTTCCACGTCTTCATGCAGGTCGTCGGATTTGTGGGTTTCCAGACAGCCGGGCCGCTTCTTGAACCGGGCGTCGTTGACGATGTGGCGAAAGGCTTCCAAGCCGATCTTGCCTTTGCCGATGTGTTCGTGCCGGTCCACGCGCGAGTTGAGTTCGGTTTTGGAATCGTTGAGGTGAAAGGCGGCGATTTGTTTTTGTCCGATCAACGCATCCAGTTGCCGGATGGTTTTGTTCCAGCCCTGGGCGGTGCGAATGTCATACCCGGCGGCGAACAAATGGGCGGTGTCAATACAAACGGCCAATCGCTCCGGCTTTTGCACCCGGTCGTAAATAGCCGCGAGATGCTCCAGTTGGTTTCCGAGGCAACTCCCTTGTCCCGCCGTGTTTTCGAGGGCGACGCGCACAGGCGAATCCTTTGTCGCGCGAAAGGTCTCGTCCAAACCGGCCACGACGTGACCCAGCCCGGCCTCCTCACCCGCGCCCAGGTGCGCGCCGGGATGCAGCACCAGGAACGGCAGACCCAGCGCGCCCGCAAAGTTGATTTCCTGGATGAGCGATTGCAGGGATTTATCACGGTTGGCGGAGGGCGCCGTGCCGAGATTGATCATATAGCCTGCGTGGCCGAAAACGGCGGCCAGGCGCAACCGCTTCCACTCCGCCGCAAAGCGTTCGACTTCCTCCGGCGTCGGAGCCCTTCCGAACCATTGCATATTGTTCTTGACAAAAATTTGGGCGCAGTCCGCCTGGATCGTTTCCGCCCGCTTCAAAGCCATGTAAGCACCCCCCGACGTCGAACAATGAGCGCCGAAAATCATACTCAGAGCTTCTCAGGCGTTTGCAGCAACGACGCGATACGGGACAACAATCGGCCGGCTGCGCCGCCGTCGAGCACACGATGGTCGAAACTCAAGGTCAGATTGGCCTCGGTCACGGGCACGAATTGATTCTTTTTTTCATCCCAGGAGGGGACTTTTCTGCCGGCGCCCACTCCCAATACCAGCGTTTGTTCCGGCAATGGAATAGGTGTGGCCCATGTTAAACCAAAGGTTCCAAAATTGGTCACCGTGGCAATGGAACCGCCCGTGGCTTCCGGAGGCAGACGGCGTTGCCGCGCTAATTCGACCAGCTCGTTATAGCGCGCCACGAGCGTGGTTAGAGGACGCACATCGGCGTCCCGCAGCACCGGCACCAGCACGCCGTCTTCGGCTTCGACGGCGAAACCGATGTCGATGGATGGCGGATGGACGATTTTATTTCCGACCAATCTCCCGGCCGGAGCGCTGTTTTCGGCCAGGGCCAGCGCCAAGGCGCGCAACGCGTAGAGCGCGGGGCCGATCTTGGGCTGGCTGACTTTGCGATGGGCCAACATGGCTTCCAAAGGGCAGGGAAGCGCCACCGTCGCCAGAGGACGCGTCCAACTCCGCCGCATGGCGTCGGCCACGGCCACGCGCATGCTGGAGGCATTGGTCAATTTGTTGGTTTCGAGGTGGGCGAGGAATTTTTCAAAATCCTGGATGGTAACGCGCCCCGCCGCGCCGCTGCCGGCCAGGCCGGCGAGGTCAGCCGCGTGCAGGCCCAACTCGTTCATGCGCGCCTTCATGCGCGGGGACATGTAACTGGCGCCCGCCGCGTGCGCCGGCACGGGCAAGCCGCGCACCATCGGTTGCACGGCGGGTTTGGCTTCGATTCCAATGCTTTCCACGCTTTGGGCGGACGAAGGCGCCGGGCCTGTCTCCTCCTGATCCAAACCCAGCCGCTGCGCTTCCTGCGGCGTCAATTCGATAAAGCCCAAAACCGCGCCGACCGGATAGCTTTCGGCGAGCTTGGCCGTGATGTTGACAACTTTTCCTCCGCACGGGGAAGCCACGTTCATGGTCGCCTTGTTGGTCTCCACTTCGATGACATCCTGGTCGGCGGCGACGTGGTCTCCGGGTTTGACCAGATAATTGACAATGGTCGCCTCGGCGATGGACTCGCCCAATTGCGGCATGATGATGGGCAGTTGTTTCATGTTACATTTCCAGCAAATTCCGCGCGGCGGCGCATACGCTTTGGGCCGTCGGGCGATGCACCAGCCAAAGATTGGGGTGATAGGGAATGGGCGTGTCTTTGGCGTTGAGACGTTGCGGCGGCGCGTCCAGCAGCCCGAAACCTTCCGCCGCCACGCGTGCCAGGACTTCCGCCGTCACGCCGCCCCACGGGAAGGACTCGCCGACGCAAAGCAGCCGCCCCGTGCGCGCCACCGACGCCATGACGGTGTCGGTGTCCAATGGTTTGATGCTGCGGAGGTCCACGACTTCGATTTCCGAACCTTCGGCGGCCAATTCCTCCGCGGCGGCCAAAGCGTCCTGCACCATCGCGCTGTAAGCCACGATAGTCAGGTCGCGCCCGGCGCGCGCAATGCGGGCTTTGCCGACGGGCATGGCTTCGGTCGGAAGGGCGGGCGCTTTGAGATGGTAGTAAAGGCGCTTGTGTTCGCAGAAGATGACGGGATCGTCAATCGCCACCGCCTCCAGCAACATGCTGTAAGCGTCTTCGACCGTGGCCGGCGTCATGACGATCAATCCGGGATAATGCGCGTAGAGGGACTCCATGCTCTGGCTGTGAAAAGGCCCCGCTCCGGAAGTGCCGCCCGAGGGCAGGCGAATGGTGATCGGACACGGCACCTGCGTGCGCCAAAAGAGCGTCGCCGCCTGGTTGACAATCTGATTGAAGCCCGGCGTGGAAAAATCCGCGAATTGCATCTCGATGATCGGACGCATCCCTTCGATGGCCGCGCCGATGGCCGCGCCGACAATGGCGTCCTCGCTGATCGGGGCGTCCAGCACGCGGCCGGGAAATTCCCTGGCCAGATTCTTGGTGGCTTTGAACGCGCCCCCGAACGCGCCGACATCCTGGCCGTAAATAAAAACGCGCGGGTCGTCGGCCAGAGCTTTGGCCTGCGCTGCGCGAATCGCGTCCAGATACGTTATGCTCATGGCAGCGCGGCGGGCGCGGGGACTTCAAACACCTCGCGCAAGTGCCCGGACTTGAGCGCGCACCAGTTTTCCTTGTAAGGATCGGGCGCCGGCTCGCGTTGCACGGTGGCCACCGCTTCATCCACTTCCAACGCGACTTGCTGGCGCAGGGCGAGGATGCTTTTGGCGTCGGCCCAGCCTTCGGCCAGCAAACGCTCCTCCGCCACTCTCAGGCAATCGCGTCCCAGCGGGGATTTCTTGAGCTGCGGATCAATGTAATGGGCGTCGTCATGCTCGGCATGGCCGCAAAGGCGGAGCAAGCGGCCGACGACCATTTGCGGTCCGCCGCCGGCTCGCACCTGGGCCACCGCCGCAAACAGGACGCGCAGGCAATCCTCCAAATCCGTCCCATCAACCTCGCGCGCCGTGACGCCGTAACCGATGGCCTTGTGGATTAGATCATCGCAGGCAAATTGGCGATTGTTCGGCGTGGAATAGGCGTATTGATTATTGGCGAGGGCGAGCACCAATGGGAGCCGTTCCACCGCCGCCTGATTAAGTCCCTCGTGAAAAGCGCCCGTGGAAGTGCCGCCGTCACCGATGGAGGCTGCCCCCACGCTGCCTTCAATTTTCTTGAACCGCCGCGCCATCAACACGCCATTGACGACCGGAATCATCGCCCCCAAATGGCTGATCATCGGCAACAGACCTTCGCGGGGCCGACCGCGATGCACGTTGCCATCGCGCCCGCGCATCGGGCCGAGAGCGGAGCCGAGATAAGTGCGCACGGCATCCAGCACCGGTTCGCCGAACGCCAGGCGGCCGGCGCCGTCGCGGATCAGCGGGGCAAAAACATCCCCTTTGCGCAGGGCCAGTCCGAGAGCGACGCTGAAGGCCTCCTGGCCTCGACCGAGGAAGACCCCGCCCTGAATTTTCCCCGCCCGGTAGAGGCCGGCCATTTTCTCATCCAGCACCCTGGCCAGGAGCATGAAGCGAAAGGCTTTCAGGTATTGCGCTGGAGCGGAAGACGCGGTGTCCTGCGCTTCGCGGCTCACCAAAGTTTGCAGCATGGGAGGCACTCTAAAGGCTGGAGGCTGAAGGCTAAAGGCTAAAGTTTAGGAAAAGATGCCTGACAATTTCCAAAGTTGCCCTTTTGCCTTCCATCTTCCTCTTTTCGCCATCAGCCGGACTCCCCTGGTGTCCCCACCGGTATTTAGCGGTATTTACCGATATTGGGCGGTATTCAGGCCCATGGAGGTCGGCCAACACCGCTCATATGGGGGTGTCCCCCCACCGAAACTTACCGTAACTCACAGCGATTTGGCCTGCTTTTGACCGGCAAAATATGCCGCT
>Ga0302324_100029917_pt1 | contig 10305 bp, 7 predicted proteins | sample Palsa_T0_1_FD_201949 | JGI IMG/M metagenome (GOLD analysis project Ga0302324, IMG submission 201949) | Peat permafrost microbial communities from Stordalen Mire near Abisko, Sweden - Palsa_T0_1 | ecosystem: Environmental > Terrestrial > Soil > Palsa > Peat permafrost | place: Sweden: Abisko... | reverse complement strand
GTGATCTGTGAGGGATCGTAGGTGATTTTCACCGACTCAGCGTGCTCGGTCGTGCCGCTGCTGACGATCTCGTAGTGCGCACTTGCCGCACTGCCACCGGAGTAGCCGGAGGTTGCGCTGACGACGCCCTTCACGTGCTGAAACACCGCCTGGATGCCCCAGAAGCAGCCGCCCGCCACAACCGCCGTGCGCGTACCCTTCGGCGCGGCCGCCGGTTCATCGGTCGCCGCTGCGGGCAGGGTGAAGCTTGCGGCGCTTGCCAGATGGCAGGCCGCCGCGCCCAGTGAAAGCACGGCGGCAAGAATGAACGCGCGGGTGGTTTTGATGGCCATGAAAAGTACTCCTTACACGCACTGACCGGCTTTCCCGCGACAATATTGCAAGCGCCGCGGACGGCGCAATCGCGGACCCTAGCGTGTCAAGCGCGCTCGGTGCGGGGCGTCCGAAAACGCCAGCATCTTGAACGCCGGCAGCGCCGTGACCGGCAACTTCCTCTTCAACATGGTCTCGATGTCCTTCAGGAGCGGCGCCTCATCCGGCGATACGAGCGAGACCGCCTGCCCGGAGCCGCCGGCGCGCGCGGTGCGCCCGATACGGTGGATGTAGTTCTCCGGAACATTCGGCAGCTCGTAATTCACAACATGCGGCAGCTCCTTGATATCTAGACCACGAGCCGCCACTTCAGTTGCAACGAGCGCGGTAACTTTATTCGTCTTGAAATCATGCAGCGCTTTGGTGCGCGCCGCCTGGCTCTTGTTGCCGTGGATCGCGGTTGCGAGGATGCCGTTCGATTGCAGCTGTTTCGTCAGCCGGTTCGCGCCGTGTTTGGTGCGCGTGAACACCAGCACCTGATGCCAGTTGCCGTCCTCAATGAGGTGCGCGAGCAGATGACGCTTATGGTCTTTGGGAACCCGGTAGACCTGGTGATCGACGCCCTCGGCGGTGGCATTGCGCGCCGCAACCTCGATGCTCGCAGGGTCGCGCAGGATGCGGCTTGCAAGCTCGCGGATTTCGGCCACATAGGTCGCCGAGAACATGAGATTCTGACGTTCGGCAGGTAGGAGCTTCAGCACGCGCCTGATCGCCGGCAGGAAACCCATGTCGAGCATGCGATCCGCTTCATCGAGCACGAGGCAACGCACGCAGCGCAGATTGACCGCGCCCTGCTCTGCCAGATCAAGGAGGCGTCCGGGGGTTGCAACGAGGATGTCGCAGCCGCCGCGCAGGTCGAGGATCTGCTGCTTGATGTTGACGCCGCCGAAGACGACGAGTGTACGGAACTTGAGATATTTCCCGTAAGCGCGGGCGCTCTCGCCGATCTGCGCGGCGAGTTCGCGCGTCGGCGTGAGCACGAGGGCGCGCGGTGCACGTCCTGGCGGGTCACCCAGTTTCTGCAGAATCGGCAGAATGAACGCCGCGGTCTTACCGGTGCCCGTTTGAGCACCGGCCAGCACGTCGCGGTCGGCGAGCACCGCGGGAATGGCCTGAATTTGAATCGGAGTCGGCGTGGTGTAGCCCAGTTCGGCCACGGCGCGCAACAACTCGGGCGTCAGCCCGAGATCAGCAAATGACATTAGATGGAGATCCTTTGGAATGGACTCGCACACGAGCCCTTAGGCTAAGTGGCGGATAGCAGAGATTGCTCTTGACACTGTACAGGCTTTGACCTTAGACGCGCAACCCGGACAATCTGCACTATGTCACTCGTCACACTACTCGACGGGCAGCTCGCCTTTGGCGATCACCCGCTGCTCGACCGGGCCCAATTGAGCGTCGAGGTCGGGGAGCGGATCGGACTTATCGGCCGAAACGGCACCGGCAAGTCCTCACTGCTGCGCGTGCTCGCGGGCCTTGCTGCGCTCGACGTAGGCCAGCTGCAACATCGAAGCGGCCTGCGTCGCGCCTGGGTTGAACAGGAGCCACTGCTGCCCAGCGCCGCGACGCTGCGCGAGAGTTTGCAGGCACGCGCAAGCGCGATGGCCGCGATGCAAGGCGACACGCCACATACCGATTCGCATGACGAGCGGGAAGTCTGGCGCCTGGAGTCGCGCCTGACGGAGTTTCTGCAGCGCTTCGGTCTTGACGGTGATCAGCCCCCCGATGTGAGTTCCGGCGGCGAGTGCAAACGCGCGGCACTCGCGCTTGCCTTTGCTCTGCAGCCGGATCTGTTGCTGCTCGATGAACCCACCAACCATCTTGATATTGAAGGCATCCAGCGTCTCGAGGAACTCCTCTTAAAGGTGCCCACCGCGATTTTCATCACGCACGATCGGGCCTTTCTCGATGGTGTGACGACGCGCATCATTGAGCTCGATCGCGGCGTGCTGCGTTCCTATCCGGGCAACTTTTCAACCTACGAGACCCGCAAGGAGGCGGATCTTGCAAGTGAAGCGCTCGCCACGCGACGCTTCGAGAAGTTCTGGCAGCAGGAAGAGGTATGGATTCGCAAGGGCGTGCAGGCACGTCGCACGCGCGACGAGGGCCGTGTGAAGCGCCTCGAAAGGCTGCGCAGCGAGCGGGCCGCACGCCGCGAGCGCGTTGGGCAATTGCGCATGAGCCTCGACTCGGGAGCGGTGTCTGGACAGCTCGTTGCCGAGCTCTCCGACGTCACCAAAGGATTTGCGGGCCGCAAGCTTGTTGATCGGCTGTCGCTGCGCATCATGCGCCAGGACCGCATCGGTCTCATCGGGCCGAACGGCGCGGGTAAGTCGACCCTCATCCGCCTGATCATCGGCACACTCGCCCCCGACAGCGGCACGGTGCGCCGCGGTACCAATCTGCAGGTCGCGTATTTTGATCAGCTGCGCGAGCAGCTCGATCCGGAACGAACGGTCGCCGAAACCATCAGTCCGGGGTCGGACTGGGTGGAAATCGAGGGTGGCCGCCGGCACATCATGAGCTATCTCGGCGATTTCCTCTTCCCTACCCAGCGTGCCAAGTCCCCGGTGCGCATGCTCTCGGGCGGCGAGCGCAACCGCCTGTTGCTCGCGCGCCTGTTCGCTCGGCCGGCGAACCTTCTGGTGCTCGATGAACCCACCAACGATCTGGACATCGAGTCACTCGAACTTCTGGAACAGCGCCTGCAGGACTACGACGGCACGCTTATCCTAGTGAGTCACGATCGCAAGTTCCTCGACAATGTCGTGACGCAGACGCTTGCGGCGGAAGGCGCCGGCGTCTGGCGCGAGTATGTCGGCGGCTATAGCGACTGGCTGCAGCAACGTCCCGCGCCACCCGCGGCGGCCCCTGCCGTGCGTAAACCCGCACCCGCGCGCGTCAAGCCGCGCGCGAAGTTGAGTTATAAGGACGAACACGAACTGGGCGCGCTGCCGCAGCTGATCGAGGCGCTCGAACGCGAGCAGCAAGAACTTACCCAGCGCATGAGCGCCCCTGACTATTATCGTAAGGCAGGCGATCAGATCCGCGCCGACCAGCTGCGTATACAGGAACTGGAATCCCAGCTGCGCGACAAATTCAAGCGCTGGGAGGCTCTCGAGGGGCAGCGCAAGATTTGAAGCTTGACGTCCCCGTCAGTCAGGTGCGCTCGAGAGGTCGAGTGCGCGGGTGAGCTGCGCTGACTCGAACACCGGTAATGAGCACGCATGACCGCTGCACACAAACGCCGCCGCCTGCTTGAGCTCAGGGTACTGAACATCCGGATTAGGCAGCGCCCCCTCGCGCTTATCCCACCAGTCAATGCGGCGATTGAGCGCCGGATAGCGCAGCGCCGCGTAATGCAACGCCCGGGCGTTTTTGTCATCGCGGTGGCCCACGATTGTCACATGAGTCGGCTCCTGCGCAAGTTCCTCATCGACGAGCAGAATGCCCGTGCGCAAGTGCTGGCCATCCGCTATCTGCGGCGCGGCGAGGTAGTGCATGGCGTGTTCGGCGATCTGCCGGTCGCGCGGATCGGCGCTGTAGCGGTACAGACTGTTGGCAAAGCGCGCGAGCGCAACGTTCTCATCGACATCACGCACCGGCCGGCTGAAGACCCCGTGGCCATGGGCGGTGGTTGCGGCGGTGGCAAAGCCGCCGGCAGCGACAGAGAAATGCGTATCAATAAAATGCGCGGCCGCGCGTGCCTTAGCCAGGGCCGCGCGATCGCCGTCTGACACATACAGGGCGAGAAACCCCTGCCCCATCGCGAGCGTATCCGCCAGCGCCGCCTGCTCCGAAGCGCGCTCATCGTGGCTGAAGCCCCCGCCGTCCAGCGCACGGTGTGCACTCACCCAGTCGGCCGCGCGGTGAGCCCGGGTGAGATAGCGCGCATCCCCCGTCGCATCGTAGAGAGCCGCGAGGGCGAGGATTGCCCAGCCATTCTCGCGGCCATAGATGTGCGTGTCGATGCGCGGGTTTCTGTTGCGCCGCCGCTGTGCATCCGTCATCGCGTAGAACACATGGCCCGTCAGCTGTGCGTCGACGTCCGCATCCTGGCTTGTATAGAACGCACCGTCCGGACTGGTGAGAAAATTTTCCAAATACTGATCGATGCTCTGCGCCGCTTTAAGATAGGCCGCGGTGCCGAGCACCCGGTAGCCCTCGCTATAGAGGCGCACGTACTGCGTCTGAAACGACATGATTTTTTCGAAATGCGGCGCTTGCCAGTCGCGCCGCTCGGAGTATTGATAGACGCCGCCCCACACCGGATCGATGAGCGCGGTGGCGGCATCGAGCGTCTTTGCCGCCATCGCCGCCTGCCGGGCCTCGCTCTTTGCGTGCGCGAGGGCATACTCGAGGCTGTCGGCGTCGATGAACTTCTGCTCGGTACCCCAGCCCGCGTACTGCAAGTCAAAGGAATCAAAGTAGGTTGCCATGAGCGCCCTGCGCCGACTTGCCTCCAATGCGGCCGAATGGACAGGCTCGACCACCTCCTCGGCAATTACAGAGGGCCCGGGAGATGGGTCTTTAATGATGGCGGCGAGCATCGATGCCATCTGCGCCGGCGGCAAATAGCCGCGTCGCTTGACGATTTCCGTGCCATCGGCTGCGAGCACGATCGTCGCCGGCCAGCCGTAGTCCTGATAGCGGGCCGAGAGCGCCGGGTCTGAGTCCTGATCGACGCGTACCGCGATGTACTTCTGAGCGATGAGCCGGCCGACATCGCGATCCTGATAGGTCGTCTCGTCCATCACATGGCACCAATGGCACCAGATCGCCTCAAGATCGAGCAGCACGAAGCGCTCTTGCGCATGCGCTTGCTGAAAAACGTCGTCGTTCCAGGACTGCCAGCCGATGGCAGCCGGCGGTTCGTGCCCCTGCGCAACCCCCGCGCCGGCGCCGCACGCCAACAATCCGAGCATCCCTAAAAATCGCTGCATGATTTCCTCAACTGCGGTAGATACTGCTGCAGGCAACCCGTTGCCCTGCGTGCTCTACGGTGCCGGCGCGCATTTGGATGCGCATGTCGTCGAGAAAAACTCTGTAATCTATTGATATTTAAACACACTTTAGATGAATAAAACCTACAAATACTACGATCTCATACTCGGAGCGTACGTCTGCATCGTGCTGTGCGCCAATCTCATCGGACCTGCAAAAGTCTCCACCGTGCAGCTGCCGTTGATCGGCCCGGTCACGTTTCTCGCCGGCGTGTTGTTTTTCCCGATCTCCTATTTGTTTGGCGACATCCTCACCGAAGTTTATGGCTATGCACGCGATCGCCGCGTGGTGTGGTGTGGAGTGGGCGCGTTGCTGTTTGCCGCGCTGATGGCGACGGTGATTGTCCATCTGCCGCCGCGGGATAAAAATTCCGCGGTGGAGGCCATATTTGGCAATACGCCGCGCATCATCGCCGGCTCAATCATCGCCTTCTGGGCCGGCTCGTTCGTCAACAGTTACGTGCTTGCGAAAATGAAACTGTGGACTCGCGGACGTTGGCTGTGGACCCGCACCGTCGGCTCGACAATCTGTGGGGAACTGGTCGATTCTGCACTTTTCTATACGATTGCCTTCGCCGGGCTGTGGAGCACGGACAAGCTGCTGCTCATCATGATCACGCAGTATTTCCTCAAGTCGGGATGGGAGATCGTAGCGACGCCGCTCACCTACAAGATCGTCGGCTTTCTCAAGCGCGCCGAGCACGAGGACTACTTCGACCGCAATACGCGTTTTACGCCTTTTTCGCTCGAGGCCTGAAACGCACGCACTACGTTGGCGGTGGCAGGTCAGAAGATCGCCTGCGCCCTTGGGCTGCCGCCCGCACCGCGCCGAGCCCGCGAGCCGCAAGATGTCAGGACGCGCAGGCGCGAAAACGGTGCACGAAAGCCGGTTCCACCCGACGCTCGTGGCAGGCATGCCATGCAACGCCTCTTGAGCGTCCCTCTGCGGGCGCCTGCCGGCGGCATTTGCGGCCGCGCAACGGGATCTGTTCGCTCTCGCGAAACACTGAAGTCGTAAGCCCGAATCTGGGATACTACGGCCTCATCAATTCGAAAGACGCTTCATGCTGCAGCTCGATTTTAAGGACGCGGTGTCCGATCACTCGGCAACGCTGGGGCCCGCCCAGACTTTCAAGTTTTCCCGCAGCGTCGTCTGTGACGACTCACGCGGACATGTGCTCGCGACCTACCGCGCGGATCAGTGGGAAATTGAGGGGAGCCTCTACACGGGCTTCCAGTGCAGTCGTCCGAGCCGCATCTATTTCGAAGACTCAACCGGGCGACGCTCCTATGGCTGCGGCCCGTTTGCCGGTATCGTCGTCACCCACGGCGCGCTGCACATCGGTCATCAGCTGTTCGCTCATTACCAGAACCGCACGCAGCTGTGGCATTGCTACGCGCTCAGCTCCGATTGGCCGGTTATGGTGCTGAAGGCAACGACCGCCGCCGAGGCCTACGCCGCAGCGTAACGCCGGGCACGCGGCATCTTTTGTCGCGCGAGAATCAGGCGCCGCGATAACCGGGCAGATCCTGGGTGAGAGTGGGGCGCGCGAGCGTCAGTGCGCCCATCAACCGCGTGTTTCAAAACCTCATGCGCCGGCCCGATGAGAACGCCTGGCGGAAGAAATCCGCCCAAAAAAAAATCTGCATAGCCGGTCGGCGTTTTATCGAAACCGCCTGCACTGCGCACGAACCCCACAAGCGATCGCTAACCATCGGCGCGCAGATCTTCCAGGTGGTCGGGGATTCTTTCGCGTACGGCTGACGGGTGGTCAGTGTCACGACGCGACGGCATCGAAGCGCGGCGTGCTACGCGTTTCGCCGCGAGCCTCCCGAAAAATCACCGTAAATCTTGCACCCTGTCCGTTCTCACCCTGAGTCACTTCGACATGTGCATCATGCAAAGAGGTGATCTCCTGGACGATTGCAAGACCGAGGCCGCAGCCGTCTCCGGTTGCCCCTGCGAGTCGGTAGAAGCGCTCAAAGATGCGCTGGCGTTCCGCCTCCGGGATTCCCGGTCCGTCATCTTCCACCGAGAGCCTGGGAAAGGTGCCCTCCTCGACCATCAGCGTCACGCGCCCGTGCTTGCGCCCATAGCGAAATGCATTGTCGATGAGGTTCGACAAAAGCTCCGTCAGCAATCGCTCATCTGCCGTCACACGCACCGGCCGCTGCGGCACGACCAGGCCAAAATCCAAATCATGTTCGACGGCGTGGGCGACCCACTCCTCGCCCACCCGCCTTGCAAGGCTCGCAAGATCGATCACCTCGAACTGTGCGGCAACAGCCGCCTCCGGTTCGGTGCGCGCGAGGGCCAGGAGCTGCTGGATCAGGCGTGCCGCGCGCTCGACCGCGCTGTGCAGCGCGCGCAGCGCGAGGCGCTCGGCCTGAGGGTCAGCGGCGCGCTCGGCGCGCTCAGCGTGCAGGAGCACCGCGGCAAGGGGTGTTCGCAACTGATGGGCGGCGTCGGCGACGAAACGCCTCTGCGCCCCGAGCGCGCTGCCGAGGCGCGCGATGAGCTCATTGATGCGCGCCGCCAAGATGCGCGTTTCGCGCGGCAGCCCGGCGATCGAAACCGGCGAGAGATTATTGTGGTCGCGTGCTTCGATTTCACGTGCGAGATCGGTGAGGGGCTTAAGTCCGCGCGACACGCCCAGCCACGCGAGCAGCAGCGCAATGCCCAGGAGCGCGATCTGCGGCGCGACCATGACGAGCAAGATCTCGCGCGTCAGCGTCGCGCGCTTGGTGAGCGTCTCAGCTACCGCCACTGTCACGACATCGTCCGCTCCAGGCGGTGCCACGCGGATCCACACCAGGCGCACCGGCCGACCCTGAACGGTGTCGTTGGCGAGGCGTATCGCGCCAATGGGCGACGGCGGCTCCAGATGCAGAGCCTGCTCTCCGGCAATGAATCCGCGACGCGCGGATTGGATGCGGTAGTAGGTGATGTCGACCTCATCGAAACGGAACACCTCGAGCCCCACCGCGGACAGATCAAATTCCACTCTTCCGTCTGTAGCACGCACCGCCTGCACAAGTGAGCGCGTGGAGTCGATGAGCCAGCGATCATAAACAAGGTTCGCGAAGTGCAGCGCTGTGAAATAAGAGGCGACCGCATCGAGCGCGAGCAGCAGCACCAGCGCTCCGCCAAGCCGCAGCAACAGACCCAGCCGCAGACTGGCGTTATTCATCCGCGCCGGTCTCGAGCAGGTAACCAAAGCCGCGCAGAGTACGAACCTTCATGCCGAGCGGACTCAATCGGCGCCGCAGCCGATGCACGCACAAATCGATCGCGGTGTCCGAAGGCGGCTCGCCGCCGCGCCCCAGGCGATCGGCGAGGTCCTCTCTTCTGACGACGCGTCCGGCGCGGATGGCGAGCGCCTCCAACAGGGCAAATTCGCTCGCCGGCAGGTCCACTGAAACCCCGCCGAGCAGCACCCGCGGCTGCCCCGGAGTCAGCACCAGCGCGCCGATGCGGATCTGCGCGTTGCGGTCCGCGTGCTGCCGCCGCAGCAGCGCGCGTACGCGCGCTTCCAGTTCCTGCAGCTCAAAGGGTTTCACAAGATAGTCATCCGCCCCGGCATTCAGACCCGAGACGCGATCCTCCAGAGCGTCGCGCGCCGTGACCACGAGAATCGGCAATCCTCGCAACTGTCGGCGCAGGCTGCGCACGAGGGCAAGACCGTCCATTCCCGGCAGCCCCAGATCGACAATGGCGAGGTCATAGTCGCCCGACAAGAGCACGCTGAACGCCTGGTCGCCGTCGGCGAATGCGTCGACAGCAAAGCCGGATTGGCGCAACAGATCCGTGAGTGCTTCACGTAACTGATGATCGTCTTCGACAATTAACAAACGCATGAGGGGCGCGAAAGGTTAATGAAAGGTTCGCTTACTACACTTGCGGCATGCTGCCATCAAGCGTTCGCCGGCGGATTCTGGCGTGCCTCCTGACGGGATTTCTCGTCGCGACGGGCGCGCTCACCGCCGCAGCTGAGGACGCCGACACCGACCCCGGCAAACTCTGGACGCTGCCCGATCTCATCGCCGAGCTCAAGCGCGACAGCCCGCAGCTCGAGCAGGCGAATGAGGCCTATGTCGGCGCCAAACTGCAAGTGCCACAGGTGAGTGCGCTGCCGGCCCCGCAAGTTTCGCTGCTCGAGCAGGCGAACACCGGCGGCCCCTTCGATTTCAACCATAACTCGGACTTTTTCGCCTACCCGACATTTACCCAGCCGTTTCTGTGGCCCGGCAAGCGCGCTCTGGCAGGACAGGTCGCCAGCGCCCAAGCCGAGGTCATCGGACGTCAGTATGACAGCCTGGTGATCGAGCTGGTCGGGCAGCTGCAGCTGAATTTCTATCAGCTGATCGCGCTGCAGAATCAGCGGCACTTCATGGATGAGGATCTGCAGCGGCTCGAGCAGATCAAGGAAGTCGCGAAGGTTCGCTACGCCAACAACGCCGCTGCATACGTTGACTTCCTGAATGCGCAGGTGTCGGTCGGCAGCCTCGCCAACGATCGCTTTGCGATCGACAAACAGATCCAAAGCGCCCAGGAACAGATCAATAACCTCGTCGGCCGCTCATCGCAGGCTCCGCTTAGTGTGCGCGACACCGGCAGTGGCCCGCACTTGCCTGCCGAGTCGCTCGCGGCGCTCATCGCGCTTGCGCAGCGCAGTAACCCCCGGGTTGCAGGCGGGCTCGCCCAGATCGACGCCGCGGACAAGAGCCTGGCGCTTGCGGAGAAGGCATTTCGACCCGATTTCGCCCTGAGCGTCGGCGCCTACACCGATCCTTCGCTCACTCGTCCGGATTCGACGCGCCTGTATTCGCTTGGCGTCACCGTCAATCTGCCGACCTGGGGCCTGCAGAAGGAGCGCGCCGGCGTCGATCAGGCGCGCGTCGCACTCAAAGGCGCCCGGGCGAGCCA
>Ga0302324_100029915_pt1 | contig 10305 bp, 9 predicted proteins | sample Palsa_T0_1_FD_201949 | JGI IMG/M metagenome (GOLD analysis project Ga0302324, IMG submission 201949) | Peat permafrost microbial communities from Stordalen Mire near Abisko, Sweden - Palsa_T0_1 | ecosystem: Environmental > Terrestrial > Soil > Palsa > Peat permafrost | place: Sweden: Abisko... | reverse complement strand
CGGCTCGCTCGTTCTGTTGGTGCACGGCATCTCCGCGGGCGCGTCGTCGTACGAGTACCGCAACCTGTTCGCGCTGCTCGCGCAGCGTCACCGCGTCGTCGCCTTCGACTTCCTCGGCTGCGGCCTCTCCGATAAGCCGCGGCTCGCGTATACTCCCGAACCTTTTGTCGAGATGATCGTCGACGCGGTCGAAGCCTTGGGCGGCGAAGGCGCCGCGGTCGTTGCATCGTCGCTCGGCGCAGCGTTCGCGATCCGTGCCGCGACGCGCGCGCACGGGCGGATCGAACGGCTCGCCCTGATCTGTCCCAGCGGTTTAGCCGGCACGCTCGACTCGGGGCCGCACGGTGCGCAAGCGGCGCTTCCGCCGCTCATCCGCTCGCCGATCCTCGGCGAAGCGATGTTCAACGCGCTGGCATCGAAACCGTCGATCAACTGGTTCCTGCGCAACCGCGTCTACGCCGACCCGGCGCACGTGACGAGGGAGGTCGTCGACCACTATTACGCCGTGTCGCATCAAGCCGGGGCGCGGTTCGTTCCGGCAGCGTTCGTCGGCGGCGCGCTCGACTGCGACGTCGCGAGCGACCTGCCGTTCCTCTCGATGCCGGTTCTCGTCCTGTGGGGCGAGCGCGCGCCGGCGTTCGCGCCGCGCAGTAACGCCGACGAGTTCGTGCGCTTGACGACCGACGCGCAGCTGGTGACCTTCGCCGACAGCGCGCTGCTGCCGCACGAAGAAGAACCCGCCGCCGTGTGCGAGGCGCTCGAAACGTTCCTCGCCCCGCACAGCGCGCCGGCCTAATGGTTACCGTTGGCCCACTGGGTGTCGAAACGCAGGTCGGCGTCGGGATCCGGCGGCGCGGCGTTCGCGCACTGGCCGGTCCCGTTGTCGCACCAATACCGCACGTGGATCAGCGTCCCGCCGGCGGGCCACGGCGACACCGCTACCGGCGGCACGCCGCTGATTGTGCCGCCGCCGACGTCACCTTCGTGCGCCGGCTGCGCGAGCGCGTCGCCGCTGGTCGGATTGTCGGCGCCTGAGTCCTTGCGGCCGACGACGGCACTATAGGGCGGCTCGGCAAACAGGCGCAGTGTGATGATTTGGTCGCGACGTGCCAGCACGGCGGCGCCCGCGGCATCGAGCACTTCGACGCTGACCACGAGCGAGAGGCGCGACTCTTGCACGAAACCGCTGCACTGCAGCCACGCGATCGCGTCCGGTCCCGACGACGGTGCGGCAGTCGCGCATGCCGGCGGCGCGACCGTCGTCGGCACGACCTGGTAGGCGAGCGTGAATTGCGAGCCCGAGGTCGGGGCAGCCGCGAACGTCCCCGTCAGCGGATTCGGCAGCGCCGCGAGCGCCGCCGCATAGTTTCCCAGCGACGGTGTTGCGCCCGCGAACGGCTGCGGCGATGCCAGCGCTGCGACAACCGGCGCCATCGCGGCTGCGAGTTGGTTCTGGTAATCGGCGACCGCGTCGTGCGTCGCCGCCTCGAGCGCATGATTTGCGGCACTCTGCACGGCGGCGCGGCCGGCTACGGCAGCGGCATCGAGCAGCAGCGTCGCCGTCACGCCGAGTGCGACGACAAACCAGAGCGCGGTTCCGAGCAACGCTTCACATCCTCGCCGGCGTCATGATGCTGCGAAACAGTTCCTGGCCGGGAGGATAGACGGACGGCGGCAGCGTTTCGGCGACGCTCACGACGCCGGCGTTGGTAGCCTCGATCGCTCCGTCCGGACCCAGCGCGCAGGGATCGCGCGGATACGTCACCGTGACGCTGAAGCGCTGTGATGACGGATCGAACGTCGTCGTCACCGGCAGTGCCAGGCGCAACGGAGCACTGCCGCCGCACGGAGCCGGTGCGCGAATCTCCGCGCCGGCAGCAAAAGACGTGACGCCGTCGACGAGTCCCCACGTCCGCCCCGCCAGCAGCAGCGAACCGTCCTCGTCGGGAGACGAAGCGTAGGCGACTGCGGCGCGCGCGCGCACGAGCGCATTCTCCGCGACCGTCAGCGCGGCGTCGCGCGCCGCCGGAGCAGCGGCGTTGCGGGTTACCGCGGCGACGACGCCGGCCGTCGCCGCTGACGCGAGCGCGAAGAGCGCCGCGCATACCACCACCTCGAGCAAGCTGAAGCCGCGCTCAGCCGTTCGCATAGAATGCCCCGGCCGCGCCGGCTTGCTGCACGACGTCGCAGCGATGCTTGTCGGCCGCCAGCAGCGGCCCTTGCGCGGCGGCAATGTACGGCGCGAAATCGGTATACCACGCGCCCGGCGCTTCGACGCGCACGTCCCAAGGCGTCAGAGTCCCCGCCTCGCTGCCGTTGGCGGCGGGTCCGGCCGGTGGAAACGCGGTGTAGTTGCGGCTCGGATCCCAGTTGCTGGCCGCATCGGCCTGCGTGAACGTGTCGGTCCCGCCGTCGGCGCGCACACCGCTATAGTTGAAGCTGAACGTACCGCCGACAAACCATCCGGTTGCCGCACCGGCGTTCACCCGTTGGCTCCACTGCGTCTGCCACGTCATCACGCACGCGGTCAGCGTCTTGGGGGTGGGGCTATCGTGTCCGACGTCGCAGCGCTCGCTGCATACGTAGCGCAGCACTTCGGTGTACCCGTTGGGGAACACCCCGGGAAGCAGCTCCACGCTGCGGACGCCGGCCGTGTTTGCGAGCTGTACGTCCAGGATCGTGTTGCCGCCGCCGAGCGGGTTCCCGCGCGCATCGAGGACGCCCAGCGAAATCGGCGCCGTGGGCGGGACGCTCGCGGCGACGAACGGCGAGTCGTTCTGCTGCAGGTACGGATCGAGATGCGCGGCGAGCTGTGCCGGCGGCACCGGCGTCACGAGCGGCGGTGCGACCAGTCCGCTCAGGACGACCTCACCGCTCGCAGCCGGATCGCAAGGGGTCAGCGGCCCCGTGCCGGCGACGCGTTCGAGCGCCCCCGACGGAATGGCGTCAGCCGTGCCGTGATTCGGAAAGTCGCGATAACTCCAGAATTTCGGTCCGCTCGCATCGGCCGCGAAAAAGTCGAGCTGCACGCAATCGTCGTGGCCGCCGCCGGCGGACGGCGCGCTCGCCCAGATCGCGGTCGCCGAACGTGCCTCGCTGCGCAGCCGGTCGACGATTCCGTCGAGCGCCGCATACGCCGATTGCCGTGCCGCGAGCTGCGCCGCGTTCGCTCCTAGCGAGCGCAGCAGCTCGAACGCGCCGAACGCAAGCACGGTGAACAACGCGCTCGCGACCAGCAGCTCGATCAGCGAGAACCCTGCTTCCGAAGCGCGCACGCCACGAGCGGTGCCCGCAGCGCCGCTCGCCTATGCGCGCACGAGGTTCGGCGGCGTCGCGCCGCTGACCGCGGCGATCGCGTTCTCGGCCGCGATGAGTGCCATCTTGGAGCGCGTCTCGACCGTCGCCGACGCGATGTGCGGCGCCAGCACGACGTTGTCGAGTTCGAGCAGTTCCGGCTCGACCTGCGGCTCGCGTTCGAACACGTCGAGTCCGGCGCCGGCGATCTGGCCGCTGCGCAGTGCGCGGGCGAGCGCGGCTTCGTCGACGATCGGCCCGCGCGCCGTATTCACCAGATACGCGTCGCGCTTCATGGCGAGAAGTTCGGCCTCGCCGATGTAGTGGCGCGTCTCCGCGATGAGCGGAAGGTGCAGCGACAGATAGTCGCTGGAGGCGATCAGCGTCGCTTTGTCGACGCGCCGCGCGCCGAGTTCTTCTTCCACCGCGGCCGCCGCGGGAAATTCGTCCGCATAGATGACCTCCATGCCGAAGCCGCGTCCGCGCCGCGCGACCGCCTGACCGATGCGCCCGAAGCCGGCGATGCCGAGCGTGCGGCCGGCGAGATCGCCGCCCAGAAAACCCATCATCTCCCAGCCCTGGAAACGCCCCGCCCGAACGTAACGATCCGCTGCCAGCACGCGCCGTGCCGTCGCGAGCAGGAGCGTGAACGCGAAGTCCGCGGTCGCGTCGGTCAAGACGCCCGGCGTGTTGGTGACGGCGACGCCGCGGCGCGTGGCGGCGGCCACGTCGATGTTGTCGTACCCGACGGCGACGTTGGCGACGATCTTGAGCCGCGGGCAGCGCGCCAGGAGCGGCTCGTCGATGCGATCGGTCAGCAGGGCGATCAAAGCATCGGCATCGCGCGCGCGTTCGGCGAGTTCGTCGGGCGTGTACGGCCGATCGTCGATGTTTTCATCGACCGCAAAAAACGTCTCTAAGAGCGTGATCCCATCGTGCGGGATGCGCCGCGTGACCACGACCCGCGGTCGCGAATCCCTAGGTGCCGCCATTTCTCCCTCCGAAAGCCGAGCCGCGAGTGCCGATTGCGTTCGCTTGGTCGATGTTCCTCGAAGCAACCCGCGAGTGAGCGGCGCCGCGCTCGCGCGCCCCTGATGGCAAAACCGCTCGAACGCTACGCGTCGGCCCGCGACGACGTCGCCTCGCTGCTCGACGAGCTGCGGGAGATGCTCATCGTCGATGCTGCGCGAGGCGATGCGGACGCCGATGCCGGCGCGCTCGAACGCACCGTCGAACGGTTGCGCAGCGGGCGCTTCGTCCTCGCCGTGGTGGGAGAGTTCTCGAGCGGGAAATCGTTCTTGCTCAACGCGCTGTTAGGGAAAGTCGCATTCGAGCAGCGGGCGGGCGGAAGGCGCATCACGGGGCTGCTCGCGACCGACATCAACCCCTCGACGGCGACCATTACCGAACTCACCTACGCGCACGACGAATCGGCGACCGCGATCTACGCCGGCGGACGCGAGGAGCGCATCCCGATCGACCGCCTAGCGCGCTTCGTCGCCGTCGGCGAAGAGGCGAAGCTGCACGACGCGACCGGCGACGACGCCGGCGCGCCGCAGTTGGTCCGGGTCGCCGTCGACTCCGCCTTTCTGCGCGACGGCTTCGTCGTCGCCGATACGCCGGGACTCGCCTCGGTGAACCCGGCCCACCGGCGCGCGACGCTGTCGTATTTGCCGGGTGCGGACGCCGTACTCTACCTGATCGACACGCAGCAGCCGTTCACCGAAGGCGACGCGTCGTTTCTCGGGATCATCCGGCGTTACATCGAGTCGGTCTTCATCGTCCAGACCAAAATCGACTTATGGCGCATGAAGGACGGCGAGCACGAAGCCTGGCAGGCCGCAGCGCAGCGCATCCTCGCGCAGGCGGCGCTGCACGCTCCCGACACGCCGGTGTATCCGCTCTCGGCGCGCGACTACGCGGAAGGATTGCTGACCGGCGACGAGACCCTGCTTGCGCAGAGCCGCTTCCGCGAGTTTCTCGGCGCCCTCGATGCCTCGCTCGTCGCCACGACGGGCCGTTCGCGACTGCGGCGCGCGGCCGCGGAGGCACGCCGCATCGCGACGCGCGCGGCAGACGCTTTCGCGTTCGATGCCGTCGCGTTCGAGACGCCGGCGGCGGCGCTGCGCATCCGTCGCGATGCCGTCACGCCCGTGCTCGAAGCATTCGATGCCGCCGCTCGTGACGCACAGGGGAGGCTCGAGACGGCGGGCGCGACGCTCGCCGACGAGACGCGTGCGCGCGGCGCCGAGGCACGGGCCGGCCTCACCCGCGCGCTGCACCGCGCGTTCGACATCACCGACGTCGCGCGTCTGCGCGACCGCGCCAAGCTGCACATTCTGGTCGACGATGTACTGGCGACCGCGATCGGACGTTTCGCCTCGGACGCGGCGGAGCTGGTCGCCAAGCGGCTGCGCGAGGACGTGCGCAACGCGTCGGGTGCCATCGTCTCGGCCGCGCGCGAACGCGACGCCGAGAACACGCTCGCGCACTTGCTCGAAGCGGTCGTCGCCGACCGGCTTCCGCTGACGGAAGACGCGGCTCGCGCGTTCGGCGCCGACGCGGCGAGCGGCGCGTGGAGCACCGATCTCGAGACGGGGCTGCGGTCGTCGATCGTGCTGGGAGCGCTGGGTGGCCCGGCAGTCGGATTCGTCGACGCGATCGCGCGCCGGTTCGCGGAAGTACCGCCCGGAGCGTACATGAAACGCGAACTGCTTGCCGACCTCGACGGCGGCCTGGCGGCGCAATTCGATGCCGAGCTCGCGCAGTACGTCGACGGCATTGCGGAGCGCATCGCCGCCGTCGCTCGCGGCCTGAGCGGCAGGCTGGGGGAACTCGCGCCGCGCTTGCACGCCGAAGCGCTGGGGCCGCTGGAGCGCGCGCTGGCGGCGCACGCCGCCGGAACCGACCGTGCGGCGCAGGCCCGCGAAGCGCGCGAACGCTCGGCAACCGTGCGCGCCCTCGCAACGCGCATCGAAACGCGCAGCGAGGCCTTCGCCCGCGAAAGCCGCGGCGACCGCGCCGAATTCGCCGATCCTGCGGTGCCGCTGGATCACGAAGCGGGTCGCGAACGCGCGACGACGGCGGAAGCCGCGCGCTTCGATCCGGCCACCTACGAGCACGGTTTGCGCCCCGAGCGCTGGCGCGTCGCAATCGTCGGTGCGTTCAAACGCGGAAAATCGAGCCTTATCAATGCGCTCGCCGGAACGCGCGTGCTGCTCGACGAGGGCCGTGACGTCGAGATGCGGTTCCCCGTGCACGTGCGCTACGGAGCCGAACACAAAGCCTACGCCCTCGGTGACGACGCAGGCTGGAACGAAATCGCCGTCGACGATGCGCTCGACGCCGCGCGGCGCACGCCGGTGCTGATCGAGACCCCGTGGGATCTCCCGCGTCAGCTCGTGCTCGTTCACGCTCCCGCTTTCGATTCGGGTTTCCCGGCCGCCGGCGAGATCGTCGCTGCTGCAGCCGCCGCGGCGAGCGAAGTCGTCGCGCTGTTCTCGCGCCAGCTCTCCGACCGCGAGCTCGAAGTGTACGGGCGGATCGCGACCGGCGGCAAGCCGATGACGTTCGTCCACACGATGGCCGATCACGAGGATTCGGCCGAACGCCGCAACGTCGTCATGCTCGCCGAGCGCTATCTGCGCGAGCGTGCGATCGTTCCCGAGCGAATCTTTACGGTCTCGACCCAAGAATATCGAGAAGCCCTCGCAGCGGGCCGCGCGCCGGCCGGCTGGAACGAACTCGGCGCGCTTCGCTCGACACTCCAAGCACACGCTGAGGAACATATGGCACGCTTGGAACGCGCCCAACGCGAGCGCGCGGAACGCGAACGGCTCGCACGTGCTGCGACGCCGTCGTCGCCGAGCGAGCGGCGGCCATTCTTGTCACGTCTCTTTGGAGGAGGGCGAGCGCGGTAGGGGACCGTCCCGACCGCTCCCGAATTACACCGAACGTGTCCGACACTTTCATCCTCGGGCCCGCGCGCATTGCGCTGGGCGACGGCACGCTGACGCACGGCCGCATAGCCATCGAACGCGGCAGGATCGCGCGCATTCTCAGCGAGGAGGGTCCGACCGACAGCCGGCCTCCCGACGGCGCGATCGTCGCACCGGGGATGATCGACGTCCACACCAACGGCGCCGATGAGTTTCTGTTTAACCGCGACCAGGGGCATGCCGTCGAAGTTGCCTCGCGCGCGTACGCGCGCCAGGGTGCAACCGGCTTTGTCGCCGGCATCATCACCGCACCCTGGGAGTCGATGCTGCACGCAGCGTCGGAGGTTTCGGAAACTGCGGTCGAACTCGTCGAGAAGGGCGACCCGATCGGCGCGCGTTGTCTGGGGATTCACTTCGAGGGCCCCTTCCTCAACCCGAAGTTTCGCCGCGTGCATCGCGCCGAGTGGATCCTGGGCGCGACCAGGGAGCGCGCGCAGGAGATGATTGAGGCCTGTCGCGGCGCGCTCGTGATGGTCACCATGGCGCCCGAGATGGAAGGTGTCGACGAGGTTACCCGCTTCTTCTTCGATCAAGGCATCGTCTGCTCGGCCGGGCATACGGCCGCGCACTATCGCGAAGGCGTGCTCGCGATCGGGATCGGTTTTCGCACCGTCACGCATGCGTTCAACGCGATGCCGCCGCTCGACCATCGCGATCCGTCGATCCTCGCTGCGTTCATCCAGGAAGCGCGCACGACCGTCCAGCTGATCTGCGACGGCTACCACGTGTCGCCGCCGATGGTCGACCTGCTGTACCGGACACTGCACGACCGCGTCGTGCTCGCCACCGACAACATGCCGCCCACCGGCGGCGGCTACCGGATCGAGGGCGGCGTCGTGCGTTCAGAAGACGGCACCATCGCCGGCAGCGCGCTGCTGATGGATCAAGCCGTGCGCAACCTGATGATGTATGCCGACATCCCGTTCGAGGTGGCGATCGTCTCGGCGACGCGCAGTCCGGCGCAGCTGCTGAACCTCGATCGCGAACTCGGAACGATCGAAGCCGGAAAGCGTGCCGACTTGTCGATCTGGAGCGACGACTATCACGTGCTCTCGACGATCGTGGGGGGCATCCCCGTCTACGGCGGCGCGCACCTGTACCGCCCCTCGCGCGCAAGCGCGTAGACCGCGGCGCCGGCAGGAACCCAACGCGGGCAAGCGCACAGTCGAAAGATGACGCTCGAAATCACGGTGGAGGATCGCGACGGCGTTCGGCACGTCGTGCTCGACCGCCCCGACAAAAAGAACGCCTTGACGAGCGCGATGTACGCAACGCTCGCGGATGCGGTCGGCAGCGCTTCGGGCGACGGTATCGGCGCCGTCCTCCTGCGCAGCAGCAGCGGGACGTTTACGGCCGGCAACGATCTGCGAGACTTTCTCGATCGGCCGCCGCACGGGGACGACGCCCCGGTCACGCGCTTTCTCCATAGCCTCGCCGAGACCGACGTTCCGATCGTCGCGGCGGTGCGCGGCGCCGCAGTCGGTATCGGCACCACGATGCTGCTGCACTGCGACCTCGTCTACGCCGCGCCGAACGCGCTGCTGAAGCTGCCCTTCATCGACCTCGGCCTGGTGCCCGAGGCGGCAAGCAGCGTACTGCTCCCGCGCCGTATCGGGCGCGCGCGGTCCGGCGCCGCCCTCTACTTGGGCGAGGCGATCGACGCCGCCGGCGCGCTGCAGTCGGGACTCATCACGGAGATCGTCCCAGACGAGCGCCTCGATGCGCGCGCGGCCGGCGCGGCCGAGACGATCGCGGCCAAACCGCGTGAAGCGGTGCGCGAAACGAAGCGGCTGCTCAACTACGACCGCGCCGCGATCCTCGAAGCGATGGACCGCGAATCGCGCGCCTTCAGCGTACGGTTGGGCTCGAACGAGGCGCGCGCGGCGATGGCGTCCTTCTTCTCGTCGCGCGCGGCGCGCTAAGCGGCCGGTCTTCGACGTAGGACTTGCTTCCAAACCGGTTAATTCCACGGAGCCCATGATGAGGGGAATCCGCCGGAGTATCGTCGGTGTGCTCGTGTCGTGCGCGATTGCCGCGCTTGGAATCACGGGCTGTTCGCGCGACCCCTGCTCGGTCCACCACGTCGTCACCGCCTCGGATTCCGGGATGAAGGTCGATCAGATCGAGCTCGATGACGGCTTCGTCTACGTCCCGCTCGCCGAAGAGGCGCCGTACGCCCACTTCTACACGACCGGAACCGAGGTCAAGGTCTGCGAGGTCATCTCGCAGGTCGACGGTTCGCGTCACTTTTCGATCGTGACGAACGAGATCAAAGGCGTGGCCCCGACCGAGATGCGCCGGCTCGATTACCAGGGGCAGTGAGTCAGTGCGGCTGCAGCCGCACGATCTGCCGGTGGAACTCAGCGGCGATGACGACGAAGGCGACCGAAACCAGCGCGACCGTTCCGCAGTTGAGCGGCAGCTGCGCGACCGGATCGCCGAAGCCGGGATAGATGAACCGCGCCAACAGGCGCACGAGGAACGCCGCGAGCCAGATCGCGAGCGTGATGCGGTTGCCGCGCACGCGGACCGCGTTCGGCACGCCGGCCGCCGCGAAGGTCGTGTTGCGGATGACCGCGACGCCCGTCACGAGCCCCAAGAGCGCTCCGATGAGGACCGCCGAAGCCATGATTGCCCCGTCACCGGGATCGACGCGCAGCGTCAGCACGACGAGATACGCGCTGAGCGCGAGCAGCAGGGCCGGCCGGATCCAAATCGTCGCGATGCGCACGGTCCGTTCGCGCAGTTCGCGGAATGCAAACCGGACGACGATCAGCAGGACCAGCAGCAGCGGCAGCGCCGTTGCGAGCGTGCCGAAACTGCCCGGTGCGCTCGTGCCGGTCATGCCGCACCGCCGAGGTATGCCGCGCGCACGGCCTCGCTCTGCGCAAGTTCGGCGGCGTCGCCGCTGTGGGCGATCGTCCCAACCTCGAGCACGTAACCGCGTGTCGCGATCCCGAGTGCCTGACGTGCGTTCTGCTCGATCAGCAGAATCGTCGTTCCGCGCGCGTTG
>Ga0302324_100029914_pt1 | contig 10306 bp, 11 predicted proteins | sample Palsa_T0_1_FD_201949 | JGI IMG/M metagenome (GOLD analysis project Ga0302324, IMG submission 201949) | Peat permafrost microbial communities from Stordalen Mire near Abisko, Sweden - Palsa_T0_1 | ecosystem: Environmental > Terrestrial > Soil > Palsa > Peat permafrost | place: Sweden: Abisko... | reverse complement strand
AAGCTCGTTGTCGCCGGTCACACTGGCACGACCGAGCACGACGGTGGGACGTTCCACCCCGAACAACAGGCGCGGATCGCTTCTGTGATGGATGGAATACGTGCGCTCGAACTCGGGGACGAAGTGGTGTACCCGCCCACGCCAAAAGCGGAGCTGGGTGACCTCATCCGCGTTCACTCAGAGGCCTACCTCACAGAGCTCGAAGCATTCTGTGCCAAGGGCGGTGGAGACATCGACCCGGATACCTTCGCCCGATCGGACTCGTGGAACGCGGCGAGGCGTGCAGCAGGGGCCGGATTGGCGGCGATTGCGGCGTTGGAAGACGCCGGTGAGGGTGTGGGGTTCGTTCCGGTCCGCCCACCCGGGCACCATGCCGAACGTGACAGGGCCATGGGGTTTTGTCTTCTCAACAACGTGGCGGTCGCCGCCGCCTCCCTGACGGCGCGGGGCCAGAAGGTGCTGATCGTGGATTGGGACATCCACCATGGCAACGGTACCCAGTCCATCTTCTGGGATGACCCCGATGTCCTCTACGTCTCAACCCATCAATTCCCGTTTTTTCCCGGAACCGGGAGGGCAAGGGAGATCGGAGGACCGAAGGCACCAGGACTCACGGTCAACATTCCCCTCCCCGCGGGGGCAACCGGCGACGTTGTACGAGCCGCCATCGACCAGGTGGCCCGACCGACCATCGAGGAATTCTCCCCCGACTGGGTACTCGTCTCGTGCGGTTTTGACGCGCACCTAGCGGATCCACTGGGAGACCTCGCTTTGTCCAGCGGAGACTTTGCCGAACTGGCCCGATTGGTGAACGAGTTCACCCCTCGCCCCGGGCGGTTGGCATTGTTCCTGGAAGGTGGTTACCACCAAATGGCCCTAAAGTTGTCAGTGACCGACACGCTTGGAGCGCTACTCGATCTCCATACTCATCCCGCTGCACCGACCTACGGAGGTCCGGGTATGAACGAAGTGCTCCTCGCCGTATCAGAGCGCCGTCGAGCGATGGAGGCCATACAAACAACGATGTCGAGTGTGGAGGGTGGCGGATGAATACCTCGCCGACCGTCGTCGTGGGATATGACGGCTCAGAGGACTCCACGACAGCGCTGCGCTGGGCTTCTCGATTGACGAGGGCCGTCGGAGGCCGACTCCGGATTGTGCACGCAGTTGGCCTCTTGGAGCATGCCGGGCTGCTCGCCGATCACGTCACGGTGCACCGAGAGACGGCATTGGGCATTGCCGCCGGGGCGGGCGCAGACCCAGAACGGATCGAGTGGTCCGTGGTCGACGGTGATCCATGCTCAGCGCTGCTGCGAATGACGGTGCCGCCCCAATCAGCCGATCTCTTGGTGGTCGGTTCTCGAGGGTCCGGTGCGCATGAGGGGTCACTCCTTGGGAGTACGAGCCTTGAGCTTGCGGAACGCTCGGTGATTCCGGTGACGATTGTGCCCCGGGAGGGTGAAGCCCAGGATTTCTCCGCGCCCGTCTGAATGCGATCCGTGCAGCAGACCGCGCCCGAGGGTGAATAAGCGACATGCGAGCTCAGCGGACGAGTACCACCGAGCAGGAGGCGTGTCGCATGCAATAGTGGCCGACGGAACCGACCAGCATTTTCTCGAAGCCGCCCATTCCTCGTGAACCCACCACCAAGAGGTCGGCCCCTTTGCTCGCCGTCACGAGTGCCGGACCCGGCGGTTGCTCAATCGCCTCACCTCGGACGACGACATCAGGCGCCACTTCGGCGACGTGGCCGATTGCTTCGTCCACCAAAGAGCGAGCCTCGTCCCGGACTTCACCGACCGTGGCAGTGAAGGCATAGCCGATGGCCATGGGGAACATCCAGGCCGTGACGATGTCGAGTAGGGCACCGCTCTGCTGTGCTTCGATGACGGCCCAATCGAGGGCACGTGCGCTGTCGCTGGAACCGTCTATCCCGACGACGATGCGGTGTGGCAAGGCTGATGACGTGAGCGCACCCTCGTCATTCCCCGTCGATAACGGGGCATCGGCGTTCATACAACGGCTCGGTGTATTAGGACCGGACAGTGGGCGTTGGTGGCGCAGTACTCACTGACCGAGCCGATCAGCATGCCGACGAACTCGCCGTGTCCCCGACTGCCGACCACCAGCAGGTCAGCGCCTTTAGAGGCCTCGACCAGGAGCGGCGCGGGATGGCCCTGCACCACTCTTGTCGTGACCTCGAGGTCGGGGTACTTGATGCGCAGGTCGTTCGCCGCCTTGGCGAGTATTTCAGGCATGCCCTCCGAGGGGTCGTATCCCTCTGGGAGATACATGGTCCAACCGTATGTGGTGGGCCACTCCCACGTCATGATCATTTCCAGTGTCGCGTGCGTCAGATGGGCCTGCCGGCCCGCCCACTCGAGAGCGTCGATCGAGGCAGGAGAGCCGTCGATGCCTATGACAATCCTTCCCGGACCGTCTTCGGGATCCGGTGTAGCAGAGGTTTCCAGTGTCATGGTCATTCTCCCTATTAGAGTTCTCGTTACCGTGAGCCGTCGTAAATCGTGGTGCCGGTTTTCCCGGCGAGTAACTCCGCCGCGTCTTCCAGACGGCCAATGACTGCCACCTTATGAGTGGCGCGCACGAAACGACACGCCGCAGCCACTTTGGGCCCCATTGAGCCTGATGGGAATGCCAGCCGCTCTAGCTCCTCGACACTCATGCGGTCGATCGAGCGGGCATTTGGCTTCCCGTAGTCAAGTTCCACCGCCGGCACATCAGTCAGGAGGAGAAGGGCGTCGGCCCCGAGGCTCTCCGCCAGGAGCGCAGTCGTCGAGTCCTTGTCGACGACTGCTTCGACGCCCCGTAGCTGGCCGTCGGGCGTTCGTCGCACCGGTACTCCTCCACCCCCTGCACAGATGACGACTGCACCGTCGGCCAGGAGGACCTTGATGGTCGCGAGCTCGATTATCCCGTGCGGCTCGGGTGAGGCCACCACCCGCCTCCAATTGGGACCATCGGGGCGAACCCGCCAACCCCACCGGGCCGCCAGTTTCTGGGCTTCGTGCTCGTCATAGACCGGCCCCACGAACTTCGTTGGATTTTCAAAGGCAGGGTCGTCGGCTGCGACCAGGGTCTGGGTGATGAGGCCGACGATCTGCTGGCCCGGAAGTGCATTCTCGAGGGCTTGGAGGAGGAGATAGCCGATCATCCCCTGTGTCTCGGCCACCAGGGCATCGAATGGGTAGGGATGGGGTAGATCCCGATCGCGCGCGCTCTCCAGGGCCAACAGGCCCACCTGAGGGCCATTGCCATGCGTGATGACGAGGTCATGGTCACGGGCGAGCGGAGCAAGCGCATCGACCGCCGCGATCACATGCTTTTGCTGCAACTCGGCGATGGGGGCCTCTCCCCGCTTCAAGAGCGCATTGCCTCCCAGGGCGACGACGACCCTCATCGAGGCCTCGCACCGGATTGACCAAGCGTTGCCACCATGACCGCCTTGATGGTGTGGAGTCGGTTCTCGGCCTGATCGAACACGACCGAGGCTGGTGATTCGAAGACCTCGTCCGTCACCTCGAGGGCCGAGAGATGGAACTTCTCAAAGATCATCTTTCCGATTTCGGTATCAGGGTTGTGCAGGGCCGGGAGGCAGTGCATGAACCGCGCCGCGGGGTTGTTCGTCATGCCCATCACCGATTTATTGACCTGGTAGGGGACGAGCTCTTCGATTCTGGCCGTCCACGCTTCCGTTGGTTCTCCCATCGAGACCCACACGTCCGTGTAGACGAAATCGACCCCTTCGACCGCGGCGGCCACGTCGTCGGTGACGGTCAACCAGGCGCCCGATGTCGTCGCCAAGTTCTGTGCGATGTCCTGGACCTCAGCGCTCGGCCAGAGGAGCTCGGGGGCGCAGATGCGCACATCGAGGCCCAGGAGGGCTCCGGTCACGAGGAGGGAATTGGCGGTGTTGTTGCGGGCGTCACCCAAGTAGGCGTAGGAGACCGATTCGAGCGGCTTGGCGGCATGGTCGCGCATGGTCAACATGTCCGCCAGCATCTGTGTCGGGTGCCACTGGTCGGTGAGCCCGTTCCAGACGGGAACTCCGGAGAACTCGGCCAGGGTCTCGATATCTTGTTGTGAGAAACCACGGAATTCGATGCCGTCGTACATGCGCCCCAGCACGCGGGCGGTGTCCTTGACGGTCTCCTTCTTGCCGAGTTGAGTCTCGCCCGGGCCGAGATAGCTCACATGGGCTCCCTGATCATGGGCGGCCACTTCGAAGGCTGAGCGTGTCCTGGTCGACGTCTTCTCAAAAATCAGGGCGATATTCCGCCCACTGAGCACCTGGCGCTCTCCACCGATGCGTTTTTCGCTCCGTAGTTGATCCGCCAGGTCGATGAGCGAGACGAATTCGTCTTTGGTGAAGTCGATCTCCTTGAGGAAGCTGCGTCCGCTGAGGTTCATCATCTATCCTTCCGACGGGGTGGAAAGTTCTTTTACGCCGGGTCGCGTGTGATGGGGCAGGTCATACAACGAGGACCACCGCGTCCCCGACCGAGCTCCTCACCGGCGATGGTGACAACCTCGATGCCGTGCTTGCGCAACATGGTATTGGTGGCGACGTTGCGTTCGTATCCCATCACGACACCGGGGGCGACGGCCAGGTAGTTCGTTCCGTCGTCCCACTGCTCTCGCTCGGCGGCCCGTATGTCTTCGTCGGTGGCGAGGACTGTGACCTCGTCGACCTCCAAGACCTCGGCCAGGGTGCTCCAGAGGTTCTGGTTGCGCGTCACGGTGAGGGTCGATGGTGACTCGCCGGCCGAGAGCGTCCAACTGCGCAAGTGCCGGTCGAAGAACGGGTAGAGCACGAAGGTCCCGACATCGACCATCGACATCACGGTGTCGAGGTGCATGAAGGCATGGCTGTGCGGGAGTTCGATGGCGATGATCTGTTCGGCCTGCCCGCTGGCGAACAGGGCCTTGGCCACCATTTCTACAGCCATCGGCGACGTTCGCTCGCCCATACCGATCAACACGGCCCCGTGTCCGATGACGTGGACATCGCCGCCCTCGAGTGTCGCGGGCTGATGCTGCTGGTCACCGTCGCCATAGTAGAGCGTGAACTTCGAGTCGAACATCGGGTGGAACCCGTAGATGGCCCGGGTGTGCAGCGTCTCGCGCTGGCGGGCCGGCTTAGCCATCGGATTGATGGTCACCCCGTTGTAGATCCAACACGAGTTGTCACGCTGAAAGAGATGGTTGGGCAGCGGTGTCAGAACGAAGTCGTCCGCCCGCAGCATGTCCCACTTGAGGCTGTGGGCGCGTTTGGGGTGAATGTCTGCTTTGAGCACACCGCCAACGAGATACTCCGCCAGCGCATTCCCGTCGAGCTCCTCGAAGAGAGCCCGCATGGGTCCGACGAGTGATGGTCCCAGGTTTTCCGGTGTGCAGAGCCGGTCAAGGACAAATGCTCGCCCGGCGGGCACCTCGAGGGTTTCGGCCAGCAGCTCTCCGTAGTAGTGCACCTCCACCCCCTTGTCCCGGAGCGCCTGGGCGAAGGCGTCGTGCTCTTCCCTTGCCTTCTTGGCCCACATGACGTCGTCGAAGAGCAGCTCGCCGATGTTGTCCGGAGTGAGCCGGGAGAGCTCGAGCCCCGGTCGGTGGATGATGGCTCGGCGAAGCTGGCCGACTTCTGAATCAACTCGAAAGGTCATGGATTACTCCCGTCTCCGCGGAATGGCGATCTGCTAGGCAGTGACCGACTCACTCTGATCCGACCAGCGCGGTCTCCGGCGCGTCCGTCAGTGGCGCGGCCTCCGGTGCGTCCGGGGCGAAGTCCGTCGGTTCAGCTGCCTCGCCGAGCCGTTGGCGCCGGGCGTTCAAGAAGGCATAGAGCACCAGGCCGACCAGAATCACGACGAGTGCCTGGTAGACAACTTGATACCCCGATGCGAACGTCACCCACAGGGAGAACAGCACGCTGATGCCGGCGACCATGAGATCCCGGGCCAAGGCCCAGCCGTTGACCCGCCGCCGCCGCGAGACCAAGTAGGTGAGCTGGGCGATCGCCGACATGAAGTAGGGGATGGCCACGGTGACCACGGTGAGGTCGACCAGGTAGGTGAAGACGGTCAACCCCGCCTTGGTGTTGTACGCCCACAGCATGAGGAGCGAAGGCAATGCGGTCCCGACCAGAATGCCGAACCAGGCCGTGCCCTTGCTGTCGGCCCAGGCGAAGGGACGCGGGAACAGGTCGTCCTGGGCGATGGCCCGCGACGTCTCGGTGACGATCAGGGTCCAGCCATTGAGGGCTCCGATGCCCGAGACCACGGCGATGGCGGCGATGAACTTTCCGGCCCAGGGGGTGCCCGGGAACATGGTCTGGAATGCGTTGACGAAGGGTGAGCCGGTGCCCACGAGCGTGTGGTGTGCCACCAGGCCCATCACGGCCGCGGTGACCAGCACGTAGAGGAGGGCGCTCGCCGCGGTGCCGATCACCGAGGCCCGCATCACGTTGCGCCGCTGGTCCCTGACCCGCTTGGCCGTGATCGCCGCCGCCTCGACCCCGATGAAGGAGAAAAGCGCCACCCCAGCGGCGATCCCGATGCCGCTGTAGAGGCTCCCGCCTGTGGCGTTGAACGGGCCGAACCTGGCCGAGGTCACGAAGAACCAACCGACGACCCCGACGAAGAGGAGAGGGAGGAACTTGAGGATGACGGTGATGTTCTGGAACCACGCCATCTGGCGAACGCCCACCAGGTTGATGACGGCCGGAACCCACAGCCCGACCATGGCGATGCACCAGTTTTCCATGCCCGAGTTGTGGGTCCACCCGAAGAGGGCGTCGACATAGAACACCCAGGACGAGACGATGGCCGCGTTGCCGGCCCACGCCTGGACCCAGTAGCACCATCCGACGAGGTAGCCGGCGAAGTCGCCGAACTCATGCCGGGAATAGGCGTAGAGCCCGCCGTCACTGTTGGGGACCCGCTTGGTGAGCTGTCCGAACAGGACGGCCAGGAGCATCGCGCCCACAGCGATGACACCAAGGACGACGATTCCCATGGTGCCCGCACCCGCCAGCACCGCCGGCATGGTGAAGACCCCGGTCCCGACGATGCTGCCGATCACGAGCCCTGTCGCCGATGTCAAGCCCAGGGAATGGGCCTTCTTTTCGTTGCGCGGTGACATTGGTGGACGATCCGGAGGTCCCGATTGACCTGCAGCGGATGGCCGATCCGTGATGAGCGTCATCAAACTCTCCCTTCGGGCAGCGAGCGAGGAACCCGGTGCTGACGATGTCCAGGCACGTGCCGTGCCCATGACTAAACCGTAAGGAGGATGGTCGGGAGTCAGTAGGGCCATTGGTCCCCGCAAGGGAGCCAAAGGTCCCAAACGGAGGAGTGATCCGCGCTCGAGGCCGCACCAACTCCGGCAGGAGGACCATCGACGTGGAGTCCTCCGCAAGGCCGTGACGCCCAATGTTCGTTACCGTTTCACGCTTCCCCGAGTGCGCCGTTAAGGGTCCGCGTCATGGAACAGCCCTTGTTGAGCGGTCCCGCCTCGGAGACCCACCGAAGCCCGGCCGGATCCTCGGAGAAAAGAACACAAAACCGCAGGTCACCATGGATGATGATCCTCCTCATAGTGAAGTCTGATCGATCGAGAGCGCCCAACGGAGTGCCCCGGCCTTGGCGCGCACCGGGGCGCTGAGAGGGGGAAGGGCCGCTGAGAGGGGGGAAGGGCCGTTGAGATGGGAAGATGGGGGCATGACGCTCCGTGTGTTTCTTCTTGACGACCATGAAGTGGTCCGAAGCGGCCTGCGTGGGCTGCTTGAGGCTGACGGCGATATCACGGTTGTCGGCGAGGGCGGAACGGTGGCCGAGGCACTGGCCCGCATACCGCCCACCAAACCCAACGTGGCCGTCCTCGACGTGCGGCTGCCCGACGGCAGCGGCATCGAGGTCTGCCGGGAGATCCGGTCCCGCTGGCCCGAGATCGCCTGCCTGATGCTTACGTCGTACGCCGATGACGAAGCGCTCTTCGCGGCGATCATGGCGGGCGCTGCCGGCTATCTGTTGAAGAGGGTCGGAAGCACGGACTTGGTGGACGCGGTGCGACGGGCAGGACAAGGAGAATCCCTGTTGGATCCCGCCCTCACCTCGCGCGTCCTCGAGCGCCTTCGTACCGGTCCCAACGAAGACCAACGACTCGCGAGCTTGACACCCCAGGAACGACGGATACTCGAGCTCATCACCGAAGGTCACACCAATCGCCAGATTGCCGACGCAATGATCCTGGCCGAGAAGACGGTGAAGAACTACATCTCGAATCTTCTGGCCAAGCTGGGCGTGGAGCGCCGCACGCAAGCCGCCACGTTCGCGGCGCGCCTCGAGGAACGGTCGGCGCAAGCAGCCCGGATTGACGGCACCGGAACGTGACTGACGTCACGCACACCCCTAGATAGGGTTTGCCTGTTGGCCGAGTTCGTCCACTGCGATACCGCGTGAGATCAGTTCCCGCTCAAGCTCGACTCGGCGTCGCTGCGGTTGATCGAAGGAGGCAGTGTCACAGTCGATGCCGACCGATCCGGCGAGATCGATGAGGGCGAGGTCGTACGCCACCTGGTCGGCCAGTGCCGCTGAACCCCAGTCCCCGCTCCATCCCGACGAGGCTGCCGAGCCCAGATATCGGCGACACTCGAGCAACACGGCTACCGCGTCGCCGGTGGCCAACGGGGTATCGGGTTCCGAGCGTTCGCGGAGGGCGGCCTCGAGGATGTAGGTGTACATGGACATGACCCCTCCACGGTGGCCGCCGGCCGAGAGGATCGCTAGAGCCATTGGTCCCTGGGTTCAAAAAGGCCTCGCCCAACGCTGCCCGTTTCCTGAACGGTCAGGTTGGCGGGGACCCTAGTCCCCGAACTTCGGGGACCTTCGGCCCTGGGTGCGCTCCAAAAGAAGGGATCCAATACAGGTGACGGAACAAGCCGTTCAACCATAGGAGCCTCTCATGCACCACGCATCTTCTCAACGGTCTGAGCGAACGACCCACCGCTCCCCGCGTGCTTCCATCAGCCCCTATTTCATCGAAGAGACCGGATTGACCATCGCTGACATTCGGCGGGCACGCGCAACGACGTTCGATTCAGCTCCCGTTGCCAGCTGACAGGGTATTGCAACCACCTGCTATCCGTATTGAGGGATTGACCAAACGCTACGGCAAGGTCGACGCCCTCGACGACCTGGATCTCGAGGTGCCGACGGGCGAAGTCCTGGGCTACCTCGGACCCAACGGAGCAGGGAAGACGACGACTATCCGACTGATGCTGGGGTTGATCCGACCAAGCGCCGGCCGGGCCGAGATCTTCGGGCTGGACGCGCAACGCCAGACCGTTCAAGCACATAGACGCTTGGCCTATGTCCCCGGCGAAGCAAACCTGTGGCCGTCGCTCACGGGCGCGGAGACGTTGCACCTCCTCGGAGAAGTGCAAGGGCAGGTCGACACTGCGTACCGAGAAGAGTTGATCAGCCGCTTTGATCTCGACCCTTCAAAGAGGGTTCGTGCCTACTCCAAGGGCAACCGGCAGAAGCTGGTCCTCATCGCCGGCCTCATGGCCCGAGCCGACCTGTTGGTCTTGGACGAGCCAACGAGCGGACTCGACCCGCTGATGGCACAAGCCTTCCGCCACAGTGTGTTCGAGGCCAAAGTCCGTGGTCAAACGGTGTTCTTGTCCTCGCACATTCTCTCTGAAGTCGAGGCACTCTGTGACCGGGTGGGCATTTTGCGCAACGGTGTCCTGGTTGACGTCGGGACTCTGTCCGAAATGCGCCATCTCTCCTCGCTCACGGTTGAGGCGACGTTCGACGGTTCGGTGCCTGACCTCGCCCGCGTACCCGGCGTCAAAGCAGTTCAGGTCGACGGACATGTGGTGCGCTGCCAGGTGCAGGGATCCGTCGAGCCGCTGCTCAAAGTTCTGTCCACATCCGGCGTGCACGAGCTTCTCAGCCGAGAGCCATCGCTCGAAGAGCTCTTCTTGGCACACTACGGAGAGGGCGCCTCACAGTCCCGAGCGGTCGCCCCCCATGGCAGCTGATATCGCGACGCAGCTCCCAGGTCGCCCAAACCCGTCGGATGCTACGGCTGGGGTAACGCGCCCGTCTCCCGTTCGAGCGAAGGCGCCGCGCGTCGTGCACCGACTGACGGAACGAAAAGCCCTGCGCTCGGGTTCACTGTGGGGTCTCGTCTTCGGCATCTATGTGGCCTCGCAGGCGCAGGCCTACGTCTCGGCATATAAGACACCGGCGGAGCGCGATGCGCTGGCCAAGTCGTTCACGGCGGG
>Ga0302324_100029913_pt1 | contig 10306 bp, 8 predicted proteins | sample Palsa_T0_1_FD_201949 | JGI IMG/M metagenome (GOLD analysis project Ga0302324, IMG submission 201949) | Peat permafrost microbial communities from Stordalen Mire near Abisko, Sweden - Palsa_T0_1 | ecosystem: Environmental > Terrestrial > Soil > Palsa > Peat permafrost | place: Sweden: Abisko... | reverse complement strand
CTCTCGTGGTCCCACCAGACGGGCAGGCGGAAGAGATGGGCGGCAAACGGATCGTAATAATCGAGGCCGATAAAATCGAGGAGGCGGCTGCGCGGGGATCCATAGACGGCATCGAGGACCGGGGCAAAACGGGCGGCGCTGAACCACTCGCCGCCGAGGGCGTTACTCATTTTCTTGATCAAGATGCCGGCGAATGCCGGGATATCCTTGCGAAGCGGGATCTCGGCGGCGAGGAAGGCCTCGTCGAAGCGCTTGCGGCATCGGCAGATGTAATCCTCGACGTCGGCGCGCGCGATGCCGCGCTCGGCGGCGGCGATGAGGTCGAGAAAGAACTTATCGAGCCAGTATAAGTCGCTGCAGTAGTTATTGAAGGTGACGGCGGGCGGCTCCCATCCGCGGGAGGCATATAAGTCATGGAGGTAATTGTACACGCGCACGTGGGCGACGAGGAGGCCGTTGATGCCGTTATTGATGGATTGGAGGCCGGGCGCCGCCTTGCACGGGAATTGCATCCCGAGGTAGCTGTTGAAGACGAGCATGTTCGGCTCGTTGATGGTGATGATGACCCGGACGGGGTCATGGCCCGCGACGACGAGGTTGTCATTGAGATACTCGATGCTGGCGGCGACATACTTCTCGAATAACTCCGGGGTCCGCGGGTCCAGCCACGGGTCGGTGCCAAGCCATGAGGGATGGGTGAAATGGTGGAGCGTGAGGACCGGCTCGAGGCCCTGCTCCCTGCATGACCCGAGCATCCGCGCGTATTGGGCGAGCGCCTGCATATCGAAGGGGGGCGGCGGAGCCTTGCCTTCCTCGAAGCCGGGCTGGATGCGGCTCCACTCGATGCCGAGCCGGAATGCGTTCAGCCCGAGTCCGCGGACGCGCCGGAAATCCTCCTCGTACCGGGTCCAGAACTCGGAGGCTTTGCCAATCGGCGCGACGCGGCCTTTTTCCTCGGAGCGGGCCCAATTGGTGCGGGGCTGGCCGGGAGCGTTGTAGCCGCCCTCGCTCTGGTAGGCGGAGGTCGAGACCCCCCAGAGAAAATCGGCGGGCAGGGCTGGCGGCGGGCGATCCATTGATGCGCTGAATGAATTAGGGGCTCAAAGGAACTTCGCCTGTGGCGGCCTGCGCGATTGCTTCGCGCTGATCGGCATCGAGGCGCAAGGGGGGCAGATTATCGTTGATGAGGGTCTCGACGATGGTGCGGGCGGCATTGGGCCGGCCGAGTTCGCCGGCGTTGCGCTTCATGGTCGCGAGGCGGTCGGGCTCGTCGAGCAATTGGTCGATCTTCCACGCGAGCGTGGTCAATTCGTTGGACTTGAGGGCGCATCCCTTTTCGAGGAGGTGATCGCTGTTGCGCTCCTCCTGGCCGGGGATGGGGTCCACGATGATCATCGGGAGGGAGCAGGCGAGGGATTCGGCGGTCGTCATGCCACCGGGTTTGCCGATGAAGAGGTCCGATATCTTCATGAAATCCTGCATTTTGTCGGTGTAGCCGATGACCTTGAAGCGTTGGGCGTGGGGCGCGAGCATCTCCTTGAGGCGATGCCGCAGTTCGTCATTGCGACCGCAGATGACAATGCCCTGCACGTCGTGGCGCATCTGGAGGAGGCGGGCGACGACGAACTCGGCGGGGGTGACACCGAAGGCGCCCGCGGAAATCAAGAGGGTGATCTTGTCGGGGTCGAGGTGGTTCTGGTAGCGGATTTCCGCGCGGTCCACGGGGTCGGCGAAGGAGGGATCGACCGGGATGCCGGAGACGGTGACGCGCTCCGGCGGGAGGCCGAGGACATCAAGATGGACTTTCGTCTCCTCGATGGCGACGAAGTAGCGGTGAAAGACGCGGGAGAGCCACATCGCGTGCATGTCCAGGTCGGTGACGACGATCGAGAGGTGGGCATCGAGCATGCCGCGGGAGATGAGGTGAGAGATGATGCCGACGGGCATGAAATGGGTGCAGACGGTGATGTCCGGGCGGAAATTGCGGATGAACTTGACCAGCGGCATGGCGCTGAGGCGGTCGAGGCGGAGGCGCAATTGGTCGGTCTTCCAGGGCTCGTCGCTCGACTTGTACACCCAGCCGAGCACCTGGGGGGCGGAGCGGATCAACTGGAGGTAGAGCTTGGAATAGACGTCGCGGAAGAGCTTGTTCGTGTAGATCAGGGCGTCCTTGTGCTCGACGGTCTCGACGCGCGGGTCCATGGCAAAGGTCTTCGCGAGCGCCTCGGCCGCCTTTACGTGACCGGTGCCTGCGCTTGCGGAGAATATGAGTACGCGCTTTTTCATCAGAGGGATTGATTGCTTCCGGTTCTTAGATGGGCGGGGCGGTTCTTGCACTCCTAAAAGGGACGCGGGCATTCAGCTTCGCAAAATCCCTTCCCATTCAATCGGCGGTTCCCTTAGCCTTGGGGGAATGCTCGATATTCGCCTCATTCGGGAAAAGCCTGACTATGTGAAAGAGCGGCTGGCCTTGCGCGGGGGCGATGCCGGGGCGCTGGTGGATGGCATTCTGGAGACGGACGCGCTGCGGCGTGGGCTGGAGACGCGGCTGCAGCAGTTGAATGGGGACCGGAAACGGCTGTCGAAGGAGATCGGGATGCATCGCGGGAAGGGCGACGATACTTCGGAACTCGAGAGCCAGGTGCGCGCCATGGGCGATGACATCGCGCGGCTGAACCAGGAGACGACCGAGGCGGAGGAGCGCCAACGCGAGCTGCTGCTCCAGATGCCCAATCTGCCCCATGCGGATGCGCCCATCGGCGCGGATGCGGCGGCGAATCCGGTGGTCCGGGTGTGGGGGGAAAGGCCGGGACTTGCCGCGGCGCGCAGCCATATCGAGATCGGGGCGGAGCTGGGGCTCTTCGACCTGGAACGGGCGGCGCGGATGAGCGGGAGCGCGTTTGCCTGCTATACGGGGCAGGGAGCGCGGCTGGAGCGGGCGCTGATCAATTTCATGCTGGATCTGCACACGCGGGAGCACGGCTACCTGGAGATGAGCCCGCCGTTTGTCATTCGCAAGGAGGCGCTGGTCGGCACCGGGCAGTTGCCGAAGTTTGAGGAACAGCTCTACCGGTGCGAGCGGGATGAGCTTTACCTGGCGCCGACGGCGGAAGTCCCGGTGACGAACATGCACCGGGAGGAAATCCTGGCGCTGGCGGAGCTGCCGAAGAGATTCGTGGCGTACACGCCGTGCTTTCGCCGCGAAGCGGGGTCGGCGGGGCTGGGGACGCGGGGGCTGATCCGGGTGCATCAATTCGACAAGGTGGAACTGGTGAAGCTCACCACGCCGGAGACATCGTACGCGGAGCTCGAATCGCTGACGGCCAATGCGGAGAAAGTGCTCCAATTGCTGGGGCTGCACTACCGGGTGATCGAGCTGTGCACCGGAGACCTCGGGTTCGGCGGGGCGAAGACGTACGATATCGAGGTCTGGGCGCCGGGGCAGAACGGGTACCTGGAGGTATCGAGCTGCACGAATTTCGAGGACTTCCAGGCGCGCCGGCTGCAACTGCGCTTCAAGGATGCCGAGGGGAAAAACCGCTTCTGCCACACGCTCAACGGGTCGGGGACGGCGTTGCCGCGGATTTACGTGGCGCTCCTGGAAACTTATCAGCAGCCGGATGGCAGCATCGTCATCCCGGAACCGCTGAGGGGCCACTTCGGTGCCGAAAAAATCTCCAAAGCCTGAACGGGACGGCGCGCTTCCGATTGCGGCGGTGCCGCGCAACCGGCGGATTCTGGTCGGCGTGTCCGGGGGGGTGGATTCCACGGCGCTGCTGCACGCGCTGGTGCGGCAGGGCTTCCGGAAGATCACGGTGCTTCATCTGGACCACGGGCTGCGCGGGGCCGCCGGGGCGGGGGACGCGCGCTTTGTGAAGGCGCTCGGGCGGCGGCTGAAGCTGCCGGTGATCGCGGCCCGTGCGGATGTTGCGGCGCTGGCCGGCGAACGGAAGCTCTCGATCGAGACGGCGGGCAGGCAGGCGCGATATGCGTTTTTTGCCAGGGCGGCGCGGCAGACGCGCTGCCGGACGCTGGTGCTGGCGCATCACGCGGACGATCAGGCCGAGACGTTCCTGTTCAATCTCCTGCGCGGCGGCGGGTCCGGGCTGGGCGGGATGCGACCCCGGACGGTCCGGGAGATCGATGGGGTGCCGCTGGAAATTCTGCGACCGTGGCTGAGTGTGTGGAGGGCGGAAATTGAGGCGTATGCGGCGCGGGAGAAAATCCGGTTCCGGGAGGATGCCTCGAACGCCTCGATGGAGCATACGCGCAATCGGCTGCGGACGCGGGTGCTGCCAATGCTGTCGGAGGCGCTGGGCCGCGACGTGCGCCAGAGTCTCTGGCGGGCGGCGGAGGTGCTCTCCGCGCAGCAGGAGTGGATGGATGAGTCGCTGGCGCTGGATGGCGAAGAATTGCCGGTCGCGGCGCTCCGCGCGCTGCCGGAGGCGCTGCAGCGACACGCGATTCACCGATGGCTGCGGCGAAGCCGGACGCCGCAGATTTCCTTTGCGCTGGTCGAAAGCATCCGGGCGCTCATTCCTCCGGGCGCCGCCACGGCAAAGGTCAACCTCCCCGGCGGGAAGTTCGCGCGGCGGCGGGCGGGGCGGCTTTTCATCGAAGGCGGGAAAGGCATGGATTAATTTGGCGAGAATCAGCCATACCTCACCGCGTCTCGCCCGGGGCATGAGACTGCTCCTCCTCGTCATACATGGCGAAAAGGGCTTCCGAAGCGCCGACCATCGCCTGATGTTCTTCGATCCATGCCAGCAACTCCCGGTAGTCCCCAGGGCGCAGTTTCTCAATGGCGGCTTCGATTTCAGCTACCGTGCTCATCGTGGCAGCGTACCCGTCTCCGGATTGTGCCGCAAGTTCACTCTCCGACGCGGCATCGAAGGCGGGCGAGCATAAAACCCTGCCCAGGGCGTTGATCCCGGCTGGCGGGGCCGATACACTCCGGCTTTTGATGCCGCACTTCCTCTTACCGGCCCAGAAGGCTTGGGTATTCGTAACCCGGCTCTCGATTTTCCACGACCCGCACACCCTTTCACCGGGCTCGCAGGTTGGCGTATTCCTGACCCTGGGACCATTGATCTACCTGAGCATGGTAGGCCTGGGGCGCTGGCTCAAGCGGCGCGAGGGGGTCCAGTTGAGCATCATGTACAAGCTCTTCGGGGCAGCCCTGGGCGTTTACGTCCCGATTCGGCTGCTCGACTGGAATCTGGGCAACCCTCCCTACACGCTGCGCGACGATCTGGCCGCCGGCTGCATCCTGCTGGGGGTGATCTTCGTGCTTTCCCTCCTCAAGCGGTATCTCTGGGAATACTACTTCGGCGAGAAACGCGGGATGCAGATCCCGAAGTTCCTGCGCGAGATTTTCTCCGCCCTTTTCTTCATTCTGGCGGTCCTCTTCGTCGGATCGCGCATCTACGGCGTCACGCCTTCCGGGGTGTTTCTCTCCTCGACGGTGGTCGTGGGCATCATCGGCTGGGCGATGCAGGATCTGCTGGGAAATGTCATCTCCGGGGTGGCGCTCCAGGTAGGCAAGCCGTTCAAGGCAGGGGACTGGCTGATCCTTGAAACGCAGCACGCGGAGGTCATCGAGGTCAACTGGCGCTCGACGCGGCTGCGCACCAATGACGACCATTACCTCGATATCCCCAATACCTCGATCGTCCGCAGCACGGTCGTCAATCTCTCCTACCCCAGCCACCTGCATGCCTTGCGAATGCGGGTGGGCGTGGACAGCAATACGCCGCCGAACCGGGTGAAGCAGGTCCTGATGCACGCGACGATCGGCTCGAAGGGCGTCCTCCCCAGTCCTCCTCCTAAGATTTTCCTGATCGAATTCGCGGATTACTCGATCACGTATGAGATCAAGTTCTGGATCGAACACCACGCCGCCTACAACGATATCTACGACGCCCTGCGAACCTCGGTCTGGTACGCGCTCCAGCGGGCCAAGATCGCCATCCCCTCCCCGATCCGCACCATCCAGATCGAGCGGAACCGCTCCTCGGCCTTTCGGCTGCCGGACGAGATGCGCGCCGTCATCCGCAACAAGCCGTTCTTCAAGTGCCTGACCGACGAGCAGGTCCAGAAGATTGTCGCCGCGGCGAGCATCTCGCTCTTCGGCAAGGGCGAGCGGATCGTGGACCAGGGGGCGGAAGGCTCCTCGATGTTCATTCTTCTCACCGGGGAGGCGGCCGTGTTCGTGCGGCATCATGCCAATGATACGGGGGCGACCCGGGTCGCGAAGTTGCATTCCGGCGATTATTTTGGGGAGATGTCGCTGCTCACCGGCGAGGCGCGCAGCGCGACGGTCGTGGCGGATGTCGATTGCGAAATCCTCGAAATCGCGAAGCCGCAGCTCGCGGGGATTCTGCAGGAAAACAGCGCGCTGCTGAAAAACCTAAGCGAGATGCTCGCGCAACGCCGCATGGACAACGAAGGGGTGCTCGCCACGAGCGCCGGGCGCCAGGTCCTGGTGGGGAAAAAAGAGGAATACACCCAGAACTTCCTGCAAAAACTCGCCCGGTTCTTCGAATTGTAGGGCGCGGACCATGAAGCATCCGCCGGCCCCGGCGGGCGCGTAGATTGAGCATGGGCCAAACGATCTTGATCACCGGGGCGAATCGGGGCATCGGCCTGGCGCTGACGGCGGAACTGCTGAAGGGCGGCCACCGCGTGCTGGCGGGAACACGAAACCCCGCGAAGGCGGCCGACCTGGAGAAGCTGCGCGCGGAGCATGGCGAATCGCTCGAGGTGCTGGAGCTGGATGTGACGTCGCAGGAATCGGCAACGGCGGCGGCAGCGAGGGCGGGCACGCTGACGGCCGGGGTGGATGTCCTGGTGAACAACGCGGCGGTATTTCCGGAGGAGGGGGATGAATCGATCTTCGATATGAAACTGGAGCACTTCCGCGAGGCGTTTGAGACGAATGTGATCGGCGTGATCCGGGTGACCCGGGAGTTTGTGCCGCTGCTGGAAAAGGGCAAAGACCCGCGCATCGTCAATATCTCCTCCGGCGCCGCCTCGGTGACGGCGAAGGACGATTACGGGTATTACGCCTACGCGGCGTCGAAGGCGGCGCTGAATATGGTGACGCGCGGCCTGGCGGCGGAATTCCGGCCACGAGGCATCTGCGTGGTGGCGATGACGCCCGGCTGGGTGAAAACCGAGATGGGCGGGCCGGACGCCCCGCTGAAGCCGGAAGAGTCCGCGCGGGCGATCGCCCGCACGATCACGTCGCTGACGATGGAGAAGACGTCGCTGTTTCTGGAGCGGACGGGCGGCGAGGTGAAGTACGGGTGGTAAGGGACTCACACATATCCGGCTGTAGAAGCACGCCCCGCTTCGGATTGTCGTCGCTTGGATAGTGCCCTATTTGAAATCGCCTGCGAAAAAGCTGCGGTGTAGGCATGGGGCATGAAAACCGATCTCTACACGAAATCCGTCCTCACGATCATCGCGGCCTGTCTCCTCTCCATCGCCTTTCGGGATGTTCCGCTTGTCTCAACTGCTCACGCTCAATCCCCACAGGGTCCGCTTGACGTTAACATAGCCGAGATAGGCGGAAGCGGAGGAAAGGTGAGGGTTCCGGGAGCCTTGCTGGTGAGGGTGCAAAACTAATTGAAGATTGAGTTAATACCCCTCGCCCGCGAGCAGCTTGCTGGCGGTGAAATGCATGAGGGGCGCGCCGGCCTTGAACATGCCGCGCTCCTGGACGATGGGACGCATGGTGAGGGAGTCGCCCTGGATATCGATGGCCATGCGCCCGCTCAATGGGAGGAAGCTGCCGGTGTTGATAATCATGCGCGGACCGCGCCGCCAGCAGCCGGAAAAATGGGTGTGCCCGATGAGGATGAACCGGACCCGGGGCCGGAATACCCGGGCAAGCGCCTCGGCCCGGGCCGGGGTGACGGCCCATGAATGGAAAATCTGGAAAGGGCGCCACGGCGGCCAGCACTCGCGGAGAACGGTGCGGATGGCGGAGAGGTTGTCGCGGCGGAGGCGGGTGCGGCGAAGCTCGATGGAGAGGGCGGCGCGTTTGCTGGCCTTGAGGCGTTTCTCAAAGTCGAGAAATGCGTCTTCGTCGAGGCTGGCCAATTCGCGCGAGTGGGCCTCGGCGATGATCTCGGCCTCGTGACTCCAGGGGGAGATGTCGTGGAAGAGCAGGTCGCCGTGGGTTACGAGGACGGCGCCCTCGACCAGATCGACGTGGCAGAGCGGGGAGATGATCGGATCGTGGTTGCCATTGATGAAGACGGGGCGGGCGCCGGCGGCCTCGCAGGTGTCGCGCATGAGGACGGAGTTGCGCATGCCGATACGGCGGCCGCGCAGGTAGCGGAGCTCGACGGTGTCTCCGTTGAAAATGACGGTCTTCGCGTCGCGGAAGAGCGGGACCAACTGGCTCGGCTGCTCGATGATGCTGGCGGGATGGCCGAAATGGAGATCGGAAAGAATCCGGATGGGCTCTTCAAACTGAGGCGTTTCAATCATTCGGTCGCGGCAGTACGCGGAGAGGAAGAGCGTGGATCATGCCGCGGGGGATGATGCCCGACATTAGGCGGAAAATGCCAGTAAAGAAGGCGCCTCCTCAGGAGCGGAAGGCGAAGCACTCGTACACGACGCGGTCGGGCTGGTAATTGGAGAGGGAGCGCAGCAGGACGTGGAGGCCCTGATGCTCGGCGCGGCTCTTATCCACGAGCTGCGGGACGAGATTGGGGGCGGCCTCGAGGGCCTGGACGATGTCGCGATCCTGCGCGAGGACGATGGGCTTGGCCCCGGGCACCACTACGATGGAAATCGCCGCGACCATGCGCGCGAGGTCGATGGGGAGTGGAGCGGCTGCGGGAGGTTCGGCGGCAGCGGCGTGGCGGACCTCGAGCTGGATCATGCGGGCCTTCGCCTCGGGAGCGGTCGAAGCGAGGGCGATGGTGATGGCGTCGAGGAGCTTGTGGCGGACGTCGTTGAGATCGGACAGGGACTTGAGGTCCTGCATCTCCGGCTGCGTCTGGATGGCGCGCGCGAGGGAGGAGATTTCCTTGAGATAGGAGTTCTTCTGGGACTCGGGGACGAAGTACATCACCACCATGTGGACGGGCTCGCAGTCGGGGGCGCCGTAATCGATGCCAGCCGGGCTCCAGCCCAGCGAGCAGACCATCTCTCCGTGGACGGGGCTGCGGGCGTGCGGGCAGGCCCAGCCCTTGCCGATGCCGGTGTTGTGGGCCTGCTCGCGGGCGACGACTTTTTCCGTGATGCCCTCGACCCCAAGGTCGGGGATGGCCTCGATGAGTGTGGCAAGGTACTCGAGGGCGCGGCCCTTCTGGTTATCGGGCAGTTCGATCAGGCGGCCATCGTGGAGGGCGTCGAGGATGCATTTCATGGAGGTAGCCCGGGGTGGGTCAGTCGATGCCGAACTTGCGGAAGTACCAGACTTTCACGGTGTGGGTGAGCGCGGAGTAGAGGAAGATGAAGAGGAGCATGAACGCCCAGAAGCTGGCGGGCAGCGGGACCATGCCGAAATAGTTGGCAAGGGGCGAGTAGGGCAGATAACCGCCAATGGCCATGATGAGAACGGTGGTGAATAGCAGGAAGGGACTGGCGATACTCTGGATGAAGGGAATGCGCCGGGTGCGGATGATATGCACGATCATCGTCTGTGTAAGGATGGACTCGACGAACCATGCGGTTTGAAAGAGGACTTCATACCTCATGCTTTGCGGATCGGGTGAAGCGTTGGGATCGGCTGGAATCTTGAAGAAGTGACAATGGTAGAAATAGAGCATCAGGAAGAAGGTCGCGTAATCAAAGATGGAACTGATCGGCCCGATATAGATCATGAACCGGCGGATATTGGCGATATCCCACTTGCGCGGGGTGAGAAGATACTCGGGGTCCACGTTATCGGAGGGGATGCCGATCTGGGAGAAATCGTAGAGAAGGTTATTGAGGATGATCTGCTTGGACTGCATCGGGAGGAATGGAAGGAAGTAACTGCTCCCAACCATGCTGAACATATTGCCAAAATTGGAACTGGCGCCCATCCGGATGTACTTGACGATGTTATTGAACACCTTGCGCCCCTCGATGATGCCGTCCTCGAGGACGAGGAGGCTTTTTTCCAGGAGGATGATATCGGCGGATTCCTTGGCGACATCGACCGCGGTATCCACGGAGATGCCGACATCGGCGACGCGCATCGAGGGGGCGTCGTTGATGCCGTCGCCCATGTAACCGACCACGTGGCCGCGCTTCTGGAGGGCGATGATGATGGATTCCTTTTGGGAAGGCGAAAGGCGGGCGA